>Ga0315903_10003937_pt1 | contig 20205 bp, 34 predicted proteins | sample LakEriMetagenome_7_FD_203524 | JGI IMG/M metagenome (GOLD analysis project Ga0315903, IMG submission 203524) | Freshwater fungal communities from buoy surface, Lake Erie, Ohio, United States - Buoy 2 MA119 | ecosystem: Environmental > Aquatic > Freshwater > Lake | place: USA: Lake Erie, Ohio... | reverse complement strand
GCCAGCGTGGCGGTCGCGCCGCCGGTGAAGGTCAGCACATCGCCGGTCGCCAGCGCGGCACTGCGGCGGCGCAGCTTAATCCAGCCCGTCGCGGGCATCGCGCCGCCAGCAGCCAGCGGAGCCGTACCGAGAGCCGTCCAGATACCAAGAAACTCACCGACATCCGTGCCTGCCCGCGTGACATCAAGGGTGCCCTGCGTGCCGAGCGCCGGCACGGTGCCGGTGGCCGACGAGAACGGCACCCACCATGTCTCGGTGCCATTAATGCGAAGCTCCCCTTCGTTTACGTCAACGATCCCAAGAACGGCGGCATTCTGACCCCAGCGCACGTCGCTGTTGATCGTGACCGATCCGCCGGAGTTGATCGTGATGGTTTCGCCGTTCAGCAGCCCGGAAATCGAGGCATCATCATAATTGACGGCTGTGGTGACGGTTTGGTTAGCCATTTACTTAGCTTTCCGGGAAAGCCATTCAGTCAATAAATCCAGCCCGCGCGTCCCCATGGCGCCGGCCAAACCAGCGCAGCCGCTTGTGATAAAGATTGCCCAGGAATCTGCTTTCAAGCCGGGGTCAAACCAGACAGCGCCAGCGGCGGCGATAATGCCAAGAGCGCCGCCCACAACAGCCTCTAATGCCAAGTGCCAGCCACGCTTGCCCGCGTGCGCTGCAAAGGCCACCCGGAAGCCAGCACCAAAACTGACCGCCGCCGCTGCCATTTTTGCGATAAAGCCAAGAGAATCTTCAGACATTGGCGCCGCCTTGAAAGAAGGAAGGGCCGCGCGTTGCCACGCGGCCCGTCAAGTCATTAGGCAGCCGGCATTTGTTCCGGCATACCGCGAACCACAAATGCGGTCAGCGGCGTGCCCGTGCCATGTGTGCCACTGAAATCAGGCGTCAGGCGAATATAACGACGCCCGCCGATGTAGCTAATTTCCTGAATATCAGCAGCCGCCTTTGCAGCAACCAGCGAGCGAACAATCCCGCCAGCCGCCACAGTCGGACCAAGCACGTCAGCTTGAGCGACGGCATTCCAGGTGGAATTGTCGTTGCTGTGTTCGAGAATAAACTCAATCTTGTTCGTGGTGGTGAAGGTGATGCCACCGATGCCGATGTAAAGCAGCACCATCGCGGCGCCAAAGCCGAGAAGGTCAACGCTTATCGGCGTAATGTCAGCAGTCGCAGTCTGCGGCGCGACAAGCAGCGCAGTCGAAAGGTTATCGTGAAGATCGCGATACATGGAAGGTTTCCTTTTCTTCCGAATGTGGGGAAAGAGGCGGGCGCAATGCCCGCCTCAGATTGATCAGGTGCCGAAGCGAACGAATTTCACCGCTTCGAAATTGATGGCGCCGCCGCCGACCCGCTTGCGGAACTTGAAGAACACATACGGGTATGCGGTGTACGGATCACGAAGCACCGAGAGGCCAATCCGGTCCACGATCAGGTAAGCCTCGCGGAAGTCACCGAAGGCCATGGAGAGGCTATTTGCCCCCAGCGCCGGCATGTCTTCCGCTTCAACCACATTGAAGCCAAGAAGCGCGGAAGGCTGGCCCGCAACCGCCGCAGGCTGCCAGATGAAATTGCCTTGGCCATCCTTCAGCTTGCGCGCCTCGCGCAACACGGCGCGCGACGTCATCCATTGCGCGTTGTTGCGGAAACCGGACTTCAGCGCATAAACCACGTTTACCAAGTCATCGACCGGGTTGGTATCGCCCGAGCGCGTGCGGAACGCGCCAGAAGCGCCTGTGTTGATGTGTTCAAACGTGCCCCAAGCGCGGGAAGCGTCAACCGTCGCGGCGGTCGGGTAGGACACCAAGCCGCGAGGCTTGCTGACACCATCGCCGTTCACGAAAGCCGCATTTTCGCCGCGCGCAATGCGGTCGGCGCTTTTGGCGGACAGCCAGGCTTCCAGATCAAGGCGCCCGTCTTCCAGCACCTTCTGAGTGGCAGAAACAACGGACACGGCTTCATGAACCTGAATGGCCCACTTGCCGAGTTGCGCCGTCAGGTTTTCAGTCCGGGCGCTGGTTTCGCCGACCCAAGCAAAACCATTTTCGCCAAGGTCGTTCAAGCCTTCCACAGCGTCGGTGCCGATGGACATGACCGACGAGACTTGGCGCATTGGGCTGGTTTCGTAAATGCGGGTCACAATGCGGCCCGTAGTGTCAGGCGTCACCAGATAGCCGCCGTCAGGATCAGACCCGACGGACAGCGCTTTGGTTTCGGCTTCGTCCGGGCGAGCCTTGCGAAGCGGGCCATTCATGCCGAACAGAGCAGACTTGTAGCCGCGCATATCGTCAACAGTGACCTGCCGGCCAGTCTGACGAGCGAACTCGACAGCCGCCTTGGTTTCGACTTCCGTAGCCGCGCCGCCGCTCAAAGCCAAGCGATTGGCCTTGGCTTCGATTTCATCAGAGCGCTTGGCGGCAGCTTTGATTTCATCGCCGAGCCTGTCAAGCGCGTCATTGATGCGACCAATCTTTTCGCTGGTCACAGCGTCCGCCGCGCCTTTCTGCAATTCGTTGATCTGCTGATCCACGCTTGCCTTAAACGCGACAAAGGCTTTGCCCTGTTCTTCAAGCAGGGACTTGATTTCCATATCCATTTTGATTGCCTTATGAGAAGGTTGCGATGTTCCGGCGGATCATTTCCGCCAGTTCAGCCGCGACCACCTCGTCACGAGGCGTCGTGTTCGGCACTTCAGCGTCACGCTGAAGCCATTTCTTGAGGATCGCGACAGCCCGCTTGGACTGTGCCGCCGAAAGCTGCCCTTCGTCACGAAGGGAGTCCTCAATCTCTCGAATTTCATCCACTGAAAGCGATTTAACCGCCGTCACGCGCGCCGCTTCGTTCATCGGGAACGACACCAGCGAAACTTCCAACAGGTCCAAGTCCTTCAGCAGCCGCGCCCGGCGCCGGCCATCATACGCGTCAGACTTCACCCGGTATCCGATAGACAGGCCGTCAAGCGCGCCCGCCTTCAAGTCAATATGCGCCTCGCGCCCGATGTTCTTTTCAGTCAGCAGCCGCCCGCGCACGCGCAAGCCGCGATCATCCTCCGCCATCTCTTCCCACACGCCGATGCGCTTGGTAGGATCATGGTCGGCAAGCATCTTCACACCCTTTGCGCCACGCTCGCGCAGCGTGCGCGCAAAGGCGCCACGCTCTACAATGTCGCCGCCTTCGTCACGGTTTCCAAAGACTGAGGCATAGCCTTCAAAAATGCCGTCTTCGCCGAGACTTTTAACATCAAGAGCAAATTCAAGTCGCTGCATTGCTACTCTCCACACTTGCGGGCGTGGTCATGTTTGCGGGTTGTGGCAAGGCGTCCGCGCCTTCGATGGCGTCAAGTCCATCATCTTCTCGCACTTCATTCTGTGTCATCCAGGCCGGTGATCCGCCGCTACCAAGCGCCTTCGCGTAGTATTCGGCACGATCCTTTGCCGCGCCGCGCATTAGGCTTTTCAGGTTGAAGCGAATGTCCACGTCTTCACCTGGCGCCAATAGGTTAGCCTCGGCAGATTGTTCAAAGCGCGTCGCCCATGGCGCGATAGTGTGAACCACATGCGCTATGAACATCTGCTCGGCGCTGGCATAGGTTGCCGTCTTGTCGCTGTGCTGCACCATCAAGGGAATGACGCGCATGTGACGGCAGATTTCCTCGATCTGGTGCTTGCGGGTTTCAAGATGCTGCGAATCTACGCCAGTCATGGTTTGCTGAACCCATTTTGCGCTGCGATCCAAAATCAAAGGCATCCCGGCATTGTCTGGTCCGGCATAATGCTGCGCCAAATACGCGCGAAGCCGCTTGTATTGTTCTTCATTCATCGTTCCTTCCATCGTATACATGCCGGAAGGTTGCAGTCCATTCTTGTGCAAGCGCGCGTGCGAGGTTTCCAGCGCGATGCTCAGGCCGATGGCGTCACGCGCCACCTTGATAGCCTCAAGGCCCATCCAGCTATTCCAGGACGGCCCGCGCAAGTGCCAAATATCTGCGGCGGTCAAGTTTGCCGCGCGCCCGTCTTCAAAGGTGACGGTGTAAGTCATTGTCATGTCAGGGTTACGCTGCACCCAAACCTTGCCAGGCTCAATCGGTATCAATTCCACCACTTGACCGCGCACCCGATTGACAAAGACAAAAGCATTTCCGCAAAGAACCAAATGAAAAAGCAGCGTTTCCCGAAACTCGAAGCTAGTCTGCCAAGGGTTTGGGCGCCGCGTCAGGATCGGCAAAAGCGGATGGTCGAAAATGCGCTCTTTCCCGCCCGACTGCCGGTGAAACTTGATTTCAGTCTGCGCTACGCCTTCCGCAATAGCGCGCGTGCAAGCCATAATCGTCGCGGCGCCAAGCGCGGTTGTGGTGTTGATGTCCACACCGGCTTTGCTTTCAGGCCAGCGCGCGAAAGGTGGAAGCTGTTCGAGTGTTTTTCGCCCAAAGAGGCGCGACCAGAAGGGCATCCCGCCTCCTATTCCCAAAATGATTTGCCGCCATCAGCTTGTGATGTCGCGGCTCCTACTGCCATTGCCAACGCAATCAATGCGTCAATGCGGTTCACGGCCCGCCGCTTGGAAAACCATGAATTGCCGAACGGGTCATTTTCCGTGCTGGCGCTCATCATGGCTGAAATCAGCACGGGCGAACGGCGCAACCGTATCCGCTTCTCCAGAATGAGTTGCTCCAGCACCAGCTTGGAGCCGGGCATCCACAAGCCCTGAGCGCCCTTCTTTTTGCCGCCTTGCGGATGCTCCACCACGGGCAGCGTCACACCAAGCGCATCAAGCTCCGGCTCGAAGTGCTTTTTGAAGCCGTAGCTGTCGTATCCAACCGCCGCGATTTCATAGAGGCCGACCAATTCAGCCAAACGCGCGGCAACAAAATCAAAGCGCACCATCCGGCCAGGCGCGGCATTCAGAAAGCCGTCCTTGACCCACAAGTCATAGGGCACGTTGTCCCGTAGCGCGCGCTCGGCAAGCGTATCGCCAGGCGTCCAAGCCTCGACCCAAGCATCAAAGGTCGGCAAGCGCGCCGTGGTGCCATCCTCGGCCGGCATGTCCACAAAGCCGGTCGGCACAACAAAGGCCAGCGCGGTCAAGTCCTGCGTGGCAGACAAATCCAACCCGCAGAAAACCCGTTCGCCGGTATGCTCAACCTCGGGCTCAAACTCGCTCAGCACCGCCTCAAGCGCGGGGCGAGACATCCACGCCGTTTCGCTGTCCGTCCAATGGCAGAAATGCAGCCGCAGAATGTTGTTCAGCTTGCCAGGGATAGCCTTAGCCTGCCGCACTACGCCGGCCAGGTAATCTTCCTGCACCGTAACGCCTAGCAGCGGGTTTGCCTTCACCCAACAGGCCGGGTCTTCAAGCGGATCGTCGCCGGGGTCCAAAGCGCAAACAAAACTGAAGGACTCATCGTCAATCACTTCCCCGACGAAGGTAAACGCTTCGTCAGGTTCCCGCGTTCCGGCTGCCACCCGCACAGCGTGCTGATGCTCTTGCCAGCATACGCTTTGCCGGTCAGAGCCGGAATTGGTCGCCATAATGAGCAACGGTTGCCGGCGCCATTTAAAGCCGCGCTCCAGCATTTCTATCATCGTGCCGTTGCGATGCTCATGCACCTCGTCGCACAGGGCGCATGAGGGGCGCGGGCCAGACTGCCCGTCATCGGAAGAAATCGGGCGAAAAAAGCTGCCCGTCTTTAAGTCCGCCAAATTCCAAACCGGGTTGCCCCCGGAAGGCGTCAGCCGTCCCGATAGCGCGGGCGACTGCTGAAACATCGCAACCGCGTCCCGAAATAGGACCATCGCCTGGTCCTTTTTTGACGCCGCCGCGTAAACCTCTGCTCTATCTTCGCCGTCCGCCGTCAGGCAATACATGCCGACGCCTGCCATCAAAGGCGACTTGCCGTTGCCCTTGGCGATCTCGATATAGGCCCGCCGATAGCGGCGGCTGCCATCCTTCCGGCGCCAGCCGAACAGGCTGCCAACGATGAATTTCTGCGATGCGTGAAGCTTGAACGGGCGGCCCTCAAACTGGCCACCGTTTAGCCTTAGCACCACCTCAAAAAACGCAATGGCGCGGTTTGCCGCGTCCACATCCCAAGTCAGGCCGCGCGCCTTGGCGCCTTTTAGGTCTGCCAAGTGCCGCTTGCAGGCGTTCCGCACATGCGGCCCGGCTACTATGCGGCGGGCGGTGACGTCCTTTGCCCAGGCGGTTGCTTCATCCGGTAAAGAACCGGGCGGCGGGGTCTTCGGCGCCTTCGCCGGGCGGCGTGGCGTTAATCCGGCTCCTGGCACTTGGCGTCATCCCAAATTCTGCGGCGAAGCGCACCATGTCAGTCGCGGCCTTGTTCGCCGTGCCGACAAGCGGGTTCTGAATTGCATTTCCGTTCGTGGTCTTAATCATCAAGCCGCCGGTCAACTGATCCCGCTTCGCCATTTCGGCTATCGCGCGCTCCGCCTGCACCCAGCGCGCATAGGCCTGGCAATAGGCGGCAAGCGCGGCCCGATCCACACCGGACAGCAAGCCGATTTTGTAAAGTTCCTCAGACACCCGGCCCCATTCCACCTTGGCCTCGTCCGCCAAGTGCGGCGGCGGCGAAGGTAGCGCGGGCGCCGTCTTAGCTTCAGCCTTCGGAAGCGCCCGCTTGCCGGGGTTGCCGGTGACTAGCTTGAGGTGCGTCGGCTTAGGCTTGCGGCCGGCAGTCATGCTGCCTTCTTGCCGATGCGCTCAGCCTCAAGTTCTGCATAGGTGCGGCCATCGCTTTCTAGCGTGGCCTGCTGGCCAGTGAAGTCCTGCCACCGCTTGATGGCGACATCCACATAGGCTGGGTTTAACTCAATGGCGTGACATGAGCGACCTGTCATTTCTGCCGCAATAATGGTCGTGCCCGAACCCGAAAACGGCTCATAAACCGCCTGGCCGGGGCTGCTGTTGTTTTCGATGGGGCGCTTCATGCACTCGACCGGCTTTTGTGTGCCGTGGCCGGTGCCGGATTTGAGGTGTTCAATGAACCAGACTGTCGACTGCTTCCGCCCGCCGTTCCATTCGCCGGTTTTGCCATCCTTCACCGAATAGACCGCCACCTCATGCTGAGGAACAAAATGCCAACTTTCATCTTGCCCCTCGCGCACGCCGTAAAAGCAAGGTTCGTGCTGGTGATGGTAATGCCCGCGCGAAAGGACGTGGCGGGTCTTCACCCACACGATCTGCGCGCGGACCTTGAATTTGCAAGCGGCCAGGCTTTCCGCAACCGCGCCGGCAAACGTGCCCGCGTGCCACACATACGCCACGGCCCCAGGAAACAGCGCCCACGCCTCGCGCCAATCGGCCCGGTCGTCGTTCAGCACTTTGCCGGTGGCCGCCCCAGATGAGCCCACGCCAGCCTCCAGGCGCCACTTCGGGTCGTATTTCACCCCATACGGCGGATCGGTCACCATGAGGTGCGGCTTTACGCCGGCCAGCGCCTTGTCCACCACAAGCGGATCAGTACAGTCGCCGCAGACAATCCGATGCCGACCCAGCAACCACACATCGCCCAGGACGCTAACCGGATCGGCAGGCGCCTCCGGCACATCGTCCGGGTCAGTCAGGCCCTCCGTTGAGTCCGCAAGCAGCCCAGCTAATTCATCCGCCGAGAAGCCCGTCAGCCCAGCATCGAAACCTAGATCGGCCAGCCCCTTCAATTCCTCGGCCAGCATGGCGGTATCCCACCCGGAATTCAGCGCCAGCTTGTTATCCGCCAGCACATAAGCCCGGCGCTGCGCCTCAGACCAGCCCGCCGCAACCATCACCGGCACTTCTGCCAGGCCAAGCTTACGCGCCGCCATAACGCGCCCATGGCCAGCAATAATGCCGCCGGCCTCATCCACCAGCACCGGCACGGTCCAGCCCCACTCGCGGATCGAGGCGGCAATCTGCGCCACCTGTTCCTCGGAATGCGTGCGGGCGTTCCTGGCGTAAGGGATCAGCGCATCAATCGGGCGCCGCTCTACCTTGTCTGCCGGCCATTCAACAGTCATTCGACCCCCGGTCTCCATTTCGCGGCGCTGTGCGCGGAGGCCCCCATATTCGGTGACCGCCCCCAGCCCAGAGATTTTGCCCCCCCCTACCCCTTCGCGCGCCCGAAGCGAGGCTTCTGGCCGGGCTTGGGCGCCTGGGGCGGGATAGGCCAGCCATCGGCGTCGCAACCCGCCACGCGGCCCTGAAACAGGCGCGGGCGCATGTTGTGGTGCCGCTGGCATAGGCTGCGCAGGTTAGGCAGCGCATCGGCGCCGCCTGCATCGCGTTGCTTGATATGGTCCACCACCACGGCGCGGGCATCGCAGCCCTCAATCACACATTGGAACCCGTCACGCCGTAGCGCAGCGGACCGCAGGGCTTTCCAGGCTGGGGTTTGGTAATACGGATCGGGCATGAAAAAGCCCGGCAGCCTTTTCGGCTCCGGGCGCAAAAATCCAGAATATTCACCCCCTACAAATAAATCAGGGGCTTGTCAAGTGTTCCTTGCGCACCGGCGGCGGCGTCTTGCTGGCATGGGTAGCGCGAGCTTGCAGCCAAGCCGCTACATCAACCGGGATCACCACGGCACCGCGCGCCCATTGCCGCACCGTGCCCTCGTCTCGGTCCAGGATGCGCGCTAAACCACGCTGCGACCAGTGCAGCAGGTCTAGGCATTCGCGCAAACGGGTGGGGGTCATAACACCCCCATCGCAACGGCCAATGTCACAAACGGGCGCCATTCTTCGGGGGAAGCATTGCCCCACGGTTGCGGCACAAGGCGCGAGAGATTTCCCGGCAAATGGCCATCACACACAATCTTGCGGCCTTGATAATGAACCACCGGGTCAACGACGGTCACAGCACCAAGCTTTAGATGCTTGCGAGTAATTTTGATTGCGCTCATCGGATTATCTCCTCAAGCCAAACGGTCGGCGGAAATTGTCGGCGCCATGCTGTAGCGGCCAAGCGGATACACACGCTCGACGCCAGTGTAAGGGCAAACCTTGATGCGTAGGGTTTTACCGGCTTCCGTCTTGATGGTGCTGGGTGTGCGGGCCGCCACACTCAAGCTGATGCGGCTATCGGCGTCGGTAGCAAAGCGGCCGATGTAGGTCTTGCCGGCTTCAAACTTGGTCATCTGGGTAATCCCTCGATTTGCCGGGCTTGATTGCCTCGGTGAAATCTTTATACGCAAAACGCGGATAACATGCAAGCGAAAAAATGCAGGCCGCGCGATTTTTTTTCACATGCCCCAAGCTTCAGCCAAGCGCCCCAGCGCGGCCCGGAAGTCCCCCACCTCCAAATCCGGCGGCCAGATATTCCAGCCGATCACCGTCCGCACCCCTGCCACCAGCGGCGCCGAGCCAATGGCCGCGTCTGCCACCCGCAGATCGGCCAGGGCCGCCACCTGCGCCATGGTCGGGCCATAGCTTGCCGCGCCATTGCCGCGCGTATCCACCTGGGCCCCGGATGCCACCTCTAGCCGGGTCAGATACCTGTCCGCCGCCTCGTGGTGTTCGTCTGTCAGGTGTCCGGCCAGCCACAACTGGTGGTAGATAATCTTAGCGCTAGCTGCCTTCACAGACGGCCGCGCCGGGCTGTCCGGGTCCGCCCGGTAGGCCACCCATGCCGTGCCATTGGCCAGGCGCTGGGCAGGCCCAAAATCCACGGTCACAGCCCTTTCAGGGCGACCCCGCGCGCGCGCGGGTTTCGGCTTTGGCATGGCAAGGGCTCCATTCATTGAGGGGTTCCACGCAACCGGCCTGCAAGGGCTTTGTAGCGGGCGCTCAGGCCCTCGAGGTATTCCCGGCTAGGTTGGTCTAGGTTCGGGTGCTGGAGCGCCTCCTGGGCCGCTCTGGCGCGGCGCAGGCAGTCTTCGGCCAGCGCATCGTCGGCATGGGCGCGCGCCACTTGGGCAGGGGTGAGGTCCATCAGCGCCACCGCTTGCCGGCATGGGCCGGGCCATCGCGCCATAGCTTCGGCCCGTTGGTCAGGAAGCGCTCGGGCAGGGGCGGCACTTCGTCTTGCCGACCGGCCGCGTCATAGGCTCGGCACTCGGCCAGCCAGGCGTCGAAGATTGCCTTCCGGCTTTCGTTCCGTTTTGTAATCAGTCTAGCCGGGACATCGTCTGACCGGGACATGTCCCGCCCCGTGACATCGGGACAATGGACCCCCCCCTTTAGGGGGGGGGTTCCAGAATGTCCCGGGACATGTCTCTCGCCGCCGCTTAAAATGTCCCGATTTGTCCCGATTTGTCCCGGCAATGTCCCGGCATATGCGGCGGCAAAAAGGGGTAGTTCGTTGCTCTTTTGCATCGAATTACACCGCCCAAACTGTGTCGTGATGCACCCCGATTTGCCCCTTTTGGGCCAGCCCATCGGCCGCCCGGTTGAAGGCTTTTTTCTTCGCCTCATGGCTATCGGCGGTTGAACGTGCGAAGAACGTCTCACGCCATGCGTGCTTACTTGCTGCCACCGTCACGCCCGCCTGCGAGGCTTGGTAGGGCACCTGGACGGGCTGCGTGGCCATCACGTCATGGAGGATGCGCAGCGCCATGGCCTCGCCGTTGGTGAGGTTGATACGCGGCTTGGCGGGGCGGTCTTCGGTCGGCTCGACCACGCATGACGTCACCGGCTTGCCGCGATGGTTCAGGCCTAGTTCCACCCGCTTCAGGGTGAAGCCGAACACGCCATCGATTTCCAATTCGCGCTGCTTGGTCACCTTGGCGACGGATGGGCTGTCATTGTCGGCGCGGCTGATTTCAATTTCGGTATCGGTGGCCGCGCGCAATAGGCTATGGCCGCGCGCCCCTTGGGCTTGGTCTTTGCCGCTGTGGTGGATCCACGCCACATGCGCGCCGGTCGCCTGCTGGATGCGGGCGGAATTGGTCACCAGCGCGCCCATGTCTTCAGGGCTGTTCTCATTGCCGCCGGCCATGGCTCGGGAAAGCGTGTCCATCACCACCAGGCCGACCGGGATTTCCATGCGCTCGGCTGCGGCCTTGACGGCGTCAATCAGCCGGCCGGTGTCGGCGTTGGGGTCCAATAGGTTCAGCGATACCGGGATAATGGCGAAGGGGATGCGCTGTCCGTCTAGGCCGCACGCCAGGGCAAAGGCTGCCACGCGGTTGGCGATGCCGTGCGCGCCTTCCAAGGCGCAGTAGATCACGCCTAGGCGCTCCACCTCACGCCCGCGCCATTCCAAGCCCATGGCCACATGAAGCGCCAGGTCGGCCATGAAGAACGTCTTGCCGCAGTTGGACGGGCCGTAGACGACCGACATCGCGCCCTTGATGATGAGGCCCTCGACGAAATCCTCGGCCTTCAGCGCGGGCTTGACGTCTTCGAAATAAATCAGCGGCAGGGCCGTGGATTGAACAACCGCCGCCACCCGTTCCGGCTCCAGGCCGATGTCCGGCTCCGGTTCGGCGCTCCAATGGTCCGGCGCTTCTGTCAGCGGCGGCGGCTCCGGGCGCGGTTCGTATTCTTCCACAATGCGGCGCATCAGCCGGGGCGCTTCACGGGGCTTGGCCATGCCGGCGCGGAACGCGGTGGCGAGTGTTTTCTCCGCCGCGCGGAAATCCTCGCAGCGGTGCCGGATGCCTGCCAGCGCGGATGATAGCGCGGCGAAGGCTGGGCCTTCCGCCAGCTCACCGGCCGCGACTAGGCCGCCGATCGAGAACGCGGCGCGGTTGAGCGCGTCATGCTTGCCGCCGTCCGCCGCGTTCAGGATGGCTTGGCATTCGTTGTCGAGGGCGGTCAGGCCGTAGCGCGTGCCGTCGCCGCTGGTGCGGGGCGCGGGCGCCGGGCGCGGGGCTGGGGCTGGTGCGGTTGCGGCAGGCGGGTCTATCAGGTCCAGCAGCCATGCCGGGGCGGGCATAGGCGCGGCGGCGTCGGCTATCTCGTAGTCTGGGGATGGGGGCGCGATAATATACCCGCCGTTGCCTCTGACATCGACGCCGGGTGCCACGCGTGAAGCGCTGTTGCGAATGGTGCGGCCTTCCGGCCATTGAAAAAGAAGATGCTGCCCGCCCGAGCGTGTCCTGTGTGTCCTGGTGCGGGGCAAGCGGTGCTGGTTTGCCGCCAGCCATTCCAGGCCTTGCCCGCCATTCTTGACGTCGAGATCCACAACAAAGAACCCGGCACCTTGCCCGGTCGGCACGCCAATCATGGCCGCGCCTGGGGTGCTGAATTGCAGGCGGATTTCTGTCGGGTCGCGTGTCGCGTCATGGAAGCCGTGTTGCGTCACGGGGCGCTTATCCGGCCCGCAAGCAAAGACCGGCAGGCGCATTTCTTCCGCAAGCCAAATGGCGCTTTGGGTCAGGCTCATTTCTTCGCGCCTTTGGCTTTGTGTGTCTCGAAATGCGCCGCGCGTTCCTCATCCTCGACAGGATCGGGCGCGCGGGTTTCTAGGTTGTGACGGCAGCGCGCGACCCAGGCGTCGATTTCTTCGGCTGTGGCGCGGGGTGTTTCAGCCATGAAAATACCCCTTGACATATAGGCCCCATGGGCCTAGATTATGCGTATGTTCAAGCCCGCCACCCGCCCCGCCCTTCCCGCCGATGCAATCGGCTTCATCAGCCGCCGCGACGACCGGCCCGAGCGCCTGGCGCTGTTCAAGGCTGACGGCACGCTGTCCAACACGTTCCGCATGGACGAAACGATTGAGACGTTGCGCCCTGCCCTGGCGGCGGCTGGCATGACAGTTGACGCGCAAGGCATTGTCCGCCGTGTCGCCTGAGCAATTCCGGGAAGCGATTGCAGCGCTCGGCATGTCGCAGCGCGCGGCGGCAACGGCGCTTGAAGTGGATGAACGCACGGTGCGGAAATGGGCGCTTGGTGAGCGCGCCATTCCAGGCCCGGCAAGGGTGGCGCTACGCTGCATGGCGGCGCTCCGATGCGGAAATGCGCTGGCCAATCCACCGCATAACCGGCACGGCCATCGAGTTCCCTAGCGCCTTGTAGCGGGGGCCATCTGCGGCAGGCTTTCCGCGATTGGGAACCAGCGTGTAATCATCAGGAAAGCCTTGGAGGCGCTCGCACTCGCGCGGGGTTAAGCGGCGGACGGCGAAGGTATGAGGGCCGATGCTACCGCCATGCTGGTGTGCAAGGCCGGTCTTTATGAACGTCTCGCTTTCAAAGTCGCATTTGACGCCTGATCCCGGCTGCGCCAGCAGCGCGGGCGTCACATCAATGGGGCCGCTTGTGCGATTACCACCAAAGGCAACCAGCGTACCTTCTCTGCTTTCGTGATCGCCGTATGGGTTGCTTGTGAGTGAGGGCGCGACGGTCTGCGCAACCAGCGTTTCATCAAGCGGGTTCGGGCTATGCCCGAATGACATAAGCGTATTCGCCTGCACAGGAATGAAGGCGCCGCTATTGTCTAGGTCGGTTGTGCGAAAGCCGCCGCTTTGAGAGCTTCCTCCAAGCGTTCCGGCAACACTTTCCCGCGCTTCTCGGCGCGGCGCAGAATGCCCCTGCAAGCTGTGGCGCTCAAATAAAACCGCTGCGGCACGGGTCCAGTCTCCAAGGTATCCGACAACGAACACACGGCGGCGACGCTGGGCCACTCCAAAGTATTGAGCGTCAAGGACTCGGTAGGCGACGCCATACCCGAGTTCGACCATGCCCCCGAGTATGGAACCAAAGTCCCGTCCTCCGTTCGACGACAAGACGCCGGGGACGTTCTCCCAAACCAGCCACTTGGGCCGTGTTCGGTCAGCAAGGCGGAGAAACTCAAGGGCCAGGTTGCCACGGTCGTCGTCCAGGCCGCCTCTGAGTCCCGCGATGCTGAAGGATTGGCAGGGGGTTCCTCCCACAAGAAGGTCGATTGGCTCATATTCGGAACCTTTGATGGTGGTGAAATCACCATGGAGGGGTATGTTGGGGTAGTGGTGTGCCAGCACGGCGCGCTGGAAAGGTTCAATCTCGGAAAAGAAAGACGCTTGCCAGCCAAGCGGATGCCAAGCCGCCGTCGCTGCTTCAATGCCGGAACAGACGGAACCGTATTTCATCGCACCGCCCCCTTCCCGCCCGTTGCGCCATACAGCCCAATCAGCGCCGCCTCTGCCCGGCCATCGTCTTTGACGCGCGCGAAAGTTCCAGCGAGGCCCGGCCATAGCTGCGCCGCGCGGGCGCGTGATGCAGACTTATCGGAAGAAAGGCGCAGCGCGCCCTTCCATTTGGCTGGCGTGACTTCGGTTAATGGAATACCGCACGCGGCCAGGACGCCTTTAATCTTGCCGTAGCCCATGCCGAAATTGAACGCGCTGACGACGCCCATTTGAGGGCTCGATGCCAAGCGCTCAATCCATGCGTGATGCACATCAGAACGCGCGCGGATCATGTCCACCAGCACAGCTTCGATAAGGCCGCTGCCTTTCACCACCGGCAAGTCATGCACTTCAATCAAGTGGCCTTCGGTGGAAAGCCAAGCAATGGCGCCAGTGTTGCCGGGGTCTATGCCAAGGATCATGTGACGCTCCTACCGGCAAGCATATCAAGCTGCTGCACGTTTAGTTCGCGCATTGGCACCTCCAATTCAACACGAAGGACGGTAACCGGGACCAAATAGCCCCATGTATCATTGGGCTGGTCCCGAAGCTTTTGCTCAGCCATTCGGTATCCATACAAACGCGGCGCGCGTTGCCTCGGCTGCCTGTCTGGCGCGGCGCGGGTCATTGCGCGCGCCTCCGCTGCATCCATTCCGCCTGCGCCACGCATTCCGTGACGTGCAGCGATTGCTCGGGCCTCATTCCGTAGCGCACGAAAGCCTCCGCCAGCGCGCATGTGCGATGCGCGACAAGGCCTTCCTCGCACAGGCCACCGTCAGCGCCGCAGATGAGGAACAGGAAGATGAAGGCGGGCTTCATGCGCGGGCCCTCTTCACAAACGCCTCGGCATATTCAAACGCAATCCGCGCCGCGTCGGCCGGGCTGTCGCGGTGCTGACCATTGTATTCGCGCGCAATAATCGCAGGCAGCACTTCCCGCGCGATTTGCACCACGACCACACGCGGCACGCCGGGTGAATCCAGCCAGGGCCAGCCTGGAATAAATGGCGTCTCGGCGCTCATCCCCACCTCCATGTGTCGATGCCCGGCATGGGTTTGAGTTGCCCCGCCGCCAGCAGCGCCAGGCGCGCGGCTTTGCGTTGTTCGGCGTGTTTCTTGGGTTCAATGAGGCAAAGCGCGTAATGGGCGGCGCAATACGGCGACGCCTCGCCCTTCACGTTTTCCACGGCAGGCGCGTCGCAATAGACATGCGTCGCGGCCTGTCTGTCGTGCCACATGGGAAACTTGCAGCACGCCCCCGAAAAGACCCGGCGCGGCGGCGTTTCCGCAACCGCGCCGGGCAACTCCACCTGGGGGGAGGCACCCAGGCGCTCAACCGCTGAAAAAAGTAAGCGGGAGGATTGGACGGCACGCTTCGGGGAAGTGTTGAAGCGCGCCGCCCGCGCCCTGAGCATTGTGCCCAAGGTCGCATCACGTTCCGGCAGGGCCATCTCCACCGCGAGTTTCTTGACGCGGCGGGCGTCCAGGCCGGTAAGTCGGCAAATTGCTGTAATGGGTTCGGCCCGCCACAAATTGCGGATGATGTCGCGCTGACGGTCCGAGACCGGCGCCAAGGCTGAACCACAAATGGCAGCACGCGGCGGCAGCAGCAGGCGATGCGCGCGGCCGATAATGCTATTCTTGGTGACGCCCATGCGGCGGCCAATCTCAGCCGTGGAATGGCCCGCGTCCCAATACTGCCGCAGTTGCGCGTCCTGTTCGGCGCTCCAGAAATAACCGCTGGGCATTAGTCGCGCCCCCGGATGCGGTCGCCAATGGCGCAGATGCCATCCCCGATGGCCCAGAACAGGCGGGCGATGGCTTGACGGATGCGGTGCTTAATCATGGCGGCGGCCCTTGCGCTGCGCTTTGAGGAGGTGCGCCAGGTCAGGCCGGAGATCGCGCGCCGGAATGCCGGTGACGCGGGCGAGTTCGGGCAAGCGCTTGACCGGCACCGAACCAGCCGCCCAACGCAAGACGGACGTGTGAGAAACGCCCATCTGCTGGGCGATTGAAACGGCGGTCACACCAGGGCGCCGCAGATGCTTGGATAGGCTCATGCGGCGCATTGAACGATAACCGTTCATTGAAGTCAAGGAAAATTGAACGGTTAATGTCGTTCCCCTAGATTTTTTTTTGGGCATTAATGAACGCATGAAGAAAGCCCATCCTACCCGCCCGCACCTGTTAGCTTGGCGCAAAAAATTCGATAAAACTCAGCAATGGCTTGCGGACGAAATCGGAAGCACCCATACTACCATTCGCAGGCACGAGCTGGGGGAGCTTGGGGTGGACGAAGAGACTTTTGCTGCTATTGCAAAGGCTTATGGCATAACCGTTGCGGAATTATCAGCGCATCCAGATGACGCGCCGCGTGCCCAGCAAATGGATAGGGTTTTGAAAGCGATCCAGCACATGGACGAGGAAGGTTTGGCAGTTATAGCCGGATTTGCCGAGCGGATTATCAAGCCAAAATAAAAAATTGCACCATTACCGTTCATTTTCCTCTTGACTGAATGAACGATAAGCGTTCATAGTCCCTCCATCGCCAACCGATGGAGGCCGCAGTGCCCTACCCGCAGAACCTGGTCACAAACGACCACCGCAGCCCAGAATATCCGCACCATGACCGCGATGAAGCTGAATATGACGTCGCGGTAGCGCAGGGGCGGGTAAGCGCAGCGGTCGACGAAATCTGCTTTGCATCCTGCAAGTGGGAAGACATCGCCGTCACCGACGCGGCCAATGCTGAAGCTGCCGATCTGGCGCAGCCCATTGCCGCGCTGGCGACCGAGTTTCTCAAATTCATTGAAAGCGGCGCTTCCGGCGTCCGGGTGCAAGCCGCGCAAAAATGCCTGGAATTGGCGCAACGCTTGATGAAGCTGCGCCTCACCACGCAGAGCGCTTATCTGCATCGCGGCTTGGCTGATGAATTGGCCCTACTGGATAACTCGCTGCGCTTGATTGAGCGCGCCGAGGGGGTGGCACAATGACCCCCGAGCGCACCGTCTGGTGGGTCGTTCTCGGCCCGCTTTGCACCGTGCTGGTGCTGTCCATTTTCTTCGGCGCCGCCAATGTGAGCGCGGCTTTTGAAGCCGTGCTGCATGGCGCCGCGTGGGTTGTCACCGTTTGGCTTGTGATCCTGGGGCTCGTGTGATGGACCGCGCCGATATTGCCACCGTGGCAGGCCTGCACGCCACGCGCCTTATCGAAGCCCGCCGCCTGGAGGCTTCCGCCGCGCGCTGCGAACACATTGACCCGGAACGCGCCGCGCGGTGCCTCGATGATGCCGCCGACCAGCGCCGCGAAGCCGCCGCGCTTGCCGCGCTGCTGAAAGCTGCCGGCGCCGATGTGTTCATTCCGCAACCAAACCAGCTTTCCCTGTTTGGAGACGCACAATGACAGCCGAGAACATTGCGGCGCAGCTGCGCGAGGATATGCGCGCCGTCCAAGCTCCCGCAACCATGTCAGACTATGACGCGCACCCGATGCGCCTGGCGCTGATCGAAGCAAAGTGCGCCATTAGCAAAGCAGCGCAGGCCAATAGCTTTGACGGCAGTCTTGCCGGTGCATTGGACGCGATTATTGCGCTTGAAGCCGCCGAGGCTGAAGCCAAGCGCGCCGTGACATACTGGACGCGCGTCCAGGCGGAATTGACACACGGCGCCGCCAAAGCCCGCGAGGCTTTGCGCGTTGCCTTGGCCGAATGCGGCGACCCCGGCGCGGCTATGGCAGAAGGTAAGCACCACCGCGCGACGTTGCGAGCAAATGGCGCCCGCGCCGTGGAAATCAGCGATGACGCGGCGCTACCCGATGACTGCTGGCGCATGAAGCGCGAGCCGGACAAGTCGCTCATTAAAGCGCGCCTAAACCGTGGTGAGGAAATCCCCGGCGCGGCGCTCACGCAATCTCCACCGTCTCTTGTGATTACAGCAAAGGAACAATGAACGATGACTGATCTAGTCCCTTTTGCCGAAATGTCGAAAATGGCAGCGGTCGCCGCCAATTCGCGCATGTTCGGCTTTAAGACGCAAGACGAGGCATTGGCTATTATGCTGCTATGCCAGGGCGAAGGGTTGCACCCCGCTGTTGCGTTGCGCGATTACCATGTCATTAGCGGGCGCCCGTCTATGAAGTCAGACGCCATGCTGGCGCGGTTTCAGCAGGCCGGCGGTTCCGTCAAATGGTCTCGCTACGATGAAGGCGCCGTGTCTGGTGTGTTTTCGCACCCGGCAGGTGGTAGCGTTGAAATCACTTGGACTATTGAACAAGCCAAGGCCGCGAACCTTTCCGGCAAAGATGTTTGGAGGGCTTACCCGCGCGCCATGCTTCGCGCCCGGTGCATTTCCGAAGGCATCCGCACCGTGTTCCCTGCCTGCATTGTCGGCACTTACACGCCGGAAGAAATTGACGACATGCCCGCCGAACCGCGGCACGTGGAAAACCTTGCCTCCGCCGTTGCACCCGCGTCAGCGCCCGCCGCACGGCCCGCAAGCGAGCCCCTGCCGCTGATTGACCCGCATACCAAGGAACACGCGATCGCCAACGTCGAGCTTTGGCACCGTGCCGCGATGAAGGCGATTGGCCTGCTGGCGCATGACCCCGCCGCGTTGCGCGCCTGGGCTGATGCGAACCTCGGCACATTCGCCACCGTTGAAGCGCGTTACCCCGACACCGTTGCAGATATTCGCGCGGCCATCACGGCGCGCTTGGAAGAAACCACTGAAAAGGAAATGGCAGAATGAGCGGCTACGACAACACGAATAAAGGCATCCTCGGGCGCAATGACCGGAAGACGCAAGACAATCATCCGGATTTTTCCGGCTCCATCAATGTGGAGGGGCGCGAGTATTGGCTTTCAGGTTGGGTGAAGGAACGCAAAGACGGTTCCGGGCGGTTCTTTAGTCTGTCAGTCAAACCGAAGGACGGCGCCAGCGCACCAGCCGCGCCGCGCCAAGCGCCCGCCGATCTCGATGATGAAATCCCTTTCTGAGGTAGAGCAACCAAAATGAAAATATCAATCATGGAAATCACGCCCGATCTTGCGGCGGAATTTCTTAAACAAAATACGGCTAACCGCGCCATTCGCAGACGGGCAGTTGTTCAATATGCCGATGATTTGCGTCGTGGAAATTGGAAATTGACGCATCAAGGTGTGGCAATTTCTCCAAGCGGCAGGCTTTTAGATGGACAGCATCGCCTTTCCGCCATTGTTGAAGCCGGGATTGCGGCGCAGATGGTTGTGGCGCTTGACGTGTCAGAAGACGCTTATTTAGTGATGGATCGCGGTAAGCCACGATTGCTTTCCGACGCCTTAAACACTGATCGTCGAATAGTTGACCCATGCGCCTATATTTGCCGATTACACGGCTCGGGCAGCGTTGAACCGCATTACGCGGAAGAGGTGCTGTCGGAATGTGGAAACGCAATCCTAGAGGTTGTTGCCGCTTGCGGTCATGCCGCAAAAGGCAGAACATCGGCCCCTATTAAAGCCGCAGTAGCCTTGCTTTTGATGGAATGGCATCGGGGCGGCTATAAAACCTATATCCTTGACCAATGGCGCGCATTTGTTTTGTCAGATTTTGACGATATGTCGCCTTCTGTCAAAGCCTTCTACCGTCAAATCGTAGATGATCCACAACAAAGTGGAGATCGCAGAAGCCAAAACGACCGCGCAGCGCGCGCTTGGGTTGCGTTTAATCCTGAACGTCAAAACATTGGGAAAATCCTAATTAGGGACATTGAAAAGCATCTTGGCGAAATGCGCGCGGTATGGCGCCCTTCATGGAGTAAATCACCATGACCGGCGGCATATTCCCCGGCCCAGGGCCAGAGCCTTCCCGCGTTAGCGCGCGGGAATGGCGCATCATGTGTGCAATAGGCGCGGCGGCAATCGCGCTGGTGGCGTGGAGTGTTGCGGGATGACCAAAGACGAACAACTAGCGCGCGCGGAGATGTTGCGCGCCGCCATCGAAGGCGACAGGCCAAAGCCACGGCTCGAAGCGCGCGTGGAATGGCTGGAGGCTGACGGCTCAGCGCAGCGCACGGCCATCCTGCGGCTGGAGCGGGCCATGAAGATAACCTGCAAAGCGCTTTGGTGTGTATGGGTGCTTTGTGTAGCCCTTGCAGTGGGGGCGCTGAGATGACCATCACCACGGA
>Ga0315903_10003936_pt1 | contig 20213 bp, 21 predicted proteins | sample LakEriMetagenome_7_FD_203524 | JGI IMG/M metagenome (GOLD analysis project Ga0315903, IMG submission 203524) | Freshwater fungal communities from buoy surface, Lake Erie, Ohio, United States - Buoy 2 MA119 | ecosystem: Environmental > Aquatic > Freshwater > Lake | place: USA: Lake Erie, Ohio... | reverse complement strand
GCCATCTTGGCGTTGGTGACGGCACTGTTGGCGATGTCCGCTGTGGCAATACTTCCAGCGGTAATCAACAACGCTTTGGCCGCAACCAAGGAAGCCGCCTGCACGAACGGAACCAACGGTGCACTGATAGCCGTGCCGCCTGTTCCCGCTGCCGAGATAACGTTGCCCGAACTATCGAACGCTAAGTAATTACCCGCACGAGTTCCCACATCTGGAACCGTTGTGGTCAGGCCAATATCGGAATCAGGCAGTTTAATAGATAGGTCAATTTTGTCCGATGTGTTTTGTGCTATGAGTGTCAGCTTATCTAAGCCGTTTTCAATCGCGGCTGCTGGTAATTCGTCCCCGCGTGGGTAGCTGCGTGATTGTGTAAGAGGAACATTTAATGCCAACAAAATATCTTGCGTGACCGAAGGAATCTTGAGCGCGTTAATAATAATGACGTTTGATGTCGTGTTGCTAACGATGGTAACGGTGTAGTCAACGCCGAGAGTAAGGGTTTCAACGACGGCACCCGTTGCCCTCGTTAAGATTTTAACATCAAGAAAATCCTGATCGAGTACGTTATTGTTAAATGGAAAAACAGTTGTGACCCCGTTGCCCATCAGCTTAAAAATTGTTGGTAACGCTCCGACTGTCATAAGGGCACCTTTGTGTAAAATTTCTTTATCATAAAACTACTTCCAAAGCCATTCTTGATTAAAGGTTTTCCGCATATCGCGTTCTGCCCTGTTCATAAATCCGGGGTTCATCTGTTCCTGCATTTCAAGCAAAAATAAATGGTCGAGAGGGCCGCGAATGTAGAACAGGTTGTTCCCAGGTATTGAGCTTATTGCCATCATCGCGGCGGCACGAGTTGAACCTTCACCGCGAATAAGAGATGACCACAACTTGATTGCTTTGTCATTGCCAAATGTTGGCCCCAATAAGAACGAAGAAAAATCTTTTCCGTAAGATGAAAAGTCAGTCAAAAACACGTCAGTCAGGATTCCCGCCCCGCCGCCTCGCGCTATAGAAGCAAGAATAGTCTCTGTTTTCAAAGGGTCTTTTGGCGATTTCCCGTTAAAAAGATCGCTCATAACTCCTGACAAATAACCAAAAGCACTTGTTAACAATAATAATGTTATTAGCCCCCCTATATCAGGTTTCCCGCGCCCATACCATGCTTGCCCCAGAACTTTGGTAATAACAGAAACAGGGTAGCTTTTATATTGAGCAGCTAACCGGAAAAATTCACCCCTTGGCGTGCCTCGCTTGGTGTTCCCAAACGTCAAAATTCTTCTTTCTCTAGCTCCGGGATTCAGAACCGCCGATTCTCTTCTGTCAAAAAAATATCCAGATAATTTTTCAGCAACGGCTTGATCGGAAATTTTATCCGCCAAAACGTAAGCCCGGCCATCCTCAAGGGTTGTTACTGCCGCCCGCATGGTGTCCCAATCTTTTTTTGTTATATCGTATTGACTGAAAAATCGTGCTGTGTCTGCGTCTAAAGCATCAAACTCAAGCCCTGCTTTAAGGCCAAGCCAATGCGACATAGTATGTACAAACCCCCCTTGGTGAACATCCGTCCACCACGCTTGGAGATTAAGCCTAAAAAACAATCGTACTGCCTTTGAAGCAAAACCATTAATATCATCGCTAAGACTAAAATTTCTACCTATATTGCCAATAACAGATTCAAAATACACCCCGGACATAGACGCAAATTCAATGCGGTCCTGCTTGTTTTTAAACCCATAGCCAATATCTACTACTGATTTTGTTAAAGCCGACAGCCAATTCTTTCCTTGGTTGCGATACTCAAAAGCTTTAATCGGAACATCTCCAATATAAGAGGCTATTGCTTTTCCAAGCATTGTGACAATGTTATACGCCCTAATGTTTGATGACACGGTAGCCAAGGTTGCGTTTGCGGGGATTCTTTGTTTCTCCATTGCCCCGGTAATAAGTTGTTCTATTTTGTCATCATCCCCAGCCCGTGCATCCACAATGTCACGGTTCTTTTCTTTTATCGAACGATACACCTCTTTCATCATGGCTTCGGGGTTAGTGCCAAAACGCTCCATTAAGGCAATGTTGTCGGCGTTGTACGTTATCGAATCAATGACACCTTCGTGAAAGCTACGCATTCCCAAGGTGTTGTTCCATTCTTCCCAAGACTCATAGTCTTTAAAAATATATTGCCGACGTTGGGATAGCTTTTTGGCAAGATTGTTGGGGCCAAAAAACTGGAAAAACTTCTCATCTTCTTTTTCGGCTTTGTACACTCCATCAAGCCGAACACCAGAAAGCTGCGCGTCATATCCATTTGAAAGAGCTTTATCAAGGTCTTCATAGTCACCGCCAAAACTTCTGTCTTTGTCAAGGCGTGAGCGCATAAACTCAATAAAATTGGGCTTACCCATTTTTCGCATCGCCACCAGATCGGGACGTTGGGGCATAACGTACCCCGGCAGTTTTTGAATATCGGCCCCTAATTTAATTAGCCGCAACCGCTGCTTTTCCCGCACGTCGTAGATTATCTGGGCGATCCTATTTGCTTGTTTGTTGCCGCCTTTTGGCGGCTGGTCATAAGTTAAATCCCAAACTGCACGGCCTATTTCAGAAGACAGCTTGCCGTCGGAAAAAAGGTTTAGCAGTCCTTCTTTTGACAGGTTTCCTACAATCTCGTTTAGGTACGTTGCCCGAACCGCGTGTTTGTTTACCTCAAGCGAGTTTTTCCCGCCGGGTAACGGAGTGTTTATGCCCTCAAACATTGCTTGAAAAGCCAGTGTTATTGACGGATTAAATTCTTTATTATCAAGCATATCCTGAATAAAGGTTTCATTCTTCTTTTTTAAAATAACGTTGCGGGCGTAATTGCGCTTGATGCTCTCCGCGTTTTCTTTAATGGTTTGCAGGTTCTCAGCAACAACCTCGTCAACGGCATCCTCGTAGCTTTGCCCGGTTTCTTTTGAGCGACGTTTTGCCTTCTGGTCAACATCCTTTGCCATTTTCCGCGCCTGCGGCTCGGTTAAACCGGATTGCTCTACAATGCGTTTGATGCAATCTCTCATTTCAACCTCTGGTAAAGCATGTTTTTATAACATCCATTGCTTTAGATGTCATCTTGTCCGGTATTGTGCTCACAGCGTTTTGGTAATCGTCAAACTCTTCTTCGGTTATAATCCCTTGGTCACGCATGGATTTAATTTCTGCGTCGGCGGCTGTGTCCAAGTCCTCGTCCGATTGCTTTATTTCCGCCTCAAGCTGGTTTTTTGTAGGGCCGCGCTCGATAACATCGTAGTTGATAAGGGTGTCGTTGCGGTAGTCAAAGGCGTTTTTGTTGTGATTTTTAATTATGTTTAAATTAATATCGTCCATTTCTTGAATGGCAATTTTTTGCAAGGCGTGTTCTTGCCGGGCTTGTTTTAATGTTTCGCTTATTTCTACTGCTTTATCTCTGATTGCCAAATCGTTTTTTACTAACTCTTCACGCAATCGGATAATATCAGGTGTTTGAAAGTCCTTGATAGATTGGACAAGAACATCTTTGTCTTTAATCAATTCATCAACAAGCACTTGCTTCTCGGCTTTCCGTCTATTGCCAAGGTTACGCATATTGCGTTGTAGGTTTGCAATTTTAATATCAATTTCTTCAATCTGTTTAGTTTTTTCTTGATCGTCGGCTTGTTTTTTTGCGCCAAGCTCATCTATAAACCTCTGTATAGTATCAGATTTTTGTTCAATTTCTTTTACAAATTTAAACAAAGGAGGGTTTAACTCTTCCGCTATTTGGGGAACAGTTTTCAGCCGTGAAATGCCTTTCTTAATTAAAAAATTCATGCGCGGTAAATCTCGCGCAATTACCATAAAGTTTGCAAGAGCTTCGTCTTTAAGGTGCACCACGTTTGAGCGCAATGATGCCTGCGCTTCAACTGCTTCAATGTTCACAGCCTGCCCCAACGCCTTTTGCGTAGAGGCCATGTCGATCTCATCGGCCACCACCTCTGTGGCCTTGCTGCGGAACCGTTGTAGCTTGCTTTGCATGATGGGGGATAGTTTTGATGCCGCCGCTCCAACGGCTGGCACAATCCCTCCAAACGCTGCCGACGTGGCGATATTAAACAAACTGTCTTGCAGCGTGTACTCCTGAAAAAGCCCTTTTGCCGTGCTCTGGTTGCCCGGCTCTACCACTGCTCCAGCGACAATACCCTCACCAACGCCAATCCCTACCTTTTGGCCTAGCTTAAGCGAACGCCGTAGTTGATAGGCGCGCCTCACAGTGTTGCCTAAAGCACCAATAGAGCCAAGCCCGGCAGTACCAGCGGACACAGCCACCCCGACAGCAAAGTTTTTAGGCTCCACAATCCCCGTGGCAAACGCTGCGCCAAAGCCAAGTATGCTTTGAAAATTAGATGCCTCGGCACGAATTTTGCGCCGGGCAATAACAGCATCGTTAAACTTTTTAAGTTCCTTTGCGCTTTCCTCTGTCATTCCCTCCGTCCAAGGAATGCCCTCACTGTATAAATCAGGATTAGCCTTGTACTGTTCTTCGGATATCTTAACGCCTGTTTGTTTGGCTTCTTCAACCCTGCGTAGTGTCCGGTCGGCTTCAAGTGTGCCCACCCCGTAATAAGCATCACCAGCATCAGATGCAATAACCGCGCTTGTGCGCGGCTTAAAAAGCTGGGTGTCCTGCGACTCGCCAAAGTCTGTGCGCTGCTGCTGTGGTGTGTTCCAAAAACCGTACATTAGAGGCGTGGCTCCGGTTTTTCTTCAAGAAAACGTTGATATTTGTCTTCTTCTTCTTTTCTATTTTTGTTTTCTTGTCCTTTAAGAAGCTGCTCAAACGAGATGTCTATTTCCTTCCCAGCTTTATCCACAAGAACATTGCCGTCTATTGACCGGAACTTGTAGCCAGTTTCTTTTTCATTCAAAAACGGCGCGGCAATATCTTGCAGCTCATAAATTTCTTTGTCCCGCTGGTTGACCATTTCGGGCAATGATTCTTTAAGAAAGGTCTCAATGCTATTCTCAATTTGACTGGCTGAATAAGCTGTCGGCACCCGAAACTTTGCATCGTTGACCTCGGCCACCTCGTATGAGCCGTTAAAAGGCTTCATGGCAAATTCCACTGCATCGCTTTCAGATGAGGTTTTGCGCTGTAGCATTCTTGCCATAGACAACGATTCAACAACGTCTATTTTTTCCTGCACGTCCTCAAAGGATTTGCCTTCGTTTAGGATAGCGGCTTGCAAGTCCTCGGTCTTGTTTTTCACTTTTCTGGCTAGTTCGGATTTTAAAAACCCACCCTGCTGGTACAGATCGTTTAAAGCAGTCTTACCAGAACGAGACACATTAATTAACAGCTCGATGTGTTCTTTATTTTCAGGTCTTCCGCCGTGGGCTAGGGACATTGCGGCTTCCATAGCAGGGGTAATGCTTTTGTTTCTTTTTAGGTCTTGAATGGCATTGGGGGTATATTCTTTATATTCGTTAAATAGTTTGTTGAATTGGCTTAATGCTTCGTCTGCGTTGTTAACTTGTGCAAGAGCCACGCCAAAGCCTACAGCTTGAGGGTTTGTTAAAACACTGGCGTTTTCTTTATCAATGCCCAAAGTCCGTACTTGCGCGTCCACTATCTCGCCGGGCGTTCCTGCGCCTATTTCAATAGCGGCTTTTGCTTTGTCGGCCAGAATGTTTTTGAGCACAACCTCTTGCTGGTTTAGTTTTTCGCCAGTGGAAAGATTGCCGTAGTACCCGCCGCCGCCTTGAATGGGCAAGTTATTAAGCCTCTTTTGCCAGCCTTCAAGTTGGTCTTCATATTTTTCTGGGTCATTTTTGGCAAGGCGCACGTACTCCTGCCGCCGCATCTCAATTAGTTCTTGCGGGCTAGAGCCGTCCTTAGCTGCTTGTACGAGTTTATTTCTAAAAGTGGTGCCGTGATTTACTACGCCGTCGGCAACAATGTCCTGCACTGGTAATGGCAACTCGCCAATCTTGTACCTGTCGTAAAACTCTCTTTTGTAAAACTGCCGGGCATACGCCTCACCAGCGGCTTTGCCTTGGGTTTCCGTTATTTGCTTTGCTTCGTCGTGTTCTTTTGGAAAGGAGCCGCGATTAATGCCATATATTGCAGGGTGCCCTGATTTCCCATCCTTTTTTGTATATCCGCCTTCGTTTCGCATGATAATATCAATCGAACGGTCGGCGTTCTCAATGGGATTGCCGTCTAGCTGAATCTCATTTAGTTTTTTAATATCAGGCGTTTTTTCCCAGACGGTTTTTTGCAGCTTTGTCAACTCTTCGCCCGTGAAGTATGCTGAAAACTGCCCCGACGCTAGCAACTGTTGTGCTCGTTGCGCGTCCACGGCCATTGCCCCGTAGATGTATTTTTGCGCCGCCTCGGTGCGTATTTTGCTATCAAAGTCTTGCAGCTTATCGTCGGCCAGAACCCCGGTTCCAGAAATAATTGTTGCGTCAATGTTTTTGGCAATCTCGTTAAAATCCTCGCCGCGCTGCCCGTAGGTGTAGCTAAGTTCGGCCAGCGTGTTGCCCGTCTGGTTAATCTTTGAGCCAATTAACTCAATTCTGCGTCCGTTTTCCCAGTTTAGGTTGCGCTCATAGTCCCGCACATTGCTCTCTGCAACGCTAAGATTATAGGCTTCCTGCACTGACGGGGGCAGGGTTTTAAGCCGTTCCGCGTCTTTCTTCTGCTGCTCTTTTTCAAAAAATTGCCCGTAGCCTTCGGGGTTATTCTGAAACATCTTCTGGGTAGCGTCTATGGAATCAATCTTTTCACGCTCACGCTGGATCAGAGCATCGTTTAGCGTGACTTTATCGTTTTCTTTTTGGATGTTTAGGCTGACGTTGGCTGCTTGTTCAAAAAGCGCAGATGCTTGTTGCCCTGTTGATGCGGCTCTTTGTATAGCTCCGCTGTCCGTAAAAGACGGTGTTGCCGCTCTGCGTATAACCACTTGGTCGTAGCCGGGTACTGTAGGCATAAAGTCCCTCTACATTTTACTATATATGCTTGCAGCGTTGCCAGCGTTAGAAAGCCCGCCGCCAATACCTTGTATAAACGCTTGCCGCCCCGATGCTTTCAAAGCGTCCGCTTGCATTCTGCCCTCAATGCGGCGGGTAGAGGCCGATAAACTACCAGAACGTAAAGTTTCCTCGACGTTGCTAAGCCCAGCCCTGCGCGTAGCTTCCATGACCATTAACGGCGAACCCGTAAGGTCAACGCCACTCTTTAAAAAGGACACCATCTGTCTGCGCCGTACCGATTCCGCTTCACGGCCAACAGCCAATGCCTCCTTGCTTGATGCCCGCGCTTCTTCTTCTGCCGCAAGATTGGCCATAGCCTCGTTTTGGACGGCTTGCTTTTTTGCTTCTTTATTGGCCTGTACGCCGCCAGCAATGCTAGAAACTGCTGCTAAGCTTGCCAGTGCGAGTGCGGCTGCCGCTGCCATATCCCCTAAACCCCTAAAATGTAGTTTGTCATGTTGGAATCGGTCTTTTGAAAGCCGCCTTTCTCAAGCCGTCGCCCCATTGCCGCACTTTTTAAAGTGCTCATCACTGCTACCCCGCCTAGTTCCTTTGCTTTTGAAGCAATACTTTTTGTCATTTCTTCAATGCATATTTTTCTATCTTTTGATTTTTTGCAAGAAATATAGTTTTCCGCCCAGATAATAGGGGTGTCGGTTAGATACAGGAAAACAGCGCAGACAGGGTTGCCCTCGTCGTCACACACCACAACACTATTTTTGGGAAGGAACATATAAGGAATAGGCTGCCAGCCCCATGATTCCCACCATTGCACAAAAAGCGGGTAATCGTCTTCGGTGTGGTTGCGAATAAACATCAGTTACTCACTGTAAAATACGGGACAACTAATTGTATATAACACGGGAACGGAACATCTTGAACAAAAATTACTCGTTTTGATTTTGACCATGTACCATCTCGCGCATCAACAGTCTCGTTGGCGTATTTTACTTTGATGTCTCCCGTAAACGGAAGCGGCGGCCTATCCATTTGCATATTGGCGGTGCGAGCTTCAATCTGGTTTAACCTGTAACGGCTTGTCCCATACCGCACATACATTGAATTTAAGAACCTAAGACCAACTTCATAAACAGATTTAGGCTTTGTTTGTGACACGCCTGTTGTGCCCCCGCCTTCAAGCTCGTTTGTTTCTACTTCTCCCGTGTAGGGCAAGCCAATATGAAAAACAGACGCTTGCCTTTCCAAGGTAACCACACCGCCAGTCACAACAACTTGCGGGTGCTGGCCGCCATCGGCAACAACCGACACAGTTCTGCCTTCAAGATGCATCAAGCCACCAACGGCATTAGTTGTGATGTACCATTCCCCAGCGGGAATAGCGGTAACACTGTTAAACGCTTCTACAATGGTGCAGGTGACGCTTGTGGGGCTACTATAAGCGGTAATCAGGGCAACCCCTGTTTCGTACCCGGTAACGCTTTTGCGGATAATTTCTGAACCCACCATGTCCGCTGTAAACACGCTGCCAGCGGCGGTGAACACTATTCCCGTGCCAGTGGTCGCGCCCGGTGTTATTGCTTGTGTAGCAAAGACAGAACCGTCGTATGTGACCGCAGAATCAAGGTAAACGTATTGTTTCTGGGCTTCATAGGTTGCTCTGGCAAAGGCGGCTTTATCGGCGGCCTCATTTTCGGTAAAAAAGTCCTCTCGCATCGGGTAGACGATGGTATCGGCCATGTACTCAACATTGTACCTATCAACGCCGTTGACTGTTCTTTTTACACACGCCCATAGCTGCCCGTCATCGTGTAGCCGCGTCTGGCTGCACACGCTTTTAAAATCGCCGTCGGTTGAATGAAGGTGCCAGCCGCTTATGCTTTCCGTGCTGCTGGTCGTCATCCCTACTAACTTGCCGTCTTCCCGTACCGCCCATAGAATATCGTTGCTGCCCTCAACGTAATCAAACTGCGATATTCCCTCATAGGTAAGATGCTCTGAAATTTCGTTCCTATTTACGGGAACGTATCTATCTTGTTCGAGGCTGTACTCAAATGAGCGCATAGTGCTTTTATCGCCCTGCAAATAATACAGAAGCGAACCCCGGCCTATGGGATTAACATCATCAACGCCGTAACTGTTGGTTGGCTTGATTGCAAGACTCGAAGGCGTAACAATATTATCAATACCACTTGTTGCAAAAAGCACGTCGTTTGTTGCGCCAATGGTAAGGAATTTATCGGTTCCGGCCAGCCATTCTATTTTTGCCGCGCCGTAAATTTGATACTCAATTCCTTCGTTTGCTTCTGGTTGCGCTCCGGGAGACAAATCAATCTGCAAAGTAAAATCGTCTAGATTCCCAGCGTTACTACCAAAAAGCGTGTTGGGTTCATTCGTGCTGCCCCCATAAAAAAGCCGCCGATCATAGAATCCCACCGCGCCGGGGTAAGTCCCAGCGGAAAGGAATGGTGCTGCCGCAGACGAGACTTTCCTGACGATACCCCCGCCCGTGTACGCTGCATAGCCAGACGAATCTAAGCCGACAAGCTCAAACGTGTTTGCACCCGTGTTGACGGCGGCAATGGTAAATTCCCGCTCGTTTATTTCGGTCATGCCCGTGGCACTGTTGATAAAAACGGTGTCTCCGTTGGTAAAAGAATCGCTCCCAGTGTAGGTCAACACAGCCGGGTTAGCCAATGTCACCGCGCTAATAACCTGTGCGTTTTGCCGTGTTTTCCGTATGGGTGAGTGGTCGGCAAACGTCCAGCTTGTGGGGCTGGTGTACGTTAGCTTTTTTGGCGGGTATGAAGGGTGGGTGATGTAAAGCACGTTTTTTTCTTGGGCAAACTTTAACGCCTCAAGGTCTGCGGTTGCATAAGTAGTGACGATCTCCATCACCTTCTCAATAGCGCCCCCAGACGTATAGGCCGGGAATGCCGTTGAGTTAACCCCTGCAAGCTCAAACGTGTTTGCGCCGACGTTGACGTTAGCAACGATATACTCATTGTCGTTTAGGTTGGTCATTCCAGAAATATTGCCCAGCAATACACTGTCGCCATTGGCAAAGGTGTCTGCGCCGCTGTAGGTGACAACGGCGGGGTTTGCTTGCGTAATCCCGGTAATGTTTTGCGCCGCAAAGCGTACCTGACCGTTGTTCCGGTAGAACCGGATAGCGTTTTGCGTAAACTCCAGCGTAAAACTTGCACTGTCAATAAACCTGAATTTATACAGCCACGCGGGCTGATTGTTTTTTGTCTGGGCTGCGTAGTAAAACCCAGGTCTAAAGAACACACCCCCAGCGGCTTCAACAATAAAATTCCTTACCCGCCGCGCCCCTTTGTAGGTTATTTGGAGATCGTGCCTACCGTAGAATTTAGGCGCGATTTCCCCAGCGGAAAAATCCGGCTGTGATGTGTTGACGCTAACCATTAAAATAGTGCCGGGTAGTATCGCGCACGCCTAGAGAACGTCGTGCGTTGCGGTTAACACTAACTCGCCTGACTTCTGGCGGGTGCTCTTGGCCGTCAATGCCCGTCGCGTTCTTGATCAAGGTTTTGCGGATAGCCGAAAGCCGCTCAATGTTGGAATTGTTCTGCGTGATCGAGTACGCAAGCGACAGGGCAATTTCTACTGCAAGAAGCTGAATAAAAATATCATCAAAAGCCAAAACATTTTCTACATCAGAAATGTAAATTATGCGGCATACGGTAGCATCGGAATAACGCAGCATAATGCTTTTGTTTTCAAAGAAATAATCTGATGCCGCGTAAATCATATCGTCTTCATTCACTACCCGCAGCAGCCTGATAAAATCAGCGGTGACGGGAAAGGCGGCGGCGGCACCAAATAGAGGAACGGTTGAACTTGCGCTCAATTCTGCTCTTTTTATGGCAAAATTCCACGGGTGCATTCTAAGCAACATCCGGCGGTTAACGTCATACCACCGAGCGCATTTTTCCTCGGTGCTTGTCTGCGGTGAAGAAATATCCGAAACAAAACCGCCTTGGAGTAAATCCAAGGCCATGTTGCAGATGTCCGTTGATGATGTGACCGCCATTAAACCCCCTTTTCGGCCAGCAGGAAGCTACCCCCTACTGGCCGGGCGCGAAGTTTAGTTAAAAACAAAAATGCCTCTAACGCGGATGGTTCCGGCAGCGGTTCCTACCGTGGTGGCGGTAAGAGCGATGTCGTAAGAATCATCAGGGTTAGTGGCCCCAGAAAGAGAAGCCAGCGTACGAAGTTCCCCAAGCGTCAATGCCGATAGCCCGACGTTGTTTGATGTGGCAATGGTACGGGCGGACGACATATCAATAGCCGAAGCCAGCACGGTAGCGTTTACCACCGAGCCAAGGTTAGAACGGTACAAACCAAAGCCGTAAGAAGTGCCTCCAGTAATTGCTGTGTTCACCACTTCAAGACTGATAGGAATAGCGTTGGAAGGCACAGAGGCGAAAACCCGGAAGATACTTCCGTCATCGTCAGCGGCTGCTACACTAACAGTCCCAACAAGAATAAACGGCTCCGAACCAGAACCCACTTTGTAGGCTTCGGTTTTTTTGTTCGCAACAAGGTTAGCATCTGTGTATTTATTTTCTACGGGCATGGTAGTTACTCCTATGAAATAATGTTAAACGGTTGCACTAAAGACAGTTACCGCAGTTCCAGAACCAACAGCGTTAACCTTAACTCGGAACAAGCCAGCAGCCACGTCTTCAATTTCAACGTATGACCCGCGCAAGCCGCCTTGAGTGGTGGCGTTAAAGGTAATTGTGTCCGACGTTGTGGTTGTTGGAAACACACCATAAGCTGTAGCTGCAACTACAGCCAATCCCTGCATCACGTCCGTTGCGTTGGCAACACGGATGATAATAGACCCGGATGTTTGGCTAACAGATGAAAAAAAGCAGTAATTGTTGCCCGTCCCAGTAGCCGCCGGGAGAATATATGTTCCTCCGGTAGCGGTATTGAGAAGGATCAACCGTCCTGCGTGCTGTACGGCATTGAGAGTAAGAGTCGCACCAGAAGGAACAGTAGGTCTATTCTCAAGGGCTGTAAGCCTTTTGTAAATGTTAAGAGACATGGTTCATCCCTCCGTTAAGCCGTAGTCGTTACACGTTGGACTTTTTTGCCCTCGGTGCGAACCGCGCCAATTTCCAACTCAACAACCACTTGGGTTGTTTCGTGCAAATCGTTACGTTCTTGGATTTTCACCGTCATTTCTTGCGAGATACCCAGCGCAATCCCGTCTTGTGCCATAGCAATTAATTGCCGTTGGCTTGAGGCTACAGGGATAATTGGAAGCGTTGCGTTCGCAGCAAAAACAACAATATCCATGCCAAGAGCTTGGGTAATGCGGCCTTTTTCAACAACAAAGTTTCTGGAAAAATCACCAGAGGTAAGCTCATTCTCCCGCATCAAGCGTGTGTGCTCAATCCCGGTCATGCCGATTGCGATGCGCTCGTTGTCTTCAATGTCGTTGTCAATGAAGTTTTGTTTGATTTCTAATAGTTTTTCGTAGGTCAAGCCAGCGGTTGCATCAACAGTGATGCCGCCGTCGTTGGCGTATGTAAGCGTGGTTGTAAAATCTCGGCCTGTAGCAATATCCGCAAAAGCAGATTGCTGGATAATTCGGTCATATTGACGAAGAGCAGCGTTAGCAACTGCACTAGCGTAATTGTTCCTAGGGTCAGTAAGCATCCCGCGAACATCAGATTTATCGATAGGGAGAACGCAGGTAAAGCGTTTCCGGTTAAGCCTACGGCGGGTGTGTTCAATATCATCAAACACTACTTTAGGAGAACGCCCTTGCAGTTCCCGCATCTCGACGGTACCAAGGCCATCATAGGCCAAAAGGTCGCCTGTCATCATAAGTGGTTTAATGTACGGGCGATAGCGTGCGCTTTTTTGCTGCGCGGCCACATGCACCATCTCGCTAAATTGCGTTACTAATGCTGGATCAATAGTCGTCATTGGAATGCCTCATTATTGCTGGAATGGTTGAACGAAATATTTTCTATCGTCCCCGGTATCCAACAATATGGGCGGGTTATTAACCTCGTGGGCGCAAAGCGGTGTCCACTACAAAACGGCTTATAGTATAAATTTTCAGATAAGTAAACAGTTATCTTGCGGCCAGAACTCCGGCAACAGTTCCTGACGTAAACCCTAATGGTTTAATGCCAAAGCGATAAACACCCGTTATGTTAGGAACAGTTATCGAATAGGCTCCTACCGTAGTAAATGTTGTTATGGCCCCAGATGCGTTTATTACGTCAACCCAAGTAGGTGAGGCCAGTGTTGTGTTATCTTGCAGCCGTTGCAATGTGACCGTTGCAACAAAGGTGCCTGTTAACGATAGAACAAGCCCTTGGGTTGCTGATACTGGGTCGCTGTATACATCGGCAGCGGCAAGAGATGCTGCAATAAAAGTTAAAGCCATTTTAATTCTCCATTTTAAATGTTAGGCAAGTCCTAGTTTTTTATCAAATTCTCTTAGCTTGTTAATTGTTTCTTTGTATTTTGGATTGAATGGGTCTCTTGCTTCTGGTGACATCCGCAAGGCAGCAGCCTCTTTGTGTAGGTCACCAATACTGATATTGTTAACGCTTTTTGTTCCGTCTGGCAATTTCCCTTCTGCCCCATATTCTTTTCTAATTTTGTTTATCTCATCGTGCAGACTGTTGGCCATTGCAATGATACCGACAAGCGCATCTGGGTTGTTGGCGGCTTTTTGTAGGCTTGCACGGACATTTTCAGGAACGTGTTTGACAATCATATCCTCGGCAATACCTTGGGCGGCGGTGGCTTTGTCTCCAAACTGCGCTTTTAGCTGCTCGTCAAACTTTTGGTTCAGCGTCTGCTCATTGCGCTTGGCCGCATCAGTCTCTGATTTAATGTACGCCTTCCATAGTTGGTCGGCTTGCTTTTGGGGCAACCCAGCATCAAACATGAGCTGTTGGGCTAGTTTCTTGGCTTCGTCAAGGTTAGCACCTTCTGGCAAGCCTTCCACGTCGCTGAATGTGTATTTGTCGGCAGACTCTGGCCGGGCGATGTTATAATATTTGTTCCATTCCTCATCGGGGGCATCGGCGGCTGGTAAGCCAACAGGCTTTTTCCCCAACAAGGATTGGGCATTATCCAATGTTTTCCACAGGTCATCCGGTGTCTTGATTTTCTCAACCCAGCCTCGTGCCTTGTATTCTTCCGGCACGGTAAAGGACGGTGGCGGCGGTGTCTCTGCCGCAGGAGTTGTGGGCTGCACGGTGGTTTCAGTGGTCATGGTCTTGTCCTCTCGCTAGGATTAACTGGCTTCAGGCCAGCCTTCTTTTCAGCTCCTCGACGGTAGCCAAACTCTATATCAATCAAATACTCATTGCGTATAAACCCGCGCAAGTACAGGTATGCCCGGCGCAAGACAGCGTTTGCGTAGGTTTGCTCGATAGAGTCATTGACGGCAATATCTTTGTTGAACCCTGAATATTCGCACAAACAAGCAAGCACAATCTGTCCGTCGGTGGTGGCGGCAACCCTGTTGATTGCCTCTCTAAATGATTCCTCGGTAACAATTATCATTGTCCTTTAACCCTTGCTTCTGCATTGGCGGCTTTTTCTGCAATCGTTGCCAGTTGCTCTCCAGCGACTAAACCCTGTTGTTGTTGCATCTGCTGCTGCTCGGCAGCTTGTGCGGCTTCAAATTCTTCATCTGTTTTCAGAATGAAGCTAATGCCCCTGATTTTGCATATTTCATCTTGGAATTTTTTTGTGTTAATGCGTTTCATAAGTTCGGGGTTAATCTGAAAGTTATTTGCCGCAATAGTTAAAACTTCAATCATGGCTCGGTATTGTTCGGCGCTGTAAGCAAGAGCCGCCCGTGTCTTGTAGTTTATTTTGTATATATCCTTACCTTCGGCCAGTTTTTTTGCAATGCTGTCCGGTAAGTATTTCGGTGTTCCGCCTTCTCTGATTATTCTGGCTTCTTCCTCGGTGCCTTTGACAACACCAAATTTGCCTTTTCTGAACAACAGCGATACGCCGCGTTCAATGACTTGCTGCAATATTTGTATCTGCCTATTGAACAACGCAGCCAATGACGCAACCTTTGCTTGATCTCGTATCTGGGCTTCGCCTAACGTCATTTCGGTAGAGTTGTTTAGGTCAAGCAATCGGTCAATGTTAAAATGCTGTGAGATAGATTCGCGCAGTTGCTCTAAGCGTTTTTCTGCCCACGGGATATTAGGAGGGCTGCCAATGTCAAATACCGGGTTGCCCGTTATGTTGCCGCTTGAGTTAAAAACACTGACTGTACCTGCACTAAAATCTATGCTTCCACCGCCAAAGTCGCCATCGCTCATTACGCCCTTGGGCATGTCTAGGATTTTCTCGGTGGCAACAATCAGGGCTTCGCGCAACGCATTTGCTTCCCGAATGTCTGGCAGTGCATCCATTGCCGGGCTGCGTCCCATATCTTCATAGGAGAGCTTTGACCAACGCCCGATAGCAATAGGTAGCTCCCAGAACCCATCTTCTTTAAGCAAATGGCAATCTTTATAGCTTAGATGACACCCATAGAACGGCATAGACTTCTGGCCTTTTTCGGCCTCTTTTTTGTCGCGCTTCTTGACGTGAAACAAAACCGGGAACATCTCATCGGTTTTGCCGCCTTTGTAAGCGTCCTGAATGAGTTTGCCGCAATTCTCTATCCCGTACTCACCGACAATCCGCTCAACGCTCCACTCAAAGAAAACATTAAACCCGATAACAACACCGCCTTTGCCCGATATTGGGTAAATCTCTTTAACGGAATAAGGGCTAAAAAATAAATCCGACTTTTCCCCGTTTTCGCTGCCGACACCGCTAGTACCGAAAACAATCTGATCGTACATATACGCATCAAGGGATGCGGCAAGATTGGCTCGTGGATCGTCAAAGGCTGCGTAAGAAATTTTATTTAAATCGGTAAAGAATTTCTCTGTGCCCTCGTCTTCCTCATCTACCGGGGCTAAGTCAAAAACATTACCCGCAGAACCCGGCCACAACATCCCCAGCAATGCCGCCGAGGATATTTTAGCCGCCGCCGCTCCAGTGGCATCAAAGATGCGATCAACAAGAAATTCACCGTTTGACGGCTGTCCGGTAAAGTTCTGGCGGTTCATGGCGATATACTCGCCAAGCACCTGATACATATTATCAAAGTTAGAACGCCGTGACTTTGCAGCGTCAAATTCTTTTTTGATCTTGGTGTAATCCATTTAAGCAGTTACCCGCTTTAGGAATTTACGCCGCTGTTCGTCGTCTTCGGTGATTGCCGGGGTTACAGGGCGTACTTTTTGTGCCCCCGCTGCGGCTGCATTTTCGAGGTTAGCTTGATCTTGTGCGGCTTTATCCAGCTCTTGCCGGGCAATTACTTTTTGCTGTTCGCGCAGACGTTTTTGCTCTTCTTCAACAGAGGTGCCGCCGCCACCGCTAAAAAGCTTGGTACCAATACCGCCTAATGCCGCCGTGGTATTTTTTGCCATGTGCTTTCCCCTTAGTTTGAATTGCTATATCACAACTATTTTATTTTTAGAATAGATTAAAATTATCGCAAGCTTCCCAGCTTGGGGCGTGTTGGGGTAATAATTTTATTCTGTGTGCTGTAAAGAACTTGTTTCTTGGCAATCAATCCTTGTTGCGGTTGAACCTTATATTCCATTGCCTGTGCAAGATACCGCCATGCGTCGCTTGCGTCTGTAGCCCAGTTTTGCATAGGATTAGGCTTAAACGTCAATCTATTTTCGTCATACTCATAAGCATAGTGCATCATTGCGTGCAGTCCATTTGAGCACGCCTTGGAATCAATCCATGCTTCTTTGAGTAGTGAGCGGCCTTTTTCAATCCCGGCTTTAACCGACAACATGGGTAGAATCTTGTTAGGATGACCAGAAAGGCGTAGTTGCTCACTAATTGAGCCTTTCATACCTAACCGCTCGTGAACCCCATCGTGGGGCAGGTAATGCATCCCGTAGAGGTATCCCTTGCCGTTGAGCACTTTTGCCAGCTCTTCAATGTCTGCATCTGCTCCAAATGCCTCGTAGTAGTCAAACACCCGTACTTGCTGCCCCACCATCTGGGCAAACCAGATACAAGTGCCATGCTGCTTGCCTAAGTCCCACGCAGTGATGACGGGAACACCTGCCTTGTACGGAACATCGGTAACACGTCCGGCCTCTCGTGCACGCTCAATGTACACGCTGTAAATTGTGCCGCTGTACCGGGTATCAGGCTCCCCCTCCCAAACGTGGGCATAGGCAATGGCATCATCACGTTCTAGCCTTATGCGCTCGTTGTTAAGCGTTTCACTAAAGTTCGGATTATCGCGCCATGAGACTTTCTTGACGAAGGCGTTGTCTGGCTTGTTAACAATAAACCGTTGATACGTTGGGTCGGTGACGTTCTTGGTGTTAAAACTAATCCATATTTGAGAACCGTTTTTCCGGATGGTGGGCAATAGTGTTTCATAGGAATGCTCGCTTGTGTTTTCTGCTTCTTCAATCCAACAGATGTCCACGCCTTCGGTGGATTTAATCTCGGTTGCATTGTACTTTAATCCCTTGAACATAATTTCAGTGCCGTTCAGGGCTTCAATGGTGGCCTTCTTAATGCGCCAGAAGCTTTCAAGATTGTACTGCTGTATTAAATCGCTGAACAGTTTGTGCACCGAGGTTTCAATGCTTTTTTGCAGCTCGCGGGTGGCAAGGATGCGTAGCTTGCTTTGTGCCCCCAGTATCAAGAGCGCACGTGCAAAGCTGTGACTCTTTGCGCCGCCGCGCCCCCCATAATAAACCTTATAACGATACTGATTGTCGAAAAGCTCTTTAAACGCCCTCGGAATGTTTATCCTTGTTTCCACCTAGGATGCTTGAGCAAATTTCTTGGATTTCTTCGCCTTAGCCAGCAATGCAGCGGCTTCCTCGGCTTCTTCCTCTTCCTCTTTGCGCTCTAAAACTTTCTTCACAGCACGTTTTAAGGCTTCCATTTTTCCGGTGAGAGAACGATACGCGGAAAGATTTTCCGGCAAGCAAGCATTAGATACTGCCGTCTGAATCAGCTTTTGGAACTCTTCATCGGCTGGAGCTTCTTTGCTTTTCTTCACTTCCACAATCTGGCAGGTGTTCCAGGCGCGGTATTTAGGGTTCTGCCCTTTCAGTCTATCATTGAGGAAAGCGTGCTGAATGACAGAGCGGCATTCTTCAGGGGTGCTAATTTCAGAAATAAGCAAAAAATCTTCTTGATACGGCTCCAAATACGTCGAGCTTCCCTCGCTTATGAACATTTCCCCGGCAACCGTTACAGAATTTGCCATAAATTCCCCCTAATGTTTTGCCTTTTAATTGTTTTTAACACGGCTGTCAACTTAATCAAATGTAACTTTGATGGAATGCTGAACAGGGCCACCGTCTTGCCCGGTCAAAGTAGTATCTGTCCGTTGTAATTTTGGGATATGATACTCAATCACGCTTTGAAACAGCTTAAACGCTTCTGCCGGGTCTTTTTCAGCGACTCGTTCGAGCCAGCCTAGCAATCTGTGTGCGTTTCCGTCCACAAGCTCTGCAATCGCCTCTCTTGCTTTAGCAGTAGATTTATTCGGTAAACCCGGAGGTCTTCCGGGACCGGGTTTTGGGTTCGGGTTTCCACTTCTTGCCATATAGTTGTTATAGCTTGTTTTTTAAACAACTGCAACACTTAGTAGCTTATCTGTTATACTTAATCACAAACTATTGTTTCCCCACAACAATATATTTTTAAAAAACCTATTGACAGGTGACTAAGTCACCGCTATACTGTTTTCATAGACGGCAATCAAGCCGACAGACGAAGAAATAAACATCATGGCCTACATAAGCCAAGAGCGCAAAAAACAGATGCAAGCAAAGATTGCTCCTTTACTCAAAGAGTACGGCGTTAAAGCAACTCTTTCTATTGAAAATCATTCGGTACTTAACTTGAATATTAAAAACGCGTCGTTAGATTTTATTGGCAATTACAACGAGATTGCTAAAAAATTCAACCACCGCGAACGTAACAAAAACATTCAAGTAGCTGCTTCTTATGTTAATGAAAAAAGCAACCCTTGGTTTTCTGGTCGTCCTTTAGAGTTTTTGCAAAAAGCATTTGCAATTTTGATGGACGGTAATCACGACAATAGCGAACCTATGATCGATTATCATGATGTGGGCTGGTATGCTTACGTTAACATTGGGCAATGGGATCGCCCATTTGTTCTTACCGCATAAAAAGCCCCGCCTGTTTGAGGTGCAAATTTTGCTCCCTTGGCGGGGTCAATAAAAAATCATTATCACTACTTGCCATTATTGTCACTAATCACCTACCCACAAAGGACTAACATCATGTTTGAATATGCACTTTTAGCACTAATAGCACTAATAGCCATAATTTTATTATGGTGGCTTTTTGGCCCATCAAGCACAGTTGATGACTTGCAAAAACAAGTACTACAGTTAGAGATGGAAGTTTTAAGCCTTCGTAGCTACATTGACCAAGCCGTTATCCAGTTAGAAAATAAACAATTAAAAGATAGTTTCTCCGAAAACGAAAGATGGGCAAAGCGTTTAAGCTTTCTTTGCCGAAATGTTGTCAACGACGAACTCAAAAGGAAAGGATCAATCTAATGCGCCTTGCAACTTACATTTTAGCCTCCCTGCTCAACTTCACGCTGATTTTAGCAGCTACGGTGTACCATGCCACAAACTAAAGAACAACGCTACAAAGCCAAGCTATTAGCCAAAGGCTACGTCCGCCGCAGTTACATCCTTCCCCCCTGTGTAGCGGCTAGGGTAGCTGCGGATATTGTCCGGTACATGGCGGAGTATAACGCAGCTAACCCACCACCGGATAAGCCTTAATCTCCCGCATGAGGCGGTTGAGGCCTAGTGTTAGGCTCCAATTATGGAATGTTTTAACAACAGGTATTTCTTGATAAATCGTGTAGTTAAACGTATATTTTTCGCCATATTTTGGATCGGCATTAATCCAACAGGAAATGTCTTTTTTTCGGGCAATCTCCCCAATGGCCTCAAATTCCCGTTTTCTAGCCTTTGTGAGCATCTTTCTATCCTTTTGGCTACTACCCTAGCCGGGCATATGGTGAACATGGTCTGGCGGTCATTAAACTGGCCGTAGCGACGATTCTAATCCGTCACCTAACCCCCCTTCATCTGCTGCAACCG
>Ga0315903_10003933_pt1 | contig 20220 bp, 17 predicted proteins | sample LakEriMetagenome_7_FD_203524 | JGI IMG/M metagenome (GOLD analysis project Ga0315903, IMG submission 203524) | Freshwater fungal communities from buoy surface, Lake Erie, Ohio, United States - Buoy 2 MA119 | ecosystem: Environmental > Aquatic > Freshwater > Lake | place: USA: Lake Erie, Ohio... | reverse complement strand
GCGGTACTCCATCCTATACATTTAGTATTTTACCAAATGTTGGAAGTCAATTTCCTTCAGGTACATTCAATAATTTGTCGGCAGGCAACTATGTAATTACCAATACTGATTCAAACGGATGTACACTCACTGCAGCAGTGGTGATTACCCAACCCACTCCAATAGTAATTAATGCTCCAACGGTTGTCAATGTATTGTGTAATGGAGAGGCTACAGGCGGTATCACAATCACTGCTACAGGCGGTACTCCAAGTTCTGCTCCTAATCCATATACATGGAATTTAATGCCGGGTAATATTCAAAATAATACTGGAGTATTTACAGGATTATTGGCTACTACTTATACAATTACAGCAACCGATGCAAATGGGTGCACTGCAACTTCTTCTGTCACAATTACCCAACCACCAGCTATTGTATTCACGCAAGCTACAGGTAGCATTATCGATTGTTTCGGACAACCAACAGGAACCATTAATTCCAATGCCACTGGAGGTACAGGCTTAATCTCGTTTGGTATAGCGCCTAACACTTTCCCTGCCGCACAATTCCCATTGGGTACAGGTAATTATATAGGTTTGTATGCAGGTGTTTATACAATAACAGCGACAGACGCGGTAGGTTGTACACGAACTACCGCTATTATTGTAAATCAAAATGCGCAAGTAAATGCAATAACCACTTTGATAGAGCCAATATGTAAAGGCGAAGCAAATGGTAAAATATTTGTACAAGGTACAGGGGGGGTTCCGCCTTACCAATATTCATTAAATTCAGGACCATTCCAAACAGACACTTTCCGAAATCTAGTCGCAGGTAATTATTCAATCCGCATTCAAGACAGTAAAGGTTGTACCAATGATATTACAGTCACGCTGATTGAACCTGATTTTGTAGGTGCAATTATTAATACAATAGAAACAAGTTGTATCGGATCAGATGATGGACAACTGATTGTTCAAGGAACAGGCGGTAGAGGCGGCTACGAGTATTATGTAAAACCAGGTTTACGATTCAACAAGTCGGGTATATTCAAAGGTTTGAGCGAAGGCACTTATACAATACGTGTTCTTGATACTTCAAGTTGTGTGTATGAAACCATATTCACAATTAATATGAATCCTAATCCTATGAATACAAGCATTACCAAGAACAATTTGACTTGTAATGGACGTGGTAACGAAGGTACAGCTACCGTAAACATCAATGGAGGTATTCCGCCTTACACTTACTTGTGGAATACGAACCCAGTTCAAACAGGTCCAACGGCCGAAAATTTATACTTCGGAAATTACAAAGTTCAAATTATTGATGCAAATGGATGTATGGTTTATGATTCCGTTCGTATTGATGAAGGACCATGTTGCGAAGCAGGCTTTATACCAACCGCCTTCTCGCCAAATGGGGATGGACGTAACGACGAATTTAGAGTACTAAGCACAGCAGGTATACTTACCGAGCAGCTTGAAATCAGAGATCGATGGGGCAAACGAGTTTGGAGTTCTACAACACCTCGTCTTTCATGGGATGGTAAAATAGATGGAAAAGATGCTGATGTAGCGACATACTACTATGTACTTCGTTATAAGTGCACACTCGATAACAAGACATATCTCAAAAAAGGAGATGTCATGTTAGTCAGATAATTTCAATACCCTCGAAAAATAATCAACAAAATCCCACAATTAGTTTGTGGGATTTTTTTTCGTATTCGTGTCACGCAATATCTTTACACACTAAGGCAATTCGATGTTGTACTTATTTTCACAATTACGTTTTTATTAAAATTATATGGTTGATGTATTATTAGGCCTTCAATGGGGCGACGAAGGAAAGGGCAAAGTGGTTGATTTTTTAGCACCCAATTACGATATCATCGCACGCTTTCAAGGTGGGCCTAACGCAGGGCACACACTTTATTTGAATGATAAAAAAATTGTACTGCATACCATTCCATCAGGGGTGTTTCATCCAAATTTGCTCAATGTAATTGGCAATGGTGTTGTGATAGATCCTGTTTCTTTGCAACAAGAGTGTTTAGAGATTGAAGGCTTAGGTGTCGATTTAGTTAAATCATTATACATCAGCGAAAGAGCTCATTTAATTTTACCGACACATAAACTTTTAGACAAGGCAAGTGAGGCGAGTAAAGGAAAAAATAAAATAGGAAGCACATTAAAAGGTATTGGACCTACTTATATGGATAAAACGGGTAGAAATGGATTACGCATTGGAGATATGCTGCAACCTGATTTCAAGGCGCGATATCAAGTCTTGAAAGAAAAGCATCTAAGTATGTTGCACCAAATGAATGCGGTAGAAGATATTCAAGAGATGGAAAATCATTTTTTTACCGCAATCGATTTCCTAAAGAAGTATTCAATCATCACGGCAGAATATTGGTTTCACGAACAAATTAAAAATGGTAAACGAATATTAGCAGAAGGCGCACAAGGTACTATGCTAGATATCGATTTTGGCACCTATCCTTTTGTTACATCTAGCAATACCATCACAGCAGGTTTATGTATTGGATTAGGCATTCCTCCTAATTTAGTTGGCAAAGTATATGGTATTTCTAAAGCATATTGTACACGTGTGGGTGGCGGCCCTTTCCCTACCGAATTGCTTGATGATATGGGAGAACAATTGCGGAAGTTAGGCAATGAATTTGGCTCTACCACAGGTCGACCGAGACGTTGCGGTTGGATAGATTTGGTTGCGCTGAAATATGCATGTATGATTAATGGGGTTAGTGATTTAATTATTACCAAAGCAGATGTATTAGATGGGTTAAACCATGTTTCGATTTGTACAAGCTATATACTAAATGGACAAGAAGTGACACAATTCCCATATGATATTCCAGAAACGACGCTACAAGCTAATTATATTAATTATCCTATTTGGGATAAAAAATTAAGTGATTGCGAATCATTGGAAGATTTACCGAAAGGCTTTGTAAAATATTTACAAGACATTGAAAATTACCTGGGTGTGAAAATTTCGCATGTCTCGAATGGTGTGGGTCGAGACCAATTGATTAGTATGTAAAAATTGCGTCAATAAGAATCGCAAAATATACCCCAACTCACCCAATAAAAATTAGAGTAAAAATATTTTTTATTTTTTTTTAAAAAAGTTTTTCAGTTTCAAAATATTACTGAAATTTACAATTGAAATTTACAAACATGAAAGCCAAGCCCGAAAAGAAAGTAAGCCCTAAAAAGACTGCACCTGCTAAGTCAGCTTCTAAAGCATCCGCTTCCAAAAAAGAAACTAATGAAGAGGACGAAGATGATGATTTGGAGGATGATGAAATCGATTTAAAGAAAAGTGCTAAATCATCAAAGAAAGCATCCGTAGATGACGACGATGATGATGATGATTTGGACGATGCCGATGATAATTTTGAGAATGATGAATTCGATAAAGAGTTTGAAGAGTTTGATATGCCTGCTTCAAAAAGCAAATCCAAGAAACCAGGTAAAGGTGGTTTAGACGATGACGATGATTTTAAAATAGATGATGATCTAGGCTTGAACTTCGACGATGAGTTTGACGATGACGATGATTATTAGTAACAAATAAAAAAATATAGACAGGCGTTAAGTTGAATCTTAACGCTTTTCTTTTTAACCGAAATTATGCGATAAGATTTAAGGAACGAGAACACTAGCGCGTTAGTTGGTCTCGTTAAAAAACTAACGAAACGATTCAGTAAGTGTTTTCTACATTCTCAAAATATTGACTTATAGTTTCTGAATAGTTTCAACATTTTCTAATACTGAATCTGGGTTTAATGGAAGAAATTATGGCTACCTAAAAAAATTTATTTAAATACCTCATAGCAGTTTTGAAAAAAGTAAAATATCATTACAATACGAAAACGCAAAGTTTCGAACCTCTCCAAATACCCATGTGGAAAAAACTCATGCGCGTCTTAGGTGTTCTATCTGCTATTCTGTTATCATCAGTAATAATAGTCGCTTTGGCATTTAAATATATGCAATCTCCGAATGAAAAGTTGATGAACAAAGAACTTGCTCATTTGCAAGAGAAGTATGATTTGTTACAAGAAAGTTTACAATCACAGGCTGTTGAATTACGAGCATTGCAAACGAGAGATCAAGAGATATATCGTGTTATATTCGAAGCCAAGCCATTATCCGAAGATCAGCAAAATAGTCTCAAAAAAGTAAATGACGAATCTGTTGCAAAAAAATTGTCGCCTTTGTCTAATGACGCACTTATTGATCATGTGGAAAGTAATTTAGCGCAACTACAACAGCGCATCAAACAGCAAGCAGCTTCATACGATACCTTAGCAAAGTATATCGCTAAGCGAAAGGAGATGTTGGCAAGTATTCCAAGTATACAGCCGATTTCCAATAAGCAACTCACACGGATTGCTTCGGGTTTTGGAGCGCGCATCGACCCAATTTATAAAATAGACAAATTTCATGCAGGACTAGATTTTGCGGCGCCATTAGGTACACCTGTTTACGCGACTGGAGATGGCAACATAGAGCTGGCAGAATACAATACAACTGGCTATGGGAATAATATTTGGATTCGACATAGTTTTGGTTACCGAACGCATTATGCGCATATGCTTAAACTCAAGGCGCGAACAGGTCAAAGGGTAAAGAGAGGAGAGACGATAGGATGGCTTGGTAGTACAGGTAAAAGCACGGGACCCCATCTACATTACGAGGTTGAAAAATTAGGAGAGAAAATTGACCCAATACATTTTTTTTATAATGACTTGAAGCCAGAAGAATTTGAACAAATCGTAAAGCTTGCGCAAGCAGGAAATCAATCGCTTGATTGATGCATTATTCAATCCAGATTTTGAAAGAGTATCCGTTATACAGTCCTATAAATGTAAATGAATACAGAGGATTTCTAGTTAACTAAAACCTTATGACAACTTCACCGCAAACAATAAATTGACAACAATGGATAGACGACATTTTATAAAACAATCTACATTACTTTCAATTGGCGGTTTTTTAATCCCCTCCACACTTCTTGCAGCTTGCCGCAAAAAGACTTTGTTTGAAGACATAAATTATGACGGTAAAGTCTTAATTATAGGTGCAGGTGCAGCGGGTTTGTATGCTGGATACATTCTAAAATCAAAAGGTATTAATTTTCAAATTTTAGAAGCTTCTTCAAATCATGGTGGACGACTTGGTAAACTCACAGGATTTGCAAATTTTTCTATTGACCTTGGCGCCCAATGGTTGCATGGTAGAAACAGTATTTTAGGCGACTTGATTTCTACATCAAACACTAAAATTACGTTAGATGATAGTGATACAAAATATTGGTTCAACAATCAGTTGGTAAATTCGTTACCCCAAGATACCGATATTTTTGAAGGCGATAATTTGCCAGATATTTCATATAAAGATTATGCCTTGCAAAAAGGATTGGGCAATGAATATAAATATATTGTTGAAAATATTGCAGGCGATCAAGGTGCAGCGGCTTCTCGACTTTCAGTATTTGGTAATAACTTAGATGAAGAAAATTGGAGCGCTGGCGATTATGATTATAAATTTCAAGAAACATTTTATGATTTCATTGATAAACAAATTGCAAATCAAGTGAAAGATAAAATTTTATTAAATACGGTTGTTTCTAAAATTGATTATTCGCAGGCTGAAATAATAGTAACAGATAGTAATAACAATATATACAAAGCAAATAAAGTTATTGTAACCGTTCCTATTCCTGTACTTAAATCGGGCGACATTCAATTTATGCCTGCTTTACCGAGTAAAAAAACTACCGCATTTTCAAAAATAGGTATGGGCGCAGGAATGAAAGTTTTTTTAAAATTTAGCAATAAATTTTTCAACCAAAATATTATTGGAGGTTCAATTTGTGCCGCTTATGCAGATGATAGTATAGGCAAATTGCAACATGACAGTGTTTTGCTTGCGTTTATAATGGGCGAACAAGCAGAGTATTTAACGACATTAGGAAGTGATGAAGCAATTACAAATGCATTACTTCAAGAATTAGACTTAATGTATAACGGGCAAGCAACGGCATCATTTATAGCGTCACATGTTCAAAATTGGACAACAAATCCTTTCATCAAAGGAGCATATTCTTACAGCACGATTGGTATGGGCGATGCCAGAAAAATTGCAACTCAACCAATAAATAAAAAACTATATTTTGCAGGTGAAGCAATGAATATTAACGGACACCATCAAACGGTTCACGGGGCTTTAGAAACTGGATATAGAGAAGTTGTAAATATTTTAAACGATATTAAAAAATGATCAAAGTATTATTATTCGGCATCTTACTTTTAGTGTCCAACATAACAACAGCTCAGGAATTTAAAGCCGAAGTATCATACAAATATATGTATGCAAATCAGTGGGATAAAGCCATTCAAACCTACAACTTCAGCCGACCGTTTATTTCAGAGAAACAACCTTTATTAATAAATGGTTTTAATCCTTCTTTCTCTTACATTTTTAAATCGACTAAAAATGTGAGTCAAGGATTGCATCTTTCCTATTCCTATTTTCGAAGTTCAGCAGAGAATGAAAACTTAGTAAACACCTTAAATTTACATTTCCTAAATTTGGGTTACATGATTCATTATGAAAATAAAGGAAATCTAAAAGGACTTTACTCGGACTTAATTCTTTCGGCTACATCAAGTGGACTTTTTAGAAATATCAATGGTGAACCTTTCGAATATGATGAAAATATATCAAAAGCATTTGGTATAGGTAGCGACTTAAATTTAAAATTAGGATATTATTTAAAGTTGAAAGGCAAAAATTACCTATCACCATTTATTTCTTTCGCTTACACACCATATCTATATTCGCCAAATAGTGAAGTGGTGATTAATCAAACCAAAGGGCTTACGAATAAAAATTGGACAAGTATAGTGTCAGCGCAAATAGGCCTGGCGTTTCATATTAAAAAATCAATAACTCAATAAGGGCATCTGCTGGCATTGGTTTTGCTTCAGTTTGTCTCTTATCTTAAATTTAACCCACATTACGCGATAGGATTTGAGGAACTAAAAATTCTAGTGTGTAAGATGCATCCTTAATCATTGAATATTTCTAATGCTGAATCTGGCGTTAAGCGAATGTTCATTAGACAAAACCTAATGTAGCCGCAAACGAATGTTATAAATTATTATCTATTGGCATATTCCTATGCTTATATCATCAATGAATATAAACTAAAAGCAAATTCAAATCACATGAATAAATGCCTGTTTTTTTTATCTTTACAAACACATCATGAAACAACTCTCACTCTTTGACAACTTGCCTCCTCTTGAAGAGGTTGCAGCAAAGCCAAGTATTGATGAAAGTAAGCTCAGTAAAGCATATTACACAATTACAGAAGTGGCAGAAATGTTTCAAGTAAATGCATCCTTACTTCGATTTTGGGAAAAGGAGTTTCCGAAGCAATTAGGCAATGTAAAGAAGAATAAAAAAGGAGATCGTTTTTACAATAAACAAGATATTGCCACACTTAAAACACTTTTTCACCTCATTAAGGAGAAGAAGCTAACCCTGGAAGGTACACGCGAATATTTGCGTAGTAATAAAAAGAAGGTCAAGGATGATAAAAGTTTGCTAGAAAATTTACATAAAGTAAGAAGCTTTTTGGTAGATTTGAAATCCCAACTGAAATAGTTTTTTATGAAGTCATTTATCATTTTCTCACTTTGCATTTTCTCTTTCATGAAATCGCAAGCGCAAATTTTTGTTCGAGAGGTCGATCCTAAAACAAAATTCACCATTTTACGGGGTGAACTAAAATTTAAAGATATACTTTGGGAGAGTAATTGCAAATGGTTGCATGATGGGGAACAGGCTTATAAACCTAACGAAACGGTCTTAGAACCTTTAGGCGAATTGGCTAAAAACTACCGGTTTATAGTGGTACTAGGCACATGGTGTGAAGACACACGTAATTTGTTACCCAAATTTTATAAAGTAGTCAATGAAGCACTCATCGATTTAAATTCAATAGAATTGTTTGGTGTAAATCGCCGTAAGGAGGCATTAAACAATGAGCATAAAACATTCAAAATACAGCGAGTACCAACTATTATAGTCTTTCATCAAGAAAGAGAAGTGGGTAGAATTACTGAAACTGTAAATGAAAGCATTGAAGCAGATTTATTTAAAATTATGCAAGAAGATGCTGAAAAATTAAATATAAAACGTGAGCAGGACTCGCGCTACTACCAAGAAACCATTGTTTCTCCCGAGCCTAAAGATTAAGAGGCTCTCGTAAACTAAATAGGATCTACGTGTGAGTAAGCATTATCTAAGCGTAAAGGAATACAAAACAGAGAGACCATGAATCAAACAGCTTTTGAAGCAACTACATGTCGTAAATGCTTGATCACTTGACTCATACTTTTATCGATTTCAGCGTAGCTTAAAGTTTCTTTGATTTGATAAATTAAAATAAACTGTAGGCGCAAGTTTTTTTCAATTAAACTAGAATGTAATTCATGTTTTTGTAAACGATAGGATTCCTTCCCGATTCGTTTTAGATAATTGCGTCTATTGGCAAGCTTAAAAAAACGTTTTGGCACCGTAATAAGAGCCTGCAACGCTTCAAAATCAGGCATTTTACCATCAAGACGATAAATAAGTTTGTAAGGATAAATAAAAAACGCTTCTCCTGACTGGAAAAGCGCATCAATTTCTTTTTTACTTGTCAATCGTTCGCGTTTCGGAAAAGCGAATGACGTTGCCATCGTACAAGTATTATTTCAATCGACTTTCGTCGGAAACACTTAATTTTTTACGACCTTTTCTGCGACGCGCAGCTAACACGCGGCGTCCGCCTGGAGTAGCCATGCGAGCACGAAAGCCATGAACAGATTTTCTTCTACGACGGTGAGGTTGGAAAGTACGTTTCATACAATATTACAATTTTAGTTCCCTTTTAGGGGAGTGCAAAAGTAGTTGATAATTTGTAAAATCCAAAAATTAAGGTACAAATTTATAGCCTACAAAGGTAGTTTTTGAAGAATTACCCAAAGGCCACTCTTTGAAAAGCGTAATTGTGATTACTTCGTCGTTCACACTACCACTCCCATAATAAGTCGAATCCTGTATAGTTTGGGTCGGAATTGTTATTTTATTACCTAGGGCTGAACCATTAATTACCTCAAATATCGAATCACGTATTGAGTAAAATAAAAGGCCTTGTGGGTCATTTTTGTTTTTTATACGTATAGTATCATCATTAAGATTGGGAATACTGCCATTAATCAACTCTGTCCGAATAACAGAATAATACGAATCAAACTTTTCATTGGCACGAAACTGACAGCTATCTCCTTCAAAACCAACTGCACAAATACAATCACCATCTTTACAAACCCCACCAGACTTACAAATTGTGTTACGTGTTACACAAGGGTCGGGTTGGCAAGCGCTTAAATAAACAACTAAAGCAAAGCAAATAATTGTAAATACCGCAGTGATCGACTTTAGATTTCGCATGGTTTTCATCACAATAAAATTTTTTTAGTTCTGAGTAAATTTTGTAGCATTATAAACACATGTAGTCAGTTCACCTGTGGAATTATTCAGCTCTTGTATAAACAGTGTAACGGAATTCCCCACCAAATCACCATTACCTGAATAGGTAATATTATTAACCGTTTGTGATGGAATTTCCATAATTTCCTTCTCCGTAGTTTTACTAACTATTGCCTTAATAGAAATACCTTGATTAAAGACGTTATAAATAATAATTTCATTGGCTTTAGTGCCAGGCTCTACAACATTAGTGATAATTACTGAAAGATTGCCATTACAACGATAAGCGCCATCCCACACTCCTATATATCTTTCGTACATTTTCGATTCGCAATTCACACCATCGAACCCAAGCTTGCATTTGCATTTACCATCTCTGCAGATACCATCATTTTTACAAATAATTTTCTTACAAGGATCTTTCGTACACGCATTAAATAATACGCCACCCGAAACCATAAGAAACAGCAATATGGTACTACCTATTAAGCTTATCTTTTTCATTACATCTATTAAAGGTTAACAAACATACAAAATTAGAATTTTAAACGAAAATTTATTTTTATATACAAAGGATTCGTATTCATCACAACCGTGTTTACATTTCGGCTTGCACTGTGCTCATTTGTCTTTATTAAAATACCTTTGCGCCGCAAAACAAGTTATTTTATGGAAACAAGAACGGAGATTGCCTCATTGGGCGAATTTGGATTGATAACACATTTAACCCGCGAAAACGAAATACGCAATGCAAGCACTTTGCTTAGTATTGGCGACGATGCAGCTGTAATCGACACTTTTGGGAAACAAATGGTGGTAAGCACAGATATGTTAGTAGAAGGCGTTCATTTCGATTTGATGTATGTGCCACTGAAACATTTAGGGTATAAAAGTGTGGTGGTCAATTTATCTGATATTTATGCCATGAATGCCGAACCTTCACAAATTACTTTGAGCATAGCTATTTCTAATCGTTTTAGTGTGGAAGCTTTGGATGAGTTTTACGAAGGTGTAAATTTAGCTTGCGAGCGTTATCAAGTCGATTTGGTGGGTGGCGATACAACCACATCACCCAAGGGTTTAATCATTAGCATTACAGCCATTGGCGAAGTAGCAGAAAATAAATTTGTAACCCGAAGTGGTGCACAAGTAAATGATTTAATCTGTGTAACAGGCAATTTGGGTGCAGCCTATATGGGGCTCTTGCTCATGGAACGTGAGAAGAAAATATTTATTGAAAATCCGAAAGTGCAGCCCAATCTCGAAAATCAAACCTATGTAATTGAGCGTTTTTTAAAGCCTGAAGCTAAACGCGAAATGATACAGTGGCTAGCAGATAATCAGTTAATGCCAACTGCTATGATTGACATCAGCGATGGACTCAGCTCTGAGATTTTGCATATTTGCAAACAAAGTCAAAAAGGTTGTTTGCTTTACGAAGAAAAATTACCCATACACGAGCAAACCAAAGCCAATGCTGAAAAATTTGGCATTGCTGCTACAACAGCAGCGTTAAATGGTGGCGAAGACTATGAATTGTTATTCACCATATCTCCTTCAGATTTTGAAAAGGTAAAAGAATGCGAACTTTTTACCATAATTGGGCACATCACAAGTGAAGATGCTGGAAAACATTTTATTACCAATGGCGATAAAAAAATTGAAATAACAGCCCAAGGCTGGAACCCTATAGCCAGTTAGAAGTTTTTTTTCACTGCGTAAAACTCTTTAATTTATATGCAAGGTAAAATTCAATAGCCTTTCATTACAAACTATATACGATTACTCTTTTCGCAATGTAACTTCGCATGATTTTAAAAAACTATGAAGCGAGTAATTAGTAACAAAAATTTAATTGTATCAATCGCAAGCGTGATTGTGATTCTTTTTTTACAAGCCTGTACAAGAAACAATATCAAAGAACAAACCCAATGGAAAAGTATTTTTGATAAATATCATATCGATTCAATAGGCGTAGAGCTTGCAGACAATAGCCACGAGCAAGTCTATTATTACAATTTGAACAGATTAAGTACACGCTATTCACCAGCCTCTACTTTCAAAATTGTAAATTCTTTGATTGGACTTGAAACCAATGTTGCGAATGACGAAGATTTTATCATTCGTTGGGATGGTAAGGTACATGAGAGGGAGGAATGGAATAAAGATATGAGTATGCGCGAAGCCTTTAAAGTGAGTTGTGTACCTTATTACCAAGAGCTAGCCCGCCGAATTGGGATGATAGACATGAAACAATGGATAGATTCTATCAAGTACGGTAATAAACAAACAGGTTCAGTAGTAGATAATTTTTGGTTGAATGATACGCTGCAAATTTCACCCGACGAACAAGTTGGATTTATGAAAAAACTATATTTCGATAAATTACCTTTTTCTCAACGAAGTATGCGTATCGTAAGAAGTATGATGTTGCAAGAAGATAGCACCAATTATAAATTATATTATAAAACAGGTACCAACACCAATCAGCAACTAACAAGCGCATGGTTGGTTGGCTTTATTGAAAAGAAAGAAGAACAAATAGGGGTGCTTACCAAGAAAAAGGAAACGAATTATAAGCCTTACTTTTTTGCATTACATATGGAAACGCGTGATACCATGATGAATACCAAGCAAGTCCGCCTTGCAATCATGAAAGAAATTTTGCGAGAGAAAAAGATTATTCAGTAAAAGAAACTATAAAATGATAGGTTTCGAATTGAAATAAGCAATCTCATCGGTTAAATTTAAATAGGTATTTGAATTTATAATTTCCTTACAAATAGCTTTATGCTCTGCTAAAAATTTTTGATGCGCCTGGCTTCTCACATCTTTGGGTCTGTGATGAAAAGCTTTATAAATTTGTTCTAATTGTCGCATGAGGGGCAAACATTTTTCATCAATACAATGCGATACAAAATATTCCCAAACATGCTGTGTCGCCTGATAATTAGGATGTACCAAATCAACATCGTAAAACCGATAATCGCGCAACACATCAATCACTATTTCATAAGCAGGGAAATAATAGGCATTTTGCAACGCATGCACAGCTTCTATCAAGCGCGCTTTGCTTCTGTTGTTTTCTATTAAGCCATCACGGCTATGCCTTACAGGACTTATCGTATAAATAAATTTTGCCTTTGGATTTAACTTGAGCACTTGTCGTTGCATTTCTTCAAGTGCAATTGTAATTTCTTGGGCACTCAACAATTTTTTCTCAAACCAATTTGCTGGTGCTCTGTGATTGTTACCAACTATCATTTTTTCATTCAAATGATAATAGCCAAATGCTGAGCCTAACGTAATAATGATATAATCAAGCTCTCTTAAAAAAGCACGATGTAAAGAAATATTTACGTTTATTTTATTCAGGCAAACTTCCTGCTCTAAGTCAGAAAAATCTGAATGATGCCTCCACGAATGCCAATATTCCTCATATTGAAAGATATCAGTTGATGTATATTCCTTACTCACACACAAATCATGTAAGGCATCGCAAACGCTTATTGGGTTGAATAATATGCCATGTGAATTTTGTACAAGATTGAACTTCGCTTTTGCTAAAAATTTGCTCATATGCTCAGTAAAGCAAGAGCCTATCAGCATTATTTTATCAGTATGCTTTATACTCGGCTCTAGGTTACCAAAACTTATAGGTAAATGAAAGGGTATAGACATTATAGAAATTTTTTTAACCAACCTTGTACGCCAAATGTTTCGCGCCAAAGGTCTAAGTAAATAAAGCAATAGTTTAAAGCACCACTTTCATCCTTTGGACTGAAGGCCGCGGGATAATAATTTTTTGGCATTTTTTTCTTATAGCATAAATAGGGAAGAATGAATTTATTCATTTCAAGCCCTTTCTCGAGTTCCTGTTTGGCCTCTTCACATTCGCCCTCAATTTGAAAAATGAATAAAGCATGGTTGAGGTGATTCTCATATTCATCAGGAAAAGTCTCAATCAAGTCCGCAAATTTATCATATTCATCTGTTTTAATATAAAGCCATTGCAAATAGCTTCGCATGCCCAAGTTGTCTGCCTTATTGCGCTGAATTATTTTTTCGCCAAATGCAATGGCTTCAGCATATTTTTTTTCTTCACGCAAGCGATGCATCATTTGCATCATACAGCGCAAATAAGGTCTTGTTTCAGAACGCTGATAAAAAACACCTTTGTATTGCTTTTCATACTCACCACCATATTTTTTATCACCAATAGCAATTGCCTTTTGTAAATATCTTGAACGAGCCGTTTCGTAGGGTGAAATACGAAACAAAGCTTCGAACACAATTTCGCTGGTATCGCATAATTTAAGCGCATCCAAACCATCTAAGTACATGCGATTTAAATTATCCATACTTTCTAGGTTCTCATTTTCAAGCTTGTTCATGATGCCAAGAGCGATGTATTCCGCTTTTTCTTCATTGGTAATAGGACCTACTTCAATGTCATCCACGCTTTGGCCGATGAAGCTATCAAGCAAAGCTTTCAACTCTTCTTCAGTCTGATATTTTTTACGTGCAATAAGGCGATTAATTTTAATATTTAATGCGTCATTCATAGACCCACTTTTTTAAACAGTATGTGAAAGTAAAAATTACACATTGATAAATTGCATTTAAAAACAAGATATTTAGTTGATTTATAATTATTCTATGATTAGCCGTAGAGTTACCTATTTTATTTTCCACTTTTGCCTTGCCGTCTCGTCACTAGTGACGAGAGCATAAACCCAAATTAAGCATTAGAAATGCTTAATCGATTAAGTGATTGTAAATCAAGCCTGAAGCAAGCTTGATGACAATTTCTAAATGATCTCGTTAGTGCTAACGAGACCAACTAAAACCAGATTTTACAAGTAAATGCTATTGCGAATTTGGGTTAAAAAAAATATTGAATTAAGAAAGGCGCGAAACCGCTTCAATCTGGTTTATGGTGCAAATGTGTATTACTATAATAATATTACATTCTTATGACAAATAGCTAATTATGCATAGAAAAAAGCATTTATTTTCTCTTTGAATGCTCTATTCATAAAGCTTAAATATTTTTTCTACAATGTTAATAGTTTTTAACATTCCTGAATTAACTTTGCACCCATTCGGATTTAACACAAAATTTTACATTAACGGATGTTAAGTTATATACAACGCTCGGCTAAAGATTTCAAAGGAACCCTTTTAATATTAGCATTATTATTCATTAGTTCGCTCCAAACCATGGCAGCACCTGATGGCAAAGCGCTTTTTCAAGCGAACTGTGCCTCATGTCATAACCCGCTCAAAGACGCAACAGGTCCGGCCTTGAAAGGGGTTGATGCACGTGTTCCAAATAAGGAATGGCTTTACAAGTGGATCAAAAATCCAGCTTCTGTATTAGCTAGTGGAGACAAGTATGCCAACGATTTATACCTCAAATGGAATAAAACAGCCATGACGGCTTTCCCTTCCTTAAGTAACGAAGAGATTGATGCGATTATTACTTATGTAAATTCGGTAGAACCTCCGAAAGCTCCCACAGAAGGCAGTGGTGCTGGAGGGAATACAGCCTCTTCGAATAGTGGCGACAACACCTTATTATATTCTATTTTATCTATCGTTTTATTGATAGCTATTTTTATTTTAACACAAGTAAACAAAATTTTAGGTCGTACTGCAAATGCAAAAGCAGGCTTACCTTCTCCAAAAGATGTTCCTTTTTATCGAAATAGAGTAGTTATTGCCTTAGTAGCCATAATTGCCATCGTAGGATTTGGAGTTTGGCTCACCAATGGTAGCGATTTAGGTCGTCAAAAAAATTATATGCCTAAGCAGCCTATCTTCTATTCGCATAAAGTGCATGCGGGTATTAATCAAATTAATTGTTTGTATTGCCACGTAGGCGCTGAAAAAAGTCGACATTCACTTATTCCTTCTGCAAATACTTGTATGAATTGTCATAAACAAATTAATGAATACACAGGTGAAACTGAACATCCATTGGTTGATAATGAAGGGAATAAAGTAAATGGAACGAAAGAAATTCAAAAATTATACGATTATGCCGGTTGGGATCCTGTGAAAAAAGATTATAAGCGTGATGCAGCAGGTAATATCTTGTCCAAAGAAATACCTTGGGTGAAAATTCACAATCTACCTGACCACGTTTATTTCAACCACTCTTTACACGTAGTATCAGGTAAAGTTGCTTGTCAACGTTGTCATGGAGGTATTCAAGAAATGGATGAAGTATATCAATTTTCTGATTTAAGTATGGGTTGGTGTATCAATTGCCATCGCAATACCAACGTACAGTTTGCAGACAATAATTACTATTCAATTTTCCAAAAATATCATCAAGAAATTAAAGAGGGCAAACGTAGTGAAGTGAAAGTGAGTGATATTGGCGGACTTGAATGTCAAAAATGCCACTATTAACAAGCGATGTTCGAAAATTTGAAAATGAATAAATAAATAATTAGAAGTCGAAGCCGAATACTTAGCAACAACCTAACATCCGAAACCCGACATCTGACATCTATATAAGAATATGAGTAAGAAACAATATTGGAAAGGACTTGAGGAGTTAAATCCAACAGCGGAATTCAAAGCCAAACAAGCCAACGAATTTCAGGAAGACCTTCATGTATTTGATGAGTTGGAAAGTATGTCTCATACTACTTCTTCTCGTCGAGATTTTTTGAAATATTTAGGCTTTACAACTGTTGCTGCCACCTTGGCTGCAAGTTGTGAAATTCAAGTTCGAAAGGCCATCCCTTATGCTATCAAACCAGAAAATGTAACACCTGGAGTTCCCTTAATGTTCGCTTCTACTTACGTAGATGGCGGGGAGGCAGTGCCTGTTCTTGTGAAAACACGTGAAGGTCGTCCTATTAAAATTGAAGGGAACACAGACAGTTTAATTAGCAAAGGAGCTACAACAGCTCGCGTACAAGCCTCTGTATTAAATTTATACGATGCGGCAAGATTGAAATTTCCAACAGTTGACGCAAAAGAAAGTTCGTGGCAAGCAGTCGATAATTTGGTGGCTCAATCCTTAAATGGTTTAGCTGGCGCGCCTTTATATCTTGTTACTTCTACAATCAATAGCCCTAGCAGCGAGGCTGCTATTGCGCAGTTCACGCAAAAATATCCGAATACCAAGCACGTGATGTATGATGCAATTTCTTACAGCGGTATTTTAGATGCAAATCAAAAATCATTTGGTCAACGCGCCATTCCAATGTACCGCTTCGACAATGCGAAAACAGTCATTAGCATAGGAGCAGATTTCTTAGGTACTTGGATTTCTCCAGAAATTTACGCGAAACAATATGCCACAACTCGTCGTATTAGTGCGAAAAACCCTACTATGGGTAAGCATTATCAAGTTGAAGGTATGATGAGTTTGACAGGTATGAGTGCCGATGAGCGCTTTACATGTAAACCGTCGCAATATGGTGCTGTAGCTTTGGCTTTATTAGCAGCCATTAATGGTGGTGGAGCTTCAAGCATAACACCAAGCATTGATGCAGCAGTCAAAAAAATGGCGGCGAGCTTAAATGCATCACGCGGAAATGCCTTAGTTGTATGCGGTAGCAATGATGTAGATGTGCAAACAATTGTAAACGCTATCAATGCAGCGATTGGTGCATATGGTTCAACCATTTCTTTAGCCACCACAAACCGCACTAAAAGGGGTAGCGATACCGACATGAATGCATTTGTAGATGCCTTAATAAATGGGCAAGTTGGCGGTGTGATGTTTTTCGATTGTAACCCTGTCTATGAAAACGCCAAAGGCAGCATAATCGGCGAGAAAATCGGCAAATTAAAATTGTCCGTTTCCTTCAACGATCGTATGGATGAGACTACACAAAAATGTAAAATTGCAGCGCCTTCTCATCACTGGCTTGAAAGTTGGGGCGATGCTGAACATCATAGCGGTTATATATCATTTATACAACCTACGATAAATCCATTGTTCAAAACAAGAGCATGGGAAGAAAGTTTATTAAAATGGTCAGGTAATAGCACAAGCCATTACGACTTTGTTTCTTCTTTTTGGATGACAAGTTTAGGTGGACAAGCTGCTTATGATGCAGCAATACAAAAAGGAATTAACGAACCAAGCGAAATCACGATGTCAGCGGCTAGCTTTAGCGGCAACGTAGCGGAAGCAAGTGCAAAAATTGCAGCTTACAAAGCATCGGGGATGGAATTGGTAATTTATGATAAAGTGGGTATTGGTAGAGGTGCAGCATGGAGTAACAATCCTTGGTTGCATGAAATGCCAGATCCAATCACAAAATGTACTTGGGACAATTATGTATTAATGTCGCCGAATACAGCTAAGAAAAACGACGCGGAATTAACGGATTTGAATGAAGTTTTCCGAGATAAAAAAGTATTTATAGTAAAAGCAAATGGTGCAGAGGTGAAATTACCTGTTTTGGTAATGCCAGGTATGCACGATGATGTAGTAGCTATTGCATTAGGTTATGGTCGTGATAAAGGCGTGGGCATGGCATCCTACGCGATAGATAAGATGATGGGAGCCAATGCGTATCCATTGTTAGGAAAAGATGAAAATGGAAATCGTAATCCATTTGCTACCGCTACAGTAACAGCTACAACAGAAACTTTTGATTTAGCGATTACACAAACACATCATAGTTATCAAAATGACCGTCCGATTATTCATGAATTCACATTAGCTGAATTTCAGAAAAATCCGATGGAATTATTCAACGAAAGAAAAGAATTACTTGGCCATTATACAACACCAGATGGTTTAGCACATCATGGTGAAGGTCATGGTGAAGCACACGGAGGTCATGATGCACATGCTAAAGATGCGCATGGTGCAGAAGGACATGCTGCTGCGCATGGTGCGGAAGCTCCTACCAAAGCCGAACAAGATTGGCAAGAAGCTTACCGTGAAAACGGAACTTTGTATCCTAACTTCGAACCATTAGGTTTAAAATGGGGTATGAGTATTGATTTGAATACTTGTACAGGTTGTGGTTCATGTACCATCGCTTGTCAAGCTGAAAATAATGTTTCAGTTGTAGGTAAGGAGCAAGTTAAATTAGTACACGACATGCACTGGATTCGTATCGATAGATACTTCACAGGAGATCCAACAAAATCTGACTCTATTCAGACCTTATTCCAGCCTATGCTTTGTCAGCATTGCGATAATGCTCCTTGTGAAAATGTATGTCCTGTAAATGCAACGAATCATAGCAACGAAGGCATCAATCAAATGGCTTATAACCGTTGTATTGGTACACGTTATTGTGCGAATAACTGTCCTTATAAAGTTCGTCGCTTCAACTGGCGTGATTGGAATGAGGCAGATTCATTCGCAGACAATGTATTTACAGATGGTCGTCGTGATGATCTCAATAACGATATCACACGTATGGTATTAAATCCAGATGTAACAGTTCGAAGCCGTGGTGTGATGGAAAAATGCAGTTTCTGTGTACAGCGTTTACAAGCAGCCAAAGCAACCGCTAAAAAAGCAAGTCGAGTGTTGAAAGATGGCGAAGCAAAAACCGCTTGTCAAACCGCTTGTCCTACAGATGCTATTGTATTTGGTAATGTAAATGATAAAGAAAGTGCAATTTACAAGTTGAGATATGAAGATCAAAAGGAGCGTGTATTCCATGTGTTGGAAGAAATACATACTTTACCGAATGTAAATTATTTATCAAAAATTAGAAATTCTGATACCAAACAAAGTATTCATCCTGAAAAGGTTGAACATGTTGCCGAAAAAGCACACGCTTAATATTTGAATAAAGAAAAAAATAAAACAAGGGTTAAATCCTGACTATTGAATAAAAAGAAATAAACGAGATGCATTTAAAATACGAATCGATTATACGTGAACCTTTGGTAGATGGTGCGAAAACCTATCATCAAGTTACCGAAGATATTTGCGCTCCTATTGAGAATCCACCCACCAAATTATGGCGAATTGGATTTTTAATTTCAGCTTCCTTATTGCTTTTTGGAGCATTTAGTGTAACATGGGAAGTATATTGGGGTACAGGTGTTTGGAATTTGAATAGAACCATTGGATGGGGTTGGGATATTACCAATTTCGTATGGTGGGTTGGTATTGGTCACGCAGGAACACTTATTTCTGCCATCTTACTATTGTTTAGGCAAGGTTGGCGAACAGGTGTAAACCGCGCCGCTGAAGCCATGACGATATTTGCGGTAATGTGTGCGGGTCAATTCCCGATTTGGCATATGGGTAGGGTTTGGAATGCATTTTTCGTTTTACCCTACGGTAATACAAGGGGTCCTTTATGGCCTAACTTTATTTCTCCTTTGTTGTGGGACGTATTTGCGATATCAACTTATTTCACCGTGTCGTTATTATTCTGGTATTCTGGTTTGATTCCTGATTTTGCAACTTTGCGTGATAGAGCTAAAACTAAATTTAGAAAGTACGCGTATGGTATTGCATCATTTGGTTGGGCTGGTAGTGCAAAACATTGGCAACGTCATGAAATGTTATCATTGGTATTAGCAGGTTTGAGTACGCCGCTTGTACTTTCGGTACATACCATAGTATCTTTTGACTTCGCTACTTCTATTGTTCCAGGGTGGCATACTACAATCTTCCCGCCTTACTTCGTTGCAGGTGCCGTAT
>Ga0315903_10003932_pt1 | contig 20225 bp, 18 predicted proteins | sample LakEriMetagenome_7_FD_203524 | JGI IMG/M metagenome (GOLD analysis project Ga0315903, IMG submission 203524) | Freshwater fungal communities from buoy surface, Lake Erie, Ohio, United States - Buoy 2 MA119 | ecosystem: Environmental > Aquatic > Freshwater > Lake | place: USA: Lake Erie, Ohio... | reverse complement strand
GCCGCCATCTATGCGGTCGTGCGGTTCGGGCTCACCTGGCTGTTGGAGAACTATTCCAAGCATCGCGGCATTCTTCACAGCGTGCCGGCGGCGGCGATCACGGGGCAGCTCGCGTTTCTGGCATTCGTCTCCGCGGAGCCTCTCCATCGCTACTTCATCGCGGGGGCCGTGGTGCTCGGTTTTCTGTCGCACCTTGTGCTCGACGAGATCTGGGCCGTGCGTCAGGGGTTGTTTGGCCCGAAGGTGAAGAAGTCGTTCGGCACGGCGCTCAAGTTCGCCGGCCCCGAGATCTGGCCGAACCTCGTCGCCTACGGGATCGTCGTCGCGCTCGGAGTGATCGCCGCCGGCGACGCCCACTGGACCGAACGGATGGCGAGCTACCGCCAGCACATGGAACACTCGGCCCGGGTGTATCCGCAGACGTACCAGCCGCAGTACCAGCCGCCGCAGCAGCAATACCAGCAGCAGCCGTACCAGTTCCGGCGGTAGTCCGCCGGCACTTGCCCCCCGCGCCGGGCCGCGGGATCATGGCCGGCCCTCTCCCGGACGCCCGCCATGTGCCCTTTCCTTGTCGCCGCCATCCTTCCGAACGCGACGGCGGCAGTGACTCTCGCCGTGGCGCTGGCCTTGATCGCGGCGGCGGCGTTCGCCGGCGGTTCGTCGGTCGCCCTCGCCTCGCTCGGCCACCGGCCGATGCAGGTGCTCCTCTCGCTCACCGGTGGCGTGCTGCTCGGTGTCGGCATGCTCCACCTGCTTCCGCACGCGTGGCTGCAGCTCGGCCGCAACCTCGACGCCACCATGGCCTGGGTGCTCGGCGGCTTCTTTCTGATGTTCCTCCTCGAGCGGGCCTTTCACGCCCACGCCCACCACACCCCCGACGATGGCTGCTGCGACCACGACCACGATGCCGACCATGAGCACGGCCGCGACCACCATCGGCCCGTCCATCACCATGGCGGCAGCCGCTGGGCCTGGTGCGGCGCCTTCGCCGGGCTCGCCCTGCACAGCCTCGCCGACGGTGCAGCCCTGGCTGCGAGCGTGCGGGCCGACGCGGAGCACGGGGCGGGCCTGTTCGCCGGGCTGGCGACCTTTCTGGCGATCCTGCTCCACAAGCCACTCGACGCGGGCATCATCGCCACGCTGATGGTCGAGTCGGGCGCTTCGCCGCGGCTGCGGACGATCGTCAATGCGGTCTACGCCGCCGTCGTGCCCCTGGGGGCGGCGGCGTTTCTCGCGAGCCTGCCGTTCGCGGGCGGAAAGCAGGAAGCGATGCTCGGGGTTGCAATGGCCTTGGCGGCCGGTGCTTTCATCTGCATCGCCGCCGCCGACCTCCTGCCCGAGGTGCAGTTCCACAGCCACGACCGCGTGCTACTGACCACGGCCCTCGCCCTGGGCCTCGCGCTCGCCTGGGGCATCACCGTGCTCGAGAAGTCATCGCACGCCCATGCGATGCACACGCCGCGTGCTTCGGTCACTCCAGCCAGGAACTGACCCGCGCAGCCTCTCGTCGCACAGGTTTTCAACCTGCGTGTCTTCCTGGTTCGTGGAGGGCTCGGGGCTGCCCATGCCCGGGAGCCGGCGTTGCTGACGAGCGCAGCCAGGATGGTGAAGCGCAGTCAGCATCGAGCGAGCGAAGGGCCGGAGCCCGCAGCGAGCGTCTGGCGACGGGCATGGGCAGCCCCGAGCGGCGCAGCGGGCAGGCCCCCATCGCTCACGCGATTGGGCTTCCTGACCCCGCGGGCCGCTCTGGTTTCGCGTTGGGCGTCGCGTCAGCCGTCGACGTCGAGTCCTCGGGCGAGCCGCACGCGACGGACTTCGTCCATGACGTCGTCGATGAGCCCATGCTGTCCGCGGAGCGCCGGGAGCTGCGCCTGGAAGCAGGCGGCGATCGCCCCGGCCAGGCCGAGGCCGCCGATGAGGTGCCATGTCACCCAGTCGCTGCTTCCCTTGCGGCCGGCGGCGGGATCGGCGGCACCGCCGAGCGCGACGATCGCAACCACGGCGAGCATGCCGGCCATGGCGAACGGAAAGGCCGAACGCTTCAGCTTCGCGCTGCGGGTCACGAACGACTGATCGAGCCCATATGCCTCGACGACCTCCCGGCACCAGCGGCCCGTGCCGATGAAGTAGGTGACCGTCAGGCTGTTGACGAGCACCACCACGAGCGCCGTGAGCACGCCGGTGAGACGATGGACCGTGCCCCAGCGGAGCACGGCGGGGTCGGTCACCCCGTGGAGGTCACCCAGCCAGAGGCCGAGGCAGGCGGTCGCCACCAGCAGAACCAGCGCGAAGAGGGCGGCCCGCGTGAACACCTGCTCCATGACTGCACTCTCTTCCGGGGCGGAGTCGGCGGGCAACCCGGAAGAGTCGCCTGCGTCGCCGGCATCGGCGTTATAGGCTTGTGGGCATGAGCGACACCATCACCCCTCTCTCAAGCCCGACCGACCGCGTGGTTCCTGTCATCGCCATCACCTGCGGCGACCCGGCCGGCATCGGCCCGGAGATCGCCTGCCTGGCCTGGGCGAGTCCGGTGGCACACGCCCACGGGGCCCTGCGGGTGGTCGCGGAGCCGGCCATGCTTGCGGCCGCGGTGGCGGACCGGCGCGGCATGCCCCGCCTCCGGATCGAGGTCGTGTCCGCCGCCGACCGCCGTCCCTCCACGCCCGACACGCTGCTGGTGATCGATCCAGAAGGCTCGACGGCCGGGCCGCCTCTGGGCGGCGCAACGGCTGCTCCGGCGATCCGACTCGGCGAGGTGTCTGCGGCCGGTGGCCGCGCCGCAGCCCGGGCGGTCGAGGCGGCGTTCGCGGCCACGCGGGCGGGGCACGCTGCGGCGATCGTCACCGGACCGCTGCACAAGGAAGCGCTCCATGCGGCTGGTTACGACGTGCCCGGCCATACGGAACTGCTCGCGCGGGCCTGCGGCCTCGGCGACGACGCGGCGTCGATGATGCTCTGGCTGCCGTCGGCGGCTGGTGACGGCCTTGGCGTCGTCCATGCCACGCTCCACGAATCATTGCGAACGGCGCTCGCTCGGCTGTCGCCCGCCGCGATCGAGTCGGCCGGCGTCCGGCTCGCGTCGTTGCTCACCGCGCTCCTCGGACGTCCGCCGCGGATCGCCGTGGCGGCGCTCAACCCGCACGGCGGCGAAGGCGGACTGTTCGGCGACGAGGAGTCTGCGATCGTGGCGCCGGCCGTTGCGGCCCTCGCCGCCGCCGGCATGGCCGTCACGGGGCCGCTGCCTGCCGACACGCTGTTTCTCCGCGCCAGCCGAGGGGAGTTCGACGGCGTGATTGCCCTCTACCACGATCAGGGTCACATCCCGATCAAGCTACTTGGCATGCACCGCGCGGTGAACATCACGCTCGGTCTGCCACTGGTGCGGACGAGCGTGGCCCACGGGACGGGCTTCGACATCGTGGGCACGGGCCGTGCGGATCCCGCCAGCATGATGGCTGCGATTGCCGCCGCGGGGCGGCTCGTCGAGGCCGGCTGGCCGGCGGTCAGCGCATCAGCCCGAGCGTGCCCACCGTCATCTCGGTGACGTCGATCAGCCCCGCGCTGGCGGGCTGGTAGAAGAAGGCGGTGGGATCGATCGGCCCGTCGATCTCGGCGTCGTGGAAGTCAAGCACCGCGATCGGCTCGAGCGGGCCGTCGGCGACCGGTCGCGGCCCGGGGATCGCGAGCCATTCGATCCGTCGGGGCATGAGATCGTTGCGGCCGATCGCGATCCGCACCTGCCACGGCATGCCGTCCGGTAGGTCGCAGGCGCGAATGCCTCCCTCCTGCGCAACGCGGTCTTTGAGCGCCGGGAGCACGATCGGCAGCAAGTCGGCGGACCAGCTTCCCTCCACGAGCCACACGGGCTGGCCCTCGAGATCGAGGGGCATCGCCTTGGTGAACCGGAACCAATGCCGCAGCAGTCGGATCATTCGTTGCAGGCCGCCGAGATACGAAGCGCCGTCGGCGGCGTCGGGAGCCTTGAGTTCCGTCAGCTTGCTCCGCACCCGCCGGACATCGATCCGTTGCAGCGACGCCGCCTCCTCGCCGTTGTGTCGATGCGTCCAGCAGAAGAGTCCGTCGGAGACCTCGGTGAACTCGAAGGTCTCACTGTCGCCGGTGAGCGTCGAGTCGAAGCGAAACCGTTGCTCCTCGCCCTGCCCCGACTGCACGTAGCGGCCGGTGCCGACGAGCACCCGGTCGCCGACCCGCGCCTTCTGGCGAAATCGCACCGAGAACGACTGGGAGCGGGCGATCACTGCGGCGGAGCTGAGCACGATCCGCTCCGCCTGGGCCGCCGCGTCTTCCGGTTCGCCGGTGGCCACCGTGGCCGTGGCTGGCGCCGGGTTGCCGGACGCTGGCGCCGGGTTGCTGGACGCTGGCGCCGCGTTGCCGGCCTCCGGCGTCGGGGCCGGCTCGACCTGCCGTTGATAGACGCTCGTCGCCCCAGGTTCGGCCCCGATCGGACCGGACCAGATGACCACCGCCATCAGCACCACCATCGGCGGCGCGACCGCACGCGGCAGGCGACGGAGGCTGGGGAGTCTGGCGAATGGGCTGATCGTCACGATCGGGGTGACTCTGTCGGTTTTGCCAAAGAAACCACCATCGGAGCGTCGAAACATCTCTCGTGGATGGACCGACCGCGGCCATCCGCCGACGCCTCCGTGGGGGGCGAGTGTAGGGAAACCGCCCGACCCGGCCCATGCCGGATCAGGTGGCTGTCCGCTGCGGTCGGAACACGCCAGTTCGGCCCGGAAATCCGGAGGGAATGCAATGCGAACGCGACGTCTGCGGGGCTTCGTCGGCATGTCGCTGGCCGCCACGCTCACGGGTTGCACGATTCCGGCGAACTCACCGTTCACCGGGCTCGCCCAGATTCGGCCGGTTGCCACGCCGCACACCAACGTCCTGCCGCCGGCAGCGATGCTGCACCACCCCGGCCCGGGTGTCGAGGGCCCCGGCCCCGGCATCATCACGCCTGCCTCCTACGAGGCCGCGCTCGAAGCGGCCGGTGCGGGCGGCCCGGGCGGACTCGCCAGTGGCGGGGGAGCTGGTCTTGGCGGCGTCTGTGCGATGGCCCCGACGTCGCAGATCGGCTTCGTCGGTCCCGATGGCATGCAGGTCCGCTGGGACGTCTCGGCCAGCGGCGGCTTCGATTCGGAGCCGCTCGTGGCACCGGGCCGATACGACTTCCCGCAGGGAGCGATCTACCGGCTCAAGGTCACCGACATCCCCGGTCGCGAGGGCATCGAGCTCTATCCGTCGCTCGAAGTCGCGCCCGTCACGCCCCGCACCGCGGCCTATCTCGCGCACAACGCGGTGCCGTTTCAACTCACCGACGAGGATCTCGACCAGGTGACAAGCGGCAACTTCGTCACCAAGGTCGTCTACCTCCCCGATGCCGAATATCAGGAACTCGCCGTGGCCGGTGTTGAGACACTGGTGAGCACCCGCCTCGATCCGGGCTGCGACCCGGTCGTCGAGGCTGATCGCCGCGGCTCGATCCTGGCGATCATCCGCATCGGCAACAAGGATCTCGAGTCTCCGGGCAACGGCGGCGCCGTCGCCGCTGGTGGATTTGCCGGAGCGGGCACGGCCACGCCCGCCGGACTCGCCGCGCCGCTGGGCATGCCCTGTGGCGGTGATCCGTCGCAGATGCCCCCGGCGTTCCTCGCCGGGATGACCGCGCCGCAGTACGGCATGCCCTCGGTGGGCACGCCGATCGGGCTGCCCGGCCCCGCGCACATTCCGCTCGGTGTCCCGGCGGGCCTGCAGAAGCACTCGATCACCAATCACACGAAGATGCACATCCCGCCGCCGTCGCGGTCGGTCGGTCTGCACGTGCAGGAGTACCCCGGCCTGAGCTACCCGAAGCCCGCACGGCACGCCTACGTGCTCGAACGGCACGACGTTCCCCACCTTCACCTCAAGCAGCCTCACGAGGACCGCACGCGGTGGGTGGACAACGGCGGGGCGGACCCGGATTCGCTCGAAGCCGGTGCCCGGATGATGCATGGTATGGCCGGCGACGCTCCGTGTCCGCCGGAGCCGATGGAGTGATGAGGAGCAACCGAACTTTCCGGACAGGGACCGTGCTGCGGCTTGCCCGCGGGCTGCTGGCGACCGCCGTCCTCGTCTCGGCATCCTGGGTGGGTTTGACCCACCAGGCTGCCGCGGCGAACGCGGCGGGCACACTCGCCAACACCTCACAGCCGGGAGCGATTGGCGCCCCTGGGTGGCTGCAGCGCGGTCCCTGTCCGGAAACGGTGCTCCCCAACTACGTCCAGCCGGTCGAGATCCGCGGTCCCGAGGGACTGCTCGTTGCGGTCGAGACGGCCGAGGGCTGGTCGCAGCTGCGGCCGGCTCCTCTGCGGATCGGCCTCGTGGTCGGCCAGCCATACCGCCTGCGAGTGGGCGGCATCCCGGGGCACGAGGGCGAGGAACTGTTTCCCTCGATCCGCGTGCTGGCGAAGCTCGCCACGCCCGCGGGGATGGCCTGGCGGTTTCCGGTCGAGGTGGTCATCGACCGCGACGATCTCGAAACGGCCGCGAACGGGGCGCATGTCCGCCGCGTCGTCTACGCATCGTGCGAATCGGAGCAGCCCGATCCGGTGCCGGCTGGATGGTTCGACGTGAAGCCCGGCGACGACGCGCTCGAAGTGGCCAGCACGCTCGGTGATCCCGTCGTCGAGGTGGTTCTTGGCAACAGGTTGCCGACCTCGGGGGGTGTGCCATGACCGGGCGGCTGTCCTCCGGAGAAGCGTGCGGCGGTGCGGCGGCTTCGGTCGCCGTGAGGCTGCGCTGGCTGCGGATTGCGGCGATCGCCGTGGCGGCCGTGTCGCTCGCCTCGTGCCGAGGCATGCCCACGTCGGCGGTTCTCGGTACGGCGGCGGTTTCGCACGCGATCGACCAGATCGACTCCGCCGGGCCGGCGAGCGAGACCACGGCGGGGCCCTCGGCCTCAGCCGGGTCGGCCGATGCCGGCGTCGCGATGCCCGTGGCCATGGCTTCAGCGGCGGCCGACACCACCGCCGTCGCGACGGCGTGGGAGCGGGAGGTGCGACAGGTTTCACCGCGGGAGGCGGCTCATCGCGACGCCCGGGTGGTGCAGACCGGCCTCGAAGCCCCCTGCCCTCCCCTGCCCCGCCTCGGCCGCGCCGCCTGTCGAGCCTGCGGTGCCGGCGGCCGCTGCCCCGGCGGCACGTGCGAGCCTCCTGCCGCGTGCGAGCGAGGTTGTCCGCCCGCGGTGTGCCTCACCTGCGAGCCGCCGCCACCGCCGGTCGTCGGGCCCTACCTTGTCTGCGACGGCGGCGATCACCAGCGGCCGGCGATCGCCATCGGGCCCGACCGGCTCGGCCACCTCACCGCCGGCGACACCGTGGCCCGCTACCATGCCGCTGACGAAATGCCCGATTCCGAATGCGCGCGGCTTGTCACCTCCAACTGCGCGTGCGTTTTTGCGCCGCGGTTCGGTGCGGTTCGCGAGGTGACTCGACCGCTCGAAGGGTCGCAGCCCGCCGGTCCGAGGGGCTACGCCGCCGACACGTCGGTGGAACTCGAAGAGCGGCGCGAGCCCGTGTGCGGCAAGGTGCAGACGGTCGCTCTCGAGGCGGCGAAGAAGTCGCTGCCCGGCATCGCGGTGCAGGATCGGCTCGGGCCGCTCGCCGTCGATCAGGGCGACATCCCGAACGAAGATGATGGCGTTGTGGGCCCGGTCGAGGACATCGCGGCCCAGACGCCGGAACTGGAGCGGCAGCGGCAGCGGCCGCTGGTGAAGGTCGGCTTCGACGTGCCGATCGCCTGGACCTGCATCAAGGCGGCCAACGTGCTTCTGGGCGACCAGTCGGCCCAGGTGGTGGCGGTCGATCGCGGCACCGCCACGCTTCGCTTCGAGGAGCCGGGCCGCGCCGAACTCACCCTCTGCAAACGGGCCGGCACCGACACCGCCCGGTCGGGCGAGGAACTCGACTTCACGATCGTGATGCTCAACTCGGGCGACCGGCCGCTCTCCGGCGTCGTGCTCGCCGACGCCCTGCCGACGCGACTCGACTACGTGCCCCAGTCGGCCGCCGCCAGCGTGGAGGCCGATTTCGCCACGGAGACGGGCGACGATGGTTCGACCGTCCTCACCTGGCGGTTGAAGGAGACGCTCCGCCCCGGCGAGAGCGGATTCGTGCGGTTCCGCACGATCGTCAAGTAGTCGCCCCCAACCGCAGGTGCGGCCGCGGTTGCCGCCGCTGCCGACACGCGGGTACGATCCCGATTCAATCCCGGGGCCCTTCCGGCCCTCCGCCATTCACTCGAGGGTCTCATGTCGCATCGTGCCGCCGTCCGCCGTCCGCTCGCCTGGCTCGTCCCTTCGCTGATGGCGGGGATTGCAGCGGCCGTGGTGATTCACCCTGTCTCGGCTCGTCAGCCCGCCGCCGTCGCAGATCCGGCGGCGGCCGAAGGTCTCGTTGTGCCACCCCTGCCGCAGGGCTCGCCCGAGCAGCTGCTCGAGTTCGTCGCGGGCCTGATGCCGCCGAAGGCGCAGCCGAAGTCGCGAGAGGAGGCGATGACCTACCTTCGCGATGTCGCCGGCGTGTCGGTGCAGGCGGCCGACAAGATCCTTACCGCCGTGAAGCCGGCCGACCCGCTCTATGCCAAGGCCGCCATGCTGAAGCTGGAGAGCCTGATGCGACTGTCGCAGTTCGGCGACGAGCAGGCTGCCGCCGAACTGCAGAAGTTCGCGGCCGTGCTGGCGACGAGCCCGGTGCCCGAACTCGCGATGGAGGCCAAGCGGCTGAAAATCGTCGGCGACGCCCAGGCGATGTTCTCCGAGGAGAAGTTCGACGCCGCGCCCGCGTTGGTGGCCCAGATGGCGGACCTCATGAAGGCGGCTCCTGGCGATCAGAAGACCGCGATGCTTGCGATGCAGCTGGCCGGTGCCTTCGAGCAGATTCCGGATGGCGAGGAGGTGGCGGCCAACGCCCTGAAAACATTTGGGCCGATCCTTGAGTCGAGCCCCGACCCGAAGATCAAGGAACTGGGGGAGAGTTTTGCCGGCAAGCTCCGGTTGCTCGAACTGCCCGGCAAGCCGATGGAGATCTCGGGCGCGCTCCTCGATGGCACGCCCTTCAACCAGAAGTCGCTCGCCGGCAAGGTGGTGCTGGTGGACTTCTGGGCCACGTGGTGCGGCCCTTGTGTGGCCGAGATCCCCAACATGCTGGAGCAGTACGAGAAGTATCACGCCAAGGGCTTTGAGGTGGTGGGCATCAGCCTCGACGAGGAGAAGGAGAAGGTCGACGGCTTCATCGCCGAGCACAAGATCCCGTGGCCGATCATCTATGCCGGCAAGGGCTGGCAGGACCCGACCGCCCAGTTCTACGGCATCTCGGGAATCCCGCAGCTGATCCTGATCGGTCGCGACGGCAACGTGATCACGCTCAACGCCCGCGGCAAGAAGCTGGGTGAGCGGCTCGCCGATCTCTTCAAGGATGGCGGCTGAGAGGCGGGCACCGGCAGCATGATCGTTCCTGAATCAGCCGGACGCCAGCCATGGAGCGTGTCGAAGCGGGCGGCCGCCTTCGACTCGTCGGGCATTCGCAAGGCGTTCGACCTCGCGGCAAAGCTCGACGATCCGATCAACCTCTCGATCGGCCAGCCGGATTTCGAGATGCCCGCCGCGGCCCGCGAGGCGGCCAAGGCCGCGACCGACGCCGGCCGGAACGGCTACACGCCCACGCAGGGCATTCCGGCTCTGCGCGATCGGCTCGAGGCCGAGGCCCGCCGCGAGACCGGCCAGCCCGACCGGCGGCTCTGCGTGACGAGCGGCTCCAGCGGGGCGCTCGTGCTGGCGTTGATGGCCCTGATCGACCCGGGCGACGAGGTGATCGTCTTCGAGCCGGCGTTCGTGATGTACCGGCCGCTCGTCGAGTTCCTTGGCGGTCGCGTGGTGCCGATCGACACCTCACCGTCCTTTGCGATCGACGTCGAGGCGGTGGCGGCGGCGATCACGCCGGCCACGCGGGCGATCCTCCTCAACACGCCGGCAAACCCCACCGGCTTCGTGGCCGACGCCGACACCGTTCGCGACCTGGCAAGGCTCGCCGAGTCGCGGGGCGTGACGCTCATCAGCGACGAACTCTATCGCTCCTACTGCTACGACGCCGCGTTCCACTCCCCTGCCCTGCACTCGGCGCAGGTGGTGGTGATCGACGGCTTCTCCAAGTCGCACGCCATGACCGGCTGGCGGGTGGGCTGGATTCACGGCCCGAAGGCGATCATCGACGCCGTCACGATGATGCAGCAATACACCTTCGTCTGCGCCCCGCAGCCGGGCCAGTGGGCCGCGATCGCGGCGCTCGACTGCCCGATGGAACTGCCGCTGGCCGAATGCCGCCGCAAACGGGACAAGCTCATGGAAGGTCTTCGCGGCCACTACGACTTCGTGCAACCCGGCGGCGCCTTTTACCTCTATCCCAAGGCGCCCGGCGGCTCTGGCAAGGCGTTTGCGGAGCGGGCGGCGGTCCAGGAAAAACTGATCGTGGTGCCGGGGAGCGTGTTTGGCCGTGCCGACACCCACTTCCGGATCGCCTACACGGTGAGCGAGCGGACGCTCGACCGCGGCATCGCCGCCCTGCAGCGGCTCGCCGCCACGGGCTGACTGCCGCTGCCGCCGTAGCACAGGTTTTCAACCTGTGTGCCTTCCCGGTTCGCGTTGGGCGAGGGGCTGCCCACGCCCGTCGCCGGACACTCGCTACGGCCATGCGACTGTCGCGCCGTCGCCGCCGTCCCGGCGTCGGCTCCGGCTTACGGTCGCCGGGCGCGGCCCGGCTCCCAGCATCCTGCCCTTCGCTCGCTCGATGCTGACTTCGCTCCGCCATCCATGGCTTCGCTCGTCAGCAACGCCGGCTCTCGGGCACGGGCAGCCCCTCGCGGCCTCTCGTAGCGCAGGTTGGCAACCTGTGTGTCTTCACGGTTCGCCTTGGCTTCGCGGCTCCCACGTAGGTGCAGGTTGTCAACCTGCACAGGTAGCTCGGGGCTGCCAATGCCCCATCGCCGGACGTGCGCGTCGGGCATCGTGCCCGACGCTCACTGCACGTCCGCTTCGCTTCGCCGGGCACCGATCCGCCGCAGGCGGATTGGTCGTGGCTGCGCTTGCTCCCATAGCCCGGCTCCTGGGGCACTGGCAGCCCCTCGCGGCTTCCTCGTTCGCGGGAGATTCCAGAACGGCGAGCAGCCGGATCGGGGGCACGCGCAGAAGTCCGGTGACATGTGCGGACGCCGGATACCGGGATGCCGTAGGGGCAGTGAACTCGCACATGCCGCCGGCTTCGAGCATGTCACCGGCCGGCTGCGGTGAGGCGGCGGCGAGCCGCAGCGGCAAGCGAGACGCCCGCCATCACGAGCATGCCGCACGTGGCCGGTTCCGGGACGATGGTCGCCGTCATCTCCACGCCGTTGACCGGCAGGGCGGTGATGGCGCCGCCAACGCGGGTGAAGGTGATCTGGGGGTTCGAGACGGTCGGAGTGAACTGGATCGACGCGATCCCGAACGCGCTGTCGGACTGTGCTCCTCGAAGGTTCGTCACCGTTCCGCTGGTCGAGGACACAACAGTGGCTCCGGACGCCGAAAGCTGCACGGTGCCACCGCCTGCCGCGAAGCCTTGGTTGCTGTTGTAGGAATCGTTGTGCCACGTGCGGACGCCGTAGGTCACCCCGGTGGAGAGTCCGGAAAAATCCATGGTGAACGACATCGTCCTGGTCACCCAGAGATCGGAAACGACATCGTTGAACGATGTGCCAGTCACCGGATCGCGGCCCTCGGCGGTCCCGCCTCGCGACTCCCAGTTGCCGGTGGTGACCAGCACCGCCGCAATACCGGCCGCGGAGCCGCTCGCCGTCGGGTTCAGCGGCAGCGACGTCGTGCCGCTGAGCTTGTTGATGTTCTGGGCGAACCAGCCGGGTTGGGTCACCTGCCCCGCCGGCGACCCCGACATCTGCAGGTCGGAGAGGATGACCACCGTGCCCGCGTGCGCCGGCACGGCGGCGGCCACCAGGCTTGCGATCACAAGAGCCAGAGCGGCGGCCCGGCTTGAAACCAACGTTATCATGGACGTTCTCCGCATACGGACACATGGGCCGTGGGTACGATAATGCACGACGCGGTTCCCTGATCGCCAAGAACCGGAAAAAGTGACGAATCGGGCACAGGCTGGGACGAATCCGCCGGCGGTGGGACGAATCGGGCAAATTCAGGGACGAATCCGCGGGACTGGTACGGAGATCAGCCCACAGTGCAGGCTGCGGGGGTCTTGATCAAGGAATGTACGGGCGTATACATTCGAGGATCGGGATCCCATTCCGCGAGTGCGGACGACCGGCGACGCGGTCTGAGAGTTGATCGCGACGGAGTTCCTACAGAAGCACCAGAGGAGTTCCTGAGATGACGACGTCGATGGTTCGCGATCTGCTTCGTCAGCTGCCCTTTCGGCCGTTCCGGGTGGTGATGTCGAGTGGCGAGGCCTACGAGGTGCGGCACCCCGAAATGGCATGGGTGACAAAGAACGATCTCTTCATCGGCATCGATATGGCTGACGATGGACTGCCGGCCGATGCCCGGATGTATCCGCTCTTTCATGTGGTGACGGTGGAGCCCTTGAGCACCGACGCCCGGGCCGGGTAGCGGTCCGGAATCCGTTCAGGAAAGAACTCGAACGAGATCGGGTAGACTCCGCGGCCTCGTCCCCGAGGAGTCCATCATGAGCCCCCGCACTGCCGCCGACGTCGCGAAGACACTCGATCACGCCGTTCTGAAGCCCGAGTTCTCCCGCGATGATCTCGCGAAACATGCCGCGATGTGCGTGGCCCGGGGGGTGGGCTGCCTCTGCGTGCGGTCGTGCGACGTCGCGGCCGCCGCGAAACTGGTCGCTGGAAGTCCGGTGGTGGTGGCGAGCGTGATCGGCTTTCCGCACGGCGCGCAGCGGCCCGAGGTGAAGGCTCTCGAGTCGCGGCATGCGATCGCCGACGGCGCCCGCGAACTCGACATGGTGATGAACGTGGGGGCGCTCAAGTCGGGCGACGAGACGGCCGTCCGCAACGACATCGCGGCGGTGGTCGCCGCGGCCAAGCCGCAGGGAGTTATCGTGAAGGTGATCCTCGAGACCTGCTATCTCACGCCCGCCGAGATCGCCACCGCCTGCCGGCTGGCGGAGTCGGCCGGCGCCGACTTCGTGAAGACTTCCACGGGCTTTGGCGTGAAGGCGAGCGGCCCGACGGGGGCCACGCCCGAGGCGGTGCAGGTGATGCTCGACACCGTGGGGGGCCGGCTGCAGGTCAAGGCCTCCGGCGGCATTCGCACCTGGGACGACGCGGTCCGCTACCTCGACATGGGCTGCACGCGGATCGGCGTGGGCGACGCGGCCGCGATCCTCGACGGCGGCCCGGCGAAGGGCGACGCGGCGTACTAACGGTTGCTGGCCGGCTCGCGACGTAGCGCAGGTTTCCAACCTGTGTCTGTCCATCGCGGCGGCTCGGGGCTACCCACGCCCTCTCGCCGGACGTTCGTCTCGGCCCTCCAGGCCTCGACTCTCTGCATGTCCGCTGCGCTTCGCCGGGCACCGATCCGCCGCAGGCGGATTGGTCGTGGCTGCGCTTGCTCCCATAGCCCGCTCGAGGGCATGGGCAGCCCCTCGCAGCGGCGTCCCTCCCGCATGATTCGATGAAGGGGGTAGCAGCCGGATCGGGGGCACGCGCAGAAGACGGTGACATGTGCGGACGCCGGGCGCCGGTATTCCGCAGGAGCAGCGAACTCGCACATGCCGCCGGCTTCGAGCATGTCACCGGCCGGCTGCGGCGCATGCCATCTCTCTGGTGCACCCTAGAACGCACCCTTTGGCGCACCCTATGACGCACCAACTGATGGGCCGCGTCGATCGCCCGGCCTACAATGCTGGTCACCCTGGAGATACGTCCCATGAGCAGCACTCGATTGCCGTCCACCCTCGCCGAGCTGAAGGCCAGCGGCTGGCAGAGCCGCAGCGTGAAAGATGAGGTTCGCGAGAACTTCCTGCGGATGCTGCGGGACGGCGCCGAACTCTTCCCCGGGATTGTCGGCTACGACGACACGGTGATCCCCGAGATCAGCATCTCCCTGATCGCGGGGCACGACATGCTCTTCCTCGGCGAGAAGGGGCAGGCCAAGAGCCGGCTGATGCGGCTCTTGGTGCGGTTTCTCGATGAGCATCTTCCGTACCTCGACGATCCCGCGATCCCGCTTCACGATGACCCCTTCGCCCCGATCACGTCGGCCGGCCGCCGGCTCGTGGCCTCACGGGATCCAGCCGACGTGCCGATCGCCTGGTGGCCCCGGGCAGAGCGATATGCCGAGCGGTTGGCCCCCGGCACGAAGTTCGCCGACATCATCGGCGAGATCGACCCGGCGAAACTCGCCGGCGGCACGAGCATGTCGAGTGAGGAGGCGCTCCACCTCGGCCTGATACCGCGGATGCACCGCGGCATCTTCGCGATGAACGAACTGCCCGAACTCGATGAGCTCGTGCAGGTGGGGATGTTCAACATCCTCGAAGAGCGCGACGTCCAGATCCGTGGGTATCCCGTGAAGTTCGACATCGACGTGATGCTCCTCTTCTCGGCGAACCCGTCCACCTACAACCGTTCCGGCAAGGTGATCCCCCAGCTCAAGGACCGGATCGGCGCCGTGATCCACACCCACTACCCGCAGGACCGGGAACTCGGCATCCAGGTGGCCGAGCAGGAGGCGGGCATCGACCTCGGCGGCGAGTGGCCCGTGGTCGTGCCCCACTTCATGAAGCAGGTGCTCGAGCAGATCACGATCGCGGCGCGGAAGAGCAAGTTCATCGACCAGCAGTCGGGCGTGAGCGCGCGGTTCTCAATCGCCAACTACGAAACGCTGGTGGCAAGCGCCCGCCAGCGGGCGGTTCGCCTCAGCGAACAGCCGGCGGTGCCGCGGATCAGCGATCTGGGGCATCTCGCCACCTCGAGCCTCGGCAAGCTCGAGCTCGACCTGATGGGGAGCCACCAGATGACCGAGCGGCAGGTGCTCGAGGCCGTGGTGGCCGAGGCGATCACGACCGTGTTCGAGGAATATGTCGAGGAACACGGCCTCGCCGAGATCGCGGCCGCCTTCCGCCAGGGCGCGAAGGTCGAGGTGGGCGACATGGTGCCGAGCGCGGCCTACGAAACGATCGTCGCGGACGTGCCGGCCGTCTGGCAGAAGGCCTTCGAGGTGAATGCTGCTCGGGATCCGGCGGTGCGGGCCAGTTGCATCGAGTTCGTGCTGGCTGGGCTCTATGCCACCGAGCGGATCAGCCGCCTGCAGTCGCATGGCCGCACGGTCTACGACACGGGAGGGTTTCGCTAGTGCCCACGCGCGACACGCTTGGCGGGATCGTTCACACGTACCAGCGGTACGACCCGGCGCGGATTCCGCCACCGCGGCCGCCGGAGATCGACCTCGTCACGCCCGCGATGGAGCACCTCCTCGAGTTCGGCGACGGTTCTGAGTTGACGGAGGAGCAACTCGCCGACGCGATCGTGCTGTCTCCCGAGCAGATTCGCGGACTTGGGCCGTCGCTCGAATCGATCCGGCGGCGGCTCGAGGAGGCGCGGCGGAAGATTCTCGAAACCTACGAGACCGACGCGGTGCGGAAGCGGGCCCGGCAGCGGTTTCGCGACGCGGCCCAGCGAGCACAGCCGCCGGCGAAGTCGCGAGAGGGCTTCGCGAAGGCGGTTCGCGAGGAGCAGATCCGGTCGCTGGAGAGGCTCTGGTATGCGCAGGACGACGATCAGTCGCCGTTTGCCGGGCAGCTCGCGGGGCTGATCGATGTTTTGGGCGAGGTCTATCAGGTCGATGAACTCGCCGCGCGATGGACGTTTAGCGGCCGGCAAAAGCTCACGGTCCCCGAGGCCCTTGAAGTGAAGGAGCAGCTCGAGGAGATCGAGGAGCTGCTGCGGCAGATCGAGGAGGCGATGAAGACGGCCAAGGTCGCCCTGATCGACATGGAGGCGCTGGGCGAGTATCTCGAACAGGGGGAGCGGGACGAACTCGACCTGCTGCGGCGGCAGATCCAGGAAGCGGTCGAGCGGCTGGCCGCCGAGCAGGGGCTCCAGAAGACCAAACGCGGGTACGAACTCACGCCGCAGGCGCTGCGGCTGTTTCAGGGGAAGTTGCTGGAGCGGATCTTCGCCGACCTCGATCCGTCGCGGACCGGCCGGCACCAGGGGGACGTGCAGGGAGAGGGAGCGGTCGAGACGGTGCCGACGCGGCCCTACGAGTTTGGCGACTCGGTGGCCCACATGGACATTCCCGGGTCGCTCGTCAACGCGATGCTGCGGCGGGCGGGGGAGTCGGGCGGTGCGGCTCGCCCGCTGCGGCTCGACCCCCGCGACATCGAAGTGCACCGCACGCGGAATACGCCCAAGTGCGCGACGACGGTGGTCATGGACATGAGCGGCTCGATGCGCTACGGCGGGCTGCACGTGAGCGTGAAGCGGATGGCGCTGGCGCTCCAGGGGCTCGTGCTCCGGGAGTATCCGGGCGACTACGTGCAGTTCATCGAGATGGCGTCGTTTGCGAAGCCGCGGTCGCCGGGTGAGATCGTCTCACTGATGCCCAAGCCTGTGACGGTCTTCGACTCGGTTGTCCGCCTGCGGGCCGACATGGCCGATCCAGCGATCTCCGAGTCGGACGTGCCTCCCCACTTCACCAACATCCAGCATGCTCTGTCGCTCTCGCGGCAGCATCTCGCACGGCAGGACACGCCCAACAAGCAGGTGATCCTGATCACCGATGGGCTGCCGACGGCGCATTTCGAGGGAAGCCAGCTCTACCTGCTCTACCCGCCCCACCGCCGGACCGAGGAGGCCACGATGCGGGAGGCAGAACTCTGTCGCCGCGAGGGGATCATCGTCAACGTGTTCCTGCTCTCGGGCTGGTCGCAATCGCGGGCAGACATCCAGTTCGCCTACCGGCTCGCGGAGGCCGCCGGTGGCAGGGTATTCTTCACCGCGGGCAAGGAACTGGAGCGGTTCGTGGTCTGGGACTACCGGGCCAGGAGACGGTCCGTCATCGGCTGACGATGGGTGGCTGCCGCGGTCACTCAGGTCTTGCGACGCCGCCGCGTTCCCGGGCGAGCATGACGAACGACCCGACGGCGGCGGCGGCGGCCAGGGCGACGAGCGTCCAGAGTGGGACGATCCGCCCCGGAGCAACCTCGCCCCGGTCGCGGGCCGACTCTGCCAGGTCGATCTCAGGAAGCCCGGCCGCCCGCCGCTGTCGCTCGGTTGCCGCCTGCTGGCGGCCGAGGAAGCGTCCCTCGACCTGCCGTTGACGAACGTCGAACTTCTCGCGGATCGCCGCCAGGCCCGCCAGGGCCATCAACGAAAACAGTCCAGCCCAAAACCAGCCACTGTCTGTCACCGGGGGCCGACGCCTCTGCTGAGCCAAGTTCACCGCATGCTCCCGAAAAGCGTGAAATACCCACTTTTCATCAAAGTCTCGAACCTCGCCCCCATGCTACCGATAAACTTTTCACAAGGGTGGTTGTCGAAAAGTTATTCCGGCATAAAAATAGGGATATGAACGGTTTTTCCAGAGAATTCCGAGATTCAGACACGGCGGTCGTGGACCTGCTCCGCGGAGACAAGTCGCTGGGCATCGGCGAACTGGCGGAGTTTCTCGGCGTCACCGCCACGGCCGTTCGGCAGCGGCTCGACCGGCTGATGCGTGCCGGGATGGTCGAGCGGACGACCGTCGCGAAGCCTCGTGGCCGACCTTCGCACGCCTACAGCCTCACTGCCACCGGGCGGCGACTGGGTGGCGACAACTTTCGCGATTTGGCGATGGTGCTCTGGAAGGAAGTTCGTTCCGTGACGGACGAAGGCGTCCGGCGGGGCCTTCTCAATCGGATCGCCGGGGCGTTGGCCGACGTGTACCGCCACCGCGTGACGGGCACGACGTCGGCCGACCGGCTTGCAGACGTTGCCGCTTTGTTTGCCGATCGTGACATCGCCTGCTCCGTCGAGCGGGGCGCCCTGCCGGTCCTGACCAGTTTTTCATGCCCGTATCCCGACCTCGCGGAGCAGGATCGTGCGATCTGTGCCGCCGAACGGCTGATGATTCAGGAACTTGTCGGAACGGCCGTTCAGCTCTCGGAATGCCGCCTGGACGGCGCCCCGTGCTGTCGCTTCACGGCGGCCGAGGCCCCCGAGGGGGATCCGCCGCACGGGCTTGAAAGAAAGTCGGTTCCATCATCGAATGCAGGGCGGTTTTCCGCCCTGCCGACCGCCCCGGAGAGTCTCTCATGACCGTAACCACCGCCGATGCCAGCCCAGCCAAGCCCTGGATCGAGGGCCGCTTCGAGGAGAACCTGGTGCTCACCACGGTCGAGCAGGCGATCAACTGGGCCCGGCAGTCGAGCATCTGGCCGATGACCTTCGGTCTGGCATGCTGCGCGATCGAGATGATGGCTGCCGGAGCCAGCCGCTACGACATGGACCGCTTCGGGGCCGGTGCCTTTCGCGCCACACCCCGCCAGGCCGACCTGATGATCGTCGCCGGCACGGTGACCTACAAAATGGCCAGCCGTGTTCGGCGGCTTTACAACCTGATGCCCGATCCGAAGTATGTGATCGCGATGGGGGCCTGCACCACCGGTGGCGGCCCGTACTTCAAGTGGGGCTATCATGTGGTCAAGGGCGTGGATCTCGTCGTGCCCGTCGACGTCTACGTGCCCGGTTGCCCGCCGCGTCCGGAAAGCCTGCTCGAGGGTCTGATGCGGATCCAGGACAAGATTCTCGGGCAGCGGATTGCGAAGCAGAAGGGCGGCGTCGGCAAGATGGACGACGAACTGCCCGTGCCTCACCACTCCGGCTACGTCGCGCCGGCGGTGTCCGCCGACGAACTCGTGTTCAACCATCAGAAAGTCCAGCCCTGATTCGAGACGATCGTCGTCGTTCGTCTCCCGTTCGTTGCCGTCTGTCCACTCCCGCCCACCCCCCGCCTGCCATGCCTGCCGCCACCGAACAACTCGTCGTCAAGGGTCTCCACGTTTCCGTCGAGGGCCAGGAGATCCTCAAGGGGGTCGATCTCACGATCGGCCGCGGCGAGGTGCATGCGCTCATGGGCCCCAACGGCTCAGGGAAGAGCACGCTCGGCTACGCCATCATGGGCCACCCTTCGTATGAGGTGACGGCGGGCTCGATCGAGATCGTGGAGCCGAACGGCACTCGGCACGACGTGCTCGCTATGGAGCCCGACCAGCGTGCCCGGGCCGGCCTGTTTCTCGCCTTCCAGCGGCCGATGTCGATTCCAGGCGTGCGGCTCGCCGACTTCCTTCGTCATGCCGTCACCAACTGCCGCAATCCCGATCGCAAGGAGGGGCAGGAGCTGATGCCGATGCGGGAGTTCCGCAACGAGCTCAAGGCCAAGATGGCCGAACTGTCGATGGACACCGAGTTTGCCCGCCGCTACGTCAACGACGGCTTTTCGGGGGGCGAGATGAAGCGGGCGGAGATCCTCCAACTCGCCATGCTGCGGCCGAAGTTCGCCGTGCTCGACGAGACCGACAGCGGCCTCGACGCCGACGCCGTGCGGCTTGCCAGCGAGAGCATCGCCCGGATCGGTGGCGCCGAGATGGGCATCCTCATCATCACGCATCACGAACAGCTGCTCGAGCACAACATTCCGCTGCAGACCCACGTCATGCTGGGTGGGCGGATCGTGGAATCGGGCGGGCCGGAGCTCGCCCAAGAACTCCACAAACGGGGCTACGAGCGGATCCGGGCCGCCTACCCCGACGCCGCCGCCGCGGAGAAGGCGATGGAAGAGTCGGCCAAGGCGGCCGCTGTCTGACACGAGTCCACCACGCACACGCAGGAGATTTCACCATGGCTACGGGACTCGACGCATCGGCGACCCTCGACGTTCGCCCCGAAATCGGCGAGATCAACAAGTACGACTTCCGCACCGACTCCCCCGCCGTGTTCAAGGCCCGGAAGGGCGTTGACGCCGAGATTGTCGCGCAGATCTCCGACATGAAGAAGGAGCCCGCCTGGATGCGGGACTTCCGACTGAAGTCGCTGGAGATCTTCGAATCCAAGCCCATGCCCAACTGGGGCGGCCACATCGGCGTCGACTTCCAGGACATCTACTACTACCTCAAGCCCGCGGAGCATCAGGGCAAGACGTGGGAAGAGGT
>Ga0315903_10003930_pt1 | contig 20233 bp, 17 predicted proteins | sample LakEriMetagenome_7_FD_203524 | JGI IMG/M metagenome (GOLD analysis project Ga0315903, IMG submission 203524) | Freshwater fungal communities from buoy surface, Lake Erie, Ohio, United States - Buoy 2 MA119 | ecosystem: Environmental > Aquatic > Freshwater > Lake | place: USA: Lake Erie, Ohio... | reverse complement strand
GAGTTGGTGGCCGGCACTTACCAACCGCGCACCCGCATGGACGAAGGCGCTTTGTATGAGCTGGCCGAGAGCATCAAAAGCCAAGGCATCATGCAGCCCATCTTGGTGCGCCAACTCAGCCCCGCTGACGCCGCCCTGCGCCGAGCCAGCGGTGCCAGCAGCCAAGACCCCCACCACCCGGGTCAAACCCAGGCGCTGTACGAAATCATTGCTGGTGAGCGACGCTTTCGGGCCGCGCAGATCGCAGGCCTCGAGCGCGTGCCGGTGCTGGTGCGCGATGTGCCCAACGAGTCGGCCGCGGTCATGGCCTTGATCGAAAACATCCAGCGCGAAGACCTCAACCCACTGGAAGAAGCCCATGCGCTGCAACGCCTGATCAAAGAGTTTGGGCTAACTCATGAGGCGGTGGCCCAGGCCGTGGGGCGTTCGCGCAGCGCGGCCAGCAACCTGTTGCGGCTGCTCAATTTGGCCGAGCCAGTGCAAAACATGCTGATGGCCGGCGACATCGATATGGGCCATGCCCGCGCTTTGCTGTCGCTGGACCGGGCCAGCCAAATCACCACCGCCAACCAAATCACGGCCAAAAAACTCTCGGTGCGCGAGGCCGAAAGCCTGGTCAAAAAGGTCGGGGCCGAGTTCAACCTGGTCACCCAAAAGCCCAAAAAAGAAAAGTCGCGCGACCTGCGCCGGGTCGAGGAGGAGCTGTCCGATTTGTTAATGGCCGAGGTTGAGGTGCGCATCAAAAAGCGCGTCAAGCGCAACGGCCGCATGGAGGACATGGGCGAGCTGGCCATTCAGTTTGGCTCGCTCGACGCGCTAAACGGCTTGATCGACAAACTGCGCAGCTAAACCGCGCTGCCCAGACGCCATGATCCGCTGGCCCACCTGGTTATCTTGGCCCCAATGGGTGGGCGAGGAGCGGCGCGCGCAACAACGCCAGGTGATGGCGGTCGGCACGGTGCTGATCAGCATCAATGCCGTGGTGTTCAATTTGCTGCCCAACCCGGGCTACGACGCCCACCTGTTGTTTGTGGTGGCCGCACTTTTTGTGGTGGTGCTGGGCCTGGCCAAATACGAGCGGCTGTACTACGCGGTGGTTAACTTTTGCTTGCTGCTGTTGTTGGCCATGCTGGGCCACTTTGCGCTGCAAACCGGCGGCATCCAATCGAGCAACATGGTGTGGTTTTGCATATTGAGCGTGCCCGCCATGTTTTTTTTGGGGCCCCGCGGTGGCATCATTTATCTGCTGGTGATCTTGGCCCTCATTGCCAGCGTCTTTGGGCTCAGCCTGTTGCGCGCCCCCGCAACCACCGCCGTCAACCAAGCCACGGTGCTGTTCGCGGTGTTCAACCACATCATGGCCGCAGCATCCTTGATGCTCATGGTGCGCTTGTACGACCACCTCACCGAACAGCAAATCCAAGAGAGCGAAAAACGCAACCAAGCGTTGATCGTGGCGCACGAAGACATGCGCCTGACCAGCGCCCACAAAGACGAATTTGTCGCCGCCATGGGCCACGAGTTGCGCACCCCAATGAACGCCATCTTGGGGTTGAACGGTCTGCTGCAAGACGAGTTCGCCCAAGACCCGGCCGGACTGGAAACCGTAGGCCACATCCGCCGCTCCACCGAACATTTGCTGCAAGTGGTCAACGACATCTTGGACTACTCGCAATTGCAAAGTGGGCAAATGGTGTTTTTTTCCAGCGCTTGCGAGCTGCGCCCCATGGTCAGCGAGACGCTCGAGTTGTTGCAACAAAGGGCCCTTGAAAAGGGCCTGACCTTCAAACTCGACATTGCCAAAGATGTGCCCCAACAGGTGTGGGTGGATGGCCCGCGCTTGTGCCAAGTGCTGCGCCATTTGGTGGACAACGCGGTCAAGTTCACCCACCAAGGCGAAGTCTCGGTGGCCCTGGCACTGATCAACCACCACTTACAGATTCAGGTGAAAGACAGCGGTCGAGGCATCCCCTTGCAGCGCCAAGCCCACATCTTCAACCGCTTTGAATCAGCGGACCTGCAAACCACCAAAGACTTTGGCGGCACCGGCCTGGGCCTGAGCCTGTGTGAGCGCTTGGTGGTGTTGCAAGGGGGGCACATCGGCGTGCAAAGCCAACTCGGTAATGGTGCGCTGTTTTGGTTTGAATGGCCCCTGTCCACGCCCCAGACCATCGACGACTGGCCTGAATTGGCGCTGCCCAGCACCAGCGTTTTTGAAGTCTTGGTGGTCGACGACAACGCCATGAACCTGATGATCACCCAGGTGCAGTTGCACGCGGCATGGCCACAGGCCAAGGTCACCCAGGCCAGTTCCGGTGCACAGGCCTTGGCCTTAATACAAACGCAACACTTTGACCTCGCCTTGGTGGACATGGTGATGCCCGACATGGATGGCCTGGCCCTGACGCGTGCGCTGCGCCAATTGCCCGCGCCCGTTCACACCCTGCCTATAGTGGCCTTGACCGCCAACACCAACCCCTTGGACGAGCAGCATTGCCTGGAGGCCGGAATGGACATGGTGTTGCACAAGCCCATCAACCCCAAGGCCATGGCGCGCACCATCTCGCGCGCCATGGCCTTGTCCATGCACAGGGGCCGCACATGAAGCGACCGTGGCCCCAAGATTTGGCGGCGGCTTACATAGCCAGGTTGCCCGCGCGTTTTCAAGACGGCAAGCTGCCCTTTGTGTTTTTTTGCATGCTGTTGCTGGTGGTCGTGTCGTTGACGTTCTCGCTCTTTAACCCCTACCCCTATGGGTCGGCGTTTCAAGTGGTGTTTGCGATACTTATCTTGGGTCTGCTGTGGTTGCTCTACCGCGGCGTATCCCTGGAAACCGTTTTGCACGTGATGTGCTTTTTGAGCCTGATCTACCTGCTCAACGCAGCGCGCTTGTCGGGCGGAGTTTTCTCGTTGCGCTTGCTGTGGCTGATGGTCATTCCGGTGATGTCTTACTACGTGATGGGCCCACGCAGCGGCCTGATGTGGCTGATCGTGACGGGCCTGTCCACCGCGTTGATGGGGTTTTTGAACTTGATGGGGGTGGGGGTGGAAATGTCTGCGGCCGACCCCAAACAACACCTGTACGCCTTTGCCACAATCAGCGTCAACTGCTTGACCCTGCTGATGGTGCCCTATGTGTACGACCGCCAACACCGCATGAGCCTGGCCGAGAGCCAGCGACGCCAAAGCGAGCTGGAACAAACGCGCATCGAGTTGGAGCACACCAAAACCCTGCGCGAGCACTTCATCGCTGCGGTCAGCCATGAGCTGCGCACCCCCATGAACGCCATCTTGGGCTTCAACAGCTTGTTGCTGGCGCGCAGCGACGACAAACCCCGGGCGAAACAGCTGTTGGAGCACACCCGCCAATCGGCCGATCACTTGATGACGGTGATCAACGATGTGCTGGACTACTCGCAGTTCATCTCTGGCCGTTTGAGCACCCAACAAGAGGTTTACGGCTTGCACGAGACCATTGGACATGCGTTTGATTTATTCGCCCCCAAAATGCAAAGCATGTCCATCACCTATGCACTGGAGATGGCACCTGACGTGCCCGCCTGGGTTGCCGGGGACCGCCACCGCCTGATGCAGATCTTGGTCAACTTGCTGGGCAACGCCCTGAAGTTCACCACGCAAGGCCATGTGCGCTTGCGCGTGCACAACCACAGCGACGGCATCTTGTTTGAAGTGGAAGACAGCGGCATTGGCATTGCCCCCGAACACCAAGCGCAGCTGTTCAACCGCTTCAGCCAAGGGCGGCAAGACATCCAACGCCAATACGGGGGCCATGGGCTGGGCCTGGCCATCAGCCAAGGCCTGGTTCATTTGCTGGGTGGCCGCATGGGGTTTGACAGCGAATTGGGCCGAGGCTCTCGCTTTTGGTTCACCCTGCCACTGAGCGCCAGCCCCGAACCCCCAGCCACAGAGTCAAACACCGGCGTGTTGTCGCGCACCCAACAAGCTTGGCGGTTTTTGGTGGTGGACGACCACCGCCTAAACCGCCTGTTGGTGTCACAGGTGCTCAAAAGCGCCTGGCCGCGGTGCAGCGTGGTGGAGGCCCATGACGGGGTGCAAGCTTTGCAAGCCCTGCAATCTGAAAACTTTGACCTGGTGTTCATGGATTTGGTGATGCCTGCGCTCAACGGGGCCGACACCACCCAAGCCCTGCGCGCCATGCCCGCGCCCCGGGGCAACACCCCGGTGATGGGCCTGACCGCGGATGTCAGCCCGGTGGACTTGGCCAACTTTCGCGCCGCGGGCATCAACGCCTTGCTGCTCAAGCCCTTTGACCCGCAGCAACTGGTGCGCGAGTCGCAAGCCTTGTTGCTGGCCACCGCCCATGGCGGCACTTGATCACATCAAAAAGATCTTGCCCGGGTTCATGATGTTGTGCGGGTCCAGCGCGCGCTTGATGGTGCGCATCATTTCCACCGCCGGTGCGCCCGCCTCGGTCAGCAAAAAGCCCATCTTGTGCAGGCCTATGCCGTGCTCACCGCTGCACGTGCCCTCCATGCTCAGGGCGCGCGCCACCAACTGCTGATTCAAGGCCTCGGCCGTGGCCCGCTCTTGCGGGTCGTTGGGGTCGATCAAATAGCCAAAGTGAAAATTGCCGTCGCCCACATGGCCGACCAAGAAGTAGGGGATGCCTGAGGCATCGGCCTCGGCCACCGAGGTCAGCAAACAATCGGCCAAGCGGCTGATGGGGACACAGGTGTCGGTGCTGATGGCGCGGCAACCCGGGCGGCTTTGTACCGCCGCAAAGTAAGCGTTGTGGCGCGCCGCCCACAAACGGGTGCGCTCTTCGGGCGTCATGGCCCACTCAAACGCCTGGCCACCAAACTCGTCGGCGATGGCTTGCACCGTCTCGGCCTGCTCTTTGACGCTGGCAGGGGTGCCGTGGAACTCCATCAGCAGCATCGGCTCTTCGCGCAAACCCAGCTTGGAGTGGGCATTGACCATGCGCACCGAGTTTTGATCGATCAACTCCACCCGCGCGATGGGCACGCCCATTTGGATCAGCTGGATGGTGGTGCGCACCGCCGCCTCAATGCTGGGGAAAGAACAGGTTGCCGCCGACACCGCCTCGGGCAAAGGGTAGAGCTTCAAGGTGACTTCGGTGATCACGCCCAGCGTGCCCTCGCTGCCCACCATCAAACGCGTCAGGTCGTAACCGGCGGAAGACTTTTTAGCCCGCGTTCCAGTGCGGACCACCTCGCCCGAAGCGGTCACCACCTCCAAGCCAAGCACGTTTTCGCGCATGGTGCCGTAGCGCACGGCATTGGTGCCGCTGGCGCGGGTGGCGGCCATGCCGCCCAAACTGGCATCGGCGCCCGGGTCGATGGGGAAAAACAAGCCCGTGCTCTTGATTTCTTCGTTGAGCTGCTTGCGCGTCACACCAGGCTGCACCGTGACCGTCAGGTCTTCGGCGTTGACTGACAAGACGCGGTTCATGCGGCCCACATCGATGCTGATGCCGCCTTGCACTGCCAATAAGTGGCCCTCGAGCGACGAGCCCACACCAAACGGAATCACTGGCACACGGTCGGCCTGGGCCCAGGCCACGACTTGGGCCACATCGGCGGTGGACTCGGCAAACACCACCACCGCCGGTGGGGGCACGGTGGTGAAGGCCGACTCGTCGCGGCCGTGTTGTTCGCGCACCGCCATGGCCGTGCTGCAACGCTCACCAAAGTGGGCTTTGAGCTGGGCCACCAAGGCGTCGGGCACCGGGCGCTGTTGAACATGGGGAATCAAATGCTGGGCAGTGGTGGGTGCGTTCATGGTGGGCGTCTCCTGTGGGTGCCATTCTAGGCAAGCCACCGTATCGGCGCTTCATGGACAATCGCCCCAGTTCGGGGCTCAAAGCCCCGGCCCGCATGGACTTGCTGGGCAGGCCGCATTCACCATCAGCCAGCGCAACGCGCTTGGGGCACACACAGGACACACCGCATGGGCAACCGACTCACACAAATCGCCACCCGCACCGGCGACGACGGCACCACCGGCTTGGGCGACAACCGCCGCGTGAGCAAAAACAGTTTGCGCGTGCACGCCATGGGCGAGGTGGACGAGCTCAACAGCCACATCGGCGTGCTGTTGTGCGAAGCCGTGCCCGCCGCCGTTCGCGAACTGCTGGTGGAAGTGCAACACCAATTGTTCAACCTGGGTGGCGAGCTGAGCATCCCGGGCTTTGAACTGCTCAAAGCCGAGGCCGTGCTGGCCCTGGACCATGCCTTGGCCGACCACAACGCCGCCCTGCCCAAGCTGCAAGAGTTCATCTTGCCCGCCGGCAACCGCGCCGCCTCACAGGCCCATGTGTGCCGCACCGTGGCGCGCCGCGCCGAACGCGCCGTGGTGGCCCTGGGCGCGGAAGAAGCCTTGAACGACACGCCGCGCCAATACCTCAACCGCCTGAGCGACCTGATGTTTGTGTTGGCGCGGGTGCTCAACCGGATGGACGGCGGCGACGATGTCTACTGGAAAAGCGAGCGCCTGAAAAACGCCACTTGATCGCCAGCACATCACATGCGGATCGCTGCTGCGGCGCCCGCCCAGCGCGGCCAACGACCCCCCCGCACAACAAACCGACTCAGCGCGGCGCCAAGATGGCCATGGTGATGCGCGACACGCAGGTCAACTCACCGGCCTCGTTGTGCATGTCGATGTGCCACACCTGGGTGCTGCGCCCAATGTGCACCGCGCGGGTGATGCCACGCACCCAACCCGACTTCACGCCTTTGAGGTGATTGGCATTGATGTCCAAACCCACGGCTCGGTCCTCTGGCGGGCACGAGTAGTAGGCACCACACGAACCGAGGGTTTCGGCCAACACCACACTCACCCCGCCGTGCAACAAACCATAGGGTTGACGGGTGCGCTCGTCCACCGGGATGCGGGCAACGATGAAGTCGTCCCCCACCTCGACAAACTCCATGCCCAGCAACTCGGGCGCGGTGCGGTGGTGGGACTCGGTGAGGATGTCCACTGAAATCGGTTTTTTCCAAATGCGCATGCTGGCTTTCCCTGAAAAGTGTGGCCGGGTGCTCTGCCCCCAGGCCCATTGGCCAGCGATATTAGCCCCAAGGGAGCGGCACCCTGGTGTGGGTCCCTTGGGGGTCCCGTGTTGATCCCAATGGCCCAGGGGGCCAAGTGGCTGATAACCTTGGGGCCATGAACCCGACCACCCCACCCTACGTTCCGCAAATCCGGCTCTACCAAGACTGGTTGGCCCGCCACAAAGGGCTGCGCTTTGACAACTACGAAGCCCTGTGGCAATGGTCGGTCACCGAACTCGACGCCTTTTGGCAAAGCATGTGGGACTACCTGGACCTGCAGTCGCCCGCCCCCCACAGCGCGGTGCTGGCGCGCAACACCATGCCGGGTGCGCAGTGGTTCCCCGGTGCCCAAGTGAACTACGCGCGCCAGGTGTTGCGCCATGTGGTACCCGCCCATGCCGCAGGCATGCCGGCCATCATTGGCACCAACGAGCGCGGTCAGCGCCAAGAACTGTCTTGGCCCGAGCTGCGCCGCCAGGCCGCCGCGCTGGCTCTGCACCTGCGAGCGCAAGGCGTGGTGCCCGGCGACCGGGTGGCCGCCTACCTGCCCAACATCCCCCAAACCATGGTGGCGTTTTTGGCCGTGGTATCGGTGGGCGGGGTGTGGAGCGTGTGCGCCCCCGACATGGGCACCAACGCCGTGCTCGATCGCTTTGCCCAAATCACCCCCACCGTGCTGATCGGTTGTGACGGCGTCACCTACGGCGGCAAAGACCACCCCCGCACCGATGTGCTGGCGCAACTGCAAGGCGCCTTGCCCAGCGTCACCCACACCCTCTTGTGCCGCGTGCTCGGCAGCGGCGACACCCTGGCCGGGGCCGCCGATTGGGACTCCATCGTGGCGCGCAACGACGCCGCCGTGGCCGCTTTTGAGCCGCTGTGGTTGCCGTTTGACCACCCCTTGTGGATTGTGTATTCCAGCGGCACCACCGGCATGCCCAAGCCCTTGGTGCACGACCACGGCGGCACCATGCTCAACGGCATGGCGCACAAAACCGTGATGTACGACGTGGGGTGCAGCTACGAGCCCAACTCGTGGGGCGAGCGCTTCATGTGGTACAGCTCCACTGGCTGGGTGATGTGGAACGCCCAGCTCAGCGGCCTGCTCAGCGGCACCACCTGCGTGATCTACGACGGCAACCCCGGCGGCAGCAAAGACAAACCCGACTGGGGCGTGCTGTGGCGCTACGCGGCGCAAGAAGGCGTCACCTTTTTTGGCGCTGGCGCGGCGTATTTCAACCACTGCATGAAGGCCGACTTGAACCTTACCGAACACGCCGGCCTGCACCGGGTGCGCGCTTTGGGCACCACCGGCTCACCCTTGTCGGCCGAGGTGCAAAGCTGGGGCACCACGCAGTTTCACCGCGTCTACGCCAACGCCGGCTTGCCCGAGCGCGACATTTGGTGGTGCAACATTTCAGGCGGCACAGACGCGGGTGCCTTTGTGGGCGCCCACCGCGAGTTGCCCATGGTGCCCGGCGAAATGCAATGCCGGTTGCTGGGCGTGAGCGTGCAAGCCTGGAACGAAGATGGCCAGCCGGTGGTCGACCAAGTGGGCGAGCTGGTGGTGACCCAACCAGTGCCGGCCATGCCGCCGTTCTTTTGGGGCGACAGCGAACACCAACGCTATTTGGGCAGCTACTTTGAACACTACCCCAAAGGCCAGGGCCGCCACCCCAAAGGCGGCGATGCCCCGGCCAGTGCGGGCGCGGTGTGGCGACACGGCGACTGGATCAAGATCACCCCCGAGGGGCGCTGCATCATTTATGGCCGCAGCGACGCCACCATCAACCGCCACGGCCTGCGCATGGGCACCAGCGAGCTGTACCGCGCGGTCGAGGCCTTGCCCGAGGTGCTCGACGCCTTGGTGGTGGACTTGGAGTATTTGGGCCGCGACAGCTACATGCCCTTGTTTGTGGTGCTGCGCCCGGGCTTGAACCTGGACAGCGAATTGCGCCAGCGCTTACAAGCGGCCATTCGCACCGCACTCAGCCCGCGCTTTGTGCCCGACGACATTTTTCAAGTGGCCGAGGTGCCACGCACCCTGTCGGGCAAAAAACAAGAGCTGCCGATCAAAAAGCTTTTGCTCGGTCAGCCCATCGACAAGGTGCTCAACCGCGACGCCATGGCCAACCCGGCGTGCCTGGACTGGTACATCGCCTTTGCCCAGCAGCGCTTGCAAGCCGCTCAGTGAGGGGCGCGGTGGCGGCGCAGCAGCAAGGCGTTGAGCATCACGCTGAGTGAGCTCATCGACATGGCCATGCCTGCCAACACCGGTGTGAGCCAACCACTGGCCGCCAGCGGGATGCCCGCCGCATTGAACACAAAGGCCCAAAACAGGTTTTGACGGATTTTTTGCACCGTCAAGCGGCACACGTCAAGCGCCTGGCCCACCAAGCGCAACTCACCGCGCATCAGGGTCAAACCGGCCGCGTGCATGGCCACATCGGTGCCGGTATCGGCTTGCGCCATGGCCATCCCCAAATCCGCCGCCACCAAGGCGGGCGCGTCGTTGATGCCGTCGCCGACAAAGGCCACCACATGGCCTTGGGCATGCCAATCGCGCACCGCCTGCGCTTTGTCGCCTGGCAACATGCCGGCCTGCACCTCTTGCGGGGCAAAGCCCAGCTGGGCCGCCACCGCCTGCGCCGTGACCGGGCTGTCGCCCGAGAGCATGCGCAGCTGCAAGCCACGCGCACGCAAGGCGTCCAAGTCGGCTTTCGCGCCCACTTTGATGGCGTCACCAAAGGCCAACAAGGCCACGGGCACGGGGGCCGCGCCACCCTCGGGCCATAACAGCGACACGCTGTGGCCTTGCTGCTGGTGCACGGCCACCTGGGGCTGCCAAGGCGTCACATCCACCCCTTGCGACGCGGCCCAGCGCACACTGCCCAAGCACCAGCGCTGGCCATTCACTTCGCCGGCCAAACCCATGCCCGGTACAGCGGCCACTTGGGTGGCTTGGCCAAAGACCAGTTTTTGCACCGCCGCCGCCTGCAACACGGCGCGCGCCAGCGGGTGCTCGCTGGCGGCTTGCAAGGACGCGGCGACCGACAAGGCCTGTGTTTCAGTCTGGCTTAAGGTCTGGCTTAAGGTCTGGCTTAAGGTCTGGCTTAAGGTCTGGCTTGAGGGTTGGCCTGAGGCTTGGCCATGGCGCTGGCTTTCGCTTTCGCTTTCTCCCTGGCGCTGAGCCGCAGCACCCGGTGGTGACACCACCAAGGCCTGCAACGTCGGTTTGCCCTGGGTCAGGGTGCCGGTCTTGTCAAACACCACCATGTCAATGTGTTGAGCGGTCTCCAGGGTTTGCGGGTCGCGGATCAAAATGCCGCGCTGTGCGGCCATGCCAGTGCCCGCCACGATGGCCATGGGCGTGGCCAAACCCAGAGCGCAGGGGCAGGCAATCACCAGCACCGCCACCGCATGGATCAAGGCCACATCGGCGGCAGCGCCCCACCACCACCAGGCCAAGCCGGTCACCAAGGCCACGGCCAACACCGTGGGCACAAACACCGCCGCCACCTGGTCCACCAGCCGCTGAATCGGCGCTTTGTGCGCCTGCGCCTCCTCGACCATGCGGATGATGTGGGCCAACACCGAGTCCGCGCCCGACGCCGCCACCCGCATCACCAAACGCCCATTGCCATTGATGCTGCCGCCCGTCACCCGGTCTTGCGGCCCCTTGCTCACCGGCAAGGGCTCACCGGTGAGCAGCGACTCGTCGGCCTGCGAATGCCCCTCTAACACCACCCCATCGGCGGGGATGCGCTCGCCGGGCAACACCGACAAATGGTCGCCCACCAGCACATCGGCCAGGTCGATGTCTTGTTCACCGTCTGGCCCCAACCAATGCGCGTGCAAGGGTCGCAGCGCTTGCAAGGCACGGATGGCTTGGGTGGTGCTGCGCTTGACCCGCGCCTCCATCCACTTGCCCAACAGCACCAAGGTGATGACCACCGCTGCGCTTTCAAAATACACATGCGGCTCGTGCCCCGCCGGGGCCGCCCACCACAGGCCCACCGACAAAGCCCAACCCGCTGTGGTGCCCAAGGCCACCAACAAATCCATGTTGCCGCTCCCGACCTTGATGGCGTACCAAGCGGCCCGGTAAAAGCGCGCACCCAAAACAAACTGCACCGGCGTGGCCAAGGCAAACTGCCAGGCCACCGGCAGCATCGCATGCGTGCCCCACAAACCCGCCACCATGGGCCACACCAGCGGCAGGCTCAGGGCCGCCGCCGCCAACACCGGCCACAGCTCGCGCCAATGCTGGGCATCGCTTTCTTCGGGGGTGCTGACCTCCACCCGCACGCCATAGCCCGCATCGCGGATGGCGCGGCGCAAACGCGCCGGTGTGTCCTCGGCCATGTCACCCGGGGCCAACACCATGTGGACGCGCTCAGTGGCCAGGTTCACACTCACCTGCGCCACGCCCGGCTGGCCCGCCAAGGCGCGCTCGACCCGGCCCGAGCAACTGGCACAGGTCATGCCGGTGATGCCCCAATCGATCACACAAGCGTCTAGGGCGGGTTGGGGTTCGGGTGGGGTCATGGTTTTGTTATTCTCGCTGTGGCGCTGGCCCCTTGATTTGCGCTGCATCAAACTCAACTACATCGCATGAAACACCAACTCACCGTGACCGGCATGACCTGTGGGCACTGCGAAAAATCCGTCACCCGCACCGTGCTGCGCTGGGACCCCCAAGCCCAGGTGCACATTGACCGCGCGCACAACCGGGTGGACGTGGACACCGACCAAGACATCACCCCCTTGCTGGCGCTGATCGCCACCGAGGGCTACCCCACCACGGCCGCTGCGGCCTGAAAGAAAACCCATGAGCAACCCACAAGCAAGGCGCTTGGAGCGCCTGGTGCGCGGCCAAGCCACCAGCGACGGCGCTGGCGTCAAACTCACCCGCGTGGTGGCCAACGAGCTGCACCAACGCCTGGACCCGTTTTTGATGCTCGACGCCTTTGGCAGCGACAAGGCGGGCGACTACATTGCCGGCTTTCCCGACCACCCGCACCGGGGCTTTGAAACGGTGACGTATATGTTGCACGGGCGCATGCGCCACCGCGACAGCGCCGGCAACGAGGGCTTGCTGAAAAACGGCGACGTGCAATGGATGACCGCTGGGCGCGGCGTCATCCACAGCGAAATGCCCGAGCAAGAAGAGGGCCTCATGTCGGGCTTTCAGCTGTGGCTCAACCTGCCCGCCAAAGACAAAATGTGCCCACCTTGGTACCTCGACATCCCCAGCGCCCAGGTGCCCGAGTTCACCACCGAACAAGGCGTCACGGTGCGCGTGATTGCCGGCCACAGCCAGGGCACCGACGGCAGCGTGAAGCGCGAAGCCACCCAAGTGCTGTACCTGGACCTGCACTTTCCTGAGGGCGCCAACGCCCACTTTGACCAAGCCCTGCCCAGCAGCCACAACGCCATGGCCTATGTGTACCAAGGCAGCGTGGACGTGGTGTGCGGCGAAGACACCGCCGCCGTGCCGGCCCAACACCTGGCCATCTTGCGCAACGAGGGCGACCACGTGCGCCTGAGCGCCGGCCAAGGCGCCCGCGCCCTGCTGCTGGCCGGCCAGCCGCTGCGCGAGCCCATTGTTCAATACGGCCCGTTTGTGATGAACACCAAAGAACAAATCATCGCGGCGATGGATGATTACCGGGCGGGGCGGTTGGCTTGAGGGGTGGTTCGGATAACTGGTCGAGATGCGCTCACGCCTTGCTTTAGTCACAGCTTGTAGCCTGAAGCGCTACACACTAAAATGGCGTCGACATGATCAAGAGCTTTCGACACAAAGGGCTTCAACGCTTTTTCGAAACCGGCAGCAAAGCGGGCATTCAAGCCGCACACGCTGCACGGCTGCGTCTCCAGTTGGCGGCCCTTGATCAGGCGGTGAGGCCCGAAGACCTGTCTGCATCTTTGTGGGGTTTACACCCGCTAAAAGGCGACTTGAAAGGGCATTGGGCCATCACCGTCAATGGCAACTGGCGCATGGTGTTCACGTTCCAAGGGGCGCACGCCGTGCTTGTAGATTACCGCGACTATCACTGAGGCAGACATGACTCGCATGCACAACCCCCCTCACCCAGGGGACGTCCTTCGGGAGTACCTGGGTGAAATCACCATCACTGAGGCCGCCGTAAAACTGGGCGTCAATCGTGTAACCCTCTCACGTGTGGTCTCGGGCGCATCAGGCATTTCCGCAGACATGGCCTACCGCCTGGCCCAGGCCTTCGGCACAAGTGCCGAAATGTGGGCCGGCATGCAGATGCAGTTCGACCTCTACCAGGCCAGCAAGTTGAAGAGGCCCATGATCGAGCGGATGGCAACAAAAAACGAGATAACGGCACTGAAGGGCATTTTTGATCCCGTTATACAACCGGTCTCCGTGTCCACCATGAATAAGGCCATCAGCAAACGTGGCGCAGCTGCTAATTAACGAGACCGTAAGCAGTAGGCTGCTTGATGTGCGTATATGCAGACTCTGCGCCAAACACCACACACGAATTTAATTACGGTGGTCTTTTGAGTTGGTCTTATCAAAAACTCATGGTCGGCGCACGAGCAACAGGCGAAAGCAATCAACAGCTCATTGGGATACGCTTTTGATCTATTTGTTTATTCCGATTTGACGTGCTTAGCACATCAGTTGTATCGATCAAACGTCAATATTCCCCGCCCGCAGCGCATTGGTCTCAATAAATATCCGTCGCGGTTCCACCTCGTCGCCCATCAGCATGGTGAACACGCGGTCGGCTTCAATGGCGTCATCGATTTGCACACGCAACAAGCGGCGCACTTCGGGGTCCATGGTGGTTTCCCACAGCTGCTGGGGGTTCATCTCGCCCAGGCCTTTGTAGCGCTGGCGAGCCGTGGCCGATTCGGCCTGGGTGATGAGCCAGCGCATGGCTTGGCGGAAGTCGGAAACTTTTTCTTCTTTGTGGCGCTCGCCCTCGCCACGGCCCACCTTGGCGCCCGCGCCCAATAGGCCTTGGAAGGTTTGCGCCACCAAGGCCAGTGCCGCGTAGTCTGCACCGTGCACAAACTCTTGTGTGATCAAGCTGCTCTTGGTGTTGCCGTGGTGTTTGCGGCTGATGCGCAAAATCGGTTTGTCGGTGCGTACGTCAAATTCGCCCGCCACCTCGGCACCGCTGCCCAGGGCGCGCAGTTTGGTCTGCATCTGCGCGGCTGAGGCTTGCGCTTGTTCCAGGGTGTCCAGCGACACCACCACGCCATCGGCAATGGCGCGCAAGGCTTCCACGTCCATGAAGTTGCTCAAACGCTCGATCACGGCCTCGGCCAATTGGTGTTGGTGCGCCAGTTGCGACAAGGTGTCGCCCTTGAGCTCTTGCGGCGCATCGCCGCCGGTGTGGATGCTGGCGTCTTTGAGCGCAATGCGCAGCAAAAATCCATCCAGCGCCGCGCCGTCTTTGAGGTATTGCTCTTCCTTGCCCACCTTCACTTTATACAAAGGCGGCTGGGCGATGTAGATGTGGCCACGCTCGACCAGCTCGGGCATTTGGCGGTAGAAGAAGGTCAACAACAAGGTACGGATGTGCGCGCCGTCCACGTCGGCATCGGTCATGATGATGATGCGGTGGTAACGCAGTTTGTCGATGTTGAAATCGTCTGTCCCCGACTTGCCGGATTCGGCGCTCACCTTGCCAATGCCGGTACCCAGTGCCGTGATCAGCGTCAAGATTTCGTTGCTGGTGAGCAGCTTTTCGTAACGCGCTTTTTCCACGTTCAAAATCTTGCCGCGCAGGGGCAGAATCGCTTGGAACTTGCGGTCGCGGCCTTGCTTGGCCGAGCCCCCGGCGGAGTCACCCTCGACGATGTAAATCTCGCACAGCGCCGGATCTTTTTCTTGGCAATCGGCCAGCTTGCCGGGCAAGCCCATGCCATCGAGCACGCCTTTGCGCCGTGTCATTTCACGCGCTTTGCGCGCCGCTTCACGGGCACGGGCGGCGTCGATGATCTTGCCGCAAATCATCTTGGCGTCGTTGGGACGCTCTTGCAAATAGTCGCCCAGCACCTTGCCCACGATGTCTTCCACCGGGGCGCGCACTTCGCTGGACACCAATTTGTCTTTGGTTTGACTGGAAAATTTGGGCTCGGGCACTTTCACCGACAGCACGCAGCACAAGCCTTCGCGCATGTCGTCGCCGGTTACCTCGACCTTGGCTTTTTTGGCCAGCTCGTGTTCTTCAATGTATTTGTTGATGACACGCGTCATCGCGGCTCGCAGGCCGGTGAGGTGGGTGCCACCATCACGCTGCGGGATGTTGTTGGTGAAACACAGCACGCTCTCGTTGTAGCTCTCGTTCCATTGCATGGCCACTTCCACGCCAATGTGGGTGCCCGGAATGCCGCCATAGGTCTCTGCGGGGCGCTCGCCCTCGGCATAAAACGCGTTGGGATGCAGGATTTTTTTGCCCGCATTGATGAACTGCACAAAACCGGCCACGCCACCGGCGCCCGAGTAGTCGTCGTTTTTGCCGGTGCGCTCGTCCATCAAGCGGATGCGCACACCATTGTTCAGGTAGCTGAGTTCGCGCAAGCGCTTGCTCAAAATCTCGTAATGGAACTCATGGTTTTGAATAAAGATGTCGGTGTCGGGCAAAAAATGCACTTCGGTGCCGCGCTTATCCGTCTCGCCGGTGATGCGCATGGGAGAGACTTCCACCCCATCGACCATTTCCAGCAAACGGTTTTGAACAAAACCTTTGGCAAACTCAATCGTGTGCACCTTGCCTTCGCGGCGCACCACCAAGCGCAACCACTTGGAGAGCGCGTTCACACACGACACACCCACGCCGTGCAAACCACCTGACACCTTATAGCTGTTTTGGTTGAACTTGCCACCCGCATGCAGTTCGGTGAGGGCAATTTCAGAGGCACTGCGACGGGGCTCGTGCTTGTCGTCCATCTTCACGCCTGTGGGGATGCCACGGCCGTTGTCAGTGACACTGATGGAGTTGTCAGAATGGATGGTAACCACGATGTCATCGCAATGACCCGCCAATGCCTCATCGATCGAGTTGTCCACCACCTCAAACACCAGGTGATGCAAGCCTGTGCCGTCCGACGTGTCGCCGATGTACATGCCTGGGCGCTTGCGAACCGCTTCCAAGCCCTCTAGGATTTGAATAGACCCCTCGCCATAGGCATCCTTGGCAGTCAGGTCAATGGGTTCAGGGCTGGTGGGTTCAACAGAATCGGTCATGGAAGCATTCGACCCTGGATGGGCCGCTCAAAAAAAAATAAGAAAGGTTCAAATGGTGTTCAGATGCGCATGGGCATCACAACGTATTTAAATTGGTTGTCTTCCGGTATGGTGATCAGGGCCGAGCTGTTGCTGTCGGTCACTTCGATCTTGACCATTTCTTGGTCCATATTGGTCAAGGCATCAATCAGGTAGCTGATGTTGAAACCAATTTCGACGGTATCGCCGTCGTAGTCAATTTCAATTTCGTCGGTTGCTTCTTCTTGCTCGGTGTTGTTGCACACCACCCGCAAAGCGCCGGGCTCCAAGGTCAAACGCACACCTTTGAACTTTTCGCTGGTCAAAATCGCTGTGCGCTGCAAACTGGCTAACAAGGGTGCACGACCAAGCACCACAGCATTTTTATGGCCTTTGGGGATGACGCGGTTGTAGTCGGGGAACTTGCCTTCGACCAATTTGGAAACAAACTCCATGTGATCAAAGCGGAACCGCGCCTGGTTATTGGCAAATTGCAATTCCAGAGAACCTTCTTTGTCGCTGAGCAAACGCTGCAACTCCAATACCGTTTTACGCGGCAAGATCACTTCTTGGCGCGGCACTTCATTGTCCAGTGTCGAAGATGCAAACGCCAAACGATGGCCATCGGTGGCCACCAAGCTCAACTGTTTGCCATCGGCGACAAACAAAATGCCGTTGAGGTAGTAGCGGATGTCGTGCACCGCCATGGCAAACGACACCTGTTGCAGCAATTCTTTCAAGGTGCGCTGAGGCAAGCTAAACGCAGGCCCAAACTGCGCCGACTCTTGCACCAAGGGGAAGTCTTCTGCCGCCATGGTTTGCAAGCTGAAGCGGCTTTTGCCGCCTTTGAAGAGCAGTTTGTTTTGGTTGGACTCCAACACCACCGTTTGATCGCTGGGCATGGAACGCAAGATGTCGATCAATTTGCGTGCGGCCACCGTGGTTGCAAAGTCGCCGGCGTCTCCATCCAATTCGACATTCGTGCGTATTTGGATTTCCAAATCGCTGGTAGTGAATTGCAATTGTGTGCCTGTTTTACGGACAAGCACATTGCCCAAAATGGGCAGCGTTTGTCGCCGCTCCACAATGCCTGCAACCGATTGCAGAGCCGAGAGCACCTTGTCTTGAGAAGATTTGAAGACGATCATGTCAACCTCTGAATGATTTAATAAAGAATAGTAGGTAGTAATAGAGCAACAGCTTTTTTGTGGAGAAGCCTATTTTCTCTTGTTTGTTCAAGCACTTGTGTCCCTGCGAACCATGTGTGTAAGCCTGCACAGTTGAACAAGTCCAATGGGGATAACTTGTTCAAAACGCATTTCCCTGTGGACAAGTACTGGCTTATGCCAGAACCATCCACAGGGAAAAAACGCAGCAAATTGCCAAGAATGATCATTTTTCATCATCCTTTTAGGGTTTGTTCCAGCACATGCAACTGTTGGTTGAGTTCATTGTCTTGATGGCGCTCACCTGAAATTTTGCGCACCGCATGCAGCACCGTGGTGTGGTCACGACCGCCAAACAACTCGCCAATTTCGGGCAGGCTTTTTTGGGTCAGCTCTTTGGCCAGGTACATGGCAATTTGGCGTGGGCGGGCAATCGAGGTGGGGCGCTTCTTGGAATACATGTCCGCCACTTTGATCTTGTAATAGTCGGCCACGGTTTTTTGGATGTTTTCCACCGAAATTTGTCGGTTTTGAATCGACAACAGGTCGCGCAATGCTTCACGGGCCAAGGGGATGGAGATGTCTTTTTGGTTGAAGCGTGAATAAGCCAAAATTTTGCGCAGCGCGCCTTCGAGTTCGCGCACGTTGGAACGCACGTTTTTGGCCGCGAAGAAAGCCACTTCTTCAGGCATTTCAACACCTTCGTGGCGTGCCTTGCTGATCAAAATGGCGACCCGCATTTCCAATTCAGGCGGCTCAATGGCCACTGTGAGGCCAGAATCAAAGCGCGATACCAAACGCTCGTGGATATCGGTCAAACCTTTGGGATAGGTGTCGCTGGTCATCACCAAGTGCGATTTTTTAGCCAATAAGGCCTCAAAAGCGTTGAAAAACTCTTCTTGCGTGCGCTCTTTGTTGGCAAAAAACTGAACATCGTCAATCAGCAACAGGTCCAAAGAGTGATAACGGGTTTTGAACTCGTCAAAGGTTTTGCGTTGATAGGCCTTGACCACGTCCGACACAAACTGCTCTGCATGGATGTAGAGCACTTTGGCGTCTGGGCGGTCTTGCAGCAGCTTGTTGCCAACGGCGTGGACCAAATGGGTTTTGCCCAAACCCACACCGCCGTATATGAACAGCGGGTTGTAGAGCTGTCCGGGTATGGTGGCCACGTGCATGGCAGCGGCGCGGGCCATGCGATTAGCCGAACCCTCCACCAGGGAGTCAAAGGTTAGCGCGCTGTTGAGGCGGGTTTTAAAGCCGTTGGCGGGCTCGGCGTCGGCCACGGGCTCGGCCATAGAGAATGATTCCGGCTGCGGCTGAAATGCGGCAGGCCTCGGAGGGGCCTCTCTGGGCGAGAGCGCGAGCTCCAAGGCAATGGGATGGCCTTGCAGCTCCTGCAAAATGGAGCTCAGGCGCTGGGCATACTGGGTGCGCACCCAGTCGAGCTTAAAGCGGTTGCCCACCAAAATGGTGATTTTGGTTTGGTCCTCGGAAACCTTGGCTTGGAGGGGCTTGATCCAGGTGTTGAATTGCTGCTCGGGCAGCTCTTGGGCCAACTTTTCCACGCACTCCAACCACAGCTGTTCACCAGAACCAGTGGGGTGAGGGGTGGAATCAAAGGGGATCATAAAATCTGTGGACAGATCAGCGATTATCTATGCAAAAAACAACGTTATCAAAAATTTATCCACAGGCCGATAGAAACAAAAAGACCTTATTAGCGAACTTGTGCTAATTTCTGCGAAAGGCTCACAAGCCGCTGGTTTTTTTGGGATAATCATGGGTTTCCCCGATGGATCGGGGTATCTGATTGGAATGACATGAAACGCACTTACCAGCCCTCCAAAACCCGCCGCGCCCGTACACATGGGTTTTTGGTGCGCATGAAAACCCGCGGCGGACGTGCCGTGATCAATGCACGCCGCGCCAAAGGCCGCAAACGCTTGGCCGTTTGACCAACGCCAAACACCAACTCTGCCCATCTCGGCGGTGGACATGCAGCCTTTGAAGCGCATCAAAGCGTGGGCTCAATTTCAACAGCTCATGAAAACGCCACCCGTGGCACGCAGCAAGCATTTTGTGGTTCACAGGGCGACAAACCCAGAGCCGGCAGCCGCTGAATCGATCCAACCAGCCCCTGCCTCGGACCAAGTCAAAGGCTTGTGCCTAGCTGCTTTGTTGCCCAAACGGTGGGCCAAGCGCGCCGTCACCCGCAATGCCCTGCGCCGACAAATTTATGCGGCATTTGCCCTGCAACAAGCGCAGTTGGCCCCGGTGCCGCATTTGGTTCGCCTGCGCGCCGCGATGGATCCGGGGGTGTTCACCAGCGCTTGTTCAGTCCCGCTGAAAAAAGCCGTGCGTCAAGAGATTGACCAGTTGTTAACTCATTTGAGCGCGGCATGAAAGCGCTATTGGTGCTCGTCATCAAGGCGTATCGCCTGCTTTTAAGTCCCTGGCTGGGGGGAGCGTGTCGCTTCTACCCCACTTGCTCGGCATATGCGCTACAAGCCCTGGAAGGCCACGGCCTGATCAAAGGCAGTTACCTCAGCATGCACCGGTTTTGTCGGTGTCAGCCCTTTTGCCAGGGTGGATACGACCCCGTGCCTGAGCCGCGGCTTGATGCCATCAAGCCACTTTTCTCTTTCGCAGACCCTCCAAAAAAGAATCACCCATGAACGATATCAGGCGCACCATTTTGTGGGCGGCATTTGCTTTTTCGCTGGTTTTGCTGTGGGACCAATGGCAGTTGC
>Ga0315903_10003928_pt1 | contig 20257 bp, 21 predicted proteins | sample LakEriMetagenome_7_FD_203524 | JGI IMG/M metagenome (GOLD analysis project Ga0315903, IMG submission 203524) | Freshwater fungal communities from buoy surface, Lake Erie, Ohio, United States - Buoy 2 MA119 | ecosystem: Environmental > Aquatic > Freshwater > Lake | place: USA: Lake Erie, Ohio... | reverse complement strand
CTTTGAATTAATATTACCTAGCCGCGTAGAGACGGGCACAAAAGCATCATTAGCCCAACCGCCGCCAATAGCAAACGGATGCATGACCTTAGAAAAAATAGACTCTGGATCGTCTTGGTTAATGACCGCTGCATAATCAGCATCAACGGTTGCACGCCCTCTTTCCATGATAACATTTTCAGCACGTGCAAAATCACCGCCCAACATTCTGTCAAACACGGACGATATTTCAGGCGTAATCTTTACATTTAACGCTTGAATGCTTTTATAAATACTAGTCAACCAATCCTTGAACTTTTCAAATACGGGCTTTAATTCTGTGACGGTTGTTTCACCGCCCATCAAATGCGCCTCAAATGCACGGGCAAACTTTTCTTCTTGCGATACTGTAAACTTGCCATCCTTAACGCCGAGGAATTTCTCAATCTTTTTATAGTCAGCCTTGACCATAGGGCGTGTTGTTTTGGCAGCTATGTCACGCATATCCCGCAAGAACAAGTGTGCAAGCTCGTGCATTAGCGTGGACGCATCCGCCGTTTCAAATAGGGTGATGATATTCTTTTCGCCAAATTGGATTTGTCCACGGAGGTTTTTAGCTTGTTGGAACAACGTTTCTCCGCGCATAGAACCGGAGAATACAGAGTGAATATTCTTTGGATTGATCTTTTCCAAAACAGCATTTGAAATAATATTTCCATCTTTATCCGAGTGCTCAACTCTTAAATAATCAAGGCCCGCGATTTTTGACGCGCTGATTATCTTGCGCATTTGAACTTCATTTGGCGGAATATTTGCGTCTATTAAACCTGCATTAAAATCAACTCTTATAGCGCCGGACTTAATCATAAACTCATTTAGCCCGTCCGTTCCGCTAGAATCCATAACTTCATTTGATATTTCCCGATGATCAACCTGTCTCTGACCGCGAAGATAGTCTCTATCTCCTTGCTCATGTCTACCGGACAAATCAAGCATTTCCCCAGTAGTTAAGATAAACCCAGCCTCTTTTGGATTAGTAGTAACGCCAGCAAATTCAACAGCTTTTTTATTTAAAGCGTCAACTACCGCTTGATCTAACGACGATTGAAACAACACATTCCCATCAGCATCAACCAACTCACCATCACTATTTAGCACCGTATCCGTGTTCATAGCAGCTATGATTTCATCATTGCTCATGCCTATATCAAGGCCCATTTCGTCCAACTGACGCGCCAAATCTTCTAGTCTGGCATTGCGTGAATCTTCAACTGTAGCGGTTATTTCATTATCAAGCTGGTCAATTAAAAAATCTCTATCAGCATACTGCCCATACGTTCCATCAGCAGGGGCAGAAATGCCAGCAGGTAACTCATTCGCTGGAATATTATCAATATCGCCCAGCCCACCTTTTTTATAAAGGCCGGGATGTGTCTTTGACGTTATACCCCTGCTTCTTAATTCACCGGCAATAACAGATTGAGGATCAATTCCACCACGATTCTTAATAAAGTTAGTCAGTGGCCGCGCTGCTTTTTTAGGCGCTGGATATTGTTTGCCAGAACGCAGCATGTCCAGCATTTTATCCATTTCGTTAGGCGCTCTGCGCTCTTGTCTTTTAAGCTCAAGATTAAGGCTATCAAACCATTCGGTAGGCTTAACGCCTAGCGCACGCGCAGCCGCATCCGCCCGCATACCCACAATTTTAGAAGCCGCAACAGCCTGATTTTCCTCAACGCCAGCAGACCTAGCTTGCTCAAAGAACCTTTGCTCTACCGCCGCTACACTTTCCGGCTGGACAATACTGTTATTAAAAATATCTAAAAACTTATCAAACAAAATCTGTTGGTCAGGTGTTAATGAATCCTTGGAAATATCAATCTCGCCCTTTAAGGCTTTTTGCATAAGCGTATAAAACTCTTTTGCCGATGCATCATCCTGCGTTAATGGATCAATTTCCTTTTCAAGGAAATCAAGCATTTCATCTTGATTAAACGGCACACTATTTGCGTAGGCCGCAAGGCTTTCAGCCGTTGATTCAGGCAGTCCCCGCGCCGTTGCTTCATCTTTTACAAATGCTCCAATTGTAGCAGTAGTGCCGCCACCAAGAAATGCACCCAACACTCCTTGATATAAAACATCCTGAATAGTCTGTGAGATTTCCTTTTCACGAATACCACCCAATTGCGTAACGGCTTCATTCGCAATTGCCTGTAAAGTCTCCTGTCCGCCTTCGGTTGCAGAACCAACCAAGAAGCGTTTCATAAACGTACTAGATTTAAATCCTTTAAACATCATATCAAGGCCAACAGCCTCTAATCCACCCTCTAATAACCCAGCCGTATTAGAGAGAAAACTTGCTTGATCAACATCAACGCCAGCCGCCTTCGCCTCAAGGTAAGTCTGCGATTTACTTAATGCACCAAATAAGGCAGCAGACGAAGCGGGATTCTTTGTAAGAAACATCATAGCAAGAGACGTTGCAAGCGAACCAGCGCCAGATCCTAAATCATACATGACTTTACTAGGCAAATCCTGTTGCGGATCAATGCCCAACTTTGCAATGAACGCTGCGTTTTTCTTTGGCATTTCCTCAACAAACTTCATAACCGAAGGATTTTGCCAGAAAGAATCGCCTAGTGCGCTCATGCCGCGTTTAGCGAGATAAAATGGGTTAATGCTCTTGGCTTCCATTGCATCAAACTTTGTGGGCGGACGCATAGATTTATCCACTTGCTCTTGCGCAAGACCAGAAACCAAGTCAGACGGAAAGCTAACAGCAAATCTTGCCAGCCCCTTTGGAAAAGCCAGAAAATCAACAGGCTTAATTTCAGCTTGGGCAAAATGTAAAGGCTTTTTATCTATGTCCCGACTAATAATAAATTCGGCTTCACTAGCCGTCAGCGTCTGCGGCAATGACAAAACACGGCCTGACCTATCATCAAACACAACATCATTATCCGCATTAAGCGATGTCTCATTGCCTGTCGGTGAGAAATATTGCGAAAGCCCGCTATCGCTTGCAACTTGCGCGGCCTCCTGCGGCGTTAACTCTCTCATTGCGAACCCTTTAAATAATCTGGTTTAGGCGCAACCGCTTGCTTTGTTCCATCGGGGTAAATGCGGTAAATCATATCACCCTCAACACCAAGCTTAAAACGTGGCTCCGCGACAGCAACAGGCTTGAGATTACGCCCGCCAACAGAACCCTGTATTAACTGACCGTCCTTCAATACAAAGTTAGGCACATCAGGCAATGTCCTTAACGCTGGATACCTGTCTTTAAGAAACAACTCTTGTGCCGTAGTCTGTGCACGAGAATAAAGCTTTTCCTTTTGCGCGTCAGGAAGATTAGGAATATCACCCACGCGCGGGCGATTAGGGAGCGCGTCAGCCTCAAGCTCAAGCGCAGACATGTAATAATCATACAGTTTAGATTTGTTAATCTTATTGTTTAATTCAACCTCTGTTTTTTGCCCCTTAGTCGCGGCCTCTGGCTCAACGATTTTAACATTGTTTTCGAAATAACTTTCAATACCGCTAAAACCAATATTGTCCTGAAATGGATTATATGCCCCGCGCTGATATTGAGAAATGTTCCCGCGCTGCGCCTCTATTAAAGGATCAACAATCTGATTTAGTAACTTAATGCCCTCACCATCAGGGATAGCATTGTTTTCCATGCCTGTAATAATAGCTTCTTGAACCGCAGAAATGTTCTTGCTGTTTATTTCTTCCTTACCAATCTTTCCAATTGCGTCATAAACAGTAGCTTTGTAACCACGTTTCTGACTATCATCCAGTTTCTTTGAACCTTCCGCAAACCCATTCAGCCGCAACAGTAAATCTTTTGCCGCTCCGTCTATGCCAAACTGTCCTGTTACTTGCTCCAATTGTGCTAAATCCATTGGCTTCTGCACAGAAGCTTTAATTAAATCGCCAACACCTGCAACCCTATCAATCTCAACAGTTTCTTGCGCCTGACGCGCCATAACATTTGACCGCGCACCAAAAGCCTTTTCTAGCTTCATCACGTCCATAGGGTCTTTAATGCTTGCCCGAACCCGCTCATCTTGCAGTAACCCCAATGCCTTTTGGGGATTAACACTACCAACTGAAGACAAAAATACTTTTGTGTAATCTTCGTCATAATCTTCTAAAAGCACGCCCAAAGTTTCACTGCCAATTTTTCCTGCCGCCGTTTGCTCAAGCCTTGCCCTGCCACCAGCATAATCAAGAAAAGCCTCGACATTGTTATCACCCGATTTTGCAAACGCTTGCCCGTTTTGACTTGCCATAATCAGGTCATTGTCAATCATTTTCTTAAGGCTGTTTTTTGTATTCACCTGCGACTGTTTCAATCCCCATGACTGAATAGCCATGTCACTGCGCGCGCTTAATTCCTGCGTGGCCTGTTGCCATTGCATCCCGCGAAGTGGGCTTATCTGGCTGCCATATTCCTGAAAGATTCGTTTTTTTGCTTCGTCCAATTCCTTAAGGCCGCCCATCGGATTGCCCTCATAATCAATCTGGTATTGGGTATTTAGGGCGTTAAGCTTTAGTTGAGCTTCTGACATCTTTTCTGAAAACTGCGCATCAATCTGATCATCCACAATTTTTTTGCCAATAGAAGCAATAGCACCCATTGTCTGGTCAGGTATAACCGCCTGAACCTCTGTTACAGAGCGAAGGTTAGATAAATCGCGCCGCGCCATTAAAACCCAGCCATTCTTGGTGTATTCCACGTAATGCCATTGGACTGCGCTACACCGGTAGGGGCGGCGTTCCAGCTAATATCCCCTGGACTAATGCCAGACCCCATGCCGCTAAACGACGCACCCGCAACAGATTGCATCAAATCGCCCAGTGCGGCAGACCTTGCTTCTGACATAATATTTTTAGACCGCGCATTGGCGTTGCCGATAATCTGATTTACATCCTGCAACCCAACGTCATAAGTGCCAGTGATAACATTCATCGGCGTGCCCTCAAGCGTCAAGCCGCTATTTAAAAAGCTAGACTTAACCCGTGCCGCCCTAAGTTGCGTTTCTCTAGCTTTTCTTTCAGCATCTAGAGCGCCCTGTTGCGCAATGGCATTGGCCTGCGCCTTGGCGTTTTTCATCTGCTGTTGGCCTTGTATGGCCGACATGCCGACAGAAAGCGCGGTTAATGCTATTGTCTCAATGCCCATTATTTAACTCCCAGTGAATTAGGCCATCTTCAACGCCCGTTTCCTTAAAACCCATAAACTTATGCCATGCATCCAAAGACCTGCATTTACTGAATGTCTCGACATGCCTTGCTTCCACTTTCTTTATACCATTAATAAACATGCGCTTCAAATACTTAGGCACCTTAACACCCTGAATATTATTATTAATCAATGAACAGACCTTATAACTGTCATTGCCATTATAAAACACCGCAACAATGCCAACAACCTTATCATTATCTAATATAGAATATTTCCACCAGTCGTCATTTAAAAGACAAGCCTTGTCATATTCCTGCTTTGCAGAAAAACCCTCTAAATGACTGTCTGTAAATTCAACTATGATCATGGGTTAGTTCCATAATTTGCCTCTACCATCACGCAACATACGAACAACGGCAACGGCTCATCCTGAACAATATAAAAAGATTTATCAAACTCATACGAATCAGCAATATTGACAAACTTCGTACCGTCCATAGGCGTGGGAGGCAAATAATTTAAATCATTTTGACTGAGAGTTTGAATAGGCTCAACCAAATAAGGACTAGCCCCAAACTTTCCACCGGCAGACGTAACAAATCTAATCCCGACACGGTTAATTGCCTTCACCGTTGCTTGCGTATTAATGCCCTGCGCAACGAAACCCAGCACAAAAGACTTAATCTCTCCGCGATATTTATATCCTACCCACGCCGACGCAACTTGACGCTCCAGCGCAATAGCCCCACCAGAAACACTATAATCGGAAAGATAGCCGCCGTCCGCAACTACCCCAACCGTCGTGCCGTTATAATCTGATAGCCCAGAAATAGTGGAAAATGTCAAATACCATGAACCATAGGTATTGGCATGTGGCGATTGTAATATGGAAACATCAACCACCGTCGTGCTATCATATCCCGTTATCTCAAAACGTCCATATTCTGCCCCTGTGGCAGTCTTATAGACGATATGCTTACCAACATCCCCAGAAGAAAACACAGGGCTGGCGGCCGTAATCTGGCCGCTGGCGTAGGTAATATCGATGGCTTTTAAATTGGACACCTTCAAAGCACCATCCAGATAACAGCAATCCTTTAATTCTTCTGCTACTTTTCGGATATAATTTTCATTATCAGCTACCTTGTCACTGGTGAAGAAATCAGCCCTTGCGCTAAACTCTATAAACTCAGCCATGCGCTCTACAAAGAAATTGCCATTTCGACTAGTCAGGCAGAATAACTGATCATTACCATCATTGTCAGTGATAAGAGCAATATCAGACACAACGCCCGAAGTTTCATGCTCATGCCACCCAATAATATTCTGACTATTATTGAAATTAACAGACAGCAAATCCCCGTCGCGCAATCCCCAAATTAAATCGTTCCTGTCTTTTTTGTAACGTATTTTGTCCACACCGCCGCGCGTAATATCATAAGATAGAAAATTTGCATCCTGCGCAGAAAACGATTCTGTCAAAATATCATAGGTAAAGTATTGCAATGCCCTGCCAGTCTTGGAGACATAAAAAACCAAGCCATCCTTCCGCACCGGATAGGCCGTGTTACAACCATCTGCTGACGTGATATTGGCTTCTACGGTTTCACTGGTAATAGCCTCACCCACACCACCACCATTAACCGCAACAATACCCTGTGACGACCCCACCAAAAGCGAGTTATCCCCACCGAACAGCCACTCAATTGGCTGCGTAATATCAGCAATAGTGAATTGCAATGCGCTGTTATCTGTAACCGTTGTGGGCAAAGTAAAGACATCATACTGCGCGTTCTCGCTTGCCCATACAGTCGTCGTCTTTGCATTGGTTGCGGCGTAGTAAAGCCGCCCCTTATAAAACAAACAGCACTTTGGATTGGCAAAGGTCAAGACCTTTTCAGCTGTGCCGCCGCTGGTATAGGCCGTATAACCCGCAGTATTAATGCCTATAGAAAAAGTGTCAGCAGTCAAAACAGTGACAGTAACCGTGTAATCATTAAGATCCGTCATGCCAGAAATAGCCTTTAGGCGAACCCTGTCACCGGTAGTATAACCATGCGCGACTGCCGTTACAATTCCAGGATTAGCTTGCGTAATACCCGTGATCGTTTTTGTTGCCTGAAACGTCAAGGCAAAGGGGTCATCCTTTCGGCCAAATCCTGCGAATGTAAAGCTATTAGAAGAAATCCGGGTCAATTTGTGTGGGTCATGACTCGGATGAGTAACAACCATCACGTCTGCGTTCTGCGTAAATTGCAATTCCTTGCTCTCGGCCAATGAATACGGCGTTGCAACTTCCAAAATGTTTAGCGCACCATCAAGTACCCAGCCAAAATCGCCATTATTATCATAAGACAAAAATCGGATTTTATTGGCAAAGAACAAACAAAGATAATTCTGGCTATTTGAAAACCGAAATTCAACAAATGCACAATCTTGAAATTTAACCATGCTTTCTAAACCAGCACGATAAATAGCATTGCCCTTAAAATTAGTAATAAAGTTCAATACTTTATCGGCACCCGTTGAATAAATGGGCAAGTCAAATCTACCTGACATGTCATGGTCAAGCTTTCCGCGTGCAAAATTATTGTATGTCGTGGCAACACGAGCCATTAGCGTTTTACCTGTTCGCTAGAGCCATAGCGCGCAGTCCTATACCGCGAGTGACTAATCCGAATTGGGCGGTTTTCCTGCGCGTTCAAGCTAGAAGCCGCAGACATAGCGGCTGGAAGCAATTGCATAGCCATTTGTGCCTTTTGCAAATCCTGCGTAAGAGGCATGGCAATATTTGCAGCTACTGCCTTGGCAAGCAAAATCTTAAACTCTGGGCTGAATGTAGTAACATCCGTTACATCACGGATAAAACGCAACTCCAAGCCATTCTCGTAATCAATTTCGGCGTAAATCTTCCCATTTTCAACGGTATAATTATTTTCTTTGTCTTTGATATTACCAATGCCCAAAACCTTTAAGCAATCAGACGGATACTCATAGACATATTCAAACCCAAAATCAGGATCATCATCCGTTTGAGAAACAACGCGTCTAGCCAAAGCAAAATTAGGCATAACCTCTTTTAACAAAGACTGGCGCGTAATGTCATACCAAAGCGCACAAACCAATTCTACAGACGAAACAGGCGTATCAATGTTTTGAACAGGGTCATAACTTCCAAGCAGCGAAATTCCCATATTGCAAATTTCATTCTTACTATTAATTGCCATAGTCCCCCCCCAATTAATCGGGAGGCCAGTCACCCAGCCCCCCTGTTAATTAGCGACCTGTTGCGCAGTCAACCTCAATAGCAAGGCTGAGACGCAATGGGCCAGTTGCCGTTTGGGCTGTATTAGTCTGGAGAACCAGATATACACCGCCAAATGGCTCCCGGTCCGTGCCCAGATTTAATAGCTGCCCAATAGTCTTTGACATATCAAGGTTAGCATTAAAACCTGTCAGCAGGTCAGGATGCGATACGCCTGTGGCAAGCGTAATGCCGTCCCACAGAATATCCTTATCCAGCTCAACAAATGTTCCTGATGCGTTTCTGAACCAAAAGCCCAAGTCGTTATCAGTAGCAGATGTCAAAGCTGGCGTAGCAGTGCCGCGAACCTGAATCCGTGCAATGCGGTCATCGAACCCCAAAGGCCCTGCCAAGGGAAACAAGTCGCCGTTAGCAGAGTTTGCGGCAGTGATGTCAGAAGACCGATATTGAATTGTTTTTAAAACCCGCCCCGTTTGAAAGGTTGGATTGTCCGCGTTCAAATCAGCCAATGCGTTTGTTTTGTTAGCCATGGTTTCCCCCTAGATAGTTGAAGTAAAGAGTTGAACCAAAGCACCTTCGGTACGCATCGCATTGACCCAAACATCCGTTGTGATGTCAAAGGAATTGACCTTTAGAGCAGACTTAGTCACGCTCATGTCGCCAATTTCAATTGCCATCGCAATGGAGCCAGGTGCCAACACAACGTTGGTACGTGTGGTAGATACTTCAGGCAGCATTGGATTAACTACCGTTAAGCCAGATTTAGAACCGGCAAAACGTTTAACCTTATACAAACCAGCGTTGTTCAACACTCCGTTATTAACAGTGTCACCGTTCATATAGTCATTGTTGATAAACTCAACTTCAGACATCAGCGCGGTATGCTCCTTACCAGTCAGGCAGATCATGGAACCCTTGAAAGAATCCATCGGAACATCATTGTTAATGAAGTTCTCAGTGATTTCCAAGATTTTCTCATAAGTCACACCACCGGTAGCAGCAACAGTCAAAACACCGTCAGTAGCGGCACTGATAGATGTAGGCGTTGCGTCAGGAGCACCAACCAAGACGTTACCAACAGCAGCTTGCAGCGCAATGCGATCTTTCAATCGCTGTGTGCCGTTAACCAACTGCTTCATAATGTCGCTGGTAGGATCTTTTAACAGCTCGTTGATGTCGTATTTGGCATCAATCTGAACCGTTTTGGTAAAGCGCCGCTTTGTGAATTGGCGGTTGTCCACAGCGTAATCAGAGTATTGTTTGTCTGGGTTGCGTGTGTTTACTTCAGTCAGTTCAAGACGACCAATACGAGCCATCATGTTGGTTTTGCCTTTAGAAGGCAGATAGATAATAGCCCCTGAATTCTCTAATTCAGACGACTTTTGTTGCGCCAGTTCATGAAAGCTGTTCTTGAAATTCAAGAGCGCAGCTTGTTCAATACCCGGCAAGTAAGTGTCAGATGACATCTCAAGCCTCGTTTATGTTAAGTAGGGTTTATCGGTAAGGTGTCCCTAACGGGGCTTGCCTAGCAATAAGGCCGCTTAAGCCTACGCGCAAAACGCGCGTGAACGAGGCCGATTAATCGGGTGTCTCAGCCGTAATTATATTATAGATTTAGTTTGTGTGCAACTACTGATTATCAGGAAACACTTTTCTATAAAGTGAATCATAGCTTGTCCGTCCATCATGTTTAATGTCTTTCAAATCAGCCATTTTGCGCAATGCATCAAAGCTAATTACGGACTCGCTCTCAACGTTTACGCCTTCAAAGGCCATTTGATTGACATCATCCTGGTTAACACGCTTAACAGCCTGACGAATAGGTGCAGCGTCACCCACAACAATTTCCGGCTCAGACATCAAATTAAATCCATCCTTGCGCCATTGAACGGAACGCCCCAATACCTTCTCGGCATACTCAGCATAAGCCCGTGTCCGTGCCTCGCGCAAGTCACCCTTTTCGGCAGGAACAGACCGCAAATCTTTAGCTACGCTTAAATCCTGCAATTCATCAAAGGACATAGATCGAATATCTTTGCCCATAAAACTAAACTCGGCATCAATTTCGTCCATGTCATCCACATAAGTGGTGCGCAACTGACGGACAGAATTAGGATATTTCCCGCTTTCCTTGATCCACTTCACCGCAAAACGGTTTTGCAAGTGCATCTCAACCACGTCTGAATCGTTGTAAGGTACAACACCATCAACAACATAATCATGGACATCCTTGCGGCCATCGCGGTAGGAACCAGACAAGGTAACTTTTAATGCTCTCATTTTGTGCCTCTTTTCATGTTAATTTCAGCCAACTCATTAACCAATTTGGATTTCTGTTCAGCCGTGTGCGGCCGTTTGTCAATGTCTTGTATCTCTTGAAACTTAGCTTTCCACTGCGCATCATAGTCAGTGTTTACAGTGCTCGCCTTTCCAGCGGCAGACTCACCCTCTTTTGCCCCATACTGTTGGACATAGCTATCAGTCAAACGATATACAAGCCCAACAAACTCATTGGGCATCTGCTCAAGCAGCGCCTGATCGTCGGCACTCAGCGTGCCCTTGATGGATTTTGCAAGGTGTCCAGCTTTTTCTTTATAGCCTTGCCCGAAGCTACGCTCTAGCACACCCATAAAATTATCAGTGTCATACAATCCAGCTTTTTGTGCCTCAATGCGCTCATGATAGGCCTTAATCATCTCATTCGCCAGCTTAGGCGGCACTGCGCTTTTGTGCAAAAGGTCAGTAAAAAACCCCCTTGAATCGTCGTCTATCTCGCCAAAATCTAGCGTTTCAGCATATTTGTCCTTATCGCTAGGCCGGACATTGGAAAAGAAAGCCTCTAATTCTTCGGGCGTTGCCTTGTCAAAGTCAGGCACAACGTGCTTTTTGCCGATTAAAGATTGCGTATGATCTAACTGCTTCCACAGGTCATCTTGACCCTTAATCTTTTGCACCCACGGCTTGTCTTTGTAAGCGTCAGGAATATTAAATTCCGCGGTTGGTTGCTCAATAACTTCAGTGGCAACATCTGTAACTACTTCTTCTACGGGGGCATCAGCCGTTTCCGTGTTTTCCATTATCCCTCCAGCAGGATTTTGTTTTCCCTATTCAGGTATTCCCTGATAGCTGTCATATAAACATCACGTTTTGCATTGTGAGTCAATATCTTGGCGGCATCTAATGATTTTTCAACCCTCAGCGCCTCACAGAAAATCATTAACTGCTTAAATACCAACTGGCCATCAGGGCTACTAACCACATTATTGATAGCAGAGCGATATTCTTCAGTAAACGCTTCCGCCTTTCTCTTGTTATCATCAGCCATTTCCTTTGCTTTTAATAAAGCCGATACCGTATCAGACACGCGCAGCCTCCGCGTTATTCTTATTAGCCTGAGCCGCCTTGCTTCCAGCATCAGCCGCCATCATGCCAGCCTGAGCAGCAAGCATGGCCTGTTGCTGTTGTGCGGCAGCCATCAGCTTCTCTTTAAATGCTTTGGCACCAATCAGTATCTGGTTATTTGCATCCAAGTTATCGTTAATATCCTCTAGAAGCTTATACCAATCCACAGCCTCGATGATTTGCGGATACATAGAACCAATTGCCCCAATGGCCTGCAAAACCTGCGTTAAATTCTGAACAGATTCAGTTCGCGTCAGCTTTTCCATCTCATTGTTAAAGCGCACCTCATACCACGGCTTGCCAAATTCCATAATTTGCAATACTTCATCCGGGATAATTCTCGCACCCATGCCCCGAGCAGATAAGTTACGGGCAATGTCCGGGAACATCCGCGCATTAATACCTAACTCGCCTAAGTCTAATAACATGCTTGTGGCGCGCCGTGTCGTATGCGCCCACAATTCACTCTTTTGCTGTTGCAACATGCCAGCCAATGACTTCCCACGGATAGCATAACGCTGCAAACTCTCCGTTGCAGTCATCTCTTTGGCGGTGGAAAAGTCCAAAAGCGTATCAATCTTAAATGCGGTAGCTATTTTCTCATTTAAATATGGGATTAAATATTGGATTAATGCGCTAGGATCGCCCACATCCATAAGGGGAAACACGGGATTCTGCCCAGAAGCTAATTGTTGATTGAACACGGTCAGGCCGTTAGACGACGTATCAAGCACACTATCACCAAATACAGCGTTATTTAGTACACCTAAGGCTGGCCGCGCCATCTTTTCCAATATCTCAACCGTATCACCAACGATATAATTTACCATACGAATGGATGAAATCATCATTGTGCCAGACGAACGGCCATAAACTTCACCACGAACCTTAATCTGACGGCAGACCGCAATGGGCTTTTCCTTGTAATCTTCTTCTTTAAATATCTTGCCTTCACCATCCATAAACCAAACACCACGGAATTTAGTCCCGCGCTTGCCTTTCAGCTTAGGATCAAAATCAGTACGCGGCAGCATACCAAAGACCAAAGGAAATGACTGATTATAGTCACCTTTACCCCATGCATCCTGAATAACCTTTGGCAGTGTACCGACTAAACCTTTGTCAATCACACCATTCTTTGTGCAAAACTCGCCAACAATCCGATTGGTTTTCCAATGATACGTTACAAAAACATAATCAACCGCGCCAGATTTACCCTCATCAATGCACATGTTGTCAACGCCGTAATTGCGAAATATCAATGCATTTTCTGCGACATTGTTTTTAAAATCGTCATTAATAAAAACGCCAATGCCACTCGTACCAAACGCGGCTTGGTCATAAGCATAGGGCCGAAGCGCGTTATTTAACCCAGCATCAGCGTGGTTCATATGTCGAAGCAGCTGCTCAGTTGCAAAATCGTACCAAGCTTGAACAACACTGGCATCAACAAGATCAGTCACCTCACGGCTAGGCACTAATGACAAAGCCTTGTCACCGGTACCCCACATGATACCCAGCAAATAATCCCCAAACTGATTAACCGCCAGCGCAGGGCTTGGATCATCGACACGCAAATCAAGCTGTGCTGATTTACTGGACTGGTTTTTATGCCACTGATAATCAACATCAACCGAGATACCAACGTATTTTGCAATCTCATCCCACAACGGCTTTGCTTGCTCACGTTCAGATTTAAGCGCCGTGTAGAGCTGATAAATATTATCGTAGTCTTTCATCTAGTTACCTAGAAGCGTTTCACGCTTGGCAACATCATCAGGCGCTAGCTCTTGCCCCTGAATACCGCCCTCTGTTTCCAACAACGCTTGGCGAGACTTTTTCGCCTTTTTCTTGTCCGCCTCTACATCTTGCGGCGCTGCTGTTTGAACCGCAGGTGCCTTTGCCCCACCAATAAAACCACCCATTATCGCCTCCGATTTATGCGCTTGACTTGTCCGCTCTGCGATTGCAAGAGCGGCGCTGATTTGCCTAGATACTTAACACTAGCCCAGACGGCCATCATTAAAGCATCCGCATCATCAGGACTATATCCTAATTCTTTTTTCATGTCTAGCTTTGGTTGAATAAGACGCTTACCAGACTGAGCATATTTAAAACGGATCTTCTCCAGTTGTTTTACAATCTCGGCATCCTTGCGGTGCAGACAAATCCTGCCCTCATCTATCCAGTCCTTTAGCAGATGATACCCCTCAGCCCGCGCATTGGCAAAGTGAACAGCATCAATGCCTTGCGTGCTTGCGCCATCAAAGCGTTTAAAATCCAACCCCATGTCGGTTAACAAGCTATGAATTTGCTGGCCGCCCATACCGCCGCAATCAACCGTTGCAATGGTTGGCCTTGTCCTGCCAACTATTTCAATAATCTTGCCCAGCACGTGGTTGGTGTTGTCGCCATCCCATGAAATGCGCTCACTCACGCGCCAATGCTGATTGCTTTCCCTGTCCATAACAACAGCAACACACCTGTCGTTCCCTTGTGCAGCAAGGTCAACCGCAACAACGCGCTGGCGACCGTACACTTCACCAAATGGCTCAATGTCGAACGCGGCATGAAGCTTGTCGTAGCTAAATAGATAATCATCGGCGGCCTCTAACGGCTGTCCTAGCCAGTCATGGTTATACTCACGTTCACTTCGCAGCCTGCAAGCCTCAGCCTCTTCAAACACCCTTGAACCATTAAAGGGATTTTCATTGTAATTTATCTGTATGTGAAGCGTATCAGGCCGCCCATAGTAAAGCTGAAAGGCCGGATCATCCCTCATATATCGGTTCATCGTAATGATAACCTTGCACTTAGGGAAACGCACAAGCGTATTTTGCAAATCCTTCATGGTCACAGCGCCGATCTGCTGTGCCTCATCCAGCCAAATTAAATCAACTCCGGCAATCGCCCTGGCGTTTGACTGGCCAGCTATCTGGTTAAACCCACGGAATGAAATAACGGAATTATTAATCTTATGTTTAATCACACTCTCTTGAACCGTAAACGGCAATTTAAATTCTTCCACCGCCTCTTTAACAACCTTGTGAGATGACTCATCAAGCCGAACAGCCGCATCACGGCCGCAAATAATATTCTTTCGTATGCCCTTATCAGCAAGATAAAGGCAAAGACGGGATGCAAATACGGTTTTGCCCGATGACCGCCCACCCTCAATCAGAAAATAATTGTAATCCTTGAATTTCGTGATGACTGGCAGCAGCTTAGGCGGGCAGTTAAGCAGCTCTGGAAGCGTGACATCCATTAATCGCCAAAATCCAATGTCTCGCCGTTCACTTTAACATCGCCCATTTGTGAAAAAATGATATTCTGGTCGATCTGCTGCCTATCGCCGTAACGCTTACTGTCCTCTTTGCCCACTTGCCATTTCATCGTATCAATTTGAAGCTTGGCAATTTGAGGATCAACCGCACCTGCACGCGCTTCGTCGATAACTTCGTCGATTTTATCAAAGCGATGGTGTGCTCTTTCGGTGACAGCTTGCGCGTACTTCTGTGAAAACTCTTGATTTTCCCTTAGCCATTTAAAAAATGTATGGCCACATGGCATGTCATCTAGCTTCTCAAGCCTATGAAGATTACTGCCCTGAGCGATAAGGTTGCAAATCTTGTCCCCTAGCTCTTGCGTGTAAATTGATGGCCTACCGCCAGCCATTAAGCACCCCGGCTAATGCCAGCCTGAATTATGCCAATAGGCGTAGACACGCCAAGTAATGATAGATGAGTGGGAGCTGCCTCATCTGAAGCAAGGCCGAATGACATACATTGCCCAGAACCAATCAGCAAATCTGTGCTTGTGGCAACAACAGTTCCATCACCCCATTTAACACGCACTGAACCGGATGACAGGTTGTTAATATATACAGAATTATACTTTGCTTGTGTGAGTGCGCCCAGCGATAAGCGCGTCGCAGTCGTTGGATTTGTCCACTCTACGAGTGTCTTGGGGATGAATAGCTGAATGTCCATGACTTGAGATTATACCATGCCGAATAATATATTCAAGCAGTATTTGCACCGGCTTGCCGATTTCCCTGTCGCCTGATTCGTATCGCCTGATTGTGCGCTCATCTACCCCTATGGCGTCAGCCATTTGGGATATAGAGAGGCCTAGCTTGTGGCGAATGGTTTTGAATTGGGTGGGGGTCAATTGAGGGTACTTATTGCATCGGTTGTCTGCATAACCATGCGCTCAAGGACTTGGGCTTTGCCGTGAAAGTGACCGGCAAGCGCACCAATGGCGAGGCCAAGGATCAATGCTAGTGTTGCTGTAATGGTTTTCATTTTCATCTCCTGTTGTTGGCGGGCTGTTTGCCCTATGTCCCCAATATGCCATGCCTAATCGGTATTGTCAACAACTTTTTTAAATTATTTTAACCCCTGTTTTGCTATGGATTTTGCCTCGTCCAGGCTATACGAAACCGAGATCATGCCTAAAGCCCGAGCATATTTATCAGCCTTGCTTTTCCAATATTCCAGATTATCAGTGTTTTTAACCGCACCCGGAACCCATTTTTCATGCGCATTTAGCAAATCGATTTTAAGGGGTGCTGTGTCGCTCTTTTCCTCAACCGTACTCGCGGCCACCTTTTTGCCATTTGGAGCTTCCAGACCCCCTAATTTTTGATTTCTGTGCCTATTTATGCCCCATACCACAACCGACTTGCCGCTGCGGCTGCAATTTGACCGCCTTCCGGTATCCGTAACCAGCCCTTGCGTCGTTAGTTGGCTTCGGCGTGGCTGTACTGATTCGTAGGCGTAACCCATCTCTTTGCAAAGTTGCCAGTCTGTCCCTTCCCAGCCTGATTTAAAAATCTCCAAGGCTTCGGCAAGCAGGCTTTCCGCATCGACGGTTTCGGCTGCTGCCTGTGAGGTTTCTCGCCCGGGGGCGTATCCTGCTGTGTGTGGGTACATCTTAGACTCCGTAAATTTGTTGTTGAAGGTTGTAGAAACTTGTGAACTTGCCATCAAAGCCAGTTTGAATATCCGCCATCGGTCCGTGACGGTTTTTGGCCAAGATGATTTCTGCTGTCCCTCTGGACGCGCTGATTTTATCTTCCCACTCCGAAACTCTCCTGCGGTATCTTTCGTCTGTTTCCTCTGCGCCAATGCTAGGCTTGTTCCCCTGCAGGTAATATTCCTCGCGAAAAACAAACATCACCACGTCCGCGTCCTGCTCAATAGAACCTGATTCGCGCAAATCACCAAGAAGTGGGCGTTTATTTACCCGTGTCTCCGTCTGGCGTGAAAGCTGTGAAAGAGCCAAAACAGGGACGTTTAATTCCTTCGCCAAGCATTTGAGCCCCCTAGTAATCTCCGAAACTTCATTGACGCGATTTTCTGATCTTTTATCCCCGGACATAAGCTGTAAATAATCAATCACTATCAAATCAAGACCACGCTGCCGCTTTAACTTTTTGGCCTGCGCCCTAACAGCCGAAACGCTTTGAGCTGGCGTGTCGTTAACATACATTCTAAGCTTTTTCATATTTCCAGACGTTTCAACAATGCTAGCCATCTGAGCAGAACTAATCATCCCCCTACGCATATCCTCAGCAGGAACCTTGCACTCTGCCGCAACAATTCTCCCCCATAGCTGGGATTTTGACATTTCCAAAGAAAAGAACCCGACCGAATATCCATCCTTCACGGCATTGACGGCAAAGTTTGTAGCAAGGGCAGTCTTGCCCATTCCGGGACGACCAGCCAAAATAACCAAGTCGGATGGATGTAGGCCGCCAAGATTTTCGTCAAGATTTATTATGCCAGTTGGAACACCGATAATTTTCTTTTCTGACTTGTAAGCAGATTCGGTTGCTTGCAAAAATTCATCAATTGCATCTTCAACTGGCGCAAACCCATTCAATGCGCCTGCACTCTCCGAAATTCTGTAAAGCGTGTCTTGAAGTGATTCGGATATTGCATCGGAGGATAGCTCGTAACTCGAAGCACCGGGAATAATTTCTTTTACAGCTGTCTCACAAGCAAACAGTATTTTCCTGCGTTTGAAAAAATCAATGATTATCTCGGCAGTGTCGCGAACCCCTATCGAAGTCGCGCAAGAACCAGCCAAGCTTTGCAAGTAATCAGGCGGAAGCTCTGACGGGTCAGAAAAAAATGGGCTAAGAGACATAGCACTAGCATTTTGCCGATTTACAACCCTAGATCTGATTGCGTCATAAATCTTCTGGTGTATCGGGATATAAAAATGCTCTGATTTTAGTATATCCGCAACGCTGTCTATCGAATCGTTGTCGGACAACAAAACCCCCAAAACCAATTTTTCAGCATCTTCGTTAAATAGATTTTGCATGACCAGCCCCCTTGTAGCTTACGATGTTGACCCAGTGTTCCCTCGATAATGGCTTCGGATTCCTGTCCCGCATATACCGAAACTTTCCAAGAATAGCCTTATCGTCTAGCCCAACCTCATAGGCAAAATCATACCAGCCGTCAGGGAGAATATCGCAGTCTATCAAAAGCGGGTCATATCCCGCCTCCCCCTTCTTTGCTGTCCTAACCTCTTCGGCTGTGAATGGCCTAGCTAGTTTTATATAACTCTGGTTATTGGTTATTGGTTTATGGTTTATGGTTACTGGTTCTTGGTTACTGGTTGCTTGTAGGGTATTTGTAGGGGGGGTAGTAGGGTGGGTTACTAAGCTATTGTTTTTCTTAGAACGCCCCCCACGTGCTCCAGCCTCTTTCTGTGCAATGTATGTTCTAATCTGGTTATCGGCGTAGCTGTGATGCCAGTTCTTGTCGTCACCCAGATAGAAAAATTCAGACAAAACAGATGCAACAATTTCTGTTTTATCGCCCATTCGAATCAGTCGTGCAACTGCCTTTGGGTCGTTTTGTATTGGAAGTTCGTTGTCGTAGTAATAATCAAGAAGCCGCCTATAAGCCAAATCCTCTGATTCTGTAAGGTGACCTGTTTTCTTTGCGTAGTCGCCAATGTGAAAACTATAGTATTTCATTGCGCACCCCCAAATGAATAAAGGGTGCAAGACTCTGTTTTTTCCTTTACGACCAATCCCAAAAGAAGAAGCTCATAAAGTGCTTTTTTCACGCAATTCTTGTGAAATCCGGTTGCGGACTTTATAACACTCTTTGGGTGGAATCCTGGGTTTTTTGAGAGCCATGCCAGAATAACTGCTCGTGTGTATCGTAGTTTTTTCACCTGTGCCTCCATGCGCTTCCAAACGCATCCTGTGATAATTGTAGGGGTCACCATAACTCACAGGAAATTATGGCGAGGCAATTTGGAAGTCCAGAATCACCCCAACAGCTAATTTATATGATTCTGTTAAAAAGTAAATAGGGGAAAGGCGCTAGGCTCTGTGGTGCAGATCACGGAGAATGAAAAAGCGAGCCTAGCCATTACAAAATAACATTTACCAAGATTCTGTCAATAATTAAAATTATTGTGTTGACAATACTGGCTAGATTGTTATTATCAATACAGCCAACAACACGGAGAATCAGGCATGACAGATCAAAAAACAGAAGAAAAAGAACAGCAAAAAATAACTGGAAATGTGTATCAATTAATCGCAGCCATCACCGGTGAGCTAGCAAAAGAAGGAATATCTAAAGACAAAAAAAACCTGCAACAAGGTTATAACTTTCGTGGAATTGACGATGTTTATTCTGCCCTGTCTAACAAATTGGCCAAATACGGCCTTTGTATTTTGCCCAAAGTCACGGCAAGGGACGTAAGCGAAAAAACCACGGCCAAGGGTGGGACGTTGTTTTATACCATTTTAACTATGGATTATACATTTGTTTCGTCGCACGATGGCACGACGCACACCATTACAGTTATTGGTGAAGCAATGGATTCTGGTGACAAATCCACAAACAAGGCCATGTCTGCCGCTTATAAATATGCTTGCCTTCAAACATTTTGCATTCCAACGGAAGGGGATAACGACGCAGATTCAACAACACACGAAGTCGCGGCGCGCCTGACTAAAGAGCAAGAAGCCAGTCTGGTTGAATGGCTTGAAGCGGCAAAAATGGACAAGTCTAAACTTCTTCAAGCCTATAATGTATCAAAACTAACAGACCTGTCCCCTGCACAATACCAAAATGCTGTTGCAAGGCTAAAAGAAAGATCGGGGCAGTAATGACACCAGAAGAACGCGAGGCATGGCTTCAGGCCAGATGTGGCAAAGTTGGCGCTTCTATGATTCACGCGATTATGGCGCGCACAAAGTCAGGCTATTCTGCCAGCCGTGATAACTACATGAGCGACCTGCTCATTGAGCGACTTACCGGCAGACCGACTGAAACTTATCAAAGTGAGGCAATGTTGCATGGAATCAATACGGAACCACAAGCCAAGGCCTTCTATGAATTAGAAACAGGAAATCAGGTTGTGAATGTTGGGTTTAT
>Ga0315903_10003924_pt1 | contig 20267 bp, 32 predicted proteins | sample LakEriMetagenome_7_FD_203524 | JGI IMG/M metagenome (GOLD analysis project Ga0315903, IMG submission 203524) | Freshwater fungal communities from buoy surface, Lake Erie, Ohio, United States - Buoy 2 MA119 | ecosystem: Environmental > Aquatic > Freshwater > Lake | place: USA: Lake Erie, Ohio... | reverse complement strand
CGCGGCGATTCCAAGTCGAAGAGATTTGCGGACGCATCTACGGGGTGCCGCCTCACCTCATTGGCGACCTGTCGCGTTCGTCGTTCTCGAATATCGAACAGCAGAGCCTCGACTACGTGCAGAACGGCTTGATGCCCTGGCTGCGGCGGTTTGAGTCGGCCATCACCCGCGACCTGCTCACCGATGATGAGACGTTCGCGGAGTTCGACGTGCGCGGTGCCTTGCGTGCGGACGCTGCGGGGCGGTCGGCGTTCTATACCTCGATGGCCCAACTGGGCGTGTTCAGCGTCAACGAGATAAGAGGGCTGGAAAATCTGAACCCGGTCGAGGGCGGTGACATTCGCGTCGTGCCGCTGAACTTCCAAACGCTTGAGCAGGCGAACGCGGCGGCGCAGTTGGCGATGGCCCCGGCTGTCGAGGAAATCGTCACGGTTGACGAGACGCCAGCGGAGCCGGCTGCCGATGCGGCGGCTGGGGCAGCGACGCCGGATGAGCCCCAGGTGGCGGACGTGTCGCTCAATGGTGCTCAAATCACGGGGCTGCTCGCAATCCTGCAGGCTGTTAGCACAGGCGTCCTCACGCGGACCGGTGCCGCTGCTGCGATTGCGGCAGCCTTCCCGGCCATGCCGAAGCCGCAGATTGACGCGATTCTCGCGGGCGTGCCCGAAAACACGGCCCCGGCGGTGCCTGCGGAACCGGCCGCGCCCCCGGCGTTCGGTCGTTCGCTCCCGGCGTCACGGGCGATGACCGTCTCAATTGACTTCGACCGGACGTTCGCCGCCGACCCTGCCCTGTGGGGCGAGTTCGCACGCAAGGCGGTTGCGGACGGGAACACGGTCGTGATGGTCAGCCGTCGGCCTGACACCGCCGACAACCGGCAGACCGTCACCGACACGCTGGGCGACTACGCCGATGCGTTTTCGCAGGTGTTGCTCGTGGGCGAGCGGCTGAAGGACGAAGCCGCGAAAGAGGCTGGCGTCGAGGTGGACGTGTGGGTGGACGATTCGCCGCAGACGGTCAAGCCGCCGATGGATTGCGGGTGTGACGAGCACCGCAACTGCGGCACCGGCAGCGGCGGATTCTCTTCAGGAAACACCTGCGGAAAGGGTGGCGGCGGCGGTGGTGGTGGCGGTTCGTCTGATGGTGGTTCATCGGGAGGCGGCTCGTCGGGTGGCGATGGTGCGGGAAGTGGCTCCGGCCCAGGCGGGCTAAAGCAGCCGTCGAAGAAACACGACGTGAAACTCCCGAAGTCAAAGAAGCGGTTGACCATCGACCAAGGAAACGAGGCGATGAAGCAGCTTGGCTACAAGGTCGGAAAGACCTCGACGAAGAAGGTAGGTAAAGGGTGGGTCACGGTCGTGAGTGTCACTGACAGCACTGGGCACACGGCGACGCTGACGGCGGATGAAGTCAAAGACATCGTTTATGGGAATCAGAAATAGCGATGGCGGCACGGTATGACCACATCGACTTCACGCCCCCGGCTGGCGTCCGCGAGGAAGCGGCGAAGGGACTGGCGTGGCGTGACGAGCACGGACGTGGCGGCACGGCCGTAGGCGTGGCTCGCGCCCGCGACCTCTCCAATGGCACGAACATCTCCCCCGACACCGCCCGACGCATGGCGAGCTACTTTGCTCGTCACGAGGTGGACAAGCAAGGAAAGGGCTTCCGCCCAGGCGAGGACGGCTTTCCATCAGCCGGCCGCATCGCCTGGGCGCTTTAGCTTTGGGGCGGAGACCCCGGCCAAGCGTGGGCCAACAAGCTGACTAAACAGATGAACGCCGCAGACGAGGAGAACCGCAGCATGGCAATCGAACGCCGTAGCCTCTACGAAGAAGAATCCGGCACGCTCCCCCTGCTCCGCATCGAGAGCCGCAGCGAGGACGGCGCGGACGAGGCCCGATGGGTTGTCGGCTATGCCGCCAAGTTCGGCGTCAACAGCCTCGACCTCGGCGATTTCCAAGAGCGGATTGACCCCGGTGCCTTCGGCATCGTCGCGGAGCGGCGTGGCCGCAAGAAGCCGCTGGAGACGCGAGCGTTGTGGAACCACGACGCCAACTTCCCGCTCGCCCGCTATCCCGGCACGCTGCGAATGAACGTGGACGAAATCGGGCTGCGGTATGAGTTCCCGGTGCCCGACACGTCCTACGGGCGCGACCTGGCGGCGAACATCGAGGCTGGCATCGTGCGGGGTTCGTCGTTCTCGTTCCAGATTGCCCCCGGCGGTGAGTCGTGGAGCGTGGAAGACGGCCGCAGCATCCGCACCGTGACGAAGATCGACAGCCTCATCGACGTGGGACCGGTGACGTTCCCGGCGTATCCCGATGCGGACGTGACCGTGGCGAAGCGGTCGTTCGATGCGTTCCGCCAGCAGCGAGACGCCGAGAACGTGCGGCGTGCGACGGCACTGGCAAAGACTCTGAAACTCCGCGAGTATCTGGCGCAGCATGGCCGCTAGTGGCGATTCGTGCCCGAAGTGCCGCGAGGGTCGCCTTGCGGTGGCATCGTCGCAGCGGTGCGGCGAGTACCAGACCCGCTATCTGCGGTGCCCGCGTTGCGGCTGCACGGACAAGCAAGTCGTGCATAGCGGTGAGATTCGCCGCGTGAAGTCTTTTACTGTCGCCCCTGCATAACTGCATGGGTCGGGGGTTCGCTTTTTAGTTTCGGGGTATCGGCGGCAGTGGTCGCCGCACCCGAACTAGGAGCGAAACCTCGTGGACAAGATCAAGGCACTGCTCGACGAACTGGCTTCCGTTGTCGCCGAGATGGAGGCGATGACCGAGGACGCCCCCGAGGGTGAGGCTCCCGCCGAGCCCATGAACGAGGAGCAGGAGGCGTCGCTTCGCAGCCTTGAGCAGCGTGCCGACAAGCTCCGCGAGCGAATCGAGTTCCTGCAGCGCGTGCAGGCGAAGGAGTTGGAACTCCGCGCCGTGCTGGAGCGTGGTGCCCCGGCCAAGCGCGTCGAGAAGACCGAGACCCCCGAGGAGACCCCCGCCGTGGAGAGCCGTTCCAAGGTGTTTGCCGTGCCGAAGAATCACCGGCCCCTTCGCGGTTTCAAGTGCGAGGAGCGGGCGTACCGTGCGGGCATGGCCATCAAGGCCACGCTGACCGGCGATGCCGAGGCGCGGCGGTGGTGCCACGACCACAACGTCGAAGTTCGTGCCCAGGCGAGCGGCATCAACTCGCTCGGCGGCGTGCTGACCAGCCCCGAACTGTCGGCCGAGGTCATCCGGCTTGTCGAAGAGTTCGGCGTGTTCCCCGCGAACGCCCGCAACGTCACGATGCCGACCGGCGAGATGCTGATTGCCCGCCGGACGGGCGGCCTCTCGGCCCGCCCCATCGGTGAGAACGCGGCTCCCACGACCTCCGACGTGACGCTGGACAACATCCAACTCACGGCGAAGCTCTGGGGCATCGACAATCGGATTCCGATGTCGCTGTTCGAAGACTCCGTGGTCGATCTCGCCGACCTCATGGCGGTCGAGGTGGCCCAGGCGTTTGCCGAAGCCTTCGATAATTCGGGCTTCATCGGGACCGGCACCGGGGCGACCTACCATGGCACCACGGGCGTTGCGGTCGCCATCATCGACGGCACGCACACGGCTGGCGTGGTGGGTGCAAAGACCGGCAACCAGACCTTCGCCGGTCTGGAGTTGGCCGACTTCACCAACACGGTCGCTCGCCTCCCGGTCTACGCTCGGGCTCGCGGGAATGCCAAGTGGTACATCTCGCCGGCTGGCTACGGTGCGTCGATGCTGCGGCTGATGATGGCGGCTTCGGGCAACAACCAGGCCGACGTGGCGGGTGGTGCGAACCTCTCGTTCCTCGGCTTCCCGGTTGTCATCACGCAGCCGCTTGAGAATCGGCTGACCGGCACCAATTCGCAGGTGGCGTGCCTGTTCGGCGACCTCGCCCAGGCTGCGACCTACGGTGTCCGCCGCGAGGTGAGCATCAAGACCGATTCCAGCCGGTTTATCGAGTTCGACCAGATGCTGACGTTCGCTACGACTCGCGTGGCGATGGTTGCCAATGACCTTGGCGACACGAGCAAGGCTGGTCCTGTCGTTGCCCTCCGGTTTGCCGCCTGAACCCTGACACTCTAGGAGATCTGGTATGAACTTTCTTGAGAACTCTCGGACGGTTGTCGGTACGACCGTGACTTCGGCGGCGGCCACCGCGACCCTGACGATTGACCGGCTGGGTTACGACTACGCCAGCATCGACGTTATCGTCGATAAGAGTTCGACTGCCGCCAACACGGCGGCGTCGATTCTCAGCGTGCTGACGCTGTCGGGTGGCGACACGACCACGGCCGGTGCCTCGATCTACACGGTCGCGGTTCCGGCGGCGTCGGTTGCCGTGACTTCGCAGCCCTCGGTTGTCCGCATGGACATCGACCTGCGGGGCAAGGGTCGGTACGTGAAGGTTGACGCGACCCCGGCGACCGCCCTGGCGACGACCATCGTTGCCCGGCTGTCGAAGGGTGAGGTTGGCCCGTCTTCGGCTTCGGTCAAGGGCGTGCTGGCTGCGTACTCCGGCTGATTGCTTGACAGCCTGAACACAGTAGATGGCGGGTGCGGCACAACGTCGCGCCCGCCATTTCTGTTTTCGTGAGGCAGGCATGATTGTCAAAGTCGGCGGCACGGATGTAGACGTTCGCATCGAGTGCATTATGAGCGGGCCGCGCTTCGGCCCACTGAGCAACGTCTTCGGATGGGCACAAGCCCTGATGCCTCTCGGCATCCGCCCGACGCTCGGGCAGGGTGCCCTCTGGGGGCAGGTGTTGCAGCGGTGCATGGAGCAATTCGCCGACTCCACCGAATACCTGCTCTGCACCGACATGGACTCGTTCTGGGACCGCAAGACGGTCGAGGAACTGGTCGCCATGGCGATGGCGTTTCAGTGCGACGCCATGGCCCCGCTGCAGGTGAAGCGGGAGGACGGCCGCCCGATGTTCACGCTCAAGGGCACGCTCGACAATCCGCCCAGCGGCCCGACTGACCTGCCGATGTCGTGGTTCGCCGAGCCCGTGCAGGAGGTGGACAGTGCTCACTTCGGCTGCACACTCATCAGCACGAAGGCTCTGAAGCGAACGCCGAAACCCTGGTTCCAAGACCAGCCCAATGACAAGGGCGAGTACGGCGACGGGCGAACCGACGCCGACATTTGGTTCTGGAAGCAGTTCCGCAAGGCTGGGAACCGCGTCTACGTCTCGCCCCGCGTCAGTATCGGCCACGGCGAATGGGTCTCAGTCTGGCCGGGCAAGGATCTGCAAAAGCCCGTATTCCAGTACGTGTCGGATTACACGGCGAACGGTAAGCCCAAGACTGCATGGAGTGTGCCCCAATCATGAAAATAAGACTGACGAAGAATTACTCGACCTATCGCATCGGGGCGGTGGTCGATTGCGAAGACGAGACGGCCCATCGGCTCATCCGCGACGGCTTGGCCGAGCGTGAGCAGCAGATGGACCTCCTCGTGGAAACGGCGAGCGTGGAACACGACGCCGAGCGTGCCGACCTGACACCCAAGAAGCGAGGGCGACCGCGTGCGGTTCCGCAGCCTGAAAACCCTGACGCCGCCGACGGTTGAGCCGGTCACGCTCGCGGAGGCGAAAGCCCACTGCCGCGTCGATACGTCCACCGACGATGCGTATTTGTCTTCGCTGGTCACTGCCGCGCGTGAGTGGTGCGAGGCGTACTGTGACGAGACTTTCGTCCATACCCAGTACCGGGTGACGTACGACCAGTTCCCCCGCGAGATTGAGTTGCCACGCCCGCCGATGGCAAGCAGCGGGACGGCAACGGCTGTGACCATCACCTACACGATGGAGAATCAGACCACGGCGACGCTGGCGACGAGCCAGTACCGCGTGGACCGCGATTCGACGCCGGGCGTGATTCGCACGCTCTACAACGGCTCCTGGCCGAGCCATCTGCTCGACTACAACGCCGTCAGCGTGACGTGGTGGGGCGGCAAGGGTGCGAGCGGGGCTGACGTTGAGCAGCGAATCAAGAACGCGATTCTGTGGCTCGTGGGCATGTGGTATGAGCGGCGGATGGCGGCTGACGCCGTGAACCTCTCGGAGATTCCGTTTGGCGTCAAAGCCTTGCTCGATTCCGCGAAGTGGGGGAGCTACCAGTGAGCATCCGAGGTCGCATCGCGGTCGATGTGCAGTTTGCCGACGATGACGCGTCGGCGGCTGTGAAGTCGCTCAAGAGCATCGCCCTGCAGGACGCCACCGAATACACCGAGGGCAAGGTGGCGGTGGTGTCGGGCACGGTCGGCACGGCTGGCGTCACGGTGCAGACGAACCCGATGCTGCCGCAGTTCCGCGACGCGGCGGGCGGCGTGGTGTCCTTCACTAACGTGTCCCGCGTGGCGTTCCAGAGCAGCCGCGATTGCGTGGTGTTCGACCAGACCTTGCCGAATGAGGTTGTTCGGTCGTTCGGTAACTGCGGCGTCTCGGATTGGGATGCCAGCGGCCACATGATTCGCATCGAGACGGAGTTCACTTCGGGCACCGCTTCCTACACCCTGGTGTTGTACGGCACATGATTGACTTCGGCCGACTCCGCGAACGCGTGACGATTCAGAAAGCGACCGAGCGGCGGAACGCCATCGGCGAGACCGTGCAAACGTGGGAGCCGTTTGCCGAGCGATGGGCCAGCGTTGACGGCCTGTCGAGCCGTGAGGTGTTGCTCCAGGGGCAGCAGCAGACCGAGGTTTCGCATCGCGTGCGGATGCGGTACGTCACGGACATGACCAGCACGATGCGGATTCTGTGGCGCGGTCGCGTGCTGGAAATCGCGTCGCTCTTGGAGCATGGCAACCGCAGCCATCACGAAGCCCTCTGCACTGAGCGGGTGGAATAGATGGCGACCGTTGGCATCTTCCTGTCGGCGCGAATGGAAGGGCTCCGCGAGTTGCAGGACGCCCTCGGCCGCACGCTGCAGGACAACCCGGCGAAGACGAAGTTGCTCGCGGCGGCGATTGAGAAGGCGATTCAGCCCGTGGAGATGCGGCTGCGGGAAGTCTCGCCTGTCGGGCCGACCGGCAACCTGAAGCGGGCGGTCACATCCAAGGTGGTCGAGTACGGCTTGGACGGCGTCGCGGTCGGCATCGTGGGCTATCGCCGTGCCGGGCGGGCGGATTCGTCCAGTGCCGCCGGCGGCAGCGTGCGGGCTGGCCCCGACCGGGCGTTTCATCAGTGGTGGCTAGAGAACGGCACGCAAGGCCGCTTGATAATGAAGCCTGCGGACAAGCCCTACACGCGGCTCGGTCACGTTCGGCGGATGAAGTCGGGCAAGACCGTCGATGTCGTGACGCACGAAGTGAAGCGGCAGGGCGGCTACATCGCGTCCAGCTACAACAAGTTGGGCGAGTTCAGGATGCTGCCGACGCCCCGGATGCCACGCGGGCAGAGCGGGCAGCGGGTGCAGACCGACCCCGGCACGCCGCAGGCATTCTTCAAAAAGTCATCCACGCCTATTTCGATTCCGGCCATGCCGGTCGGCGGATCTACGGGGCGGCCGCCGCTCCAGACGGCGTTTGACCAGACGCGAGGCCAAGTCGCGGAAATCCTCCAGCGGGAACTGCGGCTGTCCCTGGAGCAGGCGTTGGCGACCCTGACCAGATCCGCAACAGGGAGCGTGGGATGAGTTTCAAGGCTCCCGAAAAACTCCTGGCCGACCGGCTCCAGGCGGACCCTGCCGTGGCGTCGATTGTGGCGGGCCGCATCTACCCGGTCATTGCCCCGGCGTCGGCGGCGTTGCCCTTTGCGACGTGGCGGCGGCAAGGCGTCCAGCGTGAGCAGTCGCTTTCCGGCCCGGTCGGGATGCCCACCGTGACGCTTGCTATCGACCTCTTCGCGGAGGGCTATGAGCAAGTAAGAGACCTCGCGGATGCCGTCCGGTCGTGTCTGGATGGGTGGGGCGGCGGCGTGGGAAACTACGTGAGCGTTCGGCTTGTCAGCCTCTTGAATGAGGCGGATGGGTTCGTCCAGTTGGCCGGCGGTGATTTGCCGCCGGTCTATAGCGTGTCGCAAACCTATCAAGTTCTCTGGGGCCCTGAATAATGTCGTTCTCGACTCCGCACGATACCAGCGTTTCCGGCCTTGGCACCAAGCTCACCATTTCGCTGAATGGTGTTTCGGCCACCTACGTCGTGACGAACATCGTTCTCTCCAACACGAACCCCGGCGCGGCTGCGGATTCGCGCATCGACATCGCCCACCTCGGGCAGACCACGGGCGAGCAAGCCCTGCGGATGGACACGCCGCTCGTTCTCCCGGCTGACGATGGCGGGTCGGGTCGCACCATCACGTTCGACTACATCGGCAAGTCGGTGATTTTTGACGGGGCGACCGGGACGTATCACATTCAGGTCGCCGGGGCGACGCTCGTGGGTGGCACGACGGCCTCCTATCACACCGTGCAGTCCAGTACGCTGACGCTGGCGACGAACGACGCGATTCGTGGTCAGGGCGTCCTCACGATCTCCCGCTGACGGGAGGCCGCGATGCCGATTCCGTGCCAGGGGTTCACGTTCACTTGGGGCGGCGCGACGCTGTCTGAAGTGCAGGAGTTGGAGGTCAACCTTCAACGCGACCTGCCGCTCGGCCGCTCGACTACGTGGACGCCGAACCTCGGTGAAGTGCGGTTGCTCTCGTTGTCCATCGCTAGTTTGCCGACGAGCGAGTACGGGCGACGGAAGCAACTCACCATTCAGGCACCGGCCGCGACGATTCGCCGCTACCCGCCCCTAAACGGGGCAACTGCCGTCAATACGCCAGCCGCGACGCTGTGCGACGTGGACTGCATCTATCGCGGCGTGACTATCAACGCCACGGCTAACGGCGTCGTGAGATTTGCCCACACGTTTAAGGTGATGGACACGGTCGGCGCACCGACCAATCCATAGGAGCAATCGACATGGCACTGACGGCAGAACAGATCCTCGCGGCTGACGATATGGGGCTCAAGAAAGTGGCGGTCCCCGAGTGGGGCGGTGACGTTCACATTCGCGTGATGAGCGTCGGCGAGCGAGACAACTACGAGCGGCTGTGGATGGGCAAGCGTGAGACGGGCGTGGAGAACTTCCGCACCGAGTATCTGGCCCGCGTCCTGTGTGACGAGAAGGGCGACCTGCTCTTTTCGCGTGAGCAGGTGGCCGCGCTGGCGAAGAAGTCGGGGGCGGTGATGGGTCGCCTGTTCGACGAGGCGATGAAGCACAACCGGATGACCGAGGAGGATGTTGAGCAACTGGGAAAATCCTGAACGCGAGCCCGACGCGGCGGTTCATCGTCGCGTTGTCTCGTGAACTCAAGATGACCCAGGGTGAGTTGTGCCGCCGGATGACTTCGGCAGAGTTGTCGGAACACATCGCCTACACGCGGTGGTTCTCGGCTCTGCCGGATTCATGGCGGCAGACGGGATTGTTGGCAGCGGTGGCCCTGGCACCGCACACGGAGAAAGGCAAACGACCGAAGCCCGACGATTTCGTGCCGGTAGACAAGCCGCCGCAGCATGAATCGCAGGACATCGCCGCGTTGATGGAACTACGCAAAGCCTTCGGGCTTGGCGACCTGGAACTGCCCGATGGCTAACGTCCTCTCACTCGCGCTCAAAATCAACGCCGATGCGTCGGGCTTGAAGCTCGACCCGGTGTCGAAGGCGTTGCGCCAGTTGGGCGAAGAGACCGACCGCGTCTCGGGCATCTTCGACAAGTTCACGAGCACGAGCGAGGCGGCGGCTCGCGCCCAGGCGGCGACTGAGCAGGCGCTGAATGACCTCATCGCCGCTCGCAAGGCGGGGACGGTCACGGCGACTGAGTTTGCCGAGAGTTTTCGCACCGTCGAGGAAGCTGCGAAGAGGCAGGCGGCAGAGTTCCAGCGTGGTGCCGACATCTCCGAGCGGTACGCGACCGAGGAAGAGAAGCGGGCGAGGACGCTTGCCGAACTAGAACAGTTGCTCACGGCCGGTGCCATCAAGGAAGACGTGTATGCCAAGGCGGTGGCCGACGCCAGCGGCGCGACCGCAGCGGCAGCGGAGGCTGAGAAGCAGCGGGTTGCCGCTCTTGCCGAGGCCGAGAAGCAGCGGCAGGCGGTTCTGGACGAAGGCTTGCGTCTCGCCCAGCGGTACGCGACCGAAGACGAGAAGCGGACTGCCGGGCTGCAACGCATCCAAGAACTTCTCGACCAAGGAGCCATCACCGAAGAGGTGGCGGCCCGTGCCAGGGCTGACGCCAGCGGTGCGAATGAGGCGGCGGCGAAGGCAGAGAAGCAGCGAGCAGATGCTCTTGCCGCAGCGTCACGAATCATCGAGGCGAACCTCGCGCCGCAAGAGCGGTACGATGCCCAGATTCAAGAGCTTCGCGGGCACCTTGACGCTGGCCGGTTGAGCCAGGAGCAATACAACCGGGCAGCCGCCAAGGCACAGCAAGACCTTGACCGCGTCGGGCAGCAGGCGTCGAAGACCGACAAGAATATCGAGTCCCTGACGAAGAACGTGCGAATTCTTTCCGCCATCGAAATTGGCCGTTTGCTGGTCGATGGCTTCCAGGCCCTCGGCGGTATCTTCTCTAGCGTCACGAATCAACTCACGTCGCTGGTCACGAGCGTCAATTCGTCGCTTGACACACTCAACGACTTTTCGGCTCGCACGGGCATCGGCGTCGAAGCCCTGCAAGGCTACTCACTGGCGGCAAAACTGGCCGGCGTGGATACGGAGCAGTTCGGTGCTGCCGTGCAAAAGCTCGCCGTGAACATCGGCAAGGCTACGCCTGGCGGTGAACTGGACAAGAGCCTGCGGCAAATCAACCTGTCGGTGGCGGAACTGCGGGCCCTCTCGCCAGAGCAGCAGTTCTCCACTATTGGCGAAGCTATTTCCAAGCTGCCGACGGCTGCGGACAAGGCAGCGGCGGCCGTGCAAATCTTTGGCAAGCAAGGGGCGGCGTTGGCCCCGTTGTTCCGCGAAGGGGCAGACAGCATCGACGAGCTGCGTGAGCGTGCCGAAAGGCTCGGCATCATCGTCAGCGAAACGCAAATCAACAACGTCGCGGCGATGAATGACGCGTTCGATTTGGTGAACTCTACGATTCAGGGCATCGTCGGGCAGGTCATCGGGAATCTGGCTCCCGCCGTGACCGCCGTGGTCGATGAGTTCCTGACGTTTATCGAGTCGTGGAGCGGGGCCGAAGGCACTGGCGGCACCGGCATCGCCAACGCGATTACGGATGTGCTGTTGGCTGGCTCGGAAGCTCTGGCTGGCGTGTTCGATTATTTCGTCGGCAACTTTGAAGGGTTCGGTGCGACGTTCACCAATGTTGCCACGGTCTTTCAGGCTGTTGGAAATATCTTTGTTGCCGTTGGCGAAACGTTCCGCGTGGTTATCAATCAGTACCAGATACTTTTCGACGGGCTGAAGCTGGCTCTCGGCAAGTTCCTTGAGTTCATCGGCTCGTGGATTTCGTCCGACTTGGAGGAAGTCGGGCGGAAGATGAGCGAAGCCGCCGCAGGGTCAGCGAAGAAAAACGCCAGCGAGCTTCTAAGTGCGGCAAATGGTGCAGCCAAGGCGGTATCCAACGTCATCAGCGGTGACGCCGTCTCTGCGTCTGCGTCTGGCGAGCAGAACGCCACAAACTTCATCAAGGGGCTGCGAGACCGGCTGGCAAAAGAGCGTGCTCCAGAGTTCAAGATTGAAACCGGAATCGAGCAGACCCGCGAGCGGTTCGACTCGTTCTTCAATGGTCTCGTAGACCAGGGCAGTGCCATTGTCGAGCCGATGCGGCAGTTTGAGGCTGCGGTCGCTGCCGCCCAGGAAGACGGCAAGCTGACGGCCGACGAAATCGCCCGCATCGAGCAACTCCAGGCCAAGGTCAACTCCTTGCTTGATGAAGAGCTTTCCGCACGCGAGAAGGCCGCCGAGGCTGCAGCGAAGCAAGCTGAAGATGTAGACAAGATTGTGGCGGCAAGCCTGGAGCAAATGCGAATCGACAACGAGTTTGGCGGTGACTCACGCCGAGCCAAGGCCGCCGACAATCTGCTGAAACTTCAGGCAGAGCAACTCCGCGTCGAGAAGCAACTTGACGCAGCCCGCGAGGCGGGAGACCAGGCGACGATTGACGCCCTCACGGGGCGGCTTGCCACTCTCGACCAAGTTGCCGCCCGCGAGAAGGACATCGCGGAAGGTGCTCTCGAAGGCGACAAGGAACGCCGCAAGGCTGGCAAATCGGACTTGGAAAAAATCAACCAAGACATCGCCAAGCAGCAGGAAGCACTTGCCGCCCGCCAGTTCGAACTGGAACTAGAGCGTGCCAACGAACTGGCGAACATCCGCACGGGCTCGGTTCAAATCAACGACCTCCGCAGCGGCGGCATTTCGCAGTTCTTTGAAACGCTGCAGGAAGACCCGGCGATTGCCGAGGCAAAGAAGCAACGGGCCGAGCTGGAGAAGATCCGCAAAGAGATTGCCAAGCTCAACGCCGAGCGTGTTGACATCCTCGCGGGGACGGGCTGACCATGGCTGTGGTGACGTGGCGAGAACTGGCGCGGACCGCATCGCATCTCATCGGCGAATCGCCGAAGTTTGAGCGGCGTTGGGTCACGACGCTCGACAACCCGGATACGAATGCCACCGAAATCATCACCGCTGTCGGGGCGATTCACTATTCGCCGCATCCCGAGTATGCGTTTGCCCGGCTGAACAACGTCGAGGTGAACGAGGCGTATGACGGCAACCGCTACTGGACCGAGGTTGTCGCCCAGTACGAAGTACCGCAGAGCGAATGGAGGGATGCCAACCTCTTGCCGTGGGAGCGGCCTGACGTGTGGAAGTTCCAGACGCAAGGCGTGGCGGTGCCTGCCCTGACGTGGATTGACGACAACACGACGAAGCCGCTGACCAACTCCGCAGGCGACTTCTTTGAAGGCGTCACGGTTGACGAGGCGCAGCAGAAAATCACCATCACGGGGAATCGCCAATCGTTCCCGTCCGCGACGGCTGCGGCGGTGACGAACTGCGTAAATGACGGTTCATACCTTGGCTTCGGCACCGACTGCGTGAAGGTGCAGGGCATCTCTGCCGAGTCGGCGGTCGAGGTTGTGGACGATGTGGAGTATCCGTATTGGAAAATCACCGCCGAGCTACTGTGTCGGCAGACCGGGTGGAATCTGCTCTTGCCTGACGTTGGCTTCAACTACATCGACGGCACTGGGACAAAACGGCGAGCCTTCGTCATATCGCCCGAGCCAGAGCTAGAGGTTGTTGCATCCGCAAATCCGATTGCCTTGAACGGCAGCGGAGGCATGGTATTCGCCAACCCGCCAACCCCGGCGATTCTCACGCGCCGCGTCTACAAGCGGATCACGATGTCCACGTACTTCGGCACGCCGCCGTCGTGAGAGGGGTAAAGCGTGTCCACTGCTCGCGTTGACTTCACTCGCGGTGCCGCCGAGCGTATCGCTCGCGTCGTGCGGCTCGTCGAGCAGGGCGACCGTGGGCAGAGCGGGCCGACGTGGGAGCGGGTGAACGACGTGACGATACCGGCGGGCTTGAAGCTCGCCACGTTCACGGGCGATTGGGCAATCAACACCTACAAGACTGTGACGCTCTACGGCGTCACCAGCACGCCGAACACGGCGAGCGTCTTGAATCTCTGCGTGCCGGCTGTTGGATTCTCGACGGCCGCCACGAGCGAGACGCGATACGTCATTTTTGGCAAAGTGAAATACACGACTGACCCGGTCGTGGTGGAACTCCAAGCCGCGCCGACGAATACCGCGTGCGTGTTGACCCTCGGCGGCGTGGACCTCTCGACGATTGCGGGCTACTCCAGCACCGAGATTCAGTTGCTCGGGCACGGCGCGGCAGAGGAAGGCAGCACTTGCGTCAGCGGTCTTCAGTGGTACAGCATCTCCACCTGCGGTACGGCGACCAGCACGCCATGACACTCATCACCTTCCAAGACGGCAAGGCCGTCCTCCGTGACGGCAAGGTCGGCACAGGGCAAGGGTGCTGCTGCGATAGCGGCTGTCCACGTTGTGTCCGTGGCGGCGTGTGGGACTGTCGATATACGACGCAGGAGTCGTGCGAAAAATGCGACCGCACATACTCGTGCTACGAGAAGGTGCAAACACAGTGCGACGGCGACTGCCCTGAAGGTACAACGCCAGCAGGCGACCAGCCAACGCTTGAGATTCGCGGGCAAACAGACGGATGCTATTGGTGGTCAATGGCGACCGCATCGGTCACTGTTGGGTGCGGCGTTATCCTGTCGGCTACGCTCACGGAGGGCGGCTATGGGTTTGCGAGGATTGGTCGCGTCTCGCCAACTGTGACGGCTGAGGTTGGCAGCGAAGGGACAGGCGCTGAACTCGACGTGACGCTGGAGCAGTACCAGGACGGCTGCGGCTTTGACTATTGGCGAGTCGCCTCGGTGGCAGTGACGGCCGCAGGCAGCGGATACGCGACTTACGAATCGGTTGTGTTCACTGCCGCCAACGGCGACACGGAAGTCGCCGCAGCCTATGGGTATGTCGAGGCAGATGAAGACGGCGCTGTTACCGCAATCATCGTGACCTCGCAGGGCGAATATTACCGCGAGGACTCGTCGGCCCCGGCATACGTCGAGAAGATTTCCATCAAGGTGATCGGCGGCGGCGGCGGAAGTGGTGCCGACATAACAGCCACAGTAGACGCCGACCCCGACAGCCCGACGTTCGGCCAAGTCACTGGCCTGACGGTAGCCAACGGCGGCAGCGGGTACGTCTCGCTATGCGAGAGCACCAGGCCCGTCGATGCGTGCGACGAATGTACGCCGCTCTCGTTACCGGAATCCGCAGAGTGCATAGTCGCATCGGAGGAGGGGCCGTGTGGTGACTGGCAGACTGGGCATTCGTGTGACGAGGAATGCCCATGCCCTTGCGGGGAGGAGCCTGTTGAAATCCTGAGAGACAGTGGCGCATGCACGCCAGAACAACTTCAGCAGGTCGCCGACTTTCTCGAAATGATTGGCTACATAAACATAAACCGTACTCAAGAGATCCCGGAGCCGTTTCCACAGTACGTTTGGACTGGCACATGCTGCGGGACGGTGAACTACCAGCAGGCAATTCCATACAGCGTCTGCGGGGTGCCATACCTAATCCCAATTTGCGATTGCAACGCATTCCCATGATTACCGGACTGCGGCGGCATTTTGAGCAGCGCGCAGCGGAGCGTGGCTACACGCTCGACGAGGTGCGGCCGTGCATCCTTAGCGAGAATGGCGACACCATCACGGTGGACGAGACGCATCCGGCGTACCCGCGACCGAAGCCTGGGGATGGGCCGTCGCTTCTCCAGAAAGCCAAGAACTTCGCCACCTCGGCCGCCGCCCACGTCGCCGCCGGGATGCCCCGCTGCACCCAGGAGCAGATCGACGCCCGCTTCGCGGTCTGCCAGACGTGCGAACACTTCGACGGCAAGGCGTGCCGCCAGTGCGGATGCCCCGTCGTGCGGGAGAGGGCGTTCGTGTCGAAGCTCGCGTGGGCCGGCGAGAAATGCCCGGTCGGCAAGTGGGGGCCGGTTGACGCATCCGCTACGGTGGTCAGCGAAAGGACGGCCGACGATGGGAACGCAGGACCATCACTTCCGCCTCAACGGTGATGAGCCGTGGCTCATCCGGTTCACCGAACTCAAGGGGCAGGCGTATGGCATCACCTACACCCGCAAGAGCAAGCGGCCCCGCATCGTCATTCACGACGCCCTACGCGGGCGGCATCGCTTGACCATCCTGCTCCACGAACTGCTGCACGCGATTTTCCCGCAAGCCGACGAGTCGGTCATCGAGCAGGCGGGCAAGGATTTGTCCAAGGTCATCACGACGCTCTACGACATCACGCCGAAGGAGTGAGCGATGGCTAAGACGCCGAGCCTTGCCGATGACGTTCTCGCCCTGGTGGTGAACTATCGCCCTGGCCCTCCAGGGTGGTTCGCTCTGTTGCCGCCGGATGCACAGCAGGAACTCCTGCGGGCACGCGATTCGTTCCACCCGGCGAAGCATCAAAAGCGGGCGTTCTATCGAGCCCTGAAGTCAGCAGCGGAGAAACGCGGATGGACAATCGCAGGCGAAAAGCAAGTCATCGAGTGGCTGAACCGACGCTAGCGGATGACGTTGCCGAGCAGATGGCGACGGTGGACCAGCTTGCACGCGACGCCGAACTGGCGCGGCTGCGGTCTGACGTGGCTTCGTACCAGAAACGGTACAAGGCTGCACTCGCACAGATTGACCGCGAGCGGGAACGGGCCGATGCACTCGTCGCGTTGAAGGGCATCCAATCGACACGGCCGCCGCAGCGTGCTGCCAAGAGCGACAAGAAGCACGACGCGACGATGGTGGTGCTGCTGTCCGACATCCACTGCGAGGAGGTCGTGCGACCCGAGACGGTGAACGGGCTCAACTCGTTCGACCTCGACGTGTGTCAATCGCGGCTCGACGAACTCCAGCGGCGATTTTTCGCCATGCTGGAACACGAGCGGCAACTGGCTCGCGTGGACCGCGTCGTGTTGTGGCTCGGCGGCGACCTCATCAGCGGCATGATTCACCCCGAGCTCGCGGAGGAAAATAGCCTGCACCCACTGGCGGCGACTCGCTGGATTGGCGAACGGCTGCGGGGATTCATCGACGCGGCGGCAGACAATGCGAAAGAAATAGTGGTAGCGACTTCTTGCGGAAATCACGGCCGCACCACGGAGAAGCTGCGGACGAACGAGGCTGACACGTCCTATGAGCATCACCTGTATCTCACCATGCGTGCCGCTGAGACTAACAAGCGGGTCCGCTGGCTCGTTGGTGAAGGCCACCTTAACTATGTGGACCTCGACGGGTTCAAGATTCGTTTCTGCCACGGTCATGCCGTGCGATACCAGGGCGGCATCGGCGGCATCCACGTGCCGCTCAACAAGGCGGTGTCGGCATGGGACGCGACACAGAAAGCGGACCTCACCTGCATCGGGCACTGGCACCAGTTCTCATGGTCACGCTCGGGTCGCTACGTCACGAACGGCAGCGTGATTGGACACTCCGCATACGCTGTGCGAATCAAGGCGACATACGAGCCGCCGTGCCAAGCCGCCATCGTGATTGACCACGGGCGGCGCGAGGTGACCAAGGCTTACCCTCTGTTCTGCGACCACGATTTGCGAAAGGACACCAATGACCGCCGCCCTACTTGAAGCCGCCAACGAAGCCCTCCGCTCTGCCGTGCGTGACCGCCTGGAGGCGACGCCCGCCGATGACCCGAAGATGCGGGGCTACGTTGCGCCGGTCGAGTCGTGCTGCGATGGCGGGAAGTGCCAGCCGAAGACGATTGACGCAGAATCTCGCGTCACCAACGAGCTCCTGGCGGCCTCCGTGCAGGAGCAAATCGCCAAGTGGTCGCGAATCATCGACGAGGCAGAGGCTAAGTACGCAGCCAGCAAGGAGCCCCGCCAGACCGGCGACGGCGTGATGGGCGACGCCGTGCATCCAACGTCGCAGGCATTCTTTGACTTGTGCGATGCGTTGAAGGAAATGCACCGGAGGAAATCGAGCGACTACGGGTGCCCCAGCGGCACAGATCCGCTGGCGAACATCCGCAACGGGGCGAAGTTCGTCGGCATCCCGTCGTGGAAAGGTGCGATGGTTCGCCTGTCGGATAAGGTCACGCGGCTGGCGACGTTCAACGCCACTGGCCGCCTGGAGAACGAGAGCTTGGAAGACAACCTCTTCGACCTCGCTTCGTACTCGCTGCTCGCCCTGCTGCTGCACCGCGAGGAACGCGATGCCTGAACCGTTAAGCGATGCTTATCTGTTGGAGGCCGAGTTTCGCGCCCGTGCCTTCTCGGGTGCCTTCACCGGCACCGCTGGCACGCTCGCGGCTGACGTGCTGCGATTGCTCGCGGAGTTGTCGCGCGTCAAGGGGAAGCTCGCCGTGACGATTGCCCAGCGTGACGAGCGGCCGTGCCTCAGTCACATTCGCGGAGATTGAGCCGGGCGGCGGGTTGAGCGGCGTGGTTTCATCCTTTCCCACGCCGCTCCCCGCTTGCTCGGGCTCAGCGAAGCCAGCCCGCGACACGCTCGCAGAACGACGCCACCCTCGGCAGCGCGTCAATGCAAACATAGAACGCGATAGCCCACAGCAGCGTGCGGTCTCTGGCGTCCATCACTTCACCTCCGGCGGTCGCCCGCCTGTGCCTCTGCCGAGATAGACCCAGCGGTCCTCGTAGGCTCGCCTGCCGTTTTCGATTCGGCCCTTCGTCACAAGCGAGTACCACTCATAACTGATGCCTTCAGGCCTGATGACGCAGATGGTCTGCGTGCCGACCGCAGAGAACCCCCACTTGGCTCCGCAGAACGGGCCTCCGACAACCGGGACGGTGCCAGAGTCAATGGCAAGCATGGCTTCGTCTTTGCTCATCACTTCACCTCCGGCGGCTCGGGAAGCGGTTGCCAGTGCGTGACGGGGCCAAACTCCGAAAAGCCCGGCAGGTGCCAGTGTGCCGGGCCAAATATCGACGCTGGCTCTCGCAGCCCAATCAAAGTGAAAGGCCCTTCGACGGGGTCATCTCCGCAGGTCAAGACCTTGACTCGCTCATCCGGCAGACGCTCCTCAACCGAAATCCATTCGTTCATCACTCAACCTCCGGGGGCGAGGGTAGCGGCATCCAGTGGGTCGGAATGATAAGCGGGCCGTCCCATTCCTGAAGCGGAACCGCGTCTATGTAGCCATCCACGAACGAGAGGACGCCACACCGCTTGCCATCGGTGGCAAGCACTTCCTGCCCCTGTTTCGGCAAGTCTTCGCTCACCGGCACCCACCCCAGCACTTCCATCGGTGGCTCCTCTCGCGGCTCCAGTGATTCGATTTCGCGGCGTTTGACGTAGCCCATCACGTTGCCTCGTCGGGTGGAGAGGGTAGCGGCATCCAGTGGGTCACCTCAAAGCCGCCGATGCCTTTGAAGTACGGTACCGTCATCCCTTCGTCGTTCACGGTGGTGCCGTCAAACTCACCGACGCCGAGGCGGATGTATTTTCCGCACTTGTAGGCGACGAGTACGTCCGACAGATGTGCGGGCCACCGCTCTTCGACCGGAATCCAGCGTCGCTCGTCCATCGGCGGTCTCCTTTCGCGTGGCATCCTACACGCCGCGTCACGTCGGCTCGTCGTTTAGTCTTCGACCGGGAGTGAAACGCCGTACTCCGCCAACAGTTCACGCACTTCAGCAACGGTCGTTTCTCCGCAGTTCTTGACTTCGCACAGCCGCTCAACCGTCAGGCGAGCCAAAGACAGGCTGTCCACAACGCCGGCCTTTTCCAGCGACTTACACGCGCGAAGCGACAACCTCGAACGGAACTCGTTGAAGTCTATCTGCTCACAAGCATCAACCATGGCGGTATCGTCCATATCCAACGAGGCTAGTAGCAGCCTCATGGACTTTTCGATTTTGGCAATCGACTTTTTCAGCACCAACACCTCGCTTGCCATGCGAGTAACACGCCTGCGAACTTCGCTTTCCTTTTTCACGTCAGTCTCCTTTCGCGTGGAATCCTGTACGAGCACGCTACGTTCCCTTCGGTCGCCCCAGCGTCGGGTGTCGCGTAAACGCCACGGCAGCGGCTCGAGACACGAGCCAGTTTCGCCCGACCTTCGCGGCCGGGATCTGGCCCTTGTTCACGAGCAGCCGCATGTGCCGTTCCGAGACGTTCGCCAACGCGGCAGCCTCGGGCAGCGACACGAACTCGGGCAGGGCAATCGTCGGTTTTGGTTTCTTCGCCATGGGGGCAACCTTATCCGACAACGCCCAGGTCCGCGAGCGTCACAACCGCCGGGCTGCACTGCTGCGGACTGACGAGCCATGTGTACGGCCGGCCGCTCGGGTGCGTGCTGGGAGGCAGCACCGATTGAGCCGGCTTGCCACCGATGCGGATCTCGGCACCGCCGATTTTCCGCCAGCCCATCGGGGGCAGAGTGCCAGCCAAGCGGAACAGCCGGTGCTCGCCCCGGCCCGATGCCCAGGTCGGCGTCTCGATGTCGAGAAGCCCCATGCGTTTCAGCGTCTCGCGTCCAGTGGCATCGTCGTACTCAACGTCGATGAGGTTGCCCGACCCGCAGAGCAGACCGAGGTTGTAGCCCTGGCCGAGCCACTCGTCGATAACGTCAGCGATGGAGGTTGCCAGCGTGTTCCACGCCTTGCCCAGCGGGAACTTGTCGCGCCGGGCGACCTTCACTACGGCGGCACCGTAGT
>Ga0315903_10003922_pt1 | contig 20277 bp, 38 predicted proteins | sample LakEriMetagenome_7_FD_203524 | JGI IMG/M metagenome (GOLD analysis project Ga0315903, IMG submission 203524) | Freshwater fungal communities from buoy surface, Lake Erie, Ohio, United States - Buoy 2 MA119 | ecosystem: Environmental > Aquatic > Freshwater > Lake | place: USA: Lake Erie, Ohio... | reverse complement strand
ACCTGAGCGGTGCCAACCTGCGCAATGCCGACCTGCGCAATGCCAACCTGAGCGGTGCCAACCTGAGCGGTGCCGACCTGATCGATGCCGACCTGAGCGGTGCCGACCTGATCGATGCCGACCTGCGCAATGCCAACCTGAGCGGTGCCGACCTGAGCGGTGCCGACCTGATCGATGCCGACCTGAGCGGTGCCGACCTGCGCAATGCCAACCTGAGCGGTGCCGACCTGCGCAATGCCAACCTGCGCAATGCCAACCTGAGCGGTGCCGACCTGAGCGGTGCCAACCTGAGCGGTGCCGACCTGATCGATGCCGACCTGCGGCACATCAAAGCCGACTTCTTCATGATCCTCGCAATGGGCCATGCCGAAGTGCCGCACCTGATTAACGCTTTGCGCGATGGCCGCGTGGACGGCTCGACTTATGAAGGTGAGTGCGCCTGCCTTGTCGGCACGCTGGAAAATGGCGGTGCATCGGGCATTCCGCATCAGGCTTCATCGCCTGCCGAGCAATGGTTTGCGCCGATCCACAGGGGCATGAAACCGGGCGACGATAGCGAAGGTGGTTTTCGTGCGGCGAAGGCTCTGGAATGGGCGCTCGAATATGCGCGGCTCACTGGCATTGCGATTGGCGAAGAGGAACCCCAAGCATGAGCGAAATCGAAAACCTTGAGCGCGAGATTGCCGCGCTGGAACAGGTGCAAAATCTGCTGCCGGATAACGGCCACATCGAACTGGCGCTTGAAACCCGCCGCGCCCGCCTTGCCGAACTGCGGGCGGGGGAGGTTGACCTGTTTCTGATCGAAGCGCGGGAGATTTGTGCGCTGCACATGGAAAGGCGAGATTGCCTCGCCGCAGCCGCGCGCCATCGGGACGGAAGCTGGGACAACACTCCGACCCATGAGATTGCCCTTTCCGCCATTCGCCGTGGCATAGAGCTTGCCGCCCTTCCTCTCGCCCCTGTCGCGGGCATGAGCGAGGAAGAGATTGAGGCGTTGGCGCGGGAGTGTTCAGACAAGGCATACGAAACGCACAAGGCTCCTCCCGCAAGCTATACTGCCCGCCAAGCCGCCCGCCTCGCCATCCGCGAAACCTTGCGCCGCGCTCCGAAAGCTTGGCCGAGTGAGGCAATCGAGGCCGCCTACCGCGAGGGCTATAGGCAGGGCGCAAACGACACGCCCAAGCATCTGATCGAAGATGATGCTTGGCGATGCAGCGAAGCCGCCCGCCACACCTGCGCCCGCGCCCGGGTTGGCCCGTAACCGCCCATCGCGGGCAGGATGAAGGAGAATGATGATGGAAGAAGTTTGGAAAACCATTCGCGGGTTGACATACGCCGAAATGATCCGGCTCGCCACGCGCTTGCGGGACGTTTCCGAGGCGGTCGGGCTTGACCAGAGCGATGCCCACAGTTGGGCGCGTGTCCTGAACGACGCGACCCTCTGGCAAGACGAAGAGGACGACGCATGACCGCCCTCCCGATCCACCGCATCCCGAAGCCCTCGCATGACGTGGGGCAAGATCGAACCCATGTCCAAAGTTGACGAGCGGGCATGGCGCATCACGCGGGAACGTCACCCGCATCTGTATCAGAAGGAGAAGGGCCGTGGGTGATGAAGATCTGATCGAGGTGCTGCGGCACGGCGTGCCTGCATTTGGGCTTCATGAGGACAATTCAACGGAATTGTTCGACATTGAAGCGGCAAACGAGGTCATGACCGAAGCCGCCGACCGCATCGAAGCCCTGCAAGCCGATGTCGCAGAACTTGAAGGGTGGAAGGCTGCCGAGGACGCGCACCATCACGCCTTGAAGGCCCGCATCGCCCAGCTTGAGGCCGAACTAGCGGCGGCGCGGGAGGCGATGGCGCTTGTGGCGAGGAATGTGGACTGGGTGCCCCATCCTCATTGCAGCGAGGTTGATGATGCCTTGCGCGCCCTTGCCCCAAAGCTCACCGCCAAGATTGAGGAGATACGCAATGGACAGGGCTGATGAATTGGAGGCGCTGGCGGAGCGCGTGGAGGCGCTGACGAGGCCAGATCGGGAGGTGGATGCGGAAGTCGCATTGGCTTTTGGATATGTGCGCGACGAGTTTTGCTGCACAAACATCAATGGTTCTAGTGAGCGCGGCTTGCTCTGGTTTCCGCCCTATTTCACCGCAGACGACAAGGCTGGTGCGATCAGTGAATATCGCTCAAGCGTTGCCGCTAACTTCTGGCCGGAAAGCGACCCACCCGCTTTCACCGCATCACTCGACGCGGCCATGTCGCTGGTGCCGGAGGGGTGGCTTCCCGCCGTGCAAGCATTTGCAAGGGGCAACGAATGCAAGCCCGCCTATCATCGCGGCACCCTTCGGCGCTGGACGCGCAACGAACAGGGTGATGTTTCCTTTGAGAAACTGCATGGCATTGCGACCACCCCCGCGCTTGCCCTCGTCGCCGCCGCTCTCCGCGCTCTTGCTGCGGAAAGGGGGAAGTGATGCGGCAGATCGCATGGTTCAGCAGCGGTGCCGCCAGCGCAGTCATGTCCAAGCTGGTGCTTGCCGAGCTTCCCGATGCGCTTGTCGTCCAGTGCGATATGCGGAGCAGCGAGGACGATGACAACGGGCGCTTTTCGCGCGACTGTGAATCGTGGTTCGGCAAGCCAATCACCTACATCGGCGGCGGCACCATCGACGAGGTCTTTGAGGCCCGCAAATACCATGCCGGAATTGCGGGCGCGCCTTGCACCAGTGCGCTCAAGGTCGCACCCCGTCTCGACTTCCAGCGCCCGTCTGACTTCCACTTTTGGGGTTACACCGCCGACAGCAATGACGTTGCCAGATGGGAGAGGATGAAGGCCACCTATCCCGATATGAAGCAACGCGCACCGCTGATTGAGCGCGGTATCACCAAAGAGGGGTGCCTTGCCATGATCGATCGGGCGGGGATTAAGCCTCCGCGTGTTTATGCGATGGGCTTTCCGAACGCCAACTGCATCGGCTGCGTTAAGGCCACAAGCCCGAACTATTGGGCGCTAGTGCGTAAAGAGTTTCCCGAGGTGTTTGCGCGCAGGGCCGAGCAATCGCGCAGATTTGGGTCAAAGCTGGTTCGCCTGCCGGGATGCGGGGATGAGCGTTTCAGCTTGGACGACTTGCCGAGTGACATTCCGACAACTGGCGCGATGGCACCGCGATGCGACTTCCTTTGCCACATTGCAGAACAGGATATTACAGCATGATTGACACGATTACGAACGCCCCCCTGTGGGCCACTCTTCCCGTTCTAGGTGCCGCTGCATTCGTGCAGAACATGGCATTTACTGCCGTAAGCCGGTCGCGCAACAGTGCGGACGTTGCGTATCATCGCCGTTGCTCGTGGGCTTCCAACGGCGTTTGGTTTGTCATTCAGGTCGGGCTCTTTGGGGTGCTTTTTCAAGCCCTGACGACTGGTTCTCTGGCGAAGATTGCCGCTGTGGGTGTGGTCTATGTCTTGGCTACCACTGAGGGTAGCTGCTTCATGATGGCGCGCCTTTTGATGCGAGAAAGCGACAAGCAGCGCCCGGGAGCAAAGGCATGACCGCCCTCCCGATCCACCGCATCCCGAAGCCCTCGCGTGTGTGGGGGAAGATCGAACCCATGTCCAAAGTTGACGAGCGGGCATGGCGCATCACGCGGGAACGTCACCCGCATCTGTATCAGAAGGGGAAGGGCCGATGATTACACCGGAACAGATCGCAGAATGGCGCAAGTTGGAACCGGAAGGCATGGTGTCCGCTGTTGGCGAATACACGCCGGAAGAGTTTTGGCTGGCGCTTGACCATATCGAAGTTCTGCAAGCCCGCATCGCCCAGCTTGAGGCCGAACTGGCGGCGCAGGGGTGGCAGGACATTGCAGACAGCGCCAATGCGGTTGACGACGAACCGGTTCTTTTGTGGTGCGCCGACATTCGCACAATCTATTCGCACCCAGAGCCGCGCCCTAAGGGGGTGGTCATGGGGACGTTTTTCCGTGGCAAGCCATACGGAAGCGGGATGAACGGTGATTGGACGTTCACCCACTGGATGCCCATTCCCGCTGCGCCGCAAGGGGGAGGGTGATGGAAGGTGCCGCAGAAATTGTCGAAGCCATCGACAACATCGGAACGCTGATGATCTTCCTGTTCATCATGTGGTTCATTCTCAAATGACCGTCCCAACACCTCAACAGGAGACCTGAAATGACTCTCGAACGTGAAACCGAAACCCCAGCCTCGCTCGACATCGAGCATACCAGTCTCGCCGCCGAGATCCATCAGGACAACATCGCGGCAGGATGGTGGACCAACATCACAACCGGCGAGTCGATCATCGAGACGCGCAGTCGCCCCGAAATGTTGATGCTGATTGTCACGGAACTCAGCGAAGCGCATGAGGCGTGGAGCAATGGAGCGATGGACGACAAGCTGCCGGAACTCTACGGCTTCGACGTGGAACTGGCCGACGCTGCAATACGGCTCTACGATCTGCTGGGCTGCGATGCGGCAGGGATGAACTTCGACCGCGTGGTGCGCTCCAACTGGCAGCAGTGGCAATGGACGACGCACTCCACTAGTCGTCAGGTGATGGAACTGGTTAACTGCATCAGCGCCGCTATGGAAGGGTATCGGAAGGGGAACCGCGCCAAATATCTCGAAGCCCTGTGGCGGTGTCTCGGTGGTATCTATGCCGTGGCCGATGTCTTCTGTGATGATGGGTTGCCGGAAGTGATTGCTGCCAAGCGGGCTTATAATGCTCAGAGGGCGGATCATCGCATCGAGAACCGCTTGAAGGCGGATGGGAAGAAATTCTGATCGCTGTCCGAGGACTGTTGACGCGACTCGGTTTTCAACTTATGCGTGATTCGTCGGCTCGATGGTGAGTCGGAATAGGGAGTAACATTATATGGGACGTACCCGTAAGCAGACGCCGTTCGACAAGATCATGGAGGTTCGTAGTCGCCTGAATCTGTATGTCGAGTATGGCGATCACGCACTGGCAGGGCAGACCTTTCCAGAGTTCGCCGCTGACGTGGCAGAAGCGTTCAACACGCTGATGGATTTCAGGAACATGGTCAACAGCATGGCGAGTCTCAACGAGACGCCGCAGCAGGCCGCGCTTCAGCACATCGACCGCGCCGACGCGGTTCAGTTTTTCAGCGAAGAATAAGGGGACGCATAGTGGAACTGAAGCATCGCGTCGCCTGCGCAGAATGCCCGTGGCGCAAAGAAGCACCAGCAGGATGGCTCGGTGGTCATTCCGCAGAATTCTACGCCGATGCACTGGCGTTGAATGAAGCGCCTGCCTGTCACATGAGCGACTTCGGGCCGTTCAACCCTCAGACTGCTTTCTGCGCTGGCGCACTGGCAGTGGCAAAGAACTCGGCCATTTCTCTCCACCATGCAGCAGGCGACGCAGACTCAGCGAAGCAGGAAATTCTGCGACGCGACGATTGCTTCGCCAATGTGCGCGACTTCTACCGCCACCACACTGGCGAAGAATACCAGATCCCGCTGCTTCGGCGGCTCAACGCAAAGAATGGGAGTAACCAATGAAAAAGCCAGAAAAGCAACCCTTCGTCGTGACTCACCGTCGCAAGAAAGACGGTCTCGAAGGCATGTTGCTGGCACGCACCACGGACAAGCGAGTCCTGATGCGGGTTCGCTATCAGGAAGGCGGTCGCCCGCAGGACAATACGACGGTGACGAGCGAAGCGGGTTTCGCTGAGCGGTTTGAGGTGGTGGTGTGATGGCAGAGTGGACCGGAGAAATCTTAGCCCCACCGAAGCCCATCGACAGCGACCTGCACCGGATGGGCTACGAGAACCCCTTCGGCTATGAGGACGGGTATCAGGAAGGCTACACACACGGACGCCGCCACGGTTACGCTAAGGCCCGAGACGAAGAGTGGATGGGTCATGTCGGCAGTTTTCTGATCGGCATGGGACTCGGTGGCCTGCTGAGCGCCGCAATGGTGCTGACATGACCACCTTCGCCCGCATCGCACTGGCAGTGCTGTTCCTCAGCACCTTGGCGCTCGCAGCCTATCGACACGGCCATATCGTTCGCCAGCACCGCTTCAACGGGTGGCCTGTTGCTGCGATGCTGCTGGTCGAGGTGTCGCTGATCTGGTTCGCAGGAGGCTGGGGATGACCAGCCGCCAGCACACCCAGTCACGCATCGACTCGCTGATGGAGTCCATCACGAACACGGCCATCGGTTTCGTGGTGTCGCTGGTCACATGGTTCTTCGTGGCGCGAGCCTATGGTATTCAGATGACGTGGTTCACGAATATCAGCATTACGATGATCTTCACCGTGGTCTCGATTATCCGCCAGTATGTGTTGCGGCGACTGTTCGACGGGCGCAGCCCGTGGCAGTGGTTGAAGCAGAGGGTAGCATGAGTCATGACACCGTGCGTCCACTTCGTCGGATTTCGAGGTGAAGAATACTGGTCCGCAGTGCGAGTCTGGGGACGCCCTGACTTCATTCACATGGGATGGGATCGTCGGGCGCTGCGTGAGATCGAAGAGGGTGACACGGTGATCTTCGCCAAGGGAACCGAGCGTGATGCGTTTCCGGTAAACCCGCGCACAGGTCGAGAAATGAATTTTCCTGACCTGATTGAAAACACGGTTGCATGACTCGCTTTTCAACTTTACGGTGAGAACATCATTAAGGGAGTGATTCGCTATGTATGAAGTTCCGCCGCAGAGTTACGACGACCCCCAGTATCGCCCGTCCCTTGATCCGGTGCGCTTGCAGGCGCGAGTCGTATTGCTCGAAGGGCTGCTGCGCGAGGTGGCTGTGAAGCTGGTTGATGTCCAAGGTGAGAAGGTTTCCAAGAATTACGGCACAAACCTGATCCGTCGCATCAATCAGGCGGGAGTCTGGAAGTGACACCGGAACAAGCCCGCGCGCTCTACCAGAAGCGGAAGAAGTATCCTGCGTCCAAACAGCGGGCGGTCAACAAGATACAGTCCAAAGCCGACGCACGGGCGCGCAGTTTCATCGAGCGTCACGCTGCTGGGGAAACCCATCAGCAGATCGCTGATAGTCTGGGTATCGACCAGTCGAGCGTGACCAAGGCGATTACGAAGTATTACCAGCGTCACCCGCATTTGAAGAAGGACACGTCTGATGCCGTGGGATAACAATGTTGGCTTTCACTTTGGCCCTTGGTGGCTGCGACTCACCGTTGGCCCTTACGGCAACGGTTGGACACTGCGTTTCAGGCGTTACCTGATTGCATGGCGACCCATTGACTACGACAAGACGGTGATCGTCAACGGCGTCCGCAAGTGGGGGTATCCTCGCATCGCTGCCTTGGATCTCAGAGGAAGGGTTTGAACGATGCCTAGCTACAAGCGCATCACCTTGTCCGGTGGCCCGATGGACGGCACCTCGATCCTCTGGGACGGTGGTGACTACTATCAGGTCGGCAAGATGACCTATATCCGCCAGCGCGATGCCAATGGGCGTCGGACTGCTGTGTTTTGTTTGATGGACGCAGCATGACCAGCCTCACCGCCAGCTTTCACGTCCGTCTCAGGGAAGCCCTCGACCGGCGCAAAGCTGAAGTGCCGATGAAGGTCATCTGTCACCAGTCGGGCTTCAGCTTGGACTACATTCGTCGTCTGGCGCGAGGTGAGCAATCGAACCCGACACTGGTGGCGGTGGAGTGTCTTGCTGCTGCCACGGGTGTCAGCGTCGCGTGGTTGCTGGGATTGGAGAGCAACAGTGAAACCCTACAGGATTCAAGCGGAAATGTTTTGGCGACCAGACCCTGAAATCGAAGCGATGAAGGAACGGCCCTGCTGGGCCGAGTTCCACCGTGAAGCCGGTAAGCGCGGCTTCTATTGCGACTTCCCCACCAAAGAGGGTCGCCGCTACAAGTGCGTCGCCTTCACGACGCAGCGCACCGCAACAGGTGGCTGGACGGCGCTGTATCTTGCTGAGGGTGAAGGCAAGACCGCCCTCGACGCAATGGATCAGGCATACCGCAACACGGGACGTGCCGACGAGGTGCTGGATCGCTTGTGGTCGCAGGTGATGGGTGATGAGGTTGCTACCCCCGTCGAGGAAATCGCGTCGCCAGTGGCGGCAGACGATGACTTCGATGCGCTGTTCGAGGGTGAACCTGAGGCGGCGACCAGTGACGATGAATTTGAGGATCTGTTTGGATGAGCGTTAAGGTGAAATCCCTCAACTGCCGCGTCTGCGGTAAGCGCGTCCGCACGCGCTTCGGCAGTTCATTCAGCAACCGAATGCGGCAATATCCCGCCGACCATAAAGACCAAGACGGCAAGCTGTGCGATGGCTGGTCTGCCGGAATTGAATGGCACCTATCTACACAAACTCAGGAGACCCAACTACCATGAACACCACACCATCCATCGGCTTGTCGGGTTTCGCCAAGTCGGGCAAGACCACCGCCGCCAACTACCTCGAAGCCGAATACGGGTACACTCGGCTGCACATTGCCGATCCGCTGCGGGCGATGCTTCACAGTCTGCTGATCGACTTCGGTTACGACTACGACCAGATTCACTATTACCTCGAAGGTGCGGGCAAGGAAAACGTGATCCCCTGTCTCGGTGTGACCAGTCGCCATGCTCAGATCACGCTCGGGACCGAATGGGGCCGTGCGCAGATTTCCCCCGACCTGTGGGTGAATTGCTGGCAGCAACGCGCAGAACGTCTCACCTCGCCTGCCATGAATGATTCTGTCCGCTTCCCCAACGAGGAAACCAAGATCCGGCAGATGAACGGCTTCACGATTATGATTGTGCGCAAGGTAGCCGGACCAGTCGCGTTCACCAGCCGCCTCGGGAAACTCGCCTACCGGCTTACTGGGGCGATGTGGGGCGTGCATCCCAGCGAGCGCGTCGATCTGTTGCGTCCCGACTTCATCGTCCACAACAACGGCACCCTGAAGCAGCTTCACCTGATGCTCGACCGCGTGATGTATGCAGTCGGTGAGGACTACCATGTCTGGAACCGGAACAATCCGCGACCCATCGAAATTTATCCCGACGAGCGCATTGCGGGGGACTGAGTTTCACTATAATGTGGACGGCTCACCCTACCTGATAATGGAGAAAAACCTGTGCGCTTTGACGTAGCGATTGACCAGTCACGCGACCACCTTCTGACCGATTTCGGTAAAGCAACCCTCGAAGATCGCTACCTTTTGCCGGGAGAAACATACCAGACGATGTTTGCTCGCGTGGCAGGGGCGTTTGCCGATGACCAAGCCCATGCGCAACGCCTCTACGACTATATCTCGAAGCTGTGGTTCATGCCTGCTACGCCAGTCCTGTCGAACGGCGGCACGAAGCGGGGTCTCCCGATTTCCTGCTACCTAAACAGCGTGGAGGACAGTCTCAAGGGTATCGCTGATCGCTGGTATGAGAACATCTGGCTCGCGTCGAAGGGCGGCGGGATTGGCACCTACTGGGGTAAGGTGCGCGGCATTGGTGAGAAGGTCGGCCTGAACGGCAAAACCAGCGGCATTATTCCGTTCGTCAAGGTCATGGACTCCCTGACGTTGGGTATTAGCCAAGGATCACTGCGGCGCGGCAGTGCTGCTGCGTATATCGACATCAGCCACCCCGAAATTGAAGAATTCCTTGAAATCCGCAAGCCGAGTGGTGACTTCAACCGCAAGGCGCTGAACCTCCATCATGGCGTTCTGGTCAGCGACGAATTCATGGAAGCGGTTCGCAGCGGCTCGCAGTTCGACCTTCGCTCGCCGCATGATGGCTCGGTGCGGGGTAGCGTGGATGCGAGGTCGTTGTTTCAGAAGTTGGTCGAGACGCGCCTTGCCACTGGTGAGCCTTACATCGTGTTCTCGGATACTGCGAACCGCGCTCGACCCAAGCATCACCGCGATCTGGGCCTGAAGATTTCCACTTCAAATCTTTGTGCAGAGATCCTTCTTCCGACCGGCACCGATTACCTTGGTAACGAGCGCACGGCTGTCTGTTGCTTGTCGTCGCTGAACCTTGAAACGTGGGACCAGTGGCACGGCGACGCGAAGTTCATCGAAGATGTGCTGCGTTTCCTCGACAACGTGCTTCAGGACTATATCGACAATGCCCCCGAGGAAATGCGCAACGCAGTCTATTCTGCAATCATGGAGCGCAGTGTCGGGCTTGGAGTGATGGGCTTTCACGGCTTTCTTCAGTCGAAGGGTGTGCCGATGGAAGGGTCGATGGCGAAGGCATGGAACCTGAAGATGTTCCGCCACATCCATGATCGACTGGAAGCCGCCGATGTGGTGCTGTGCGAAGAACGTGGCCCGTGTCCCGATGCGGCGAGAGCGGGTGTGAAGAAGCGTTTCAGCAACAAGAGCGCCATCGCCCCCACCGCATCTATCAGCATCATCTGCGGCGGTGCGTCGGCCTGCATCGAGCCGATCCCAGCGAACGTCTACACCCACAAGACGCTTTCGGGTTCGTTCGTCGTGAAGAACCGAGCGCTCGAAGCGGTGTTGGACAAGCACGACAGCAACACCGATCCGGTGTGGAACAGCATCTTGGAGAACGGTGGTTCCGTGCAGCACCTCGACTGCCTGACGGACAACGAGAAGGCGGTGTTCAAGACCAGCTTCGAAATCGACCAGCGGTGGCTGCTGGAACTCGCTGCCGACCGGACTCCGTTCATCGACCAGTCGCAGAGCCTCAACCTTTTCATTCCGGCTGACGTAGACAAGTGGGATCTGCTGATGTTGCACTTCCAAGCATGGGAGCGGGGTATCAAGAGTCTCTATTATCTGCGGTCGAAGTCGGTGCAGCGCGCCGGTTTTGCTGGCGGCGTCGAAGCGGACAACACCATTGAAAAGCCGGTAATCATGGCCGCTCCGACCAACTATGACGAATGCCTTGCGTGCCAATAAGGGGAATGAAATGAGCAGTCTGTTTGAAGCCTCGAAGTCCTACAAGCCGTTCCATTATCCTTGGGCGTTTGAGTATTGGAAGATCCAGCAGCAGATTCACTGGTTGCCGGAAGAAGTACCACTGGCAGAGGATGTGCGCGACTGGAAGTATGCGCTCACCGACTCAGAACGGAACCTGCTGACACAGATTTTCCGCTTCTTTACTCAGGCGGATGTCGAGGTGCAGGACTGCTACCATGACAAGTATGGTCGCGTGTTCAAGCCGACCGAGGTGAAGATGATGCTGGCGGCGTTCAGCAACATGGAGACAGTTCACATCGCGGCTTACAGCCATCTGCTCGACACCATCGGTATGCCTGAGAGTGAGTATTCGGCGTTCCTCGAATATGAGGAAATGAAGGCCAAGCACGACTATTTGCAGCAGTTCGGCGTCGAGAGCCATGAGGACATTCTGACCACACTGGCGATGTTCGGCGGCTTCACTGAAGGTCTGCAACTGTTCGCCAGCTTCGCCATGCTGATGAACTTCCCGCGCTTCAACAAAATGAAGGGTATGGGTCAGATCGTCACTTGGTCGGTGCGTGACGAGTCGCTGCACTGCGAGGGGATCATTCGACTGTTCCACGCTGTCGCGGCAGAGACTGGGGCGCTCACCCCCAAGGTGATCCAGCGCATCCGCAACCACTGTGCTACCACGGTGCAGATCGAGGACAAGTTCATTGACCTCGCCTTCGAGCAGGGCGGCGTTCAAGGTATGACGGCCTCCGACATCAAAAGATACGTCCGGTACATCGCTGACTGGCGACTTATGCAACTCGGCATGGAGTCGATGTTCGACATAACCGACCACCCGCTGCCGTGGCTCATTCCGTTGCTGAACGGTGTTGAGCATGGCAACTTCTTCGAGACTCGCGCAACGGAATACAGCAAGGCGGCGACGCGCGGCAACTGGACAGAAACTTGGGCGAGGTTCGATCAGCGATTGACTGACCGCTGATTCAACTCTACCGTGATTCTCATGGACCAAGGTGCCACTCAACAACTGAGCATAGACGAGTGGCAGGACGCGGCTCTGCAAGTCTTTTGGGACATCGCTGAGCAACACGGACTCCCTTATGCGGTGACGATTTTTCTCACGACGCTGGGTGTCACTGCGGTCGAGACTGGTACGGTAGGGGAATGTATTTCGTCGATGGCGGCGAGTTCGGAGATCATGGTGCAGAACGCACCGCGTAACCCTGTCACCCAACACTAAGAGAAAGGGACTGACTATGTTTGATGATGAAGATGACGACGACTACGAGACTGCGGGTGTGGGTCACAACTCGGGAACCGTGGAGACCGATCAGCGGCTCATCCTTCTGCTGGAACGGGTGGAACGACTGGCCGAAGAGAAGAAGGGGATTCAGGACGACATCAAGGACGTTTTCGCTGAGGCGAAGGCTGTTGGCTATGATGTCAAGATCATGCGCCAGATCCTGAAGCTGCGCGCCATGAACCCCGATGACCGCCGCGAGCAGGAACTGCTGCTGGATACTTACTGCGCAGCTATCGGTATCTGATGACCACCCCACTCGAAACCCTGCTCCGCGAATGCAGCCTAGACTACGGCCACATCCAACTGTTCCGCAGCGAGGAAGGGTGGCAGGCGTCGATCTGCCACTACAGCAAGCATGAAGCGATGCAGTGCGTGAACAGCAAGGTTTCGAGTGACCCCGTAAATGCGTTGCGTGCTGCGCTGGTCGAGGATGAGCGCCGAGCGCGTGACTTGGAGCGTCGGTATGAGGCTGCTCCGAAAGTGGCCGATGAGTTTGAGGATCTGTTTGGATGAGTGAGACCCGCTACAAAGCGATCCTCTGCGACCCGCCATGGAAGTTCCGCACCTTTTCAGGTGGCGACCGCGACGGGACTCCGCGTCGGACTAAGACCGACCACTACCAGACCGAACACACCGAAGACCTGATGGAAATTCCCGTCAGCGACTGGGCCGACAAAAACTGCGCACTGTTCATGTGGGTGGTCGGGTCGCATCTAAAGCAGGCGTTCGAACTCGCAGAAGCTTGGGGTTTCAAATATGTCACCGACGCTTTTGTCTGGGTTAAGACTGGCAAGAATGACCCCAACGTGCGGCCCATCAGCATGGGATACTGGTCGCGCAAGCAGACCGAAACCTGCCTGCTGTTCACCAGAGGTAAGCCGAAGCGCCTCGACGCTGGGGTGCGGCAACTGATCGAGACCGACGACCATGTAATCTACGCGCCGAAGCGCGAGCATAGTCGCAAGCCTGATGACCAGTATGAACGGATCGAGCGCCTAGTTGACGGCCCCTATCTCGAAATGTTTGCTCGCCAGAGCCGCGACGGATGGGACGCATGGGGCAACGAGACGACGAAGTTCGATTCACCTTTTGCGGTGTCCGGTCAGACTGACGACTTTGACTCGCTATTCTCTTGACGCAGGATCGCCACATTCCCAGCTATGTCTACAACAGGACACAGGAGGGAATTGTGAGCAACGTCATCGCGTTAAATGAAAATCATGTAATCATTGGCGATGACTTCTGGGTCGATGCTGCCACCGGAGACTGGGCGACCGACTGCCAGATTGGCAGGCAGCGTGCTGAAGAATTAGTCACTCAGATGCGCGACAGACCTGACCTGCACCCGCGCTTCACCCGCTCGATGGGAACACTGGTCGAGCGCGGCCAGTTTACAGGTGTCGAGGTGGGCTTCTTCCAATGCCTGCTGGAACTGGCAACGGCTAACCGCGACCCCTGAGCGGTCGCCAGAACGCAATGTCTCGCACGCGGCCCGTAACATCGACCCAGCGATCTATATAGTCGCCTTCTGCGTAATAGATCAGTTCGACAATTTCGCGGTCATGGGTCAGACCCTCGATTACCTTCATGCTGAAGCCGCCCATCAAGCACGCAGGGTCGTACCAGTCCATGTCGATGAACGTCAGCGTGTCGAGGGTATACCAGTCCTCATCGACGCTGTGGGAGGTCATACGGCGTAGGCTCGATGCTCGGGTGGACGATAGTGAGGCTTCTCGCCAGCCGCGAGACGGGCCGCGTCGATGAGATCCCTGACCTTTTCAATCGGCAGTATGTGGCGGCGGACCTCACCATATGTTCGGCTCATTTCCAGCATCGTGATTGACTGCCGCGACCGCCAGCCGCCGTCATTGGCGTAGCGGTCGCTTGGAGCCAGAGTGTTGAAGGATTCAACGGTGCAACCACCGTCCTCTTTCAACTTCATGCTGTGGTGAATATGTCCGATCCACACGTAGCGATAATGGGTTTCACCCCAGTCAGCAGAAAAATCGGTCGATACGACACCGGGAAGCGCACCGGGCTTGCACTTGTCGCTGTGGTGCGTGACGATCAGGGTCTTGCCCATCCGGTAGCCAATGAACACGCTGCTGTTGTTCAGGACGTTCACCCGCCCTGTGTGACCATAGGCAGCACGAAGCAGTTCCGCCATCCAGATGTCGTTGGTGCGACTGTGATTGCCCTGATTGATGATGACATCGACATGGTTGAACTTGGACAGCGCCTTATCGACAATGAAGCGCATAATCCGAGAGTAGGTACCGATCATCTTCGGAAAGCGACCATCCGCATCAAGTGCGTGTCCGCTGGCCTCAGTGGTGGCGCTGTAGTTCTCGTAGTGCGTAAAATCTCCGAGGTCGTTGATGACGCAGCGATCATGCTCGCCCGCGTCGTCGATCAGAGCGGAGATCGCGGTGCATAGTTCGACTTCGCCAATCTTCAGATCGAAATTGTGACCCACTTCCCATTCATGGGCCAGCATACCGATATGGGCGTCACCAATGTTGATCCACGGAATGATGTCAGTTTCGCGGCCTTCCTGCGGCGGGGCTGGCGTAATCGGCGCAACATCTTCGCAGAAGCCACGGACAGCCTCTTGAACCGCTTCCATCCACTTCTGCTGGTCGAGGCTGCTCTTTGTCCACTGAAGCAGCGTGCGCCGCTCACCAGTCTGAGGATCAATCTTGTCGAGCGTCGAGTGACCTTTGACAACGTAGGGATCTGGCACGACACGGACAAGCCCATGTTCCGGCGACCAGCCGTGCGCAGCAGCGCGCTTCTTGAGCGACCTCATTGCCTCGCCAACGCGGTCCTTGCTCAAACCCAGCATCCGAGACGCTGCTTGGGCGCTACCTGTCTGCTGGACCGCGTCGATGAATTCTATTTGTCGGGGTGTCGCCCACTGGCGAAGTGCGTCAAGATCATTTGGGCTGCTCATAAGCACTCTGTTGCTGTTGAAGCGCCTTCATTTGTTCCTCCAAAATCCGATTGGATTCGAACTGCGCTTTCAGGAAAAAACCAAGGGCCGCAACCAGCACAAGGAAGCCTGTGCCACCGACCCAGCCGAGAACCGTTTTGATGTCGCCCACGCTGCTATCCAGTTTCTTCTCGACGGCCTGAATGCTCGCTTCGAGACTAGCGTAGCGGATGGCACAGATGTCTTCATGCGACTCCACGCGACGCTCAACATCCTTGGCAAGATCCAATGCTTCACGGGCGACAATTATGGAGTCTTGAGTCACTGTGCTTCCTTCCGACACGACTGGATAACGGGTTCAACTTCACCGAGTCGCGCATCACGAAGCAAGCGACCGAGAAACAGAAGGCGATACCTCTCTGCGGCGTCCGGTGCGGAGCGCAGCGCCTCGTCGGTATCAGGATAGGCAGGAGTGACGCCCAGCGTCGCCGGAACGCAGTCAACGGCAACAGGAACCTCTACCGTGACAGTGCGAATGATTGGCTCAGGCTTCGCGCCGCAGGCAGCGAGCAGCGCAGTGGCAGCGAGAATGGTGGCGGTTCTCATTTGATCGTCTCCAACACCATACCATCGACGCTCAGCACCCGCGCCTCAAGCGTCGAACCTTCAATGGGTCGATCCCGCAGCGTCTCGACACGGCGCTCGGCAACGCGAGTGCGCTTCTGAGCCTCGACCAGTGCCTTGGCGGCAGCATCGGTGCGACGCTTGGACTCGTCTTTCAGGTTCTGGATGCTGAGGTTCTGTGCGGCGATGGACGCTTCCAGAATGGTGACGTTGTTGCGTGCCGTGGTCAGGTTCGCGTTGCAGGTTGTGAGCGACGCTTGCAGCTTGTCGGCGTGCCGGTCGAGAACGAACACAGTCACGCCGAGACCCAGCGACACAATGCCAAGGCCAATGGTGCCGAACTTCCATGCTTGAGCGCGGATTTCGCTGAACACGGGGATCATTACGGCTTCCTCATTTCATCGGCCAGCTTGTTGTGGTATTCGTTCTTCTTGAACGCTGGTCCATTATAGCCGCGAGCAAATGCTTCGTTGGTGGCCGCATTGGTCGAAAGACGACGAAGCGGGCCGGTCAGATTGTTGGTCTGGATGAACTTCATCAGAGCCGTGTAGTGGCCGAGTTCACCTTCACGCATTGACCATGCGAAGTCGAAGACGCTGCGATAACCGAGCGACTTCCAGTGGCCACCCATGATCTGAAACTTGCCCCATGAGCAGGACTCGAACGCTGCAACAGGGTCACTGCGACACCCATCAGCCAGTTTCTCCCAACTGTCGTTGATGCCGTCGCGGTCGGCGTCGAGTGTGTAGCCACCGGGGTTGGGATGAGCGACAAAGTGACCCGCAACACCAGTGGCCGGAATAATCTGGCGCAATCGACGATGGAACCAGTGGCGCTCCCAGAGGATCTTCGGGTGGCCGGTTGTCAGATAACCGCCACCGGCACTCTCGACAGCCGAAACAGCGCGCACCTGCTTCGAGGTAGCACCAAGAGCCGTGGCAATGCGGTCGATGTCAGCAGACGTGACGCGCGAAGCGTTGCGGTTGGCGAAAAGGTTCATCATAGTAGCGGTGGTCTTCGGACCAACAGCACCGTCCACCTTCAACGCGGCACCTTTGGTGTTCAGAAACGTCTGAAACGCGATGCGATTTGCCTGAGTCATTCAGCAGTCCCCTTGACCTTTCCCCACTCTCGCACCGCAAAGGCGGCAGTCGCCGCAGTGATGTAGGCAGCGGCGGCAGTCATATCCGGCACTTCCCACTTGTAGAGGGGGATAACGATGAGGTTGACGATTGCACCGCCAGCGATCCCCACGCAGGTAGCAGGACGCCACCACTTCCGCACAAAGCAAAGCGCGACTTCTTGTACTGCTAGGACTTTCTGAAGGATTGCCATAGTCTCGCGCCCCGTGGGTTTTCACTAATTAAGTGACGCCTTACCACGGGTTAGCGAGACATGGCAACCGTGTTTAACTCAGTCCTGCCAAACTCAGCGTGATGATGCCCGAACCCTGCCCGACACTGACCGACACTCCTGCATTGGCAGCACGGAACAAAGTCTGGGTGCGGCTCGCTGCGGTGTAGTCCGCAACACGATGCGAGGCACCGACGATAGCCCGCGACGCGGTGGACGATACCAGTGCCATATCCGAAGCGTTCACATCGGTCGCACCGTCAGTGAACTTCACCTGCGTCCGGCTGCTCGACGAAGCCGCAGCGCCGTAGACGTTCCACGTCGCAATGGTGAAGTGCATCTCGGCAGCAGGTGTGAAGGTTTGCGTCGCAGTCGCGGTGTAAGCCGTGTCAGTGCCACTGTTCGCTGCGCCAAGCAGATTGGTGTAGACGTTGGCGAAACGATCCAGCCGCAGCGCGACCATAGTGATACCCATGATCGTGACCGTGTTCGACCCGCTGCTGCTGCGCACCTTCAGGTTGACCGTCTTGGCACCGCTGATGCCGACAAGCGACAACGGCAGGGTCGCCGTGAACTTTGAACCCGTGCCTCCGAACAGCGCGATCTCAGGCCCACTGGTCGTACCATCGGTCAACTGCACAAACGCAGTCGAGGTGCCGACCGAATTGGACAGTGTGAAGGAACACAGCACCATGTAATCGCCTGCGCTGGCTGGCGTGAACGACAGCGTAGCCGCGTCGATCTGCGTCGTGCTGGTCGTCGTCTGGGTGGGGTAGTTGGTGGTCACGAAGTCACTGGCCGACAGCTTCAACCAAGACAGGCGCGCATTGCGACCCTTCAGCGTCGAAGCCGACACCGGAGCATACTGAAGCGCATAGGTCACATCAGCAGGCGTCGATCCCGCGTCATGCAGGAACATCCCGCCAATAGCCGGATATTCGGTGTTGTAGTTGGTGCGCAGCAGCATATCGCTCGGGAACACCGCAACACCGTTCTTGGTCAACTGCACCTTGGTTTCGACGCCATCGGTACCGTTCTGGAACTCGGCACCGAAGAAGCCGAGATATTTGGCACTTCCAGTCTGGTTAGCGGCAACCACGGTTGTCGAAAGCAGGTTACTGAGAGTCGTACTGGTGGTCGTCTGCTCGGCCAAGGACTCAGCAGTCATAAATGCCGTTGCTGCGGTTCCAGATCCGCTACCCCCGCCACCGCCACTCGGGGGTGGGGTGCCGCCCGAGACAGTGACCGAGGCAGACAGATTGCTGACGAAAATTTCTTCACCGCCGATACTGGCATTGGCGACAAGTCGGAAGTCATAATCATTCGCGGGGATGCCGGTCAATGTGCGCGTGAAACTCAGACTACCGGAGATAGTGGTGTCAGTTTCCGCGTCGTAATAGGAGTCAGTGCCGCTTGCAGGCGCTCCTGCGTCAACCCAAGTAGTTGTCCCGCTTATGCGATACTGGAACTTCGCGTTGATGCTGCGCGGAACGAAGGCGACAGTGGTGTAATCGAGAGTCGCGGTGGCAGTGATCGTGCTACCCGAAAGCGAAGACACCGTCTTGACCGGACTTGTGATACTTTCGTATGCGGTGCTGATAACAGACGCAGTGCCGGTCCAGTTTACGGAACTCGGGAAAGAGCCAGTGCCACCACCGGCACCAGTGCCACCACCGGCACCAGAACCTGAGGTCACGTCCACCTTGATCTGATGGGCTTGTAACGAGTCGAAGCCGTCACGCACAGACTTGACCCTGACAACGGCTCGCGTGTTCGCGCCGAGCGCAGTCTTCGGGAAGCTGTGCGACGTTCCTGTGAGTCCGGTATATTCGGTGATGAGCGCACCGGCTTCTGTGTAGAGACCCACCGTGGTCGTCTGACCCGCTTCAGGGGTGACGTTCGCGCTGTCCCAGTAGACAACCTGACTGTTTTCGAGGGTCCGGTTGCGATTGGCCCATGTCACAGGAACCGTGGTAATCGCGCTGATGTCCACCGTGCCGAACGCCTGATCGTTAACCTTGACGTTGGCGGGCCGAAGCGGAAAGTGGGGTCGCCCGCTCAGAGTGGCGGTGACAGAGCCTGCCGCAGCAACGGAGAGAATTCCACCCACAGTGCGGGACAGCAACTTATAGGTGACACTTTCACCGTCAGAGCGAATGATACCTTCGGTGACGCCGCTATTCAACTGCAAGAAGTAGCACGGAGTCCCTGCGTCCCACGCGCGAGGCACGGTGTCGAGGACACCGCGCTTCAAAGTGAAGCCTGCACCCGCCGACTCCGTGATAAGCGCAATTTCGGTTTCGGTGTCGTCTTCGGTCACACCACCGATAAAGACAAAAGTGTTGGGTGCCGGAATCACCTGCCCAGTGAAGCCCGTAAAGCCCACGAACTCTGAAGTCGTCGCCTCAGCGAGGGGAATGGTCAACGTAGCGCGACCAAGGTTGGTATTGGTCGTGAAAGTTTCCTGCGTGATTGTACCATCGACCTGAACACGGTCTCCGTAAAGATCGTAAGCGATGGCATTGGGTGAGGTCGCAAGCACACCTGCGACCACTTCGGGGTACTGGATGTCGGCCAGACCCGTAGTGCCTTGCGGTAGGTAATTTGCCGCAAAGAAAGACGGGACGGTGAAAATCTTGGCGTGCTGCATCGGCGTCGGCACGATGTCATCGTCCTGCCAGCCCGTCGAAGGCGGTAGGCTGTAATCAGTGGTCGCGTAACTGAAGATGTCTTCCATGAGAGACACCTTCACAGCAGGTTCTCCGGGCCGACCATAATCGACGTTACCGACCCGCATCGGCACTTCGTCCAACCCCTTCTCGGGCCAAGTCACCTTGACTACTTCACCGGGCAACACATTCCACGCGGTTCGATTGACTTCCATGTCGCAGGAAGCAAGCGGGGTGGAAGCAATACGCAGATCGCGCGCAGCCAGTCGCATAGCCAAATCGGCGCTGCGCACGCCGTAGTAGTTGCGACTATCCGAGACGATGCCACCCTGCGCAGCGATTGCGGCGTTGTCTTGCAGGCTGACGGTTTCTTCCTGTTCGTTCTCAGGATTCGTCCAAGTGACCACGATTTCGTTAATGATTTCGCCCCACGACTTACGCTGGAAGTTCGACATCCGCGCATTGTCAGGAGTGAAAAGTCGCAGATCGGC
>Ga0315903_10003918_pt1 | contig 20283 bp, 21 predicted proteins | sample LakEriMetagenome_7_FD_203524 | JGI IMG/M metagenome (GOLD analysis project Ga0315903, IMG submission 203524) | Freshwater fungal communities from buoy surface, Lake Erie, Ohio, United States - Buoy 2 MA119 | ecosystem: Environmental > Aquatic > Freshwater > Lake | place: USA: Lake Erie, Ohio... | reverse complement strand
TGACCATCGGAAACCGAAATGGTGTGATGGCCGCTCCAAAAATCGGCAACCGGGTTTATATCGGGGCTGGAGCAAAGATACTCGGAAATGTAACCATCGGAGATGATGCGGTAATTGGCGCGAATGCCGTCATCACACGTGATGTGCCGACAGGTGCCACGATGGTCGGAGCCAATCGAAATCTTTCAAAGGCATAGTATTGCAAATTATAAACTCAAAGAACAACTCATCATGGCCAAAAAATTCTCCAAACTCTCGCTCGAGCGGATCTGCCTGGGCGTCAATCGATATTTCGGAGCTGCTGCAGCGTCCTTCCGGCACCTTTTCCTATCCCCGCTCCTGAACCGCAAAAGCGCAAATCGCTTTTGTTTCGGAGTGCTTTCACTAAATGATGAAATCTCCTACGACTGTCCCTTGATCAAACAAGTCGAGGTTCAGGAATTATTCCCGGGAATCGAGAAGGAAGTGATCGAGGTCGGGCAGGTCCTCCCATGGGAAGGATCCAGCATTTCCGCATTCGAGGTCATCAACCTCGCGGCAATTATCCAGCATCTCAAGCCACAGCGAGTATTTGAAATCGGAACATCCAAAGGAGTCACTGCCTACAACCTTGCTCTCAATCTGCCCGAAGGCGGCCAACTCCTCACGCTGGACCTTCCACCTGCAACGGAAGCCGGTGCCGAAATCTCCACCAAATTCGATGTCACCGCCTCGGACACCAAGATGATTTTTGCAGACCGGGTCAACCGCAGGTTCCTCGGCACTTCGGTCGAATCCCGCATCACCCAACTTTACGGGGACAGTGCCGCCTTTGACTATTCACCTTATGAAAAGTCCTGCGATGTGGTTTTTGTGGATGGTTCACATGCCTATGAATACGTCAAATCCGACACGGACTCCGCCCTGCGAATCGTGAAATCCGGTGGTTGGATCATCTGGCATGACTACAACGATGGTTTCTTCTGGCCCGAAGTGAGGCGATATCTGAAGGAGGTCTCAGGCAGCATGAAGATCTACCGCATCAAAGGCACAATGTTTGCCATCGCACGAATCTAGTCTTTCTCCAAAGATTGGATGACATTGGAAAAATCCACCGATGCTGAATCTGCTGCGATCCACATCGGAGAATTGGCTGCCGATCTGACTAACACTGGTCAAATACTGAAGTTCCGATATTCGTCTTGCCCCTAAATTCCATGAACAAAGCAAACGAATTGCAGGTTCCGGTCGTCTGCGCCCTGATTCCTGCTTACAATGCCGGAAAATTTCTCGAGAAAGCGGTTGAATCCCTTTTGGAACAAACGCGCAAATTGGATAGAATCATCGTGATTGACGACGCAAGCACGGATTCATCCACGCAGACAATTCGGAAGTGGATAGATGAAGGCCTCGTTGAACTCATATCCAACCCGACCAATTTGGGACGAGCCAAGTCCCTCAACCGTGCGTTCGAAGAGGTAGAAGCCGATTATTTTGTCCTGTTGGATGCTGACGACATTTCACTTCCAAATCGTGTTGAGCTCCAACTTGCATTCATGGAAGCCAATCCGGCTGTGGGATGTTCCAGTTCCTTCATTGAATACATCAGTTCCACGGGAAATGTTCTGGGAGTTGGCAAACTCGATATTGTGAATCAAGAGGTGTTTGAACACTATTTCAAAATAGCAGAGCACTTTGCGCTTTTCTGCCCTGCTGCGATTCTCAGGGCCGAGGTGGTAAAACGGGAAGACCTGCGCTTTCGCGGAGAATTCTGGCCCGCCGACGATATCGACCTCTGGAACCGTATTGGTGAGGCAGGCTGGAGTGTTTTGGCACAACCTGAAATATTGGTTCAATATCGGATCCATGGTTCATCCGCGGTTACCAGCTCCTTCGTCAGAACCCGTATGCAATATGAATGGCTCCGTCACTGCCTTCGCGCCCGTCGAAGCGGGAAACCGGAACCGACGCGCGACGAATTTCTTGCGATTTGGAATTCCGCACCCCTTCTTGTTCGCTGCAACCGATTCCGGAAAATCCAGTCAAAAGGGTTCTACCGAGCTGCGGGTTTTTCGTTTGCCGAACGCAGGAGAGTCAAAGCAATCGGTCAAATGATGATCTCACTTTCAATGGCTCCCAGTTATGCTGCGAGCCGGATTTTCCAGCAGTTTCGTGGACGAACAGCCAAATCCCAGCCAACAAACAGGTGAATCCGCGCTCACAATTCGCAGGCATCCTATGTGGAGCACTTGACGAAGCCGGACTCCCTTGGGCCATTACCCACGGTGCGGAGGGTTACCCGGACAAGGTTGGACGCGACTTTGATATCCTTTTACCAGCCAGATACCACGATGAAGCAGTAAACCTGGTAAAAGAAACTGCCGCAGGCCTGGGATGGGATTCTTGTTTGCTTCCGCTCCGCTGGGCAGGAGCGCCAATATTTCTATGGAAGCTTGATCGGGATACCCTTTATTTCTTTGAAATGCACTTCATTGACCGGATCGACTGGTCGGGGTGCATTCTCGCCGATGGATCAGAGCCCCACTCCGCTTCCGTAAAGGTCAACGGACTTTCCATCGCAACCTGGTCATCTTTCGCAAAACGCATACTTACCCAGATTCTTGCTGGCTGTTGGCACCGGATTGAGGACCGACCGGATGATTTTCTGATTCAGCCCAATGAGGACCCGTACTTGGAAGATTCCATGGCTTGTCTGTTCGGTCGAGAGACCGGCAAGCGACTCCTTGAGTTCATTCGAAAAGGCGATTTCGACGAGGTCAAAAGGCTCGCACCAAGATACCGAATCAACTTGATCCTTCGCGCATTGCTTCCTGGAACGGGCGTGCGTATTTCCACATCCTGGTTCACTGGCAAATTCGCCCGGACGCTCGGTGTTTCTCCGTGGTTGCCACCCTGCCTGTTCGTAATCGGGGATCAAAGCTCCATTGATTCCATCGATGGACTTTTGGCACAGGTGACTCCTCATTTGGGGTTCGGAAAATGCCACATTCTCCGTCAGCCGCCTGACAAAACAAGCGTTCCCGAATGGTGGAAAAGATGGCAAATACATGTGAACCGATCGCTTTTCCATCTCGTGGTGGTGCCGCTGGAACCAACAATGGATGGTTTCGCGAAAGTGAAGGCAAGATTGGGACATCAAGCGGTCGCAACCGGAGTATGGGTAGCCGTTGATCACTCCAAAGCCGACGGATTGAAAGGCATATTCGAAATCCCGGCAGATGCCTCCTATGTCACCGTCTCCCATCCATCCAAATTCGGAGTGGAAGTCGCCTATGCTTACATCCGGCAACTGAAAAGGATTTCGGAACGTGGTTGATCAGTGACAACACAGAAACTCTCCGGCCGTGTCCTTGCCTTTGCCCCCCCGGATAACCAGATTTTCGTAAAAAAATTCAATGAAAAAACTTCTATTTGAGTTCGGTGATTGGATGACCAGAATCGGAGAAAAACGGAACATCCGCGTTCTGATCTACAATCCGGTGACATGGCTGAGATTCCTGATCTCGGCATGGCGCAACGGCAAGGCATTTGCCAGTGCTTTGAAATTCCACCATCCGGAACTCAAAAGTTGCGTTGATATCGGTGCTGGCGCCGGAGGTTATGTTAGAGCATGCCGGAAAGCCGGTTTCGAAGCGACGGGTTTCGAATACTCCGCTGCTGGTCGTTTTCTGGCTAAGCTTCAGTCGGTTCAATTGAATCGATTCGATTGCGGTGACGTGAAATTCCGGCCAAATGTGCGTGCGGATATGGCTTTCAGCATCGAGGTTGCGGAACACCTTCCCGAAGAGTTGGCAGACTCGTTTGTGGAGTGCATCGCCAAATGTTCGGATCTGGTATTCTTCACTGCTGCGCAGCCAAATCAACCTGGCCAGGGGCACATCAATTGCCAACCTCCCGATTACTGGCGCAAGAAGTTCGAGTCTCATGGATTCATTCATCTGGAGGAACAGAGCCTACAGTTTTCCGAAACCTGGAATGCAAGGGGCTTTAAGGGATTCGCATCCAGAAATCTCCAAATTTTCCGGAGATCCGGTCAATAGATGGGATGTTGAGCGTCATGATGACGAAAGCCAACATTGGATTCGTGTCAATGCGATACAGCAACACGTGGAAACCAGAAACCATATGCCCCCGCAGCCATCCATCCGGAGAAGTGAATCGTGAGCGGTTTCCTTGATAAGCCGCCCACTCCCGTCCATCGGGAATTGGTTCCGTTGACGGGAATACGCAGTTTGGCAGCCCTCTGGGTTTTCTTCTACCATTCGAAGTCCGAATTGATCCGCGCATTTCCCGGGCAATCATGGTTCATCGAAGGGGTGACGGGTTGCGGATATTTGGGAGTCGATCTGTTCTTCACGCTCAGCGGATTCATACTTGCCTACAATTACAGCGGACTGTGTTCCAATCTGAAGCGCGGAGACTATCTGAGGTATCTTTGGCTTCGTCTTGCGAGAATTTACCCCGTTCATCTTTTCACGTTGATCCTGTTTGTAATCGCGGTTCTTGGAGCAAAACTCTTTGGAATAGGACTTACCAAGCCAGAGTTTTACAATACTGCAGATTTTTTCCGGAACATCTTTCTGGTTCAAGCGTGGAGCTTTCCAGTTAGGCCATCATGGAACACTTTATCGTGGTCCGTAAGTTGCGAATGGCTCGCTTATCTGACCCTGCCTTTCTGGCTGTTGATACACCGAGGAAGGTCCACTGCCGCACACATAACATTATACGGGATCCTGGCAGTCGCATTGGTCTTCATTTGCCATTCCATTCGATTCGATTCCACATTCGGTTATGGCCTGATAAGAATTCTGTTCGAATTCAATCTTGGAATCATCGCTTATCATCTTTTCAATATTCGATTCGCGAAGGAATTGCATTGGACCGCGATCATGCTTGTTTCTTCGGTGGTGGTGTTTGTCACTCCGTATTTCATTCGCGAGTTCGATTTCCCCGTATTTTTACTTTCACCAGTTTTCGGAGTCATCATTCTGGGCTTGTCATACGAGAACAGCCTTTTTTCCCGGATATTGTCCTGGAGACCATTCGTATACGGTGGCTACGTTTCCTATTCATTTTACATGATCCATGAGCTCATCCTGCTGGTTGCACGGAAGGCGTATTCGTATTCGCCAGCTCCGCTGCAACCATTGGCCAATTTCCTATGGATACCGCTGGTTCTTTTGGCGACCGCCATTGCTGCAACTTGCATTCATCATTTCATCGAAGAACCCAGCCGGGTGTTCATGAGGAGCAGGCTCACGAGCCGTGATCGCAGTCGCAAGGAGGGAACTCGATGATTCCGGGCGTGAATCATGCGGAGCCATCCATGTGAAGGGGAATCAGAGACCGAATCGATGAAGCTCCTTATCTCCGCATACGCCTGTGAACCCAACCGGGGATCCGAACCCGGAGTGGGCTGGGAGTGGGCCACCCGTTTGGCCGCCCGGCATGAGGTCACTGTGATTACCCGTAGCAACAATCAAGTGGCCATCGCGAACGAATTGGCTGCTGGGACTGCCACAGGGAAACCTCAGTTCATTTATGTGGATTTGCCGGATTTTTTCCTGCGCCTCAAAAAACGCGGCATCCTTCCAGTATCGCTCTATTACCTTCTCTGGCAGCTGACTGCCAGAATCGCGGTCCACTCCCGGATGCGCGAATTCGATCTGGTGCATCACGTCACATTCAATGGATTCCGCTTCCCGGGCGCGTGGTGGAAGACTCCGATCCCTGTGGTTCTGGGTCCGTTGGGTGGCGGGTCGATCGCCTCCTCATCCTACCGCAGCTGCTTTGGCAGCTGCTTTGGCAGCCGCTTGTTCTCCGAATGGTTGCGGGGTCTCAGTGTCCGCTGCTGGCGACTCAATCCTTGGACCCTCGCATCGCTGCTCTCAAGCGACGCGGTGCTGGCGGTTGGGCGCGAAATGGCCGAACGATTTGCGAAGCTCGGCATCCAAGCCGATTTGATGCTGGAAACCGCGGTTCCAGCCGCCTTGGAAGCGGAACCCAAAAATGTCCAAGCGTGTGATCGAAAAGATTTCCTGCTCGTTGGCAATTTGGAGCCATGGAAGGCATGGCAAATCGCATTCGATGCGTTCGCGGCTGCGGTTGCGGGCGGGATGAATGGCCACAGACTTGTCGTGATCGGCACCGGCCAGCAGCTCGCGGAAGCCAAAACGCGGGCAGTCGAACTCGGACTGGAGCAGGACATCGAGTTCGCCGGACTGTTACCACGGGAGCCATTGTGGGAACGGATGAGAAACGCAAGGGGTTTGGTTTTCTCAAGCGTCCGTGACACCTCTGGCAATGCCGCGCTTGAAGCCATGGCCGCCGCATGCCCCGTGATCTGTTTCAAGCACCAGGGCGTGGCATGGATGACCGATGACAATTGTGCCATCCGGATTGATCCCGGAGAGTGGGAATCGAGTGTGGAAGGTTTCGCCAAGGGAATGATCGCGCTCGCCGGGGATGATGTCTTAGTCGAGACACTTGGCAAGGCAGGCCGGAAGCGGGCGATGGAAGAGTTCTCGTGGGAGGCTAAAATCCGGAAGGTGGAGCGAATTTACCAACGGGTGACCGGACTCGCAGACAGCGCCAGTGATGAAGATGGTGACTTGTAGCGACGGTCTGTGACCGTCGTTAATTCTCCTCATCGGCGATTGCAAAACGACAGTCATAGACTGCCGCTACAGTTCGCCAAATGCAGCAGTCAACCGAACCCGATTTGAGCTCTAGCGAACTTTAGCAAATCGGCGAAGCCCTATCTGGCTTGGCCGGAATCAATTACCGAAAATGGATTTCACCATTGTCACCGCCAGTTACAACTATGGACGCTACATTGGCGAGTGCCTGGATAGCGTGGCGGCTCAGGAAGGAGCGACGCTGGAACATCTCGTGATGGATGCGGGGTCGAAGGACGATACCGCCGAGGTGGTGGCGCGCTATCCGCATGCCACATTCTTCCAGGAACCCGACAAAGGCATGTGCGATGGAATCAACAAGGGGTTCCTGCGCGCCAAGGGCGAATGGGTGATCTGGCTGAACGCCGATGACCGGCTCAAGCCCGGGGCGCTGGCAGCGGTCAAGGACTTTGCGGAGAAACACCCGGAGGCGGACGTAATTTTCGGTGCTTGGGACTTCGTGGATGCGGATGGTAAATTCGAGCGTCGGATGAGTCTGTTTCCCTTCCGACGACTCATGCTGGCCCACTTGGGATGCTACATCGGCTCCACCGCCTGCTTCCTACGGCGCAAGACGGTGATCGACGAGGGCTTCCTGCTAGATCTGGAATACCGGATCTGCATGGACGGCGAACTCTACGCCCGTCTGGCCAAGGCAGGAAAACGCTTCCAATACTTCCCCTGCGTGCTCGCGGACTTCCGCCGCCACGGAGAGAATCTGAGCCTGCGCAATTTCGAACTCAGCGGAATCCACCGCATCCTGAAAGTCCAACGGCAATATGCCGAGGCCCGCTCCATCCGCCGGTTTTATGGCATCAACCTCTTGCGCGACGACATGTTCAACGAGGCGCTCGATGCCTTGTGGTATGTCTTCTTCCGCATCCAGAAGGGGCTGCTGCGCGCTCTTTGGAGGAAACACTTGCGCCACCCTTGAGTGAACAGGGCTTTGGATGATTTCTGAATAGGCCATAAGTTGGCGATCCACGGCTGCGCTCGGCAAGGTAGGGACACGCAGAACGCGAGTTTAACTTTAGTAGCGCAAACACTCGACCTGCGGATTGGCGATTGTCAAATGACAATTGATTCGGAGCCGTCTCCCGGCTATTGATGCGGACGCTCCGCGAGCATCCGAACTCCTGCGGATACCTCCACAAAATGCCCGTCCAAAGGGCCTCCAGGCCTTCGGTAGGTTGGCTGTTTGTTGATTTGATACAGAAACACCGCATCGTCAGATCAAAATTCCTAAGTCATCAATCATAAATCTTCAATCAAGCCCGCGAGTGCTCGTGAGCAGGTTCTTGAGGAATACCGCAATCACGATGTTTTCGTCTTTCCCAGTCTGCATGATTCCGGCGGATTCGCCGTGTTGGAGGCGATGGCAACCGGCTTGCCGGTGATCTGCGTGGACATTGGAGGCCCCTCGATTTCCGTGCGTGATGACACGGGCTTCCGTGTGAGTCCCTCCTGCCGGAGATCCATGATCGACGCGATGGCGAATCACATAGCGGATTACTCCAAGAATCGCAAACTGGTGGAAGACCACGGCAGAAACGCGCGTGAATCGGTGGCCGCGCATTTCGATTGGACGCGGAAGGGCGAGATGAAGAATGAGATATATCAGTCGGTAGGGCGTGGCGGCCCTGCCGCGTCCATTTCAACTTCTACCGCCGGAGGCTTATTCTTCCCAAGGTCCACGCGTGAAACGAAATGACCTTGGACCGCCATCCGGCGGGAAAGTGGGCGGCCCGAGGCCGGGCAGCCCTCCCATTTTTTGTAGCGGATTGAAGTCCGCGCTCCGCAAGATGCGCTTCACGAAGCCACGACCGCAACCCGCATGTCTCTACAAAAGGAACAACTGTCACTGATCGCTCTGTTTAGCGCAGCCGTAATGGCATGCCTGGCAGCGGTGCTTGCCATCAACGGCGGGCAGTTCACCTACATGCTGGATGATCCCTACATTCATCTGGCAGTGGCGGAGGAACTTGCGGGTCACTGGCACTATGGGGTGAATTCAAGTGAACGTTCGGCTCCGTGTTCCAGTCCCTTGTGGCCTTTTCTGATGGTGCCGTTCGCCCGATTGCCGGGTTTTGAATTTGTTCCGCTGGTGATGTCATGGTTGGCAGCCGCGTTGACGATCTGGCTGGTGCATGGACGGATCGGCAAGGTCATGCCTGACGGAACTGACGGCAGGAAACGGACTTACATGCGGCTGGCACTTTCGGTTTTTTTGGTATTGGGCTGCAATTTCATTGGTCTGGTGTTCACTGGCATGGAGCACAGCGTGCAGGTGCTGCTGGCGGTGGCGGTGGTCGTGGGCATGCTGAGAATCGCGGAAGGTGGAAAGGCAGGCTGGTGGTTTGCGGTGGCGGTGGTGGCGGGACCGTGGATCCGCTACGAGAATCTGGCGCTTACGGTTGCGGCATGCGGGTTTCTGGTTTGGCAGCGGATGTTTCTGCGGGCAATCATCCTTGGGATGCTGGCGGTAGCGGGATTGGCGGCATTCAGCGGCTACTTGGTATCACTGGGACTCGATCCGGTGCCGGCATCGATCCGAGCCAAGTCCACCTTTGTGGATCAAAATCCATTCGTTTCGGCGCTGCGGAACCTCAAAGCCTCAATGGCCAATGGTCGCGGCCTGCTGGTGGGATTACTCGCCGCGCTGTTGTGCGGGATGGCGCTGATGAGCCGGCGCGGAGGACCATGGAAGGCGGCAGCATGGTTGCTCGCGGCAGCAGGCGGACTGCATCTGGTGGCCGGCGCGTACGGGTGGGTGAACCGCTATGAGATTTACATGCTGACCGCGCTCCTGCTGGGTGTGATCGGAATCGGCGGAATCCTCTGGCAGGACCAGATCCGGCACCTTGAAACGCGGCACACCTGGCTGCTGGTGCCGCTGCTGCCGGTGGTTGGATTCCCCTATCTGCTGTGACTTTTCAACCTGCCCACGGCCGCCAACAACATTTACGAACAGCATTACCAGATGCACCGGTTTGTAACCGAATATTGGAAAAAGCCGGTGGCAGTGCATGACCTGGGATACGTGAGCTACCGCAATCCGGAATACGTGCTGGACCTGTGGGGACTCGCTTCTGCGGAAGCGCTCCGGAGACGTACCACGGAGAAGGACCCAGCATGGATGGCCGGGATGGCACAGCGACATGACGTCAAACTGGCAATGATCTACGATCCGTGGTTTCCCAACCTGCCCGCTTCATGGCGCAAGGTTGGCAGCATGGCATTGTCGAGAAAGTGCGTCACCCCGGCGTGGAACGAGGTGTCGTTCTATGCCACGGATGACGCCGCGGTTCCGGAAGTGACGCGCGCATTGAATGATTTCAAGAACGCCAGGGGGCCGGTGTTTTAGTTGCCTACGGCACGGTGTTACGGTGTTTCAGTGTTTCGGTTGCGCTGCGCGCTCGGTGGCCCGGTGGCGCGAAAGGTTCAGTGCGTTAGCGACCGGTTCTTTCTCTCTTCTCTTACTCCAATACCGAAATTGCCTCCGCTGTGCTCCGGCCATGCCAGACAGGCTCCGCGGGTTTTCTAAACCGCTAAAAACGGCCACCGCATTCCGGGCGGCAACGCCGCAACCGAAACACCGAGCCGGAGGCAACCGAATCACTGAAAATGGACTTCACCATAGTCACCGCCAGCTACAATTACGGGCACTACATCGGTGAGTGTCGTTTCACCGGTTGTTCCGGTTGCTTTCAGCGCGGTTGCGCCTGTGGCGCGAGGTGAATCGGTAATTGAAGAGAGAATGGATCGGTGTGAAGCAACTGGCCCATTCACCTCACCGAAACACTGAGCGGCAACGCCGCAACTGAAACACCGAAACACCAACATATGGACTTCACCATCGTCACGGCGAGCTACAATTACGGGCACTATATCGGCGAGTGCTTGAAAAGTGTGGCGGAGCAGATTTCGGATTTTACTGCGGATGAGGAAAAGATGCGGGCGGGACGCCCGCGCTCCCTTGAAATCGAGCATCTCGTGATGGACGCGGGGTCGAAGGATGACACCACCGAGGTGGTGGCGCGGTATCCGCACGCGCATTTCTTCCAGGAACCTGACAAGGGCATGACGGACGGGATCAACAAGGGATTCCGCAGAGCCAAAGGAGAGTGGGTGATGTGGTTGAATGCCGACGACCGGCTGAAGCCGGGTGCACTCAAAGCGTTGAAGGATTTCGCCGAAAGGCATCCGGAAGCCGATGTGATTTACGGTGGCTGGGATTACATGAATGCCGAGGGAGTGGTGACGCGGCGGATGCCAGCACTACCGTTCGACCGCCGAATTCTCATTCAAACCGGGTGTTACATCGGATCGACCGCGTGTTTCTACCGCAGGAAAACGACACTCGCCGAAGGACATCTGCTGGACGATGACTTCGGCTACTGCATGGATGGCGAATACTATGCGAGATTGGCGCATCTGGGAAAACGCTTCGTCCCGATCCCGGAGATCCTCGCGGACTTCCGCCTGCACGATGGGAGTATCAGCCAGAGCAGTCTTGGCAAAACGGACATGGGCAACCTGCTACGAATGCAGCGCCAAGCCGCCGAGCCGCGAGCGATCCGCCGGATGTATGGCATCAAGCCGTTCAAAGATGAGAATCTGAGCCTGGTGGTGGATGGGGTGTTGTATCACTTGTATCGCCTTAAAAAGGGGATCTTGAGGGTCCTGCGCGGGTGAAGCCGGTGTTTCGGTTGCGGCGTTGCCGCCCGGTTGCGCCTGCGGCACGCAGTGTTTCGGTTGCCTGCGGCTCGGTGTTTCGGTTGCGGCGTTGCCGCCCGGTTGCGCCTGCGGCACGCAGTGTTTCGGTTGCCTGCGGCTCGGTGTTTCGGTAAGAGCGAAAGGGTCGGTCGCTCCGCGCTGATTCTTTCTCTCTGCTCTTACCGATTCACCGATTCACCGATTCACCGATTCACCGATTCACCGATTCACCGATTCACCGATTCACCGATTCACCGATTCACCGATTCACCGATTCACCGATTCACCGGGCGGCAACGCCGCAACCGATTCACTGAAACACCGGTTCAATGTGCGGCAAATGAGAGATCGAAACACAAGCAAATGAAAAAGGCCAACAGCGTCCGCGAACTCGATGTCTATCAGGCTGCATTCGCGCTGCAGCAGGACATCTTCCGGGTGTCGAAGTCTTTTCCGAGGGAGGAGATGTATTCGCTGACGGATCAGATTCGGCGGGCATCCAGATCCATCGGAGCAAATCTGTCTGAGGCATGGTCGAAGCGCCGCTACCCTGCCCATTTCCTTTCCAAGCTGACCGATGCCGATGGCGAACTACGGGAGACACAGCACTGGCTGACCACCGCGGAGGCATGTGAGTATCTGAACGCCGATGAACTCACCAGACTCAGTGAGAAAGCCGGGACCGTCGGCCGGCAACTTGGCTCGATGCTGAACAAATACGAGTCTTTCTGCCTGGACAGGTGAATCGGTTGCGCTGCGCGCGCGGTAGGTCGGTGAATCGGTAGGTCGGTGAATCGGTAGGTCGGTGAATCGGTAGGTCGGTGAATCGGTAGGTCGGTGAATCGGTGAGGCGAAAGGGCCAGTCGCTCCGCACCGCTCCTTTCTCAATTCAATTACCGATTCACCGAGCCGAAGGCCACCGAGCGCGAAGCGCAACCGACTCACCGAGCCGCGCAGCGGCAACCGGGCGGCAACGCCGCAACCGATTCACCGAAACCCCGAGCCGAAGGCAACCGCTTCACCGATTCACCGAGCGCGCAGCGCAACTGTGCCGGAGGCACCCGGGCGGAGCAGGCGCATTCACTTCTTGCTCCTTTGGGGTTTCGCCCTATATTTTTTCCATGCAAGTGACCCTTGAACTGCCTGAAAGCGCCTTTTCCTCTCTGCGGCAGGCTCCTGATGATTTCGCGACGGAACTCAAGTTGGCCGCCTGTGTCAAATGGTACGAGCTGGGGCGTTTGTCACAGTCCAAAGCCGCTGAGATGGCAGGCCTTTCCCGCGCCGGCTTCATCGACGCGCTTCGTGCATATCGGGTCCCGGCGATTCAAATCGAACCTGATGGACTTGCGAAGGAATTGCTGCTGTGAAGCATTGGATTATCAACGCATCCCCCTTGATCCTGCTCGGCAAGGTCAAACACTTGGATTTGTTGGGGTCGTTGGCTCCTTCTTTTTCATGAGCTTGTCGCTGCAGGTTCGATGCTTTCGGATCAAGTCATAAAGGAAGCACTGGAACTGGCTGGGGAGTAGGTCCGGGCGGCAACGCCGCAACCGATTCACCGAAACACCGAGCCGCGAAGCGGCAACCGGGCGCGCAGCGCAACCGTGCCGAAGGCACCCGGTGTTTCGGTTGCCTTCGGCTCGGTTGCGCCTGCGTCGCGGGAATTCGTCGACCGTTTTTAACGGTTTAGAAAACCCGCGAAGCCTGTCTGGCATGGCCGGAGTGCAACGAAGGCAATTTCGGTAAGAGCGAAAGGGTCGGTAGCTCCGTGCTGATTCTTTCTCTCTGCTCTTACTGAATTACCGATTCACCGATTCACCGGGCGGCAACGCCGCAACCGATTCACTGAAACACCGAGCCGAAGGCAACCGCGCGCCGCAGGCGCAACCGAAACACATGTTCCTCTCCTTCCTCGGTTGTGACGGCTCCGGCAAGTCTGCGGTGATCGCCGGAGTGACGGAGTTGCTGGAGGCCGATGGCGTGGTGGTGAGGCGCGGTCACTGGCGGCCGCAGGCGCTTGATGGTGGCAGCGAGGCGGCTGGTGCCACGGCCGATGATCCGCATGGGCAGATCCCGCGCGGGGTGGCTTCTTCGGTTCTTAAACTCGGCTGGCTGTGGCTGAACTGGTGGATCGGGTGGTGGAAATTCCTGCGGAAGTCGGCGCGGGATGGAGTGGTCTTGTTCGACCGCTACCATGCGGACCTGTTGGTCGATCCCCGGCGCTACCGCTACGGCGGGCCGATGTGGCTGGCGCGGCTGGCGAGCGGCTTGATGCCGCAGCCGGACCTGGTGGTGTTTCTGGATGCGGAGCCCGAGGTGCTGCTGGCAAGGAAACAAGAGGTCGGGCGGGAGGCGCTCGAGGAAGCACGCAAGAGGTATCTGGAGCTTTGCGCCGGGCATACGCGGTTCCAGATCATCAATGCCGCACAGCCGCTGGAGGCGGTAATTGAATCGGTGCTCAGGGAGATGGATCAAATCCGGTAGGGCGCGATCCGGCCCGGTCCGAAGTGATTACCCTTGAGGGCGAGGTGTTCAATGCGAGCCAAGAAGAGGGAATGAGGAAGGCAGGAAAGCAGGAAAATCCATGAACTAGCAGGATTGAGCGAGATTCCCGGCCATTACGGGGTGGGTGATGTCTTTCACTAATCGTCCTGATCCTCAAATCCATTCCTGCCTTCCTGCTTTCCTAATTTTAATACGTATCTGAGAAAGCGAATGCTCCGCGAATTTCTTTCCCTTCCTCATTCGCCCCCCGCCCGCACCGCCCATTCCTCCTTTGCAAGGCTACGGCGGACAAGGCGGGCGGAAGGCAGGGCCCAAGCTTTGTTGAATTCATTCAAAATCCGGAATCCCCTCCATGACCGACGAAGAAGCCATTGATCACGCCTTGTCGGCCGTGGAAATGCGGCCCGGATCCTATGCGCTGCTGAAGCGGAACGGCCGGGTGTTGATGGCCTTGCCAGCGAGAAGCGATGCGGCGGGCCTGACCCTTCTTCTGTATCAGCCACAGCGATTCAAAGCCCGGCTCGGAGCGGTGGCGACACAGATTCTGGCTTTGTTTGCCTTGCATCGGATGGTTCTGCCGAAATACCGGTCAGCCGGAGGCAAGGCGGGTCTCGACCCGGAGTTCACTGGCTGCATTCCGGGCACGGCGGGCGTCTTGCTGGGTTCACCCGAGCATCGGGTGCGGAGGGCGATTCTATGCTATCAGACGACCGAGGGCTGGGAGGTGGCGAAACTTGCTTTCGGTCCCGAAGGAAGGTCGGTGATCGAGGGCGAGGCGGCGGCGATCCGCAGCCTTCCCCGGGATCTGCCTGGCCGGCCGGAACTTCGTGGATTGCATCATTGCGGGACTTTTTTTTCCTTGCTGCGCATGCCGCGTTTGAGGGGCATGCCGTTTTCTCCGCAGCACTCCCGTGATGCAGTCGCGCTGTTGGAATCGTGGATCCTTGATCTGCCGCCGTTGAATGCCGAAGCCTTCCCCGAGTGGGGCGCTATCCACCGCACGTTGGAATCATCCCCATCCGGGCTCAATACCATCGAAGCCCTAGCGGCGATGCGCCTGAAGCCGGCTGTCCGCCATGGCGACTTCGCACGTTGGAACTTGATCCGCAAGGACGATGGCTCGTTGGGCGTCCTGGATTGGGAATGGGGCCACGAAAGGGGAATGGCCGGCTTGGATCTGGTGCATTATTTCCTCCAGGACGCCAGGCTCGTCGAACGGCTGAGCCCCGCTGATGCCATTGCAAAGACCCGCTCCACCCTTGGGACCGGGCCCTGCGCGGATTACCTGCAAAGGGCCGGATGGAACTGCGACCCCATCCTGCCAATCATCGCCAGCCTGGCATGGAAACAGGGCGCGGGGCATCAGGACAATGAGGAGTTGCTGGAGGCGGCTGTAGAGGCGGGTCTATGACCGTCGCACTTCATCAAGAAAGATGAGTTAGTGATTGTATCATGCTTCGTGCGGGGGATTCGATTCCCCTTTACCGCCTCCTGTGGGCGGGACGCCCACTCTCATTGAAGCACTTGGCTCATTTCCCCTTACCGGCACTCTCCTCCCTGAAGTTTCGACATTTCGGCTTTTCGACTACGAGACCTTTGACTTCTTCCGTGTCCTCTAAAAAATCCCACATCCTTCTGATGGGACAGACACCGCCGCCGTGGCACGGGCAGGCGGTGGCGACCCAGATCTTGTTCGAACACGACTGGCCGGGCTTTGAGGTCCATCGGCTGCGGATGGAATTCAGCGAGGAAATGCTGGAAGTCGGACGTTTCCAGTGGAAGAAGATCCGGCATTTGTGGCAACTGATTCGCCAAGCCAGGCAAATCCTCAAAGCGCATCCGGATTGCGTTTTGTTCTATCCACCGGCAAGTGCGAAGTGGATTCCATTTGCGAGGGACGTCATTTTCCTTTCCTCTGTCCGTCCGCTTGCAGGATCGACGGTGTTCATTTTCCACGCCAGCGGCTTGCCGGTGTTCGTGAGAGGAGGGATGATCCGGAGCTGGCTTGGACAACGGGCCTATCGCCATGCGAACGTCGCCCTTGAGGTGGCACAGGAAGTGGTGACGGCCCACGAGGTCTTTGCCGCCAAATCCTGGCAATGGTGTCCCTGCGCGATTCAGGTTTCCGAAATCCCAAGAACCGGGCGGCAAGCTGATCAGCCTTTGACCGCTCTTTTTGTTGGCAGTCTTCAGGAGGGCAAGGGAGTGCTGGAGGTGCTCAGAACCGCCTCGATCCTGAAGAAACAGGGCAGGGAACGGGATTTCAAATTCAGGATCGTAGGCAAATGGTTTTCGGAGGACTTCGAACAGGACTCTCGCCACCTTGCCAACGAATTGGAACTGGAGGGCATGGTCGAGTTTTTCGGGCAATTGACCGGCGACGACAAGTGGCAGGCGTATGCGGACGCCGATGTCTTCTTTTTCCCGACCCACTACGAATCCGAGGCCACCCCCATCGTGCTGATGGAGGCGCTGGGCATGGGGCTTCCCCTGTTGACCACCGAATGGGCAGGGATTCCTGCAATGCTCGAAGGCTGTGGGTCCGCAAATCTTTGTCCGATCCGCTCACCCGAAAGCTATGCGAAGGCATTGCTGGATCTGGACGGCAGGCGTGGGGATGCCGCGAAACTCGAGGTGGTTTCGAAACAGTTCTATCAGGAACATTTCCTGCCGATCCGCTTCATCGAGCGGGTGGAGAAGGCGTTTCTTACTGCGGTGGGGGGTGAAAAGCCGGTGTTTCAGTCGCCTGCGGCCCGGTGTTTCAGTAAGTCAGTAGGAGAAGAGGAGAACGTTGAGCGCGGAGCCACCGAATCTTCCACTCTTTCCGAAACACCGAAACACCGAAACACCGAAACACCTTCTTCCTCGTCTCATTTACATATCTCTGTCTATCTCGCCGACCAGAATCCGGGGCATGACCGGAGCTTCGGGATTTCCCGAATGTCTCAGGTGGTGCTTAAGTCGCTGCATGCGACGGGGCGGGTGGAGATCGGAACCATCACGTCCAAGACATCGCAACAGGCACCCGGGGGCCTGGGGCCGTCGCGAGTGCTTCCTTGGGGCACGCGGCGGAAGTGGGTCCGGCTCCTGAGCGACCATTTCCACCCGATCTTCGCACGCGGGGACTTCGTCCCGGATCTCCATTATTTTCCGAAGGGTTACCTGCCTTTTCTCGACGTTTGGTGCCGTCCCTCAGTGGTGACGATCCACGACACGATCATCCAGTATGACGAGGACCATTATCCGAAGTGGCGCCGGTCATGGGAGTATGCCTACTGGGCGATGATGCTGAAGCACACCCTCCGCAGGGCGGACAGGATCATGACCGTTTCCGAGTCGTCCAAGAAGCAGATCGAGGCGTTCATGGATCGGCACGGGATAGCGAGAAAGGAGATCACGGTGACATATGAGCCGTGTTTGTATGAGGAGACCTCCCAACCGGAGAATCCGCCCAAGGAGAACTATGTGATTCACCTGGCATCGGTGGAGCCGCACAAACGCACGTCGCACCTGATCCGGTGGTGGCATGAAGCGGAGAAATCCGGACGGAAACTCCCGACTCTGCACCTGATCGGCAGCGTTCCGCCTGAGGTGGAGTCGGTGCTGGGCAGTTCGCACAGCATCGTCAAGCGGCCGTTCCTCGAAGACAGTGCGCTGCGCGCGGCCTATCTGAATGCGAAGGCGCTGGTGCTGCCATCGGAGATCGAGGGATTCGGGCTGCCGGCGCTCGAAGCATATTTTCTGGGCACGCCGGTCTGTTTTGTCCGGGGCACTTCGGTTGATGAAGTTTTGGCAGTAGCGACAAGGAAGGGGGGATTCCATCTGAGCGATTCGTTATCACTCTTCGGGGCACTTGAAGAGGTTTTGGCGATGTCGGCTGAGGAAGTCCGTGATTGCGGATTGAAACTCCGCGAAACATACGCTGCGGAGAAAGTTGCGGCCAGAATGTTGGAGGTGTTCGAGGAAGTAAGCCGGTGAACCAGTGAATCGGTTGCGCCTGTGGCGCGCGGTTGCCGCTCGCGGCTCGGTGAATCAGTAGAGCGAAAGAGCCAGTCGCTCCGCACCGATCCTTTCCCTCTTCAAATACCGATTCACCGAAACACCGCGGCATCGCCGCATTCGTTTCACTGAAACTGAAACACCGAGCCGGAGGCAACTGGTGTTTCGGTGGGGCGAAAGGTTCAGTGCGTTAGCGACCGATTCTTTCTCTCTTCATTCACCGACTCACCGAGCGCGCAGCGCTCCGATTCACCAAACAACATGCAACCGCGCAGTCACGGATTTCCGCCCGAAGCCGACATGCCCATTTGGTTGTTCCCGGACGATTCGGCGCTGAAAGCCCATCCGTTCTACCGCGAAGCCAAGGCAGGCGATGTCACAGCCGCCGTGCGCCTTGTATCGGATCTAGCTCTGCCATTTCTTATTCAGAACAGGCATCGCTTGCCGCAAGAGGCTTGTTACGTGGCCCCCCACGCGCGAGAGGCCACTGGCGACAATGCCATCCCACAGGTTCTTGCCCAGGCTTGTGCGATGCTTTCCGGTGGCAAAGCCGACGATGACATCGTCCAGATCAGCAGGGTTTTCCACACTGGCGCGGATCCAATGGAGCGCATGGCTTCACGGGCCGCGTTCGAAGGTTTGGTCAAGCCTGATGCCATCCACATCCTTGTGGATGATGTCACAACGATGGGAGGAACACTTGCAGAACTCGCCGATTTTATCCAGATTCGCGGTGGTATAGTCGGCGGTGCTGTGGTAATTGTGAATGCGGGACGCGCTAAGAACCTTTGTCCGTCAAAAGAGGTAGTCCGTAAAATCGAAAAACGTTTCAGCCATGAACTCGAAGAAATCGTCGGCATCCAAGCCAAAGCCCTCACCGCAAACGAGGCCAACTACCTCATCGGCTTCCGAACTGCTGACGAGGTCCGAAATCGACTCGCTAAGGCTAGGCAAGAGACAAATCTCAGACTACGCTCAAAAGGCCTTGAAAGACAAGATTGAGGCGGCCTTGGGCGGGTAGGGCCGTAGGCCCGGTGTTTCCGCCGTTGCTACAGCTATGGCGGACAGGTCGGTTGCGGCGTTGCCGCCCGGTTGCGCCTGCGGCGCGCGGTGCATCGGTGTGGCGAAAGGACCAGTCGCTTCGCGCCGCCCCTTTCTCTCTTCAAATACCGCATCACCGAAACACTGAAACACCGAGCCGGAGGCAACTGGTGTTTCAGTGGGGTGAAAGGACCAGTCGCTTCGCACCCCTCCTTTCTCTCTTCTCTTACCGATCCACCGAGCGCAAAGCGCAACCGATTCACTGAAACACCGGGCCACGAAGCGGCAACCGAAACACCGAGCGCGTAGCGCAACCGTGCCGGAGGCACCGATCAAACCCACACCATGAAAACCGTTTACATCGAAAGCACAATCCTGAGCTACTTGCTCTCCCGACCCAGCAGGGACATTATTCAGTGTAAACCAAGGCCATGAATTCCCACAAGTCTGCACCCCTGAAGAACTCACAACCATCTCCGGCGTTCGAAGATCCGATTGTCAAGGAGGTGCGTGACACCCGTCACGCTCTGGCATCGGAACTCGGTAATGATCTGCAGAAAATCGTCCGGGATCTTATCCTGCGCCAAAAGCAACTCGGGGAACGTCTGCGGACTTCCTGAAATTGAAATCGCAGGGTGACATCGCCGCCAATCACAAGCTCGTTTTGTAGCCTCATATTCGCTCAAAAGGCATTGAAAGACAAGGTTGAGGCCGCCTTGGAGCGCCGGAGTTCACGCTTCAGCGTGCTCTTCCCATGACGAATTCTTTTGCCAGATTGCCGGCAATTTCACAACTTCCCACCAATGAAGACCGCACCTGACACTGCCATTGTGCGGGATCTGGCGTTTTTGGCGGATCACCCGGATTTACTGATGGCGGTCGTGTTCGGTTCCACAGCCGATGGGCGTGCCGGTTGCGACAGCGACGTCGATGTTGCCATTTATCCGCGAATTCCGCTCGATCACTGTTCATTGCAGGATCTCTCGGACCAGATTGCCATGGCAACGGGCCGAACGGTGGACCTCGTGGACCTTTCCACCACCCACGGCGGCTTGTTGAGGCAAATCCTGCGCAACGGGCGGGTGATCTTCTCCAAGCGCCTTGGAATTCTCGGATCACTCCACGAACGGTTGCTGGACTGGCAGGAAGACTTCGAACCAGCCATCAAAGCCATGCTGGCCACTCGAATGAAACGTTTCACATCCCCGGTTCATGGACACTGACATGGGAGTATGCCTACTGGGCGATGATGCTGAAGCACACCCTCCGCAGGGCGGACAGGATCATGACCGTTTCCGAGTCATCGAGGAAACAGATCGAATCGTTCATGGATCGGCACGGGATA
>Ga0315903_10003912_pt1 | contig 20301 bp, 16 predicted proteins | sample LakEriMetagenome_7_FD_203524 | JGI IMG/M metagenome (GOLD analysis project Ga0315903, IMG submission 203524) | Freshwater fungal communities from buoy surface, Lake Erie, Ohio, United States - Buoy 2 MA119 | ecosystem: Environmental > Aquatic > Freshwater > Lake | place: USA: Lake Erie, Ohio... | reverse complement strand
CCGCAGCTGGCCGCCCTCGCGGCGCAGGGCTTCGGCCGGGTGGAAGGCGACGCCATCATCCTGAGCCGCGAAGGCCTCATGCAGGTCGACCGGCTCCTCCACGAGTTCTTTCTGCCGCAGCACCGCGATGCCCGCTACACCTGATCCGGAGCGCATGGACCTGCTCATGCCGCTGCATTACTTCTATGCGCAGCAGGACCGACCTCTCCCGGAAATCCATTTCCTCACCGGCCCGGAAATGCCGGAGCCGGACCGCCACCTCCTCGTGCACGCCTCGGACATGACACCAAGGCTGCGCGACTGGCACCGCTGCCCGATCAGCCTCTCCGTGGTCCACGCGGAACTCTCGAAGGACTACGTCATGCGCCAGGTGGTGCTCCGCCGCAGCACGGATGGTGCCCCCGTCGAATACGGAGCCATCGGCATTCACCTCGAGGGGTTTCCAGCGGACGTGCGCACCCGGATTGCCAGCGGTGCCACCCCCCTCGGCAGCATTCTCGAGGAATCCGCCATTTCGCACCGCAGCGCCCCACGCGCCTACTTTGAAGTGAAGGCGGATGCCCACATTGCCGGCCTCCTCCACTGCCCGGAAGGGACTTTTCTGCACGGCCGCTGCAATGCCCTCTCGTTTCCCGATGGCATGGTCTTCGCCGACATCGTGGAAATCCTCCCGCCCAGCACACGCTGAAGCAACCAGCCAGCTCAGCCTCCAGCCACCATCCGGACGATCTCAACGCGGTCGCCATCGCCAAGCGCGGTCACCGCAAAGTCGCGCGGAAAGAGAGCGTCCCCATTGCGCTCGACGAGTACCGGGCGTCCCTCCAGACCAAGTTCCACCAGCAAACCGGCCACCGTGGTTTCCGGCGGCACTTCCCTTCCGTCGCCATTCACCACCAGATGAATCACCGGGCCCCCGGCGGTTCCGGATGATTGGACTGCGTCCCGGCTCATTCCCCGGGCTTGAGTTTTGCGAGCCGGCTCCTCGCGGCCTCCGCACTCGTCTTGTCCAGTGGTGAATCCGGAGGAGCCGCTTCCCAGCCCGCCAGAGCCTTCCCGTAGGCCTCGACGGCCTCCGTCTTCTTCTTCGCCTTCTCGTGCAGTACACCCGTGACTCCCCACGCCCTCGCCCCAAACCGCTGGCAGCTCAGCCGATCCTCCGCCGCCAGCATCGGCTCGGCCATCAGTTCATCCGCAAGCACCACTGCTTCCGCCACCCGCTCGGCCGCCGTCTTGTCGTCGCCCGAGGCTTCCTGCAGTTCCCCATTGAGGACGAGCGACTGCACAAGGGTCAGGCGGATTCCGTTGTCCTCCGGCCGTTCCTCCTTGAGCTTGCGAAGGAAAACGATCGAGAAATTCTGATACTCCAGCGCTTCCTTCGCGCCTTCCTTGCCGGGTTTGGTGGCATGAATCAGAGATGCCACCTCGTTGTAGGTCGCCGCAAGGTTCAGCTTGAAACCGGCATCCTGCGGCTGCTCACGCATCAGTTCGGTGTAGAGATTGACACTCTCGCGGTAAGCCACCGTGGCATCCATGGGATTGCTCGATCTCGCCAGCAGCCTCCCCAGTTCATAATACCCACGCGCCATCCGGAAGCGGCAGGGAACTGACTTGCTGTCGACCTGATCATGCGCCAGCAGCAGATCGAGACTCTGCTTGTGATTGTCCACCGCGGCGGCCTCTTCCCTCTCCAGACGCGCAATCTCGAATTTCGCATCGGCCAGCAGAAACCGTTCTTCCGGAGAGAAGCCCGCCTCGCCCGGACTGCCCGTCAGCGAGGGAATCTTCAGGTACCTCGTACGCGCTTCTTCAATCTGCCCGCGCGCCGCCAGCGCCCGGCCTTCCAGCAGCAGATTGCGCGCATACTGTGGAGCAACGGCCTCATCCGTCGGGGCTGCCGCCAGCCACGATTCAAAAGCCGACGACGACAGCTGCAGGTGCGGCAGCGCATCGGCGATTCTCCGCTGGTCCATGAGAATCGATCCCGTGAGGGCCTCGGCAACCGCCTGCACCGGAATGAGTTCGCTCTTCGCCGTTTCCGATGCCGACAGCAGCGACTGCTCAAGGTCCCGGGAAACCTTCTCGAGCAGCGGCAGGGCCTCGGACTCGTTGCCAAGCGCCGACTGGAGCCGTGCCAGCTGGAGCGATCCCCGGCAGTCGGACGGCGTGGCCGCGGCTTCCTTGAACTCCTGAAGGGCTTCCGTGGCCACGGGCCGCACCGCGGCACGCCAGACCTCGAGGGTCCACGTGTCCGATGGCCGGCTCGCCAGAATCGTTTCCACCAATGCCGTCACCTTGGCCCGCCCGGCCGCACCCAGCCGGCTCGCGGATTCGTTCTCACGGAGCTTCGCTGTCTCGCTGGCATTGCCGGCCTGCGCCGCAGTCTGCCGGAGCCCAGCCACCTCGGCCGCCAGCGCCACCCTCTCGCGGTCGGCCGCCCGCCGCGCCACAGCCTGCTTGATGCCATAACCCGCCGCGCCAAGTGATCCCAGCAGAGCCAGTCCAGCCACGGCCGGCCAGCCACCATGGGTCGTCATGGCCGCGGAAACGAACTGCTTGAGCTTTCCTCCCACCCCGGCAAACACCGGGGTCCGCTCCCGCACAATCGAACCCGCCGGACGCAGCGACGGAGCCGGTGCGTCTTCCGGAATCCTCAGCGTCGAAGCCGGGGCCGGAGCCGCGTCCAGTTCATCAGAATCCTGTTTCCGTCCACCCCGGCCCGGCCGTCTCAGTTCTCCCGCCGCCTCGCCAGGGGCGGATGCCGCCGCCGCCGGAACGGTTTCCGACGGCTTCCGGTCCCCGGAAGCCAAGGACTTCAGTTCCGCAGGTTTTCCTCCTTCAGACTGCTTCGCTGGCACCATCTTGTCCCCGGCCTCCCCGGGCCCCTTCTGAACTTTCACTGCCTCGGCTTCCGAAATCACAGGATCCAGGGCAACGATTGGGTCTGGTACCGGCCCGGGTACCATGGCTGGTGCCGCTGCGGCCGGAACGACCGCTGGTTCTGGCTCCGCCGGACGCACCGGGTCCACACGTGCCGCAGATGCCACACGTGCCGGTTCGGCAGGACGGATTTCTGAAGCTTCCGTCTCCCGGGCCACCGCAGCGGTTGGCTCGACCCCGGACGCAGCGGCCTGCGCCGGCTGTTCTTCCTCGGAATCTTCGTCGGCGCTTTCCGCGGTCCGGTCGCCAAATCCCCACAGCCGTCGCTTTTTCGGCCGTTCCTTTTCCGGACGGTTCATGGCCGCCAGTTCCCCGGGAGTCACGGCCGGAGGCGGTGCCTTGCGCGGCAGCCCATCCACTCCCAGACACATGCGGAGCGCCTCGTAGACCTTCTCCATGCTCTCGTAGCGACCAGACGGATCCACGGCCAGACAGCGTTCCACAATCCGCTGCCGCTGCGCCACTCCCTCGTTGTCCGGAGGAGCCGGCCACGGCTGCAGCGCCGTCCCCCGCAGCCAGCCCGCAAATTCCTTCTCCCCAAGATCAACTTCCTGATCAAGCGCCTCCAGCAGCGGATCATACACCATGCCACCGCGCGGCCAGCCGCCATTGAGAAGATGCCACGCCAGCACCCCGAACGCATACACGTCCCGTCCCTGCGCCTTCCCCTTGGCCACCAGCCCCTGCGCCCCATCCCAGTACTCCGGCGCAATGAAAGGAGCCTGACGGTGCAGCTTCCCTGGCGGATCTCCCTCGACCCATCCCTGCCCCGCATCACTCAGCAGCACCTGCGGTTCGTCATTCTCCCCAGCCGTCACAAACGCATTCCACGAATTCAATCCCGCATGCACCACCCCGCGCACATGCAGCCATGCCAGCACCCGCGCCAGATCCTCCAGCAGCATCCACGACTCGTGAATCGGCAGCCGGCCCGTCAGCAGTTCGAAATTGACACTCCCCTCCGGCAGCTTCGCCATCGCCACCCACGCAGGACGATGCCCCACATCAAATGCCAGCACCGGCACCAGATCCGCACGCTTCCCAGCATCCCGCAGCACCTCCAGACACTTCTTCAGATACTTCCCCTGCCAGCCGCCCTCGGGATCCATCACCTTCACCACGCAATCCCCATGCTGACGGGACATCGCCCGCCATACCGTCCCAAAGGCCCCTCGGCCCAGGCTCTCGCGCAGTTCAAAACCGGGTATCGCTGGTGGCTGCATCAATCGATTCAGAAAATTATAACGGAAACGCCACCTATCGGGACCTCATGCCTGGAAGCAACGAAGATTCGGTCGATTTCCTCACGATCCGTGCTCCAATCATCAGAGAAAGCAAGAAAAACCATAAATGTCGAAAATCTTGAGAAAACGGACGGCATCGCCCCTTCCCACCGGAACCCCGGCTTCCCCCGCGTCCACGGATTCCCGTCCGGATGCGCTGGAGGAAGCATTCCTCGATTTTCTGTCGGCGGAACGGAACGCGTCGCCGCGCACGCTGATCAATTATGGGCATGCCCTGGGCCGGTTCCGCGGGCAGTGGCAAGGATTCCGGTCGTGGCCCGAGGTTACCGCCGATGACCTGCGGGGCTGGATGTTCCGGATGATGAAGGCGGAGGCGGGACGTGCGACCGTGCGGCTGCATTTCAGTGCGCTGCGGAGTTTCTTCCGGTTCCTGCAGCGACGCCATGGGCTGGCTGCCAACCCGCTCGAGGATGTGCGCATGCCGAAGGCGGAACGGAAGCTTCCGGTCGTCCTCACGCTCGCACAACTCGAGGAACTGCTGGCCCTGCCGCTGACCCTGCCAAAGGATCAGCAGGCCCCCGCATGGGGTCCCGCACGCGACGCCGCCATCCTCGAAACATTCTACAGCAGCGGTCTCCGCCGCCAGGAACTGGTCGATCTCAATGCCGAGGACATCGATCCCGTGAGCGGGGTCATCAGGGTCCGCGGGAAGGGCCGCAAGGAACGGCTCTGTATGCTCGGTTCGCATGCCATGACCGCGCTGCAGCGCTACCGTCACGAGGCGGGTGTGCACAGCGGACCGCTCTTTCTGAGCAAGGTGCGGCGCCGCATTTCGCCGCAGGCGGTGGCGGCCATTCTCGAAAAGTATCTCCGGGCCTCCAGCATCCCCCTGCGCATCACCCCGCACAAACTGCGCCACAGCTTCGCTACCCACCTGCTCGATAACGGAGCCGACCTGCGCTCAGTTCAGGAATTGCTCGGCCATGCGAGCCTTGCCACCACGCAGATCTACACTCACGTCTCCACGGAACGCATGAAGCAGGCGTACCGTTCCGCCCACCCGCGGGCCTGAGCGGCCTCAGGGCACAGGCGGCACCGTGCGGCCGGTCTTCGTGGCAACCAGCAACAGCGAAGTCCCCCAGCCCAGCCGCAGCGCCCGGCAGACCGCCGCATCCCAGCTGCCCAGCGAGGCAAGGAAATCGGAAACCGCGGCGCTGCGCCCAACCGGTCCCCACTGGCCCGGCCGCGCCCCCCGCAGCCACTGACCGAGCCTCGCCCATGGATAACCGATCGAATTCCAGCCATGCAGCAGGTCGATCCGCCAGGATTCCTCCGGAAACAATTCCCGCAGCCGTCCGGGCGAGTACCGCCGGACACTGCCCGGAAAACTCCCGGCCGATCCCAGCAGGCGTTCCGACGCGGGCACCTGCACGATCAGCAATCCCCCGGGCCGCAGGACCCGGCCCAGCTCGGCCACCGCCAAATGCTCATCGACCGATTCCTGATCCAGCACATCCAGACACACGACCGCCTCGAGACAGCCATCCGGCCACGGAATCGCTTCCACTTCGGCACGCTGCACGGCCGTGAAGCCCCGTTCCCGCACCAGCCGGACCGCTTCGCCGGACAGATCGAATCCCGCTACCTGCCATGGGACACGCTGACGCCGGAATTCAGCGAGGAGCCCACCCGTACCGCAGCCGGCATCGATGAGCCGGGAACCATCGGGCAGCCGCCGCCGCAGTTCCTCCACCACCATCCCGCGCAGCACCCGGTGCCACCAGCTCCCATCTTCCCGTTCCCGCAGCTGTGCCAGCCATGCCTCGTCCATAAAATTCTCCACAGGGTCTCAGTCGGCCTGCCCCAACACGGCCGCCACGCCACAGCCAGCCCGCGCAGCACTCGCGCGCCGCTTCGCTTCCGGATGGTCATGGTTCACTCTCACGCAGGTCAGTCTTCCGTCAGCAGCTCCCGCCACGCAAGTTCTTCCTCATGCCCATGACCTACGACCCATCGCCCCGCCGCTTCTGAAACGGCAGACTCTCGGCAATCCCGAGAATCAGACTCCGCATGGCATAGCCTTCCCGGCCCATCCGCTCCATGACCGCTTCCACAGCCGGCCGGTCGTACGGTTCCACCCCGCGTCCCAGCCCATAGGTCATCATCTTGCGGACCACCCCGCGCGCAAAGGTGTCGCGCCGCTCCGTCAGGAAAATCTTCGCCAGATCACCCGCCCCGCTGAACTTCTGCCCGGTCGTCAGCACCCCCGTGTTGTCCACCGGAAACTCCCCGTCGCGGTCACGCCACTTCCCGATCGCATTGTAGTTCTCCAGCGCAAATCCAAGGGGGTCGATCAGACTGTGGCAGCCCGCACAGCCAGGCTTGGTCCGGTGTGCTTCCAGCCTCTGCCGCACGGTGCCCGACTTCTCCACTTCCCTGCCCTCGGCAAGCGCGGGCACATTCGGCGGAGCCGGCGGCGCACTGATCCCCAGAATATTCTCAAGCAGCCACTTGCCGCGCTTCACAGGCGACGTCCGGATCGAATCGCTCGTCACCGTCAGAATGCTCGCATGCGTCAGAATGCCGCGCCGCTGCGCCGACTCCGGCAGCGTCACCATCCGCCATTCATCTCCGCTCACCCCCCCGATGCCATAGAACTGCGCCAGCGTCCCGTTCAGATAGGAATATCCCGCATCGAGAAATTCCGTCACCGGACGGTTCTCCCGCACAATGTGCGCAAAGAGTTCCTCCGTCTCGCGCCGCATGGCCGACCGCAGTTCCGGGGTGAATTCCGGAAAGCGCTCGGGATCGGGACGCGCCGCCCCAAGCGACCGCAGTTCCAGCCACTGACCCCCGAAATTCTCGGCCAGCGCCCGCGATTTCGGGTCGGCCAGCATGCGTTCAACCTGCGCCGTGAGATTGCTCCGCAGCTGATTGCGGAATGCCAGCGACAGCAGTTCGTCGTCGGGCATGCTGCTCCAGAGCCAGTAACTCAGGCGGCTGGCGAGCGCATATTCGTTCACATCGACAATCTTCTGCGGATTCTCGGCGTCGGGTTGCCGCTCGATGCGGTAGAGGAAATGCGGGGACACCAGCACGGCCTTCATGGCCACCCGCAGGCTATCGCGCCAGCCTTCGCCGGCCCCGCTGACGGCCCCGAACACCTTCATGAGCCGATCCACTTCACCAGGCACGGCGGCCCGCCGGAAGGCACGGCTCGCAAAGTGCTGCAGCACCAGCCGCGCCCCGGCTTCGCTTTCCCCTTCCGCCCCCGCCTTCGCGAGAACCTGTGCGAGCACTTCGCCGGGCGGTGCCGGCTGCACATCGAGCGGCCCCTCCACCTCGATGCTGCGCAGCCGGATGTTCCGGTCCCGGCCCTTCCCTTCAGGCAGCGAGGGATCGTAGAAATCATTCAGAAAATCAGCGGTCACCTTGTGCGATCCCTTCTCAAGGGTCACTTTGGCCTCGATGGTCTGCGGCTTCGCGGGGTCGGCCGACTCCATGACGAAGGTGCCGACTTCCTTTCCGGCGGCCTTCACGCGCAGTTTGGCCCGCTCGTTGCCAGCCGCTTCTTCCCATGCCACCACCCGGATCCGGTAGCTGCCGGCCGCGGCCGCATCGAAATCGACTTCGCATTCGCCAGGAAAAGCAAGCAACCGCGTCTCATGGTCGGGCAGGCCCGCCCCATGCAGCGCTTCCCCGCTGTACTCCCGCCGGTCCGGCGGACCAGGGAGGGGCGGCAGCACTTCAAGGAGCACTCGGTCGGCCGCAATCAGATACCGTTCCATCAGAATCGGCGGCAGCGTGAGCACGTCCCCGATGTTGTCGAAACCATACCCCGTGTCGTCTTCAGGAAATTCATCGGCGGGACGCGACTTCGCCCCCAGCAGATCCCGCACCGTATTGTTGTACTCCACCCGGTTGAGCCGCCGCACCGTCACCCGCCCCGGATCGGGATTCGCCGGATCCACCGGGTTCAGCAGCTGGTCGATCCATGCCACCAGCAGGTCCCGTTCCTCCCGCGTCGGCTGCGTCTTTTTGTCCGATGGCGGCATGGTCCACTGCTCAATGTGAAACATGGTTCCCTGCCACAGCTTCCGCGCCGCCAGCACGGAGGCCTCATCCGTGAAGGCATCGAAATTCACTTCCCCTTTGTCGGCTCCGTCCCCATGACAATCCCAGCAGTACGTCTCCATGAGCGGCCGGATGTCCTTCGCAAAGGTCTTCCCGGCCACCGCAACGTTCTCCCCGGCCACCGGCCCCTGACCCAGTAGCCAGCCGACACTGATCATCATCGCTCTTCTCATGCTCTCAGGCATACGCCCCTCGCCTTTCGCCTGTTTCACCACGCGCCCGCGGACCCGGCACAATCCCGGGCATCCCTGGTTTTTACCGCAGAAAACATTTCGCCCCGGCATGAATCTATGGTCATTGTGTGAAATTGTGTAACATTGCAATCCCATGAAAGCCACCACGCCCCTCCTCTCTGCGGTCTGCCTCGCTTCCCTCCTCCCCGGCAGCGCACCGGCACAACTCACGCTCGTCCCGGCCGGAAGCACATGGAAGTACCTCGATAATGGCACCGACCAGGGAACGGCATGGCGTCAGTCCGCATTCGACGATTCCGCCTGGGCCAGTGGCCCCGCCCAGCTCGGCTACGGCGATGGTGACGAGCAAACGGTCGTCGGCTTCGGTCCCAGCAGCACGGCCAAATACATCACCACGTATTTCCGGCGATCGTTCGCCGTGACCGACCCCACCCAACTGGCAGGACTCAAACTCGAGATTCTCCGCGACGACGGTGCTGTCATCTACCTCAACGGCACGGAAGTCGCCCGGACGAATATGCCGGCAGGTACAGTCACCGCCACCACCCCAGCCTCCAGCGCGGTCACCGGAACCGATGAAACCACCACGTTCCACTCGTTTACCCTCAGCCCTTCCGCCCTTCTGAGCGGAACCAACGTGGTCGCCGTCGAAATCCACCAGGATTCAGGCGCCAGCTCCGACATCAGCTTCGACCTGCGTCTAACCGACGGCGTCGTTCCCCTCGGATTTGTCCGCTCACCATACCTGCAGTCCGTCAGCCCGTCGGCAGCCACCATCCGCTGGCGCACCACCATCGCCACGGATACGCGCCTGCGCTTCGGAACGGCACCCGGTGCCCTCGACCAGACCATCGTTGTGAGCGGCAGCCGCACGGAACACAGTGTGGAACTGTCCGGCCTTTCCCCGGAAACTCGCTACTACTATGCCGCTGGAACCTCAGCGGGCGACCTCGCAGGCGGCGAACCGTATTTCGTGACGACCCACCCACCCGCCGGGACGGCCCGGAAAACCCGCTTCTGGGTGCTCGGCGACTGCGGCACGGGCGACGCCAATGCCATCGCCGTCCGCAATGCCTTCCAGCAATTCAACGGCAACGCCTCCACCGATCTCCTCCTCATGCTGGGCGACAATGCCTACAACAATGGAACGGACGAGGAAATGACCCGCTCCCTCTTCCAGATCTATCCGGATACCCTGCGGAATACCCCGCTTTGGCCCACCCTCGGGAACCACGATGCGGTCTACTCGGATTCCCCAACGCAAACGGGTCCGTACTTCAACTCGTTCACTCTTCCCGTGAATGGTTCCTCCGGCGGAGTGGCCTCCGGCACGGAAGCCTACTACTCGTTCGACTACGCCAATGTACACGTCATCTGCCTCGACTCGCAGGATACGCCGCGCTCAACCACCGGAGCCATGTACCAATGGCTCCAGAACGACCTTGCCGCGACTTCGCAGGAATGGATCATCGCCTTCTTCCACCACCCACCCTACACGAAGGGAACGCACGATTCCGACTCGTCCACTGACAGCTCGGGCCGCATGACCCAGATGCGCTCGGTCTTCCTTCCGCTCCTCGAGAGCTACGGAGTCGACCTCGTCCTCAGCGGACACAGCCACACCTACGAACGCAGCTTCCTCCTCGATGGACACTATGGTCTCAGCAGCACCTTCGATGCCGCCAGCATGATCCGTGACAACTCGGGTGGGGACCCGGATGGTTCTGGCACCTATGTGAAACGCCCCATCCCGCGCGACGGTGCCGTTTACGTGGTGGCCGGCAGCAGCGGCAAAGTCGGCACCGGCACCCTCAACCACCCGGCCATGTTCGTCTCCATGAGCAAACTCGGCAGCCTCGTGCTCGACGTGAATGGCAACGAACTCCTCGCACGCTTCATCACCAGCACCGGCACCGTAGCCGATACCTTCGGCATCCGCCACGAGGAAGCGCCTTCCACACCAACCGCCCTCACCGCATCAGCCAGCGATGCCTCCGTCGCCCTCGACTGGGCTGACAACACGGAAGCCGACCTCGCAGGCTACGACGTTCTCCGCGCGACGAGCGCCGCCGGTACCTACAGCAAACTGACTACGGTGACCACAAGCTCCTGGAACGATGCCTCGGTCACCAATGGCACCACCTACCATTACAAGGTCGCAGCCGTCGATTCTTACGGATACGCCTCGGAACCCACCAACCCAGTCTCCGCCACCCCGGCTGACACCACCCCGCCAGCCGCACCCACCGGCCTCGCAGCCACCGCCGGAAACGCCTCGGTCGCGCTCGACTGGACCGACAGCACGGAAGCCGACCTCGCAGGCTACCGCGTCTTCCGCAGCAACGTCAGCGGAGCGGGCTTCTCGCTCGTCGCCTCCCCATCCGCCAGCACCTTCACGGACAATTCCGTCAGCAACGGCACCACCTACTTCTATACCGTCGCCGCCATCGACACCGCAGGCAATGCTTCCCTGCTTTCTCCGGAAGTCTCCGCCACCCCGGCTGACAACACCCCGCCAGCCGCACCCACCGGCCTCGCAGCCACCGCCGGAAACGCCTCGGTCGCGCTCGACTGGACCGACAGCACGGAAGCCGACCTCGCAGGCTACCGCGTCTTCCGCAGCACCGTCAGCGGATCGGGCTTCTCGCTCGTCGCCTCCCCGTCCGCCAGCACCTTCACGGACAATTCCGTCAGCAACGGCACCACCTACTTCTACACCGTCGCCGCCATCGACATTGAGGGCAATATTTCCCTGCTTTCTCCGGAAGTCTCCGCCACCCCGGCTGACACCACCCCGCCAGCCGCACCCACCGGCCTCGCAGCCACCGCCGGAAACGCCTCGGTCGCGCTCGACTGGACCGACAGCACGGAAGCCGACCTCGCAGGCTACCGCGTCTTCCGCAGCAACGTCAGCGGAGCGGGCTTCTCGCTCGTCGCCTCCCCATCCGCCAGCACCTTCACGGACAATTCCGTCAGCAACGGCACCACCTACTTCTACACCGTCGCCGCCATCGACACCGCAGGCAATATTTCTGCCCCGTCATCCCAGATCAGCGCCACCCCCACAGCTCCACTCACGGCCATCTGGTCGGAACGCATCGATATGGGCATCGGCATCGTCAAAGGCAAGTACCGCGCGTCCGCCGGAGTCAATGTCCTCCGCAGCGGAAATACGGCTGCAGCACGGGCCACCGTAACCGGAACATGGTCCCTCAACGGTACCGTCATCGGCACCGCCTCGGCGCTCACATCCCGCGCTGGCCTCGCCACCCTGTATTCACCCCAGGTCAATGCCACCAAGGGCAGCACCTTCACCTTCACCATCACGGGCATCACCCTGTCAGGTCTCCAGTACAACCCTGCTCTCAATCAGGAAACCAGCGACTCCATCGCCGTTCCGTGATGCCCTCGGCACAGTGCACCGCCGCCGCCCTCGTCGCCCTGGCCTGTGCCGGACCCGCAGGAGCCGATGCGACCCCGGAACAGGAAATCGCCACTCTCTCGGAACAACTTGTCCGGAAACCGGATGCCTCTCAGCTGCTCCGCCGTGCTTCGCTCCGCAGCGCCGTGCGGGACTGGCTGGGAGCCCATGCCGACTGCGATTCCGCAGCATCCCTCGGCGCAGCCCCCTCATCCGTCTCCCTGGTCCGGGCCCGCATCCTCATGGCCGCAGGAAAACCCCGAGAGGCCGCCACTCAGCTCTCGGAACTGCCGGCCGACCCGCAGCACCGTGGGGCTGCCGCAGCGCTCCGCGCGGACGCCCGCGCCATCCTCGGCGACGCTTCAGGAGCCGCCACCGACCTCTCCACCGCCATCCAGCACGCTTCGCCTCCAGCCCCCGACCTCTTCCTCCGCCGCGCCAGCCTGACATCCGATCCCGCCACAGCCATTGCAGGTTTGTCGGAAGGCATCCAGCAGCTCGGACCGCTGCCCGCCCTGGTCTCAGCCGCCATCGACCGCGAACTGCAGGCCGGCAAAGGCGGCGACTCCCTCCGCCGCATCGATGATCTTCTCAAATCTCATCCGGATCACCTTCCCTGGCTGGAACTCCGCATCCGGATCCTTGTCCGGACCGGCGACCACGCGGAAGCCGCCGCCACGAGGCAAAAGGCACTCGCCATCATCGATGCGATGCCCAGCCGGCGACGCCAGACCGAAGCCATCAGAACAATCCGCGAACGCCTCGCCGCCCCCACCACACACTGACGCCGCCGGAACGCCCCCCCCTCACAGCAGACTCTCGATCGGCAGAAGCCGGAAGAAGCGGCAGCGGATCCTCTCGGACAGCGAGGTCTGCGGCTCGTGCCGCCAGAAGCGCTCCTCGCCACCATCCCAGCCACGCCAGACTTCCCGGCCCCGCTCATCCAGGGTCACCCTCCACGCATTCTCCGGTGCCGTCGCTTCCTTCAGAAACTCTCCCACCTGACGCGACACCTCCCCGCTTTCCACCAGCAGACCGACCTCGGTATTGATGTTGGCCGACCGGGGATCGAGATTGAAACTGCCCACAAATGACTTCCGGCCGTCAATGACCATGGCCTTGGTGTGAATCCCCGTGCGCGCTCCATCGCGTCCGTCCGCCACCTGCCGCAGACCAGCCTCGGACCGCGGCCGGAATTCATAAAGCCCGGCTCCCGTCCGCAGAAATTCACGCCTCCGGTTCGCATGACCGGAATGCGCCGCCGGCTGATTCGTCGATGCCAGCGAATTCGTGACCACACGCACCTTCACGTTCCGCTTCAGCATGACTTCGCCAGCCGCCACATCCCGCCGCCGCAGCACGAAATACGCGGCTTCCACATCGAGCGATTGCTCCGCCGTCCGCAGTTCGTTCTCGAGCCGGCTCACCAGCATGTGCCCGCGGTCCTTGCCGCGGAACGATCCAATGTCGTCGTGCAGCAGTTCCGCCTGCGCCGGCACAAGGACCCGCGGCAAGGACGCCACCCGCGCCCCCACGGCAGCCTCATCGACCCGCAGTGGCCAATCGTCTTCCTTCGGCCGGAATCCCCGGCGCAGTTCCCCGGCTGCCCGCCGCATGGCCGCCGGAGTCGCACTCACCTTCGCCACATTCTCCACCGGAACCGCCGCCGCACTGTTCCAGAAATCATCGAAAACGCGCGACGCTTCCCGCACCACCGGACCAGTCGCCAGCAGATCAAGATCCCTCATGTTGTGCCCCCCATGGAGCCCGAAATACTCATCGGCAATGTTCCGCCCCCCGATCACCGCCGCCGCATTGTCCATGATCATCATCTTGTTGTGCATCCGGTAGTTCAGCCGCGCAAAATTCAGCAGCAGATCCAGCCGCCGGAACGATCGCAGCCGCTGCGGATTGAAAAGCCGGATCTCCACATTAGGATGCGACGCCAGCACCCCCATCGTCCCATCCCGGATCTTCAGATTCAGATCATCAATCAGAAACCGCACCCGTACCCCGCGCTCCGCCGCCCGGAAGACCCGCTCGGTCAGCAGCAGCCCAATCGTATCCGGCGACCAGATATAATACTGAATATCCAGCGTCCGCTGCGCCCGGTCCGCCAGCATGACCCGGTCCGCAAACGCTTCCCGGTTCCCCTCCAGCACCGCAATCCCGGACTGCCCCCCCCGCGCCGCCGACCACGACGTCAGAGATCCCGCAAGCCCGCCCGCCGGAGCCTCCACCGCCCGCGAATCCGCCTTCGGCTTCCCCGCACCCGGTGCCGCACAGGAAACCATGGCCGCAAGGCTCACCAGCAGCCACGCCACCCGAACAGCAGTCCGACCCATCGGGAAGTTCCTCGTCATCAGTCGCATGAACGCCGCTGCTACTCCGGCCACCACCCCGCCGCAACCCCTTCCCGCCAAGTGCCACCGCATCCCCGCCATGGCCATCGCCCGCCAACCGGAAATTCACCGGAAAAGCGGTTGCCGAGGAGTCGATCTCTGCAAATCTCCACCCCTCCTATGAGAAAGAAAGTCGCCAGAAGCAAAACGAGGAAGGGCGTCGCCAAACGGTTCAAGATCACCGGTACCGGTAAGATCCTGCGCCGCAAACAAGGCCGCCGCCACCTCGCAGAATGCAAGAACCGCAAGCGTAAGCGCAACCTCCGCAAGGTCGCCACCGTCGCCCATGTCGACGTGCCGCGCATCATGGAGTGCCTGCCCTTCGCCTGACGCGATTCCCGGTCGGTACCTCCGGCCAAATCCGCTGCCGCCTGGCTTCCAGAATGATTCGAGGAAGCCTATGACCGGGTGAGACGGCACGGATCCATCCCAAACAACAGCCCGCTCAACCAACCGATACAACATGCCAAGAGCAACCAACGCGCCCGCCAGCCGCAAACGGCGCAAGCGCATCCTCAAACAGGCCAAGGGCTTCTACGGAAACCGCAGCCGCCTCTACCGCTACGCCAAGGACGCCCTCTTCAAGGCCAAAACCTGGGCCACCCGCGACCGTAAAACCCGTAAACGCAACTTCCGCGCCCTCTGGATCACCCGGATCAGCGCCGCCGTGCGTTCCCGCGGCCTCACCTACAACCGCTTCATGGAAGGCCTGAAGCACCTCAACGTGTCTCTCGACCGCAAGGTGCTCGCCGACCTCGCCATCTCGAACCCGTCCGCCATCGACGAACTCGTCGCCCAGGCCAAGGCAGGTCTCGATGCCAAGAAAGCCGCCGCCGCCAAGGCCACGGCCTGATTCCAGCACGGCTCCACGAAACCTCTTGCCCAGCGGGGCCGCCTCCTTCATGGAAGCGGCCCCGCTTTTTTCATGGAAGCGGACCCGCTTTTTTCATTTCCGACACACCCACGCATGGAACAGGAACTCCAGTCTCTGCTCGCCACCGCCCTCGAAGAAATCAACGCTGCCGCGGGCGAAACCGTCCTCGAGGAAGCACGCCTCCGCTACCTCGGCAAGAAAGGTCTCGTCACCGCCCTTTCGGCCCGCATGCGCGAGGTCCCGCCCGACCAGAAAGCCGCCATCGGAAGCTGCCTCAACGACGCCCGCACGGGCATCACGGCCGCCCTCGAAACCCGCAAGGCAGCCCTCCAGGCGGAACAGGACGCCCGCGCCGCGGAAGGACTCGACGTCACCCTCCCGGGCCGACCGCTCCCCGCAGGAGCCCTGCACCCCATGACGCAGGTGCTCGACCGCGCCATCCGCATCCTCCGGCGCATGGGCTTCGCCCTCGCCACAGGCCCGGAAGTCGAAACGGAATGGCACTGCTTCGATGCCCTCAACACCCCGGCCGACCACCCGGCGCGCAACGAGAGCGATACCTTCTACTTCCCCAATGGCATGCTCCTGCGCACGCACACCAGCAGTGTCCAGGTCCGCACCATGCAGACCCAGTCACCGCCCGTCCGCATCATCGCCCCAGGCAGCGCCTTCCGGCGCGACGAAATCGATGCCACCCACCTGAGCGCCTTCCACCAGCTCGAAGGCCTCTACGTCGCCCCGGATGTGAGCCTCGCCGACCTCAAGGGCACGCTCGCATACTTCTTCCGCGCACTCTTCGGCAAAGATACCGAAATCCGCTTCCGTCCGCATTTCTTCCCGTTCACCGAACCTTCCTACGAGGTCGATGTCAAACTCGCCCCCAAAGGCCAGACGCCACGCTGGGTCGAAATCCTCGGCTGCGGCATGGTCGATCCCGCCGTCTTCACGGCCATCTGCGAATCCCGCGGCGACGACGTCTACCACCCGGACCGCGTCACCGGCTTCGCCTTCGGCATGGGCCTCGAACGCCTCGCCATGATCCAATGGGGCATCCCGGACATCCGCCACCTCATCGAAAACGACGTCCGCTTCCTTCAGCAGTTCGCCTGAAGCAGCACGCCGGCGTCCCCGGTCCATTGCAAAACCCGCAGCAACCCCATGGCCCCCGACGATTCCTCCCCGCGCAAGGTCGTCGAAAGCCGTGCCCGCACACGCCTCGTCCGGCAGCTCTCCGTGGCCAACTTCTTCCAGCGCCACGCGGAGCACCTCCAGCTCGACCTCGAAACGGAGGACTGCGCCCTCGACCGCCCGATTCACGAACCATCCATCAACCGCCCCGGACTCGCCCTCGCCGGATTCTACCTCTACTTCGCCTACAAGCGGATCCAGGTCCTCGGAAACTCGGAATTCGCCTACCTCACCAGCCTCAGTGAAGCGGACCAGCGCCGCGTCTTCGCCCGCATGTGCGAAAGCGAAATCCCCTGCATCGTCGTCTGCCGCAGCCGCCGCCTCGCCGCTCCCCTCGTGCGCACGGCCCGCGACATCGGGGTCCCTGTCTTCCGCACGTCGATGAACACCATGAAGTTCATCAACGCCTGCACACACTGGCTCGAATGGGAATTCGCCCCCGTCACCAGCGAGCACGGCTGCATGGTCGACGTCAAAGGCATCGGCGTGCTCATCCAGGGCCCCTCAGGAATCGGCAAAAGCGAGGCCGCCCTCGGTCTCCTCCAGCGGGGAGCCAGCCTCGTCGCCGACGACAAAGTCATCTTCCGCAACCCAGGCTCCGGAGAAATCATCGGAACCTCGGAGGAACTCGGACGCTTCCACATGGAAGTCCGCGGCCTCGGAATCGTCAACGTCCCCCTCCTCTTCGGCGTCGCTTCCATGCGCCTCGAAAAGCGGCTCGACCTCGTCGTCCACATGAAACCCATGGACGCCATCGAGGAAATCGACCGCCTCGGCACCACGGAACACCGCTACCGCATCCTCGGCATCGAAGTCCCCTACTTCGAAATCCCCGTCTCCCCAGGCCGCGAAATCGCCCCCCTCATCGAAGTCGCCGCACTCGAACAGAAACTCCGCAGCTTCGGCCATCACAGCGCTGCCGAATTCAACAAGAATCTGTTGAAAGTGATGGCAGAGAAGCGAATCAGTTGAATAGCCCATGCTGACCAAGGACCTCACCATCGTCAACAAACTCGGCCTCCACGCCCGCCCCGCCGCCATGTTCGTCAAGGTGGCCAGCGCCCACCAGTCGGAAGTGTGGGTCGAAAAGGATGACGAACAGGTCAACGGCAAGAGCATCATGGGCCTCATGATGCTGGCAGCCGGCTGCGGTGCCCGCATCCGCGTCTCCACCGAAGGTCCCGACGAAGCCACCGTCATGGCCAAACTGGAGGAACTGGTCGCCGGCGGCTTCGCGGAAGGTGCGGTCGGCCGCTGATTCCGCTCCCGTTTCCCCGCTGCGGCCCCCAGCCCACGGCAAAATCCGCACACTCGCCGGGAAGGGATGCGCAGCCTTTTCCCTTGCTGCTCGGCCCCGCAAAACGAAGCATCCCAAGCCATCCGCCGGATCCCCGCCGGCCCCGATGATCCCACCCACCACGATTTTTCCACAGCCCCACCATGAGCGCCACCCCTGCCATCCCGGTCGAACACACGGACGAAATCAACTCGCGCATCCTGTCGGTCTCGGAAGACATGGTCCAGGGCTTCGTGCCCGACCCCTTTCAGGTGATCGCCGAGCGCTCAGGGGTCGAATTTCCGGTCGTGCTGGAACGGATCCGCGCCATGCTGGAAGCGGGAGTCATCCGCCGCGTGCGGCAGACTCTGCTGGCCACCAAACTCGCGCACGGTGCCCTCTGTGCATGGAAAACCGATCCCGACCGCATCGACGCCACCTTTGACTTCATGTTCCGCGAGGATCCGTTCAGCGGCCATGTCGTCACCCGCAGCACAGACCGCGAAATCTCGGGAAGCGACTACCGTCTCTGGACAACGCTCAAAGTTCCCCAGGGCCAATCGCTTGAGGAACATGCCGAAGTCCTCCGCCGCCTCACGGGCGCCCACGAGTTCATTCTCATGCCCGCCAATGGCATCTTTGCCCTCGGGGTCGGTCACGTCCGCCGCAAGACCATGGAACCGGGCGACCGCTCACCGGATCCGAGCCGCATGGACACAACCACCACAGTGGAACTGAGCCCGGAAGAATGGGATGTCCTCCTCGCGCTCAAGGAGGAACTCACCCCGGAGGAAGTCTGCAGCGAGCCATGGATCGGCCGCGCCGCCATCGCAGGCGTCACCTACGAACGCTTCTGCGAAGTCGCCCGCGATCTGAACCGCAAGAAGGTCATCGGACGCTTCTCGACCTTCCTCGAACATGTGAAGCCTTCCCAGTCAGGTCAGCGGGTCACCCGCTTCAACGGTCTCTTTCACTGGGCCGTCCCCAAGGGCATGGAACAGCGGGCCGGAGCAGAAATCGGCCGCCATTACATTCTCACCCATTGCTACTGGCGCGAAGGCGGCCCCCGCTTCGGGAATGTCAATATCATGGCCGTCATCCACGGCTCGGAACGGGAACGTGTGCTCGCTCACAAGGCGGCCATCGATGCCCACCTTGCCGCCGAAGGCATCCCCGTAAGCTACACGGCCGTCTTCTGGGGCGGACGCAGCGAAATCAAACCCAGCGAAATCTCCCCGAAGGTGTACCGCGAGGTCCACCAGCGCTGGGCCTCGCTCGGCCAGCAGATCTGATTCCCATGCCCGCCCTCTACCCGGGGAGTTTCGACCCCATCACCAACGGCCACCTCGACATCATCGCACGGGCCGCCCGCCTCTTCGGCCACGTCACCGTCGCGGTCGCCCGCAACGATTCCAAAAGCGCCCTCTTCAGCGCAGAGGAACGCGTCGAACTGATCCGTCAGTCAGTGCACTCCATCCCGCACGTCGATGTCGTCTCCTTCAATGGCCTGCTGGTCGATTTCGCCGCTTCGCTTCAGTCGCATGTGATCGTCCGCGGTCTGCGCGCCGTGTCGGATTTCGAGTACGAATTCCAGATGGCCCTCATGAACAAGTCGCTCGAACCGGAACTGGAAACGGTGTTCCTTGCCTCCCGCGAGGCCTTCACTTACGTCAGTTCCCGTGTCATCAAGGAAGTGGCGCGGCTTGGCGGCGACACCCGGCGCCATGTACCGGAACCGGTGGCCGCTGCCCTCGCGGCACGCTTCGGGACCTGATCCCGGCCCACCCGGAAAGGAATGATCAGCGACCGGGCTGGACTGGTCCCGGCGGCCCCGGCAGGGAATCCGGATGCCAGTTCCCGGCAATCACGTCACTCACTTCGATCCAGCGCTTCCCTTCCCCGCCGCTCACCCATTTCAGTTCCACTACCAGCAGCAGAGCCACATCCCACGACTGACGCTCGGGATCCGCAAAGTGCTTCCGGTACACCTCGCTTTGCCGATCAATCCATGCATAAAAAACCGGATCCGAGGTCGGCGGCAGCATCTTGTAGCAGAGCTTTCCTTCCTGATTAGGCACGTCGTCGCCGAAGTAATGCGCCCGGTTCAGCATGACCCGGAATTCCTGCGGCGGAGCATCCGGATTCCCCGCAAACTTCTCGAGGAGGCGCTCGCGCGACTCCAGAAAGGTACGCGATTCCACCCGCAGTCCCGCCTCGGTCTCTTCGACGGTCAACGGCACGGGTCCGGCCACGCCCTCGAAGAAGGCAGTGTAGACATGATAATTGCGCCCGGGACGGTGCTCCAGGGGCACGGTCTTCAGAAACTCCACGCGGTCGGGAAGAATCGGTCCATCCGACGCCGTCCGGTAAAGCGTCTCCATGAATCCCCGCACCCGATCGGGAGCCAGCGACAGCGCCAGCCGATCACGCCAGTTGGCCGCTGCCAGAAAATCGACGACAGCCATCGCGGGGGCAGCCAGTTTCCCTTCGCCCGGGACCATGACGGCAATGCGCGACTTCGGATCCTCTGGCTGCGACGCGGCAATTTCCGCCGCCGCTGGCGCCGGGGCCGGCAGTGCAGGTTCCGCCACGGGATCGGCTGGCGAGGGCACGGCCTTCGGAACCGCCTCG
>Ga0315903_10003910_pt1 | contig 20309 bp, 21 predicted proteins | sample LakEriMetagenome_7_FD_203524 | JGI IMG/M metagenome (GOLD analysis project Ga0315903, IMG submission 203524) | Freshwater fungal communities from buoy surface, Lake Erie, Ohio, United States - Buoy 2 MA119 | ecosystem: Environmental > Aquatic > Freshwater > Lake | place: USA: Lake Erie, Ohio... | reverse complement strand
GTTCGAGATCACGCCGGCAACCCGGGATGCCTTGCAGGCCTGGATCAAGCAGGCTGGCCTGAAGTCGGATGACTTCCTCTTCCCCAGCCGGCTCCACGACTCACCGCACCTTGGTACCCGGCAGTACGCCCGGATTCTCGGGCACTGGGTCGACGAGCTGGGCCTGGACCGCGCCGACTACGGGACGCACTCGATGCGCAGGACGAAGGCGACGCTGATCTACCGGCGCACCAAGAACCTGCGCGCCGTGCAGCTGCTGCTGGGACATTCCAAGCTCGAATCAACGGTCCGATACCTTGGCATCGAGGTCGATGACGCGCTCGAAATTTCTGAGCAAACGGAGATCTGATCCAGCAGACTGCTGGCTGCCCGCGCAAGGCGGGGGTGGCCAGCCGCGAACGGCTGCTGTCTGATGTGCTGCCGGACTGGCGCAGTCGGCCACAAGCGGTCCTACACGAATCACCCCCAGTTCCTGGCTCGACAGACCTGCGAATGTCAGGTTTCAGGCGTCGAACCCGGGCCGGTCATCGGCCTGATCCGGCCGAGGCCGTGTGAGAACTGCTTCGACGCGTCTGCACGGGCCCGCGCAAGCCAACGTCGCGCTGCGGAGCCTTTCAGGGGCTCCCTGCGCGCCGTTTGCGCATCCAGTGCGTCAATTGCGCGTTATGCCGGTCGGCGCCAATTCCAGCGTCCTACAGCCTCTGTGTAGGCATAAGAAGGCGCTCACGCGCCCGCCAACTTCATTGCCTTCATCGTTTTGGCTATGCCAAGCACCCGCAAGACCCGCTTGAGGTTGTATGCCAGCACATGCAGGCTCATTTCGGTGCTGACGTGCTCAAGCGTTCGCGTCAGGAAGTGCGTCGAGCCCATCCAGTGTTTGAGAGTGCCGAACACGTGCTCCACGGTCCGTCGTCGCAGCGTCATGGCCTCGGGCTGCCGGTCGAGCCTTCGCTGCATCGCTTCGATCACGGGCTCATGCTCCCAGCGCGAGATGCGCCTGTAGTCGGCCGTCGTGCATTGGGACTTCATCGTGCATCCGGCGCACTCGCTGCTCCAGTAGCGACGGATCTGCTGTCCGTTCTCTTCGCGCGTGTACCTGTAGATGGCGCGTTGTCCTGCGGGGCACTGGTACTCGTCGTCTCGCGCGATGTAGATGAAGTCGCTCTTGTCGAACCGGCCCATGGCCTTGGCGTTGGATGTCATCGGCTTGGGCACGAAGGCCTTGATGCCGGCATCGTGGCAGGCCTTGATCTCGGGGCCCATGAAGTAGCCGCGGTCCGCATAGGCCTTCAGCTGCTTCTTGCCCATCGCCTGCCGCGCAGCCAGGGCCATCTTGCTCAACTGCGCTCGGTCGTGGCCGACGTTGGTGACCTCGTGCGCGACGATGAGGTGGTGCTTGGCATCCACCGCAGCCTGCACGTTGTAGCCCACCAGGCCCGTGCCCTTGGCCTGCGACATCATCGATCGGGCGTCGGGATCGGTTTGCGAGAGTTGCCCGTCGGGCTCCGCCTTCAGGCGCTCCTTCATCTGGTTCATGCGACGCATCTGCTCGCGCAGGGTCTTGATCTTGTCCGTGAGGTGCGCGTACCGCGGGCCGAACTCCAGCAGCGGCAGGGTCCGGTCGGCGGTGTCCAGGGCCGACATGTAGCGCTGGATGCTCTCCTCGATCTGCTCCTTGCGTTTGTCGATCTTGGCGGGCGTGAAGTTGCGGTCGCGGCTGTTCACCGCCTTGAACTTGCTTCCGTCTATGGCCACCGCGCCCTGTGCGAACAGCTTGAGGTCTCGGCACAGGACCACGAAGCGGCGGCAGACGTTGCGGATGCCGGTGCCGTTGTCGCGCCTGAAGTCGGCGATGGTCTTGAAGTCGGGGGCCAGGCGGCCCGTCAGCCACATCACCTCGACGTTGCGCTGGCACTCGTGCTCCAGGCGCCGGCTGCTCTGCACCCGGTTCAGGTAGCCGTAGATGTAGACCTTCAGGAGCACCGCCGGGTCGTACGCCGGGCGACCCGTGGCTGCCGGCACCGTCCGATCGAAGCCCAACTCGCCGAGGTTCAACTCCGCCACAAACGCGTCAATGACGCGAACCGGGTTGTCCTCACCGATGAAGTCGTCCAGACACTCTGGCAACAGCGTCACCTGCTGTCGGTCCTGACCTTCAATGAATCTCGACATATCAGCTCCGCTGCTCGATATGTCCACCAACTCTACGGATCCGTCAGGCGCGGTGTGAGGGGGTTTTCACACACCCTCGGCCATAAGCAGTCTTACCCCGATGACCGTTATTGGGCAGCCAAATGGGCCCTCACCGGTCCGCACATTTCGAGTCTCCGAGCAATGCTACGGGTGCCATCGAAGGTCACGACCAGACGGGCTTCAAAGCGGAACCAGCGCGCGTACGGTGGCCTAACCAGCACGCGGACGCCGGTTTGGGAAGCACCTGATCGAGTTGGAAGCAGCCCGGAGGAGCCGCCGCTCTTCTCAATCGACCTTGGCGGTGCGCAGGCGCAAGGCGTTGCCGATCACGCTCACTGATGACAGGGCCATAGCCACAGCAGCCACAACAGGCGACAGCAGCAATCCGAAGAACGGGTAGAGCACCCCTGCCGCGAGGGGAATGCCCGCGACGTTGTAGGCAAAGCTTAGGAACAGGTTCTGCCGAATGTTCTTCATCGTCGCGTGCGACAGCGTGCGCGCCCGCACGATGCCCATCAGGTCACCCTTGAGCAGGGTGATGCCCGAACTCTCCATCGCCACGTCGGTGCCGGTCCCCATCGCGATGCCGACGTCGGCCGCGGCCAGCGCCGGCGCGTCGTTGACGCCGTCGCCGGCCATCGCGACCACGCGCCCCTCGGACTTCAGACGTAACACGACCGACGCCTTGTCCTCGGGAAAGACCTCGGCTACCACCTCGTCGATGCCGAGTTCGCGGCCGACCGCCTCGGCTGTGGTCTTCCCGTCGCCGGTCAGCATGACGATGCGCACGCCCGCGGCCTTGAGCGCCCGCAGGGCCTGAGCAGTCGTCGCCTTGATCGGGTCGGCGATTGCCACGAAGCCCGCCAGCGCGCCGCCCACGCCGACGAAGATCACCGTCGCTGCTTTCTGGCGCTGCGCCTCCGCTGCGGCGAATTGGTTCGCTGTGTCGATGCCGTGCTCGGCCAGAAACTTCGCGCTGCCCGAAACGATGACCTGACCGTCGACAGTGCCGATGACGCCCTTGCCCACGGGCGAGTCGAAGTCGGTGACGGGCGACAGCGGCAGCTTGCGTTCCTGAGCGTCCATGACGATGGCCATCGCCAGCGGATGCTCGCTGGCGCGTTCAACGCTCGCGAGCTTCTGAAGGACGGCGTCGGAAGTGAAACCCGGCGCGGGTTCGATGTGGACCACCTTGGGCCGGCCTTCGGTCAGAGTGCCGGTCTTGTCGACGACCAGCGTGTCGACCTTCTCCATGCGCTCCAGCGCCTCGGCGTCGCGGATGAGCACGCCATGCTGCGCGCCGCGGCCGACACCCACCATGATCGACATCGGCGTGGCCAGCCCCAGCGCACAGGGACAGGCGATGATCAGCACGGCCACCGCGGTGATCAGCGCATAGCTGAACGCTGGCGACGGCCCCCAGACCAGCCAGGCGACGAAGGTCAGCGCCGCCACGCCGATCACGACGGGGACGAACCAGCCGGCCACCTCGTCGGCCATGCGCTGGATGGGTGCCCGGCTGCGCTGGGCGGCCGCGACCATGTGCACGATCTGCGAGAGCAGGGTATCGGCACCGACCTTCTCGGCGCGCATCACGAAACCGCCAGTCTGGTTCAACGTGCCCGCCGTGACCTTGGAGCCCATCGCCTTTGCCACCGGGATCGGCTCGCCGGTCACCATCGACTCGTCGACGTTGCCCTTGCCCTCGGTGAGTTCGCCGTCGACCGGCACCTTTTCGCCGGGGCGCACGCGCAGCAGGTCGCCGACCTGGATGGAATCGACCTGGACGGTCTCGTCGCTGACGTCGGCGTTGACCTTCACAGCCGTCTTCGGCGCCAAGCCCAGCAGAGCCTTGATGGCGCCCGAGGTCTTCTCCCGGGCGCGCAGCTCCAGCACCTGGCCGAGCAGGACGAGCACGGTGATCACCGCTGCCGCCTCGAAGTAGATCGCGACGGCGCCATCGGCCATGCGCAGGTTCGCGGGGAACAGCTGTGGCGCTACGGTCCCGACGATGCTGTAGATCCAGGCCGCGCCCGTGCCCAGCGCGATGAGCGAGAACATGTTCAGGCTGCGGTTCTTCACCGACGCGACGGCGCGCACGAAGAAGGGCCAGCCCGCCCAAAGCACCACCGGCGTGCCCAGCAGCAGCTGTATCCAGTTCGATATCTGCTGGCCGAGTACGTGACTCAGATTCGTCAGGTGGCCGCCCATCTCCAGTGCAAAGACCGGCACCGTCAGCGCGGTGCCGATCCAGAAGCGCTTCGTCATGTCGCGCAGCTCGGGGCTCTCGCCTTGCTCGGCGGTGGCCAGCACGGGCTCGAGCGCCATACCGCAGATGGGGCAGCTCCCCGGTCCCATCTGGCGCACCTGCGGGTGCATCGGGCAGGTGTACTCGACCTGGCTCGGGTCGCCTCCAGGGCCGGGCTTCGGCTGCGACGGTGTGTGGACGTGATGGCCGTGGTCGTGGTGGCCGTGCCCCGCGTGGTCGTGGTGTCCGCCCTTCATCACCGTGCCGTCGGGCATCACGTGGGTGCCCTCGGCCGCATGGGCGTGATGGGCGTGATGCGCGTGATCGTGGTTCGTGCTGCTGCGGTCAGACATGGCGCTCTCCTGTTGTCGCTGCCAGTTTTGACCTTGTCCCAGTGGGAAGGTCAAGGGCGCGCTTTCGAGCGGCGAAGACGACCGCAATCGACAGGCCGAGAGCGGCCAAGCCGACCCAGCATAGCCAGAACAATGCCCGCTCTCACCAGAGGTGTGGCCCGTCCCAACGATCGAGGCGGACCTTCAGGGTCATGCCGAGGGCGGGGACGAGTGCCCCGCCAGCCAGCAGCGGCAGGGCATGGGCGCGCAGCCACTCCGGCAGCATCAGTGCCGCGCCGGCGCCAAGCACGACGGCTCCCATTCACGTGGCCAATTCGGCGGCCCTCTCGTGACCGCGAGGCCCGCCATTCATGTCATGGCGGCGGTGTGCGGTCCTTGGGCTGCCCGCGGTCCCGATGGCCAGTGTGCCCGTGCCCATGGAAGAAGTGCATCAGCGGGCACGCCAGCAGAACCAGGTAAGGGATGGCCTGCGTCACGTGAGTCAGATGCTCGGTGAGCAGGTAGTAGACGCCGACCGCGCCGGCTGCGAGCATGAAGATGCCCAGCGGCGAGCGCCAGCGCGACGGTGCCACGGGCTCCTCGTGATGCATGACGCGCATCGCCCGCCTACTTGGCGGCCGGTGGCTTCGTCGCCTCGCGGTCCATCATCATCTTCATCATCATTTCCATCATGTCCATGCGCTTGCCCATCATCTCCGGGCTCATGCGCATGCCGCCACCCATCCCCATGCCGCCCTTGCTGCCGTGCATCCGGCCCATCATGGCCATGTTGTCCTGCATGAGCTTCATGTGCTCCTGCATCAGCTTGGCGCGCTCCTCCGGGGTCTTGGCGGCCATCATCCTGTCGTGCATCTCCTGCATCGACTTCATCATCGAGTCCATCTGGCCAGGTGTCGGTGCGGCTGAAGCTGCCGCAGCAGCCCCCGGCGGGTGATGGGCGGCGTGGTCAGGTTCCTTGGGGCCAGCGGCACAACCGGCCAGTACGAACGAGGTGCCGAGTACTGCCAGGGCAAGCTTCATGCTGATCTCCGTTGAAGGCGCCAGCCAGTATGCGCGCCGCATCGGTCGCCCCGGCTTGATGTGCCTCAAGGGACTTCGCGCCCCATGATCAGGTGCGGCTGCAGCAGCCGCCCGTCTTGACAGGCTCTGCCACCACGGTGGTGGCCTGCACCGACACCGGCGTGTAGCCGGCCTCGGCGATGGCGTCGGTGAGGTCCTGTGCGTCCGCTTCGGTCGGCTCCACCATGACGAGGTGCTGCGCCAGATCGATGGTGACCTTCGCATCCTTGTCAGTGGCCTTGATGGCCTTTGTGATGGTGCTGACGCAATGACCGCAGGTCATGTCATTCACGCGAAAGACTTGCATTTCGATTACTCCTTGGGTTGACGATGTGTTGATGATTGGCCTTGTCACTGTGGAAAGGTCAAGTCATCCTGGAATCGCCGGGAATGGCGACGGGCAGTGCGAGGGCCTGAGCCTGCTGCCGGGTGGGCTGCCGCCGCCTCGCAAACCGAGCGCTCTTCAGTGCGAGCCGTGCGCGCTGTGGACGTTACGGGTCCAGGCCATCAGATCGGCATGTGGCGACGACGCGGCGCCTGCCTCGGTCACCTGACGGGGCTGTCGTGCTGGCGTCTTGCGCAGCGGCTGCTGGCCCACGCGCCCGGGTTCGGGCGTGGCCGGACTGTCGGCCGCCAGTTCCGCGAGGATCGCGCAATGCGGATCGTCGCTGCCGTGGCAGGACATCACAAGGCGTTCGAGCGCGGCCTTCATTGCGGCCATCTCGCGCATCTTCTCGGCCAGGTCGTCCAGGTGCCGTCTGGCCACCTCCTTGACCTCGCGGCTCGCGCGGCGCCGGTTGCTCCACAGGCCGAGCAGATCGGCGATCTGCGGGATCGAGAAGCCCAGGCTCCGGGACTGCCGGATGAAGCGCAGCACGGACACGTCACGCTCGCCGTACTGACGGTAGCCGGCGTCGGTCCGCTCCGCCTCAGGCAAGAGGCCGATCTGCTCGTAGTGACGGATCATCTTCGCCGAGACGCCCGCTGCCTTCGCCGCCTCGCCGATATTCATGCTGGTGTCCATGGGTTCTCCGGGTTGCGTGGGGCCAGTCGCACCAGTGTTCACCTTCCCACGGGGGCAAGGTCAAGCGTTTCCTTGGCCCCTGGCAAGGATCACTGATGGCAGGCCAACCGCCTCGCTGCGCCGGAGGCGGAGGGGATGTCGACTCGGCCCAGCACCTCGCCGAGGGGCCCTGCCTGCAGTGAGCCTTTGTCTGCGCCTGAACGCAGGCGCACGAGCATCCGCGGTCTGGCGAAGGGATCGCCCGGCGCCCGCAAGGCCTGCCGCAAGCCCGGTGCCGGCCGCGTGCCCGCAGCCAAAAAAGGGGGGTGATGGTGTGAAGCCACGCTCCATTGGACGAACTGGGGTCGGGCAAGGCGCAGCTGGCCAGCACCAGGCGCTGGGCTCTCGCATTGGCAGGGCCGACGCCTGCTCTCACGGCTGCGTGCAGGTTGGCGTGGCTGGCGTCTTGCGTCAGTTCCGCGCGCGTGCGGGGCACCGCGACGACATCGCCCACACGTTCGCGCCCCGTTGCCGGCGTGGTCTGGCAGCCGGCCAGCAGTGCGGTGGCGGATGCCAGCAACACCGCTGCGACCTCTGCGCCGCGACGGATGCATCATCCAGGCCCAGTGCGCGGTGTCGTCATCACTTCCATTGGCAGGCTCCTTGCCGAAACATCATGGGCAGCGACTTCGCCACCAGACAGCGCGGCGGCTGCAGCACTGTGTTGTCGCCACGGCAACACGGCCCTCCAAGACAATGCCAATCACCGCAGCCGAGGAAGATGGGGCCCGATGGACCATCACGCCATGCAGTGTTTTTGTCGTGTCGGCGAAACCGGCAGCTTCGCCAGCGCCGCGCGCGATCTCGACGTGGCCCGCTCGGTGGTCACGCGCACCATCCAGGACCTGGAGGAGTGGACGGCCAGGGGGGTGCTTGAGCGCACCATGCACGCCATGCAGCTCACCGAGGCCTGCGACCGCTTCTATACCTACTGCCGGCGCGTGCTGCAGGACACGGAGCAGACGCTGTTGGCCATGCGCCGCGCACCCGCCGAGCTTGCCGGGCGCATAACCATCTCGCCCCCCCGTGTCGCCGACCCTCCTCCTTGAACGACGTGCTCGGTGGCCTGGTCCGCGTACCCAAGCTGCCAGAGTGCGAAATCAGGGTTGCTGAACTTCATATGGAACCTGAGGCATCCATGCCGGTCCAGCGACCATGCCCCGCCGTATACCTGCCTGAACGAATGCGGTCGGCCACCTCCAATCAACGACCGCCAATCATGTGAAGTTCCCGGCGCTCTTCCACGGTCAGGTTGAGAACCTCGTTCCGGACCTCCTCGCGGGTCCGCCCAGGCGTCGCGTTCTTGACCGGAACCGGCAAGCTGCGCTCCAGGTACCAAAGCGATCCATCCTTGCGCGCCGCTTCCAGTTCACGAAGAACGTCCGCGCGGGTCTTGGTGCTCTTGAAGTGCTCGGGATGGAAGATCGCGCCCCCGTCACCGTGGGACGGTTCATGCCACAACGAAGTGGCCGATACGAAGGTGGGCGTGGTCAGTGCAACCGCCATCGCAAGAAGAGTAAGCGCCTTGTGGGTGTTCACGGTAGGGTTCCTTTCGGGGGTGTCGACCCTGGCTGTTTGTCAGGGCTGTGCCGATGGGCACAACGCAACCTTAGAAATTCCGCACCGACGAGGCGCCAACGTCGAGATGACAAATTCGTCATTTCGGCCGACGCCCCCAAAGCTCAAAATGTGAAGATGAAACTGCTCGTGATTGAAGACGAGGTCAAACTGGCCGAGTACCTGCGCAAGGGCCTGACTGAGTCAGGCTACGTCGTTGATTTGGCCCATGACGGCATCGATGGTTTGCACTTGGCGATGGAAGGCGGATACGACCTGCTCGTGCTCGACAGCATGCTGCCCGGCATCGACGGCCTCACGCTGCTGGCAGCCTTGCGCAAATCGAAACAGACCCCGGTCTTGATGCTGACGGCGCGGGTTCACGTCGATGATCGGGTGCGGGGCCTGCAGGGTGGCGCCGACGACTACCTGACCAAACCCTTTGCGTTCTCCGAACTGACCGCGCGCATTCAGGTTTTGCTGCGCCGTGCTGCGCCTGCCCAAGCGTCTGCGGAACCCACCGTGTATCGGGTGGGCGATCTGGAAGTTGACCTGCTCCGCCGGAAGGCCACGCGGGCTGGCCAGCGGCTCGACCTCACCGCCAAGGAGTTCAACCTGCTTGCGCTGATGCTGCGTCGTCAAGGTGAGGTCCTGTCGCGCACGGAACTGGCCGCCCAGGTCTGGGACATGAACTACGACAGCGAGACCAATGTCGTCGAGGTCGCCATACGCCGGCTGCGCAACAAGCTCGATGCACCCTTCGAGCGCGTGCTGCTGCACACCGTTCGTGGAATGGGCTACGTGCTTGAGGACCGCCGACCGTGAATCATCGTCCGGTCGGCTCTCTGGGACGAAGGTTGTCATGCTGGCTTGCGCTGCAAACGCTGGCAGGCCTGGGCGCAGTCTGCGCCGTCGTATACGTCGTCGCCGCGATGAGCCTGTCTGCGCGCCAGACTGAATCGTTGATTCAGAAGCAGGCACTGATCCGGCACGTGCTTGACGAGGCCGCGGTCGATGGCGACATGGCTGTACTCAAACACCGACTCGACGACTTCCTGCTCGGGCACGAGGATCTTTCGCTGACACTTCAGGCAGGTGCCGACGAGCCGCTGTACCGCTCGGGCGGGGCTGCCAAGCCGACAGCCGAACGCAGCTCTCAATTCGACTTGCCATTCTCGCTGCGTGGTGCGCCTCAGGGAGCACGGTTAGTCACCGCGACCTTGATACTGGACACGCGATCCGATCAGCGCCTTTTGCAGCGGCTGGCGTCCACGCTGTTTGCTGCTGCCGCGGTCGGTGCCCTGCTCGTCTCGCTGGGCGGGTTCCGGCTGGTAAGGCGTGGCCTGGCCCCCGTCCGCGACCTCGTCGAGCAGACCCGGCAGTTGGCGGCCGACAGCCTGCGCCAACGCCTGGACGGGACGGCCCAGCCTGATGAGTTGCAGCCGTTGGTAGAACAGTTCAACGCGCTTTTGCACCGGCTGAACCAGGCCTACGAGCAGTTGGAGGGATTCAATGCCGACGTGGCGCATGAACTGTGCACGCCGTTGACCACCCTGATCAGCGCCACCGAGTTGGCGTTGCGCAAAACCCGAAGCGCCGATGATCTGCGTGACTTTCTGGGCTCGAATCTGGAAGAGCTGAGGCGCCTGTCAGGCATCGTGCACGACATGCTCTTCCTGTCTCACGCCGATCGTGGGGCCATAGCTCGACGTGAAGCCGTACCTAGCCTTGCCGCTGTTGCCGCTGCCGTCATCGAGTATCACGAGGCCGCGCTTGAAGAGGCACGGCTTGATGTGCAGATCATCGGCGACGCTCCATGCGAGGTCGATATTGCACTGGTCCGCCGCGTCTTGTCGAACCTGGTGGGCAACGCAACGCGCTACGCGAGCCGCGGCTCCACCGTGAAAGTGGAAATCGCCGAACAGCCCGGCAGGCAGTTGCGCATCGCTGTCATCAATCAAGGTGCGACCATCCCGGCTGAGCAGTTGCCGCGCCTGTTCGACCGGTTCTTCCGCGGCGACAGCGCACGCAGCGATGCTGGCTCCCACCATGGCCTGGGCTTGGCCATCGTGGCGGCCATCGCGCGCATGCACGGTGGCCGGACCTTGGCGCGCTCCGACGGGGGTGTCACGTCGATCGGGCTGACCCTCTGCGCGGCCCCTTCAACACCGGCCGCTGATCTCCGAACAACCTCGGGCTCTGAAGTGCATTCGGGCACCGCGCTGGGAGCTTGAACATGACAAACCTGTCACTTTGACGTCGGGGTTCTGTCGCCCTCAGGTTTGTACATTGGTGTGCCGTTACCTGCGTAACGGCGACCACACAGCCGTTGTCGGCACGGGGCGCGCGCACTGCGCTAAAGTAGAAGGATGGGTTTGTTGATCCGAGCGCTGTTGATTTGGTTGTTGGTGCTGGCAGTACCCGCGCAGGGTGCTGCTGCCGCGACCATGGCGTTTTGCGGACCCAATCACCATGGCGGCGGGGCAGCCACCCAGATGCAGCCCGCCCCAGCGGCTGGTCACGCACATCAAGACGGCGTCGCCGCGCAAGGGCATGAGCATCACCAAACCGCGGCCCTGGCGGACGAAGAGTCGGTCACCCCAGCCGTTGCGGCAGCTTCTGCCAAGGTGGGGGATGCCAGCAAGCACAAGTGCAGCGCCTGCGCTTCTTGCTGCTCGGTCAGCGCGATGCTGAACACGGTGCTGGCTGTGCCGGCACCGGTCTTCATGCCCGCGGTGTTCTCCATCGTGGTGCCGAGCGTCGACGCGTTCGCCGCTGACGGCCCCGACCGCCCCCCTCGATTCGTTCTCGCCTAGCTGGCGGAGGCTCGCCGCGTGCGCTGACACGCGGGTCCTCGCCAGGTCCTGTCTCTTCCGTGCTGCGCATGCGGCATCGGAATACCCAGACTTTGACGCGAGGACACCATGGTCCACTCCCTTCCCATTTCTGTTTCTGTCGTGGTTAGGCGCCAGCGCCTGCTGCGCGCGGTGCCCGCCGTACTGCTGGCAGCTGCGTTGTTTGCCTTGCTGACAGCGGCCCAGGCGCAACCCTCTGCCAAGGCCGCCAGGCCCGACCCGCTCGATCCGAAGGCCAGCGTGACGACGCTGCGCTACGAATCATCGTTCGCGCGGTACCGACTTCTCGGTGAAGAGAAGCCTGTCTCCTGGCGCGACGCGAACGACACCGTCACGCGGATCGGTGGCTGGCGTGTCTACGCCCGCGAGGCACAGCAGCCTGATCCGGCGCCCATTCCGGCACCCGTCTCCGCACCGGCCGTCAAGCCGACGGACACGCCGCCAGCAGCCAAACCCATGCCCATGCCCATGCCTGCTGGGCATGGTGGACATAAGACGCCATGAAGGCCCGCACCATGAACTTTCCGACATCCAGGTCGCCTCGACTGCGCCTGCTTGCCATGCTTGCCAGCGCCGCCGTGCTCGGCGGCTGCGCCAGCTTCACCCCCGACGGTGGCTTTGCAACGGTTGAGAAGACCACCAAGGACCGCCTGGGCAAGGACGTGCAATGGGCACGCTCGGACGCCGACCAGGACAGCATCAGCAAGCGGGTCGACGAGCTGTTGTCCAAGCCACTGACCGTGGACGCCGCCGTGCAGGTTGCCCTGTTCAACAACCGCGGTCTGCAGGCTGACTTTCAGGAACTCGGCATCACCGAGGCCGAGGTCGTGCAGGCCGGACGCCTGCCGAACCCGGGTTTCAGCTTCGGTCGCATGAGCCAGGGCGACGAACGAGAGATCGAGCGCGGCCTGCACTTCAACCTGGCGCGCCTGGTGGCGATGCCCTTGATCGGGCGCATGGAGGCTCGCCGCTTCGAGCAGGTGCAGGCCCGCGTGTCGATGAACGTGCTGTCGCTGGCCGCCGACACGCGCAAGGCCTACTTCACGGCCCTGGCGGCGGAAGAGACCGTGCGCTACATGCGGCAAGTGAAGCAGGCGGCCGATGCCAGCGCCGAGCTCGCCCGGCGCATGGAGCAGGTCGGCAACTTCAACAAGCTGCAGCGCGCGCGGGAGCAGTCTTTCTACGCCAACGCTGCCCTGCAGCTGGCCCGAGCGGAGCAGGCGCAGCGCTCGACACGTGAGCGCCTGGTGCGGCTGTTGGGCCTGTGGGGCGCGCAGACCCAGTTCGCCCTGCCAGAGCGGCTGCCGGACTTGCCGCCCTCGCCACTGGAACTGCCCGACGTCGAGCAGGTGGCGCTGGCCCAGCGGCTGGACGTGCAGGGTGCCAGGCAGGCCGCCGAGATGACAGCCAGCAACCTGGGCCTGACGCGGACCACGCGCTTCGTCAACGTGCTGGAGCTGGGCCTGGCGCGCAACAGCTCGAACGAGGCGCCGACCCAGCGAGGCTGGGAGATCGGTTTCGAGCTGCCGCTGTTCGACTGGGGCGGCGCGCGCGTCGCCCGTGCCGAGGCCATCTACATGCAGACGCTGCACCGCGCTGCCGAGACCGCGATCAACGCGCGCTCCGAGGTGCGCGAGGCCTACACCGGCTACCGCTCGGCCTACGACATCGCACGGCACCACCGTGACGAACTCGTGCCGCTGAACCAGCGCATCGCCGAAGAAAACGTGCTTCGTTACAACGGCATGTTGATCGGTGTGTTCGAGCTGCTGGCCGACGCGCGCACGCAGATCGCCAGCGTCAACGCCTCCATCGAGGCGTTGCGCGACTTCTGGATCGCGCAGGCCGACCTCGACATGGCCCTCATCGGCAAGCCCAGCCTCAGCGCCGCTGCCGGCCCCGCGATGGCGGCCGAAGCCGCCGGCCCAGGACATTGAACATGAAGGAATCTCACATGCTTTCCCGACGCAAGATGCTCGGTGGTGCCGGGGCCATCACCGCCGCCGCTGCCGCCGCCTCCGTCAGCAAGGTGGCGATGGCTGCGCTCCCCGAGCCCGTCATCCAGACCAAGCCCGACACCATGCCGCCGCTGGTGCCCAACACCGGCCGCCCCTACAACCCCGTCGTCACTCTCAACGGCTGGACGCTGCCCTGGCGCATGAACAACGGGGTCAAGGAGTTCCACCTGGTGGCCGAGCCCGTGGTGCGAGAAATGAGCCCCGGCTTCAAGGCCCACCTGTGGGGCTACAACGGCCAGAGCCCCGGGCCGACGATCGAGGTCGTCGAAGGCGACCGCGTGCGCATCTTCGTCACCAACAAGCTCGGCGAGCTGACCAGCATCCACTGGCACGGCCAGCGCCTGCCCAACGGCATGGACGGCGTGACGGGGCTGAACCAGCCCGGCATCCCGCCGGGCAAGACCTACGTCTACGAGTTCGTGGCGCGCCGCCCCGGCACCTTCATGTACCACCCGCATGCCGACGAGATGGTGCAGATGGCGATGGGGATGATGGGTTTCTGGATCACGCACCCGAAGGCGAAGCACCCGCTGATCGACGAGGTCGACCGCGACTTCTGCTTCCTGCTCAACGCCTACGACATCGATCCTGGCGCTGCCACGCCAAAGATCATGACGATGCTCGACTTCAACCTGTGGAGCTGGAACAGCCGCATCTTCCCCGGCATCGACCCGCTGGTGGTGCGGCACATGGACAAGGTGCGCATCCGCGTCGGCAACCTGACGATGACCAACCACCCGATCCACCTGCACGGCCACGAGTTCCTGATCACCGGCACCGATGGCGGCCCGACGCCCAAGAGCACGCGCCAGTACGAGGTGACGGCCGACATCGCGGTGGGGCAGATGCGGCAGATGGATTTCCTCGCCGACGAGGAGGGCGACTGGGCCTTCCACTGCCACAAGAGCCACCACACGATGAACGCGATGGGCCACGACGTGCCCACCATGATCGGTGTGGACCACCGCGGTGTCGCCAAGCAGATCACGAAGCTGATCCCCGACTACATGGTGATGGGCGAGCGCGGAATGAAGGACATGACGGAGATGGAGATGCCGCTGCCCGACAACACCGCCGCGATGATGGCCGGCCAGGGCCCCTTCGGCGCGGTCGGCATGGGCGGCATGTTCAGCGTGGTGAAGGTGCGCAAGGACCAGAAGCGCGGCGACTACACCGACCCGGGCTGGTACCAGCACCCGCCCGGCACCGTGGCCTACGAGTTCACCGGTGCCTTGCCCGACCCGGCGCGTTTCAAGGCCGAGGCCAGCCCAGGACCTGGCTCGATGCCGCCGGTGGCCAAGCCGACCCAGGACATCGAGGTCAAGGTGCGCAAGCCGGCCGGTGGCCACTCGGGCCACTGAGAGTCCGCAGAGATCGCCGCACGGACACGACCCACTGCCCCTTTTGATCGCAACACCTCAAGGAAACGCTCATGAACAACCCCATCACACGCCCGCTCGCCCGCCGCGCCGCCATCACGCGCATGGCGGCAGCCACCGCTGCTGCGGCGCTGCCTTTGCTGACTGCGCCCGCGCAGGCCCACACCGACAAGCCGCACGCCCCCAAGACGGGCCCCGTCGTCAAGGAACAGAAGGACTGGGGCATCGCCGGCGATGCCAAGAGCGCCAAGCGCAGCATCGAGGTCGGCATGGCCGACAACATGCGCTTCACGCCGGAGCGCATCGAGGTGCGTCAGGGCGAGACCGTGAAGTTCGTCGTTCGCAACACCGGCAAGGTGATGCACGAGTTCGTCATCGGCACGAAGGCCGAGAACGCCAAACATGCCGAGATGATGGTCAAGCATCCGAACATGGAGCACGACGAGCCCTACATGGCGCATGTGCCACCCGGCAAGACCGGCGAGATCGTCTGGACCTTCAACCGCGCCGGCCAGTTCGAGTTTGCCTGCCTGATCGCCGGCCACTACCAGGGCGGCATGGTGGGCACCATCATGGTCGCGCCGGCGGGCAAGGCATGAGTTGCCTGAACAGGCGCCGTGCCCTGGTTTCGCTGCTGTGCGCAGCCGGCTTGGCGTCTGTGCCTGCCGTGCTGCGGGCACAGGGCCAGGCGGTGCTCGTCGAGGTCTGGAAGAGCCCGACCTGCGGCTGCTGCAAGGACTGGGTGACCCACCTCGAAGCCAACGGCTTCCGGGTCAAGGTCAACGATGTCGGCAACACCGCTGCCCGTGCGCGGCTCAAGGTGCCTACCAAGCTCGGCTCCTGCCACACGGCTTGGGTCGGCCGCTACGCCATCGAGGGGCATGTGCCCGCAGCCGACATTCAACGGCTCCTGAAAGAGCGCCCCGAGGCGATCGGCCTGGCCGTGCCAGGTATGCCGGTCGGCTCCCCAGGTATGGATGGTCCTGCTTTCGACAATCAGCAGGACCCCTACGACGTGTTGCTCATCGCCCGCGATGGCAGCACCCAGGTCTTCAATAGTTACTTCAAGTCAAAGGAACGTTCATGAACCACCCACAGCACTTCTTCCGCACCGCCGGTCTGGCTCTGGTGCTCTCAGCCGCCGCCGCGATGCCGGCGTGGGCCTCGAAGGACCACGGATCGCACGGTGCCCATGGCAATGCGACTGCACAGGCCGCCACGGGCGACATGACCGATGGCGAGGTGCGCAAGGTCGACAAGGAGGGCGGGAAGCTGACCCTCAAGCATGCCGACATCAAGAGCCTGGACATGCCGGCGATGACGATGGTGTTCGTCGTCAAGGACAAGGCGATGCTTGACAAGCTCAAGGCCGGCGACAAGATCAAGTTCAAAGCCATCAACGACGCTGGCAAGTTCACCGTCACCGAGATGCAGATGGCCCAGTAGGTCGTGCAGGCTCGGCCTTCGATGGGCCGGGCCCTCGGCTTTGCTCAGACCCGATGCACGATCCGACCGACCCTCGCTTCACAGCATGAACATCAAGAACATCCGAACCTGCGTGGCATGTGCTGCAGCCACGCTTTGCGGCGGCGCGCTGGCCGCGAGTCACATCGTGGACATCGCCTGGTCGCCCGATGGCCGTTTCGCGCACAAGGCGCAGATCGCAGCGGGCAAGTTCGTCGAGGTCTGCGGCAAGCTGGCCGTGGGGGAGGGCATTCGCTGGAACTTCGCTGCGGGCGCGCCGGTGGACTTCAACATCCACTACCACGTCGGCAAGGAGGCCGTGTTCCCGGCCAAGCAGGCACAGATCAGCAGTGGCCGCGACACGCTGAACGTCACCGTGGCGCAGGACTATTGCTGGATGTGGACGAACAAGGGCAGCGCCCCGGTGAGCTTGACGGTCGACCTGGCGCGCTGAGTCGACTTGCAGCAGCCGGTGGGGTCGATCAGGTGGCCCGGCGGCGCGCGCGCCCCGGTTGCAGCCCGGCGGTCCTGCCGACCGCATGGTGGCTCCCGGCTGCCGGCGCGGCCGTCTCGTGGGAGAGCGAGTCGATGATCGGGCAGTCCGGCCGATCGTCACCGTGACAGCAGTGCACGAGGTGCTCGAGCGTGGCCTTCATCGACTGCAACTCCTTGAGCTTCTCGTCGAGTTCCTCGATGTGCGCCTGCGCAAGCGCGCGTACCTGCCGGCTCGGCCGCTTGCGGTCCTGCCAAAGACCGAGCAGCTCGCGAATCTGTTCGATGGAGAAGCCCAGGTCGCGCGACTGGCGGACGAAGCGCAGCGTGCTGACTTCCTTGGCGGTGTACTGCCGGTAGCCGGAATCGGTGCGTGCCGCTTCGGGGAAGAGCCCGACGCTCTCGTAGTGCCGGATCATCTTGGCCGACACGCCCGAAGCCTTGGCGGCCTCGCCAATGTTCATGCTCATCGCTGCTCTCCGAGGGCGGCCACGGTGCCACGCTGCCGATTTGTCGAGCCTGTCGGGTCTGCCGGCGAAATCGCCCGTGCGTGGGCGACGCCCTGCCAGCGGCGGAGCGTCAGCGCGTTCAGCACCACGCTGACGCTGCTGAAGGCCATCGCGGCGCCGGCGATGACCGGGTTCAGCAGGCCCAACGCCGCCAGCGGAATGCCCAGCACGTTGTAGCCGAAGGCCCAGAACAGGCCCTGCTTGATCTTCGAGTAGGTGCGCCGTGAGATGTCCAGCGAGTCGGCCACCAGGCGCGGATCACCGCGCATCAGCGTGATGCCGGCGGTCTCGGTGGCCACGTCGGCACCACCGGCCATCGCGTACGACACCGAAGCTGCGGCCAGGGCCGGGCCGTCGTTGAGGCCGTCGCCGACAAAGGCGACGATGTCGCCGGCCTCACGCAGTTCCTTGACGATGGCCGCCTTGTCGCCGGGCAGCACCTCGGCACGCACTTCGGCGATGCCCAGTTCCTTTGCCACGGCTTCAGCCGCGCCGCGGTTGTCGCCGGTCAGCATGACGGTGCGGATGCCGAGCTGATGCAGCCGGGACACGGCCTCCACCGCGGCGGGCTTGATCGTGTCGCCGAAGGCCAGCAGGCCGAGCAGACGCTGCTGGCCGGCATCGGACTGCGACTGCACCTGAACCAGCCACGACACCGTCCGACCCTGCTGCTCGAGACGCTGGGCTTCAGCGTGCAGTCGGCCTTCTTCGAGACCCAACTCGCGCAGCAGGCGCGTGCTGCCCAGCGCCAGCGTCTGGCCGCGCACGATGCCCTGCACGCCGCGCCCCGACAGGGCCTGCGCATCGTGCGCCTCGGGCACCGGCAGGCGCTCGTGGCGAACCTGGTCCATCACGGCCACGGCCAGCGGATGGCTGCTGGTTTTCTGCAGTGCTGCCGCTAGGCGCAGCACCTCTTCCCGCGTCGAGCCGTCCGCCGCCACCACCGCGGCCAGCGAAGGCTTGCCCTCGGTGAGCGTGCCGGTCTTGTCGAACGCGACTACGGTGACGGCATGTGCGACCTCCAGTGCCTCGGCATCCTTGATGAGGATGCCGTGGCGCGCGGCCACACCCGTGCCGGCCATGATGGCCGTCGGCGTGGCCAGCCCCAGTGCACACGGGCAGGCGATCACCAACACCGCGACAGCGTTGATCAGCGCCTGTTCCCAGTCACCGGTGAAGCCGAACCAGCCCACGAAGGTCAGCAGCGCGATGACCAGCACCACCGGCACGAACACTGCGCTCACGCGGTCGACGATGCGCTGGATGGGTGCTTTACCGGCCTGGGCGGATTCGACCATGCGGATGATGCGGGCCAGCGTCGTCTCGGCGCCGATGGCCGTGGTGCGCACCGTCAGCGCGCCTTCGGCGTTGATGGCGCCGCCAGTAACCTTGTCGCCCACGCCCTTGGCCACCGGCAGGCTCTCGCCGGTGATCAGCGATTCGTCGATGTGGCTTCGGCCTTCGACGATGTCGCCGTCGACCGCGATGCGGTCACCGGGGCGCACGATCACGAGGTCGCCCACCAGGACCTGGTCCACCGGAACGTCCAGCTCGGCGTCGCCGCGGCGCACGCGTGCGGTGGTCGGGCGCAGCGCGTTCAGCGCACGGATGGCGTCGGCCGTCTGCCGCTTCGCGCGCTGTTCCAGCCACTTGCCCAGCAGCACCAGCGTGATGACGGCCGCGGAGGCCTCGAAGTACAGGTGCGGCATGCCGTGCTCTGCGTGCTTGAACAGCAGGTAGACCGACAACCCGTAGGCCGCCGAGGTGCCCAGCGCCACCAGCAGGTCCATGTTGCCGGTCTTGGCGAGCACGGCCTTCCAGCCGGCGCGGTAGAAGCGCCAGCCGAGCCAAAACTGCACCGGCGTGGCCAGTGCCAGCTGGAGCCAGCCGCCCAGCATCCAGTCGATGCCGAAGAGCTGCAGCAGCATCGGTAGCACCAGCGGGAGTGTCAACGCGCCGCTCACGGCGACCGGCAACCAGGCCGGCAGACGTGGGGTCGGTGCCGGCTTCGTTTCCTGGAGCTCCTTCGCGGTGTAGCCGGCCTTCTCGATGGCCGACTTCAGCGTGGCGACCGGCACGGTCGACAGCGCCCGGATGCTGGCCTTCTCGGTGGAGAGGTTGACCGTGGCGCCCTGGACTCCTTGCACCTTGAGCAAGGCCTTCTCGACACGGGCGACGCAGGAGGCGCAGGTCATGCCCTCGACCTGCAGCGTGGTCTCGGTCGTCGCGATCTCGTAGCCGGCCTTGCGCACGGCAGCGGCCAGCATGTCGGCGGTCACGGTGGCATCGGCCTGCACCGAGGCGTGTTCGGTCGCCAGGTTGACGCTGGCTTCCCGGACACCAGGCACGGTCTTGAGCGACTTTTCGACGCGCATGACGCAGGAGGCACAGGTCATGCCGGTGACCTGTAGCTTGATCTCGGAGGATGCGGCGGTGATCATGAAAGCCTCGGGCAGTTGTTCGATGTTGCGCATCGTCAAGGTTCTGACAATGGCAAGGTCAACAGCTGCAAGCGATTCTGCCTCCAGCGATAGTGGACTCAAGGACGGATCGCTTGATGCTCACACACCGGGAGGGTGAACAGTCGGCCTGTCGGCAGCCACGAGTTCGCGGAAACTTTTGGCGGGCCTGACCGGATTTGCTGCTTGTTCAGCGACTGCACAATCTCCCGTGTCGGCAACCCCCCCAGCCTCGGTTGATGGAGTCCACCTCTGTTGCCGATGACCGGTCTTGGCCGCAGAGATCTTTGGTCTGAGTGTCGTCAATGGGTCGGTAGTGCCAGCTCGCGGCCGGCCACAGCGGTCGTTCGACCGCCGCAGAGACCGCTGCGTCGTTCGGCTGACCGGTCACGAAGCCGGAGCGGTCATCGGAGGAAACGATCCGTGCAAGACTGCTTCCGGCCAAAGCCGCCGTTCGAACGCTGGGCCTTACTGGTCGCTCCCAGTCTATAGCGGTAAGTCAGGAGGCAACGCCGATCGATGGCTGTCGGCCAGCGGTAGTCACTGGCAAATGGCGGCTTTCCCGTGAACTGTGAGTTGGATGTCGAATCTTGAACGTCGGGAGGATGGGCTAGCCAACTGCCCAAACAGATCGACGAGAGGACAGGGTATATCCCAGGA
>Ga0315903_10003908_pt1 | contig 20314 bp, 12 predicted proteins | sample LakEriMetagenome_7_FD_203524 | JGI IMG/M metagenome (GOLD analysis project Ga0315903, IMG submission 203524) | Freshwater fungal communities from buoy surface, Lake Erie, Ohio, United States - Buoy 2 MA119 | ecosystem: Environmental > Aquatic > Freshwater > Lake | place: USA: Lake Erie, Ohio... | reverse complement strand
GACGACCAGCAAGCAGGATTTTTCCTTCATGACTGGCCAGATTGGGATGTTCAGCTTCTCCGGCCTGACCGCCAAGCAAGCCGTGCGATTGCGGGACGAGTTCGGGATCTACATTGTGGAAAGCGGCCGAATCAACGTTGCGGGGCTGAACTCCGCAAATCTCCCCCGAGTTTGCGAGGCGATTGCCGCGGTTTTGTAAGGCCGTTTGGTAAGTTCGAGGAACGGCTTGGCCAGTCCAGCTCGCAACGATTAAACCAGGCCCCACTTTTTTCGCAGGGCCCATTCGGTCGTCATCAGACCGGCGAAAAGCAAGAGGAACAGCGAGCCGTCGAGACTGGTCGAGCCAAGTTGCCAGCGCTTCGGGACGGTGGTTTTCATTTCGGGAGGGTTGGCAAGGAGTTGGTCGAGCAACCCGCCGAGTTCCTCCGGGACGAGGGCCTTGCCGCCAAACTCTTTGGTTTGATCCGCCATTCGCGCGAGCAGTTGGGGATCGGCTGCGGGCGTGGCCTTCTCGCGGTCTTGGTCGAAGACGACAAATTCGACTTCGCTTTGACCGAGTTTTTCTCCGCCTTTTTTTCCCTCAACCCGGAGCGAGTAGATTCCCGGGCGGGCAATCGCCTCGCGGGGGAGCTGCGCTCGGCTGTTCTCCGGCGTGCGCGTCAGTGAAACCGGTTGGCTGGATCCGTCTGGTGCGAGCAGGGTGGCGGTCAGTTCTGCGTCTGCGATCGGTTGGCCCGCAGTATCTCGAGCGCCGGTGGTGAACACGAGTTGGCCTTGGGGTTGGTAGCGTCGCTGGGGCAAATCGATCCAGACGTTGTCGTTGGAGCGTCCATCCCGAAAGGCGAGCCAGAGCAGGACTTGTCTCCAGAATCGCTTGTACTCTTCTTCGTAGCCGTACGTCCACCAGCGCCAACTCGAATCGCCGGCAAAGGCGAGCACGCGACCACCGCCGTAGTTTCCCGCCACGAGAAGCGGTTGGCCGTTATCGCCCTCCAGCAGAACTTCGGCACTTTCCTTGACCCCTTGAAAGGAGTTGGCGCCGACCAGCGGAGGAAGCGAATTCCATTTCAGTCGGGAGTCGGGAGACTCGTCCAGCCGCGTCAGAAAATGTTCTTTCGTGGGGCGCAGCCGCAGGGGTCGCTCGATGTGCAAGTCCTTGCGAATTTCCCGATCGAAGTCCTGGCGCTCACCAGGCGCCATCGTAATCGGCAGAACATCCGCCAGCGGCGTCTGCTGGTACAGTCCGGGGCCGAAGCTATGGTATCCACCAAGCATCAGCAGCCCCTTGCCGCCGGCGATCTGCTGCTCGAGCGACTTGAGGCTTTCCTCCTGTTCGTTTGCCTTGAACAAGGCCCGCGAATCGAGATCACCAATGATGAACACATCGACTTTGGGGTCGGCGAAAAGGTCCTTGAGGTCAGTGCGCGGCCACGAATTGCGGCCACTGGAATAGATCGGAATGAACTCCAAATCGATTCCCTGAGCAGCAGTCGGAATGGTCCGGCGAAGATAGCTTTGCTCCCAGCCCAAGTTGCCTTCGAGGTAAGCGACTCGCAAGCCACCATCGTAAACTGTGAGAAATGAGGGGAGTTCGTTGTTCCTCAACGCCACTTCCGAGGGCAATGGCACGGCCCGCACTGTGAGGCGAAATCTCCCCGGATTCTCGGGAATGAAGCTCAGCTCAATCGGTCGCTCTTCATAGGCTTGCGTTGGAGTGATGAACTCGGTCGCAACGACTTTCGGCTCCGGTTCTTCGCGACTGGAGAGCAGGAGCTGCACCGTGATCTGCTGGTTCGTCACGCCTCGCGCCGCCAAGGTTGCTTTCACCGCCAGGCGGTTTTTGACAAAGATGGCATGTTGATCGGCGAGGTTGGTAATCGCCACATCAGCAACCTGCCCCACGTCGGCTGGGAGGCCGAAGGGAATACTGTAAAGCGGGATTTCCTGATCGACGAGCGTGGAAATCGCATCGTTCAGTTCCGTCTTGGTTTCCAGAGAGTTCTGCACGCCGTCGGTGGCGAGAAGCATGCCCACCAGCCGCTGGTCGCGGAGTCCGCGGACGGACTCGTAAATGGCCGAACCGAGGTCCGTTTCGCTGCCCTCGGGAAGTGCGGGCAATTTGGGGAGAGCATTGTCCAACTCCAGCGGGCGAAGGTCGTTGTCGAAACCGAAAAAGCGAACTTCAATCTGCTTTTCCCGCAATGCCTGAAAACGGGGTTGGTTATCGATCAGCATCCGCTTCATCGCCTTCCAGCGTTCGGACTGGTCAGACTGATGGGGGAGTTCCATCGAGCGGCTGGTGTCGAGCAGACAGAGCAGCAGGGCAGACTCGGCCCGCTCGGTGGTTGAGATGCAACCCGGGCGAAAGATGGTCAGGGCGACCAGCCCAATCGCCAGGCCGCGGACAAGCGTGAGAATGCCGCGCTGCCGCGTGGAGAGTTGGACAAACGAGGGCCCGACCAGCAACATCGCGGCCAACGCCGCAACTGCGATCAGCCCCAGCAGGGGCGGCATGATCGGCTGGAAACTGAGCGAATCCATCGGTACCTGGGGGACAAATCCTTTGCAAACCGGAGATGCCCGATTTTAGCGGCTGGACGGCGAAAAAGACACCTTCAGCGGACTGGAAGCGCCAGGCTTCGACCCATCGCGATTTTCCCGGTGGCGGATTATCCTGACTTGCGGTTGTCTCGACCATCAATCAGGTTACTGGCAGGTGACTTGAAACAGCGGACGGTCACCTCCTCGGGCCCGGATTCCCCCTTCCCCTACTTTCTGAACAGCAACGGAAATCGGATGAGCTGGCAGCAACTTCTCGACGAGTTTCAGGATCAACAGCAGACGATACAGGCGGGTGGCGGGAAAAAGGCGACTGCCCGTCAGCACGAAAAGGGCCGGTTGACGGCCCGCGAGCGGATCACCCGATTGCTGGATACCCCGGAGAGCTGGATGGAAGTCGGGCTCTGGGCAGCTTACCAGATGTATGAGGACTGGGGTGGTGCTCCATCAGCGAGTGTCGTTTGCGGCGTGGGCCGGATCAGCGGCCGGGATGTGATGATCATCGCCAACGACGCCACGACCAAAGCGGGGGCGTTTTTTCCGATGACCTGCAAAAAGGTTCTTCGGGCCCAGCGAATTGCGATGCACTGTCGGCTGCCGCTGCTCTATCTGGTCGACTCGGCGGGGGTGTTTCTGCCGCTGCAGGATGAGATTTTCCCCGACGAAGATGACTTCGGTCGCATCTTCCGCAACAACTCGGTGATCTCGGCGATGGGCATCCCGCAACTCGCCTCGATTATGGGCAACTGCGTGGCCGGCGGAGGCTACCTGCCGGTGCTTTGCGACAAGCTGATCATGACGGAAGGGTCGGGACTTTATCTGGCCGGACCCGCGCTGGTGAAGAGTGCGATCGGGCAGGAAGTTTCTTCGGAGGACTTGGGCGGGGCCAAGATGCACGCCAGCATCAGCGGCACGATTGATTATCGCGAGCCCGACGACCCGGCCGCCATCGAGCGGATCAGAAAGCTGATCGCGACTTATCCGGAGGACTCCCGCGCAGGCGTCTTCCGCCGCGAGGCCTGGGCCGACGAGAGCGTGAACCGCGCGGACCCGTATGCCAAGTTTCCGCTCGACCCCCAAAGCCGGTTTGATATCCGCGATTTGATTCGCTACCTCGCCGACGAAGGGTCTTTTCAAGAGTACAAGGCCGAGTATGGACAGACCCTGATTTGCGGGCACGCTCGCATTGGTGGTTTCCAGGTGGGGATTATCGCCAACCAGCGAACTTCGGCCATGACTCCCAAAGAGGGTATTCAATTCGGCGGCGTGATTTATCACGACAGCGCCGACAAGGAGGCCCGCTTCATCATGGACTGCAACCAGACCTGGACGCCGCTCCTGTTCCTGCAAGATGTTTTCGGCTTCATGGTGGGACGCCAAAGCGAGGAGGCGGGAATCATTCGGGCCGGGGCCAAAGTAGTGAATGCCATTTCCAACAGTCGGGTCCCGAAGATCACGGTGATCACTGGTGGGAGCTACGGAGCGGGTAACTATGCCATGTGCGGCAAGGCATTCGATCCCCGTTTCATTTTTGCCTGGCCCAATGCCCGCTATGCCGTGATGGGAAGCAAGCAGGCTGCCTCGACCCTGCTGGATGTCGCGATCAGCGCCATGAAGCGGCAGGGGAAGGAACCCGATGCGGCAGATTTGGAACTGCTGCGAGAGCGCGTCACCGAAGCGTACGAAACGTCGACCGACATTCGCTACGCAGCGGCCCGCCTTTGGGTCGATGGAGTGATCACGCCGGCCCAGACGCGGGCGACGCTGATTCGCTCGCTGGAAATAGTCACCCGGCACGCCCCGGATGAACCGTTCCGCACCGGTGTCCTGCAAGTCTAGGCCAACAGCTTACTAGCTTACTGTTGAGACATCGCTGCCGACCGAGTCCGACCTCAGCTTCGCTCCGCGGCGCAGAAATGCAGCAACTCGGCGGCGATGTCCGAGCCGGTAGCCGCCGAGAGGTACTTCCAACCGGGAGCCGAGTTGACTTCCAGAACGTAGGGCTGGCCCTGGCGATCGTAGACCAAGTCGACTCCGGCCAAAGGAGCGCCGACTGCCGCTGCGGCCTTGAGGGCGAGGCTCTGTTGGTCGGCCGTGGCCTGCCAGGCAGCTACCGTGGCGCCGCGGGAAGCGTTAGTCCGCCAGTCGTGCGGATTGGAGCGTTGCATGGCCCAGGTTCGCTCGCCGATGACCAGCAGCCGCAAGTCCCAACCGGCGTGGTCAATGAATTCCTGCAGGTACACCACCCGCCCGGCTTCAACCCAACTCGCGGAAGTCGCTTGCAATTCAGCCGAGGTGCGGGGCCGCTCCAACCCCCGGCCCTCGCTGCCAAAGATCGGTTTGAGGACGACGTTTCCGCCCAGTTGATCGGCTGCACGGAGCACCGTTTCCGCAGTTTGACAAACCACTGTCCGCGGGACTGGTAAGCCTGCGGCGCGCAAACGCTCGAGCGTCAGGTACTTGTCGACGCAGGTTTCGATCGCGCGGGGAGGATTGACCAGGCGAACCCCGCTTTTTTCCAGCGCAGCCAACCCATCCATGCGGAAGACCACCTGCTCAAGGCTCCCTCCGGGGATACCCAGCAACAACATCGCCCGGCAGTCGTTAAGACAAATGCCACCAGCCGTGATCCGCGAGCAGTTCTCTGTCGGAGCGAGTTCGATGTGCAACTGCCTGAGGTCGATTCGGGTCAGTTCGTATCGCCCCGCAGCCGCGCGAACCAAGTCGTTCCAATGCCAGGTTCGGTCGTGAGCAGCAACGGCAAGCAACATGGAGCAAGGCCCAAATCAGGCGGGAAGCGGCTCAGGCGGGTGCGGAATCTGACTTCAGTCCAAAGGATCGGAGCAGTCGCTCCACATGCAATTGCCCGGCCGTAAACACGCGCCCCGTGCGCAGATTGCAGAGCGTGGTTTGGGCTGGGCTGAAAAGCAGTTTGTCGATGCGGTAAAAGTCCCGCTCATAGCGTTCGAATATCTCGATGAACGGAGCGCCGAAATCAGGGGACGAGTCGCTCGTCAACCGGCCCCGCAACGCTTCGAGCTGAGCATCATCCGTCTCCACATACAGGTGCGAGCGACCGCCGAACAGGATCGCATCATTGCTCCAACCAATCCCCAGCAGATCATTCGCCGGAACTGGAGGCAAAGGGGCCCAACCGACTGCCGAGCGAACGGCTTTCAGGTCAAACCCCAACTCGAATAACTTGTGCAAGGTGGTCTCGACACTGCGGGCTACGATCTGAATCAGACCGGCGAGGCTTGCGGTTCGGGCAATCGCCACATGGAGATTTTCCGGCGAGACCTGGCACTCGGCGGCGAGACTGGCGAGGAGCGCGTCGGGAGGGAGCTTCCCCGCCTCGAGGACCAGCACAGCAACATCGCTCTCTTCGCGCAGTTGCAGCTGTTCCAGCATCGGCTCGCGGCCCCGCAGCAATCGGGCTGGGCCACTCCCCATCGCAAAGTACTTCTCGCCGCTGACGGGCCAACCCGCGTATTGCCCGGCGATACAGGCTTGCAGCGGATGGTCTGTCGCCACCTGAATCGCAGGCAGGAATTGGTCAGCGAGATTGAGCTGAGTGAGCTGGACCTCGGCCAGCCCCGCCAGGCAGACTTCCGCCAGGAGTCGGCCCCCAAGCAGGGTTCCCGGATGCCGTGCGCCAAAATCGTAAATCGTCGCGCCGCAGGGGCTGGTGCTGACCCGCACGTCGAGAGCATCGAATTGATCCCGATACCAGTGCAGCAGGTTGAGGCTGCGGTGATTGAGTGAGCCAGTGAGCAAGGGGGCGGTGTCCGAAAGGGAGTTAGGTGACCGACAGAGTGTCATTCTGTTCCAGAGTTTTCGGGCGGAACAGGCCCAAACAAAAAAACCCCGCCGTGACCGACGGGGTTTTTCCAGTATCGAGCAAATCCAGCCAACGGCTGCTTACCAACCAATCGAAGGCACGCAGTTCGTCTTGGGAGCATAAGGAACCACCGGGTTCGGAGCACAGGAATCCTGCAGGAAGTCCCGAGGACCGCGAGTGGTGTAGTAAGGGTAAGCGTAGGTCGGTGCAGCAGCACCATTGCCACCCATCCCGTCGCCGGGGAAGTGAGTCGTGTGGGGAATCTGACCACCGTAAGGATGGTTGGCTTGGAGCCGAGCTTGGCGGCTGGTGAGATTCTTCAGCCTGCAGGCGAGGCAGAGCACTCCGTTGGAGCCGCAGCCAAAGCGACCGCAACCGGCGACCGCGCCAGCCACACCGGCCACAGCGCCGCCAAGGTGTCCACCTTGGCCGATCATCCCGTTGTAGCTGCCGTCGAAGCCCGAGCCGATTGCATGGCCGTGCATTCCATTGCCGCCCAGCGCGGGAAGATTGAGCCCGTTGGCCATCATGCCGCCTTGGCCGCCCATGCCGTTGCCAGCGAAGCCGGCACCCATGCCATTGCCAGCGAAGCCGGCACCCATGCCGTTGCCAAATCCGGCGCCGTTTCCGCCGCCGAACCCGTTCCCACCACCGAAGCCATTACCTCTGCCAAAACCATTGCCGCCGCCAAAGCCGCCCTGGTTGCCGCCATTGTTGGCATAGCCGCCGTTGCGACCATTGCCACCCGCGAACATCCCTCCGTTGAACAAACCACCGCGGTTGGCGAGACCACCGTTTCCGCAGTTGCCATTGCAGGCAGCGTTCCCGCAACCGCACGCGGCACCATTCCCGCCGGCGTTCATGCCGCCGACGTTCATCCCGCCACGGACCATTCCACCGCCGAGCAAACCACCGCGGCCATTGCCACCGTTGGCAGCACATCCGCAGCCGCTGGCATCGCAACCGCTGCCATTGCAGTTTCCATTGCCGTTGCCGCCATCACAACCTGCCGAGCCGCAGCCACAGCCATGGCCAGCTCCCGGTCCGCGACCGGCGTGAACGTTGACTCGCAGGCCGGCGCCCTGTCCACATCCACAGTTGCCATTGCCGCAGTTGCCATTGCCACCGTTGCCATTGCCACAGTTGCCACTGGCATCGCAGGCGTTGTTGCCGGCGGCATTGCCGCTGGCGTCGCATGCGCCCGAGTCACAGGCGTTGTTACTGACACGGTTGAACAAGCCACCGCGGCCCCAATTACCGTTGCCGAAGAGGCCATTCCCCATTCCGTTCCCGCCGATGCCGTTACCCCGGCCTGGGCCGGCATCGCAAGCGCCGCTGTTGCAGTTGCCTGAATCGCAGTTGCCTGAATTGCAATTGCCGTTGGCATCACAAGCTCCGGAGTCGCAGCCACCAGACAACAGCCCGCCATTCCGCAGACCGCCAAACAGTCCACCGTTGCCCGAGCCTGGACCGGCGTCGCAGCCGCCGTTGCCGCCAGCACCGCAGCTGCCATCGCAACCTTGGCCATTGCAGCCACCGGCCAGACCGCCGCGATTCAGCAGACCTGTTCGGTTAAAGCCGCCGGGCCCCGCATCGCAGGCACCCGAATCACATCCGATTCCGCCTCGGCCGGACATCGTCGTACAGCCAGTGCTGCTGAGCGCCAGCAGCGTCATGGCCAGAAGGAAAAACGTGGAACGCATGGTCAAATTCCTTTTCGATACTGGGTCTGATCCGTCATCCTGATTCTTCCCCAGTTGGCCACGCGCAGTGCCTTGTCACACTCGCCCAAGCGGCGAGTGGCCTGGCCTGGCTGAGTGAATCAGCCGAGCGGCTAAGAAGTCTGGGTCGGATCAGTCTGTGATTGCGTGATTCGCAGTCGGACCGGTGCGCGGGAAAGAGCACCAGTCACGGCACCGCAAACTCGACGGTGCCAAGCCTCCAATGCCGGGAAAACCCGGAATCTGAAACTCCAGATGGTTCATCGGATGGATAATCGGGAGAATTGAGCAAATCAGCAAACGAGGAATTCACGGTAATCCGCTTTTAATCCGAGCCCTCACTACAACCCAATCAATCGTTAAAGTCACCCAAATCCGAACCTCCCCCAGCCCCGCGCGGCAAAGCGACTTCAGATTGCGGGAGGGATTTGAGATTGCCGGGACGAGAGCCAGCTCGGACGCGGCCCAGCCCAACCGACTGGAGCCTGCCAACTCGGAGCACTCCTCCAAGCCCTCGGGGTTGGCATGCCCCAAAAAAGCGGAGATGGGGATTAAAACAGTCACAACGAATTTGGCACGGAGTTTGCTCTTTTGGGCCGGCGGAAGTGGTTCTTCCTGACGAACCTCACCCTTGCGGTGAGGTCAATCGGGCCGGAACTGAGACGAGGCAGAGCCAGGGCTGGGCGTGAAAACGACCAGCCTTGGCCGCAATTTTGATCACCGTTATCGCAAAACAGGGCCGCAACTTTCGCGGCCCTGTTTTATTTTGCGTGTATCAAAATTGAGCAGCTGTTTTATTTTGCTGCAACCTCGCAGGTATGGAATGAAGATCGCTTTGCTCCGGGAAACCGCTATACTTTGTTTGCGGTATGTCCCAACTTTTCTCTGCCACTCCGCAGGAGCAGACGATCATGACCTGCGTTCGAGGTTTTCGACGGATGCTTCCAAGCCGGAAACTTTCTGGATTCTGGGCACTTTTGCCCTTTCTTTTGGCCATCGTTGGGGCTGAGCAGCCCGCCTTCGCTCAGGAGCCAGTCTCGGGTGGACAGGTCCAGCGGATTGACCAGCTGATTTCGCAGACTTGGACAGACTATTCGCTGACCCCTAGCCCCGCAGCGACGGATGGCGAGTGGTGTCGCCGGGTCTACCTCGACTTGATTGGGCGAGTTCCCACCGTTGATGAATTGCAAGCCTTCACCGGCGACAAGTCTCCAGCCAAAAAAGAGCGGCTGGTTCGAGATCTCCTCTACGGTGAACGCTACACGGGTGAGTACGCCCGCAACTGGACCACGGTCTGGACCAACCTGTTGATTGGACGGACGGGCGGAACGCAAAACGATTCCATGATCAGCCGACCGGGGATGCAGAAATACCTCCGGGACTCGTTCGCCCGCAACAAGCCGTACCATCAACTGGTCACGGAGTTGGTAACCGCCAGCGGCCGGGTCGCACCCGGCTCAGAGGGCTTTAACGGCGCGGCCAACTTTCTCATCGAGAAGGTCAATGAAGAGCAGGCGGCTCAAGCAACCGCCGCGACAACCAAGCTGTTTCTTGGACTGCAGGTCCAGTGCACACAGTGTCACAATCACCCCTTTAATGACTGGAAGCAGCAAAAGTACTGGGAGATGAACGCATTCTTTCGCCAGGTCCGAGCCTTTCGCGGGGCGACGGAATTGGAATCGCCGCAGTTGGCTGACCAGGACTTCACTGGAGAAAGTGGCAATCCGGACGAGGCCGACTTGTTTTATGAGCTGCGCAATGGACTCCTGAAGGTCGCTTATCCGGTCTTTGTCGACGGCACGGAAATTCCCCGCAGCGGCTACGTCAACGTAGTCAATCGCCGGACCGAGTTGGCCAAGCTGATGGTCGGGTCGCCCTATTTCGCCAAGACTGCGGTCAATCGGATGTGGTCGCATTTTCTCGGGTATGGCTTCACCAAGCCGGTCGACGACCTCGGTCCTCACAACATCGCGAGCCATCCCGAATTGCTCGATTACCTCGCTGAAGAGTTTGTCAAAAGCGGCTACGACCTGAAAAAACTCGCAGGTTGGATCGCGCTGAGCCGCCCCTACGGATTGTCCAGTCAGCGAACGAGCAACAACGAAAAAGACGACCCGATGCTGGGGGGACCGCCGCGTTTCAGTCACTTTTACCTCCGGCAGATGTCGGCCGAGCAGCTCTACGAGTCGCTCCTGGTGGCCTCCCAAGCCGGACGACAAGCGGGTAACTACGAGGAGCAGGAAGAGCTGAAAAGCCGATGGCTGCAGCAGTTTTCGAACGCTTTTGGCAACGACGAGGGGGGGGAAGGTACGGTTTTCAACGGCACGATCCCCCAAATTTTGATGATGTTTAATGGTGAGATGATTCGGGCAGCAACTTCGGGAGATGCCGGCACGATAATTGACGAACTGGCCACTAATACCAAGCTGAAGGAAGCCCAGAAGGTAGAGCGCCTCTATCTGACCGGGTTGGCCCGTTTGCCCTCCAAGGAAGAGCTCAAAACGGCTCAGGAACTCTTGGCGGCCCGCGGGGGAGACGTGCGGCAGATGCTCCGCGACCAATGGTGGATCATTCTCAACAGCGGCGAATTTATCTTCAATTTTTGAAAACCCAACCGCCACAACAAGCCTTGCGGCTTGGCGGTCTACCGAGGAGAGGCTCCGAGATGAACTTTCACACCCCCTCTGGAATGAGCCGGCGACACTTCATGCAACACCTCGCCGGCGCCTCGGCGCTGACCGGCGGAGCCTTGGCCCTCGGGCACACGCTTAACCTGCATGCGAATGAGCTGAAGAAGAACCGCAAAGCGGCCATCCTGCTCTGGATGGGTGGCGGGCCCTCGACGATCGACCTCTGGGATTTGAAACCGGGCGCATCCACTGGCGGCTCCTTCAAACCGATCTCCACCGCGGGGGATGTGCAGATTTGCGAACACCTGCCGATGATCGCCCAGCAAATGGACAAGCTGTCGATTGTCCGCAACATGAGCACTCGCGAGGCGGACCACACCCGCGGCACCTATTACATGCATACCGGACATGTTCCGGACCCGAATATCGAGCACCCCAGCTATGGCTCGCTGATTGCGCATCAGCTGATGGACCAACGGCCCGAGTTGGAAATCCCTCCGTTCATTTCGGTAGGCGGGGGGGCGGAGGGGCCCGGATACCTCGGAATGGCCTGGGCTCCCTTTACCGTCGACAGCAATGGCCAGGTGCGGAACCTCGACATGGGCATTGAGCAGGCCCGGATGCAGCAGCGGGTCGAAGCGCTCCGCCGACTGGAAAGTCGCTTCATCGCCAGCAATCGCGGCTTGGCCGTGGAAGAGCATGCCAAGGTGATTGGCAAGACGCTGAACCTGATGACCAGCAAGCAAATGGAGGCCTTCAAGGTCAACCTCGAGGCTCAGGAAGTCCGCGAGCGTTATGGCGAGAACAATTTTGGCCGCGGCTGCCTGATGGCCCGGCGGCTTGTGGAAGTTGGTGTTCCCTTCATCGAGGTTTCGCTCGGTGGCTGGGATAATCACCAGAACATTTTCACGACGCTGGAAAACAACCTGCTCCCGACGCTTGACCGGGCGATGAGCGCGTTGGTTGAAGATTTGGCCCAGCGCGGAATGCTGCAGGATACGGCAATCATCTGGATGGGCGAATTCGGGCGAACCCCTCGCATCAACGGCAACGCCGGTCGCGATCACTGGGCCCGGAGCTGGAGTGTGGTCGCGGGCGGTGCCGGACTGAAACCGGGAATTGCCGTCGGCCAAACCAACGAGGACGGCACCCAAATCGATGGAACGTCCTATTCCTCCGAAGACCTGCTCGCCACCGTTTGTCGCGGTCTGGGCATCAGCCTCGAGACAACCTTCACCAGCCGCAGCGGCCGACCGATGAAGATCGCTCACGGTGGCAAGGTGATTTCAGAGCTGCTCGCCTAGAACCGACCGAGATCCTCCGCCCCCGACTCAATCTCCAGACTCAGTCCCCAGGGCTGGCTCTTCGTCAAGCTGGCGCCCGGAGCGAGACCCGCTCCCCAGCTTGCGCGCACAGCCACAGGCGTGAACGCACAAACAACAGGTCTGTGCGGACAGCCAGAGGGCAGGGGCTCTGAAATTGTCCTGAGAGTCTGCAATTGTCCTGAGAGTCTGCAATTGCCCTGAGAGTCTGCAATTGCCCTGAGAGGAAGCCCCTGAAGTGAGGGCTCCCAGTTGGTACCCTTACGGCGCGAGTTACTCCGCCGTTTGCTCGTCTTCAGGCTTCTTCTTCTGGAAGAATTGTGCCAAGTCCGAGAAGGACCGCATCGGCTTGTCACCGGAGAGCATATCTTCGCTGATCGGCTTGACCGGCTTGGGTTTGGAGGGCCGCTCAATAGGGCGCCTCTCGAACTTTCCGGGCGAAGGACGCCGGGGCATTTTGGGAGGCGCCGAACTGGTCGGTGGCATTGCAGCCCGCGAACCCGGCGATCCCGGACGTGGCCCACGCGATCCTCGCTGTCCGCGATCGGCACCTTGATTAGGCCGTTCGCCACGTGCGCCGCGGGGTCCTCGCTCTCCCGCAGTGCGCGGTTGCCCTTGAGGCGGTCTTTGCCCCACCGCCCCCCGCTCAACTCGCGGACCGCCTTGGGCGGGACGAGGTGGACGGTCACCGCGCGGGGCTCGCTCTCGCCGATTCTCTCCGCCAGCCTCACCCTCGGCCGGCCTGCGACGCCGCTCAAACTTCTTGGCCCCGGGAGGAATCGCGGTCAACTTGACCCTGCGTCGCGGGGCGTCAATCTCCTTGACCCAGGTGGTCAGGACATCGCCCACGGCGAACTGCTGATGCAAGTCGCGGACAAAGCCGCGTGAGAGTTCGGAAACGTGAACAAGGCAGCTGTAACCCAGCCCCACATCGACAAAAACTCCGAAGTCGACCACGTTCACGATTTGGGAGTCGAGTCGCATTTCCGGTTGCAGATCCTCCAGCTTGATGATTCCGCTGCGGAAAACCGGGCCAAGATTCTTGTTGCGCGGGTCGAGCGTGGGCCGTTGCAACGCCTCAAGAATATCCTTGATAAGCAACTCGCCCGTTTGAAACTCCTTGGCGAGGTCGGCTGCGTTCAACTGGCCGAGGGGATGAGGCTGCCGCGGGGTTGTACTTCCCGCCTGTTCTTCTCCCCGCACAGCAACCGGAAGCGGAACGGCAACAGGAAGCGGAACAGCCTTGTCTTGTTCCGCTTGTCCAGAAACCGCTGGGGCTCCCGTTTCTACCGAACGTTCCTCATTCGTTGGGGCAATCCGTTCTGGTTGCGGAGCTTGCACTGCGGCGGGTTCCACTTCCGAACTCTCGCTCAGGGAAGCTGTCTCGGCCGCTGCACTTGGCTGGGACCCAGTCGATTCCAATCCGCCCGACTCGGCCGCCGCGACCGGAGCCGCAGGAGCTACTGGTTCGGGATTGCGCCGGGGCTCGTGCGATCGACGCCACTCGGCCCAATCGGCGACGGTCCAGCCGATTTTTGCGAGGATCCGTTCGGCGAGCGGATAGCTTTCCGGGTGAATTGCCGTCTCATCCAAGGGCTGGTCACCACCGAAGATTCGGAGGAAGCCGGCGGCCTGCACAAACGTCGCATCGCCGATTCCGGAGACCTCGCGAAGCTGCTGGCGGTTGGTGAACGGACGTTCGCTTCGTTGTTCGAGCAGGCGGCGAGCCGTCAGCTGATTCAAACCGGCGATATGCCGGAGCAGGGCAACGCTCGCGGTATTGATGTTGACGCCGACGTGATTAACGCACGCCTCGACCACTTCCTCCAACGACTCGGCCAGGTGTTTCGCCTTGATGTCGTGCTGATACAAGCCAACGCCAAGGTTGGCGGGGGAAATCTTGACCAACTCCGAGAGCGGATCGAGCAGACGCCGCCCAATCGAAACGGCACAGCGGGCTCCCGCGGGGAGGCTGGTAAGTTCCTCTCTGCCGATTTCACTGGTCGAATAGGTGCTGGTCCCCGCTTCGTTGACAATCACATACCGCACTTGGCGGTCAGCCAAATCCTGCTTGATCGCGTCGGACACCAGTTGTTCGGCTTCACGACAGGCAGTGCCATTGCCGATTGCCACGAGTGCCACCTGATGCTGCTTGACGAGACCGGCGAACTTGGCCCGGTTCTCCCCGCGCCGCGCCTGATTGCCGACCACAAACAATTTTTCCGTTTGCAGGACAGCGCCCTGTTCATCGAGGATCGCGACCGCACAACCACTCTTGTAACCGGGGTCAACCGCCAGGATCCGCTTGCCGCGAATCGGTGGCTGGAGCAACAGCGCTTTGAGGTTTTCGGAGAAGACGCGCAGGGCATGTTGTTCGGCAGTTTCCGTCAGCTCGCGACGGACTTCGCGCTCCAGGCTGGGGAAGATCATTCGACTGAAGGCATCGCGGGCGCACACCGTCAGGAACGCCCGCGAGGGATGTTCGGCAGGAATCAGCATTTCAAAGAGCTTGGCTTCGAGTGCGGCTTGGTCCGCCTTGACCCGGGCTTTGAGCAAGCCCGCCCGTTCTCCCCGATTGATTGCCAGAATTCGATGATTGGGTATCTTCTTGAGCGACTCGGAGAAATCCTCATAGTCGGCGAATGGATTGGCAGTGGGCTTGGATTTGGCGGCTTTTTTCTGACTTCCTTTGCCTTTGCCCGGAGCAGCCGATTCGCCGGCCGGTGTGGAAGTCGCTTTCGCCTCGGCCCCTTCGGCGGAGGTCAATTCCACGCGGGCTTCGGTCTCCACGCGGGCTTCGGTCCCGGCAACCGACGGATCCTGCCCATCGTCAGCGCTCTCACCGTCCGCTTCCGGCTCCCCCTCTTGCGCGAGTTCAGGGTTTTCTGCTGTTTGTTCGGAAGGGCTTGCCATCGCGACGCTCGCGACTGAGGCTTCGGGCGAGCTGACTGCGCTCAGGCTGGCACTTGCCGCCTCATGTTCCTCCGCGTTCGGTTGCTCGTTGGCCGGCCCCTCGCCGGGCAACATCTCCGAGGCAGACGCCGCGTCCGCTGGATCAACCTGCTTTTCCTCGCCCGCCTTCTCTTCAGCGGGCTTGGCATTCGCCGGCGCATCTGGAGCCCGGGCCGATTTGCAGCACAGTGAACCGGCGGCCCAAATCATCCTTCTCAACTCGCGGCGGACATCACTTCGCTCGCTGAACTTCTCGGCGATCAAATAACCAACGCCGTTCATGACCTCGTCGACGCTGCTCAACCCCTTGTCGACGCGGACAAAATCGAGCGCCCGCGCTGCCAATTCCGATTCGGATTTGGTGCCGGAAATAATCTCCTCAGCCAGAGGCTCAAGGCCTTGCTGCCGCGCCGTCAGCGCAAGCGTTTGCTTCTTGGCTTTGAAGGGCAAGTAAAGGTCTTCGACCCGGCGGCTGCTGGAGGCCTGGCGAATTTCATTGGCCAGAGTGTCATTGAGCAGGCCTTGGGACTCGATCGATTTGAGTACAAAGGTCTTGCGCTCAGCCAGCGCGCGGAGTTGCCCGACGCGTTGCTTGATCGCCATGACCTGTTCAGGATCGAGCCCCCCCGTCTGGTCCTTGCGGAACCGCGCAATAAACGGAATCGTGTTCCCGGCATCCAGCAGCTCAACAGCATGTTGGACTTTTTCAGGTGGGAGTTTGAGGTCGCGGGCGATGACAACAATATCTTCGGTCATAGGATTCCAGATCAGACCCGGGTGGCTGCAGGCCTGAATTGTCACATTCCCCGGGCAGAAGCACAACTCCCAATCAGGTTCCAACGGCTCTTTGGCAGTGGTTCTCAGGGCGAGTTGCAGGCGTGTCTCGCGGGTTGGCCGTTCAGCATGTGACCGGACAATGACCATTAATCTCGACTCCGGGGCAAACGCAGGGAGGAAAGCATGCGGCGGCGCGGGAGGGTGCAGCACTGGAAGGCATCGTTCCAGTTTGCGGTCACTGATGTTGCTCAACCAGCTTGCGCCCCGACGGGTGGCTCCGGGGGAGAACCGCCCGAATTCCCCGCTCAATTCGGCCAGAGAGGCGAAAAAACACGTTTCACTGGTAGGGATCGTGACGATTGGCATGTTTTAGGGATTTTTTCGCGGCCAAAACTGGATGGCATTCGCCCCGCATTGCTGTGGCTCGAAATTGCCATGACCAACACTTTCAGGAGTCCTTTCTTCCCAGCTTTCCTCCCCAGCCACACCCTGCATGTCCGCCGCTCCCCCAGCAGTTAAGGAACGACCTTTGCCTGTGGCGGGCAATCCAGCGCGAGTCGAGTCGGCCAGCTCACGAGCCGCGGGAATCGTTTCCGACACGCTCGCGACCGGGATGATGTTCGCCTTGGGGCTGACGCTGCTCCAGCGAGTGCTCGGCTTCGTGCGGGGCATCCTGTTCTGTCGCTGGATGACGCCCGAGGAACTTGGTCAGTTTTCACTGCTCAGCGGCGGGCTGATGATGCTGGCTCCTCTGGCGGTGCTCGGTTTGCCGGGAACGTTTGGCCGCTTTGTCGAGCACTACAGTCAGTCAGGCCAGTTGCAGGGTTATCTCTCCCGCATCGGGAGAATCAGTCTGGCGATGACCTTGGGTTTGGCCAGCCTGATGGTTTTATTGCCCGACTTTTTCAGCTGGATGCTGCTCGGAGAATCGGGACATCCACAGTTGATTTGGCTGACCGCGGGCTGCCTGCTGGCCGTTGCCTGGTGCAATTATCTGACCTCGCTGGTTGAAGCTTTGAGGCAGGTGCGGCTGGCCAGTTTGATGCGATTTGTAATCAGCACCACCTTTCTGGTTGGGGGGCTCGGTTTGCTCTCGGCCATGGCGGCACGGACCGAAGCGGCGGTGCTCGCGTTTGGCTTGAGCAGCCTGCTGGGTGCAATCCCGGCGTGGTGGTACCTGCGTCAACGCCGGTCGGTCATCAGTGCCAGCGGGAAGCCACTCCCCGGCAAGGAACTCTGGGTCCGCATTGTCCCGTTTGCCGCCTGGTGGTGGTTTTCCAATTTGCTGCACAACTCTTATGAACTGGCGGATCGCTATCTCCTGATTTGGTTTTCTCATCTCGATGCAGATGCAGTGCAAGCCGCCGTCGGCCAGTTGCACAGCGCCAAAGTGCTTCCCGCGCTCGTGGTGAACATCGCCGCGATGCTCAGCGGCATGCTCCTGCCGTTCATCTCCGCCGCCCTGGTGCGAGGAGAGCCGGAACAAGCGAGCCGGCAACTGAACTGGACGCTGAAGCTCTGTGCCTTGGCCTTGATCGGAGTGAACCATTTGATTCTCTGCACGGCTCCCCTGATGTTTGGACAGTTGCTTCAGGGACGCTATGCCGAGGGACTCGATTTGCTCCCGCTGGCAACTGCCGGGTGCAGTTGGATGTGCTTGATGACCGTCTCGCAGGACTGGCTGTGGGCCCGCGAGCGGGGGAAACTAGCCGTTTTGGGATTGGCTAGTGGTTTGATTGTGACCTTGCTGGTGGGCGGTTGGACAATTCCCACGTTCGGGGCTCGGGGAGCGCTCTGTGCGACCATGGCCGGATGCCTGGGGTCGCTCGGACTGATCGCATGGTTTAACCAACGGACCGGGTGCCCTCACGACCGCGGGGTGTGGACCGGTTTTCTCCTGCCATTGCTGGCCCTCTCCGGGACGGGCATCGCAGCCTGCGGGATTTTGGCAATGGCTTACATCGCCTTCCAAACCAATTGGTATTTCAGCCAAGCGGAGCGCGAGGAGGCTATTGAGAAAGCGAATGCCCAACTGCGGAAAATCTGGCCGAGAGGTTGAGCCGGGCGCCATCGCGCGGAATCGGCAAGGAGCCAGCCCACCGCGGGCATTCTCTGCTCCTGAAACTGTCTTTTTGCGGGAGCGACAAGATCCGGCTGCGATTGGCGAATCGTTAACTGCCGGAAAAAGTCCGCCCCCGGGTGCATCACATCGGGTCCCCGCGGGCATTTTGCAGCCCGTTCAGGCAGCTGGTCGTTTTGCAGGCCGGTTGAATTATCTATAATTCGGTCCTGCCCGGATTTGGCTTTGGCGCCGAGTTCCCGTTCCGCTTTCTCACGAGGAGTTTTGGAGATGAAATTGTCTGGTCGTTGTCTGCGTGTATGGTCCCTCCCGGTTGTGGTCGGACTGTTGGGATTGGGACTGCTCGGTTCCGCCGGCTGCGGTGCGCGAGCTGAAGTGGCCAAGGACAAGGTGCTGGCCCAATTGGACAAGGTGCTGGGTGAGCTCAATGTCAAGGAAAAGCAGATTGACATCAAGCGCCGCGAACTGACCGATGAGATGCAGGTCGTTCGCGAAAAGAAATTCAATGCCGGTGTGCGGCTCGAACTGCTGGCTAAAAAGCAGGAGACTTCCAAGCAGGACTTGGAGAAGCTCAAGCAGGGTCTGGCTCGGGTCCAGCCGAAAATGGAAGAGGCCAAGACCAACGGCAAAATCGAACTCAATGGCCGCGAAGTCTCGGCGGATGAACTGAACCGGATGGCAACCGACCTGATCAATCGGGTCAAGAGCAAGGAGAGCGAGGTTAGCAGCCAACAGACCAGCATTGATGCCCTGAAGCGGTCTGCGGATTTCCTTGCCAGCCAGGAAAAGGCGGCAGCCGACATGCTGGGCAAGCTCGACCTGAAGATCTCCGAAATCAAGGACAAGAAACTGGCCATTGATGCCGTCAAAAGCGCCACCTCAATGGTCGGAAACGACACCTCGATCAACGACAAGATCAGCTCGCTCTCCAAGGAAATCGACAACATGTTTGTCGACGTGGAAACGGCCATGCGGGTTGAGGAAGCCAAGTTGAGCGAACTTCAAAACCAGACAATGTCCGCCGATGAGTTGCTGACAGAGACTGGTTCAGACCTCGATGCCACAATGAGCGAGATCGATGCCATTCTCGGCAAGGGCGGGGGTAACTGAGACCGATGATTCCATTGAAAAATGCAAACCCCGGCGGTTGGCCGGGGGTGAATGTGGTTCTCGGCGGCGGCTTTCCCTTCCACCGCCCAATAGCGATCTTGTTGACCGGCCTGGTTCTTGCTTTCCCGCTATTCCTGGCAACCGGGTGCGGGCCTCAGCCCAAAGCCCAAGCCAAAGCGGACCGCCCACTCAGCTCCGAGCAGGAGTTCCGCGACAAGTTGGCTGAACTCAAAATGCAGCGCGAGAAATCAACTCGAGCCGTTGCCCGACTCGAAGAGCGGAAAACGGCGACCGTGGCATTCTTGAAAGAGAAAGGGGTCAAGTCGGCGGCGGATGTCGCTGAAGACACCAATCTCAAGTACGCAGCACGCGAGCTGAAGGGGTGGACGGAAGAGATCGACAAGCTGCAATTGGAAGTAGGCCACTACGACCAGGCGATCAAAGCGATCGAGACGATGCTCTCCGAACTGGAACGCAAGCGGATCAGCGAAACCGTCGCCATGAGCGAAGAGGAGTACATCAAGCTGCGGAAAATTGTGCTGGACCTGAACGACCGCCTGGAAGTCGACAAGCAAGACGTGGTGGAGGACGCGGAACTGGACGAATTGCTCAAAGAGGAATTGGGGACTGGCACCTCAAATCCGAAATGAGTGACCCAGCCAAGGGCCGCCTCAGCGGGTTGGCTGACGCAGCCAAGCCTGAAGCGGGACCAGCGGGAAGATATTTCAGACCTGAGCGGAATCAATATCCGCTGGGCGAGCGACACGCGAGTTGCTGAGGGCGTAAGTCTCAGCGAGTCAGGGTCGCAACTTTCCGAAACAGGGCGTGGGCTGTACCTGCAGTTCCCGCCCTTTTTTTTGGTCAAAGCCCGGGGTGGACGATGTGTAGGGAATGGCGGAAACGAGGGAAGGGCTGTTTGTGAGCGAGCAACCGGAGAACCCGCCGCACCACTGGCGGCCCACCGCAGAGTTAGCCAACCTGCGTGCGCGGGCCGAATGGACCCGTTGGCTGAGAAATTACTTTTGGCAGCGAGAATACTGGGAAGTGGAAACCCCGCTGCTCTTGCGGGAGACGATCGTCGACCGACACCTCGACCCGCCGCGAGTCCCGGCCGCAGCACTGGGCCTCGGTCCCGAACATGCCGGCGACTGGTTTCTGCAAACCTCTCCCGAGTTTGGAATGAAGCGGCTTTTGGCCGCTGGAGCGGAGAGGATTTTCCAAATCGGCAAGGCCTTTCGCGCGGGTGAAGTGGGGCGATTGCACAATCCCGAGTTCACCATGCTGGAGTGGTATGACGCAGCAGCCAACTACGAACAGGGAAT
>Ga0315903_10003907_pt1 | contig 20319 bp, 19 predicted proteins | sample LakEriMetagenome_7_FD_203524 | JGI IMG/M metagenome (GOLD analysis project Ga0315903, IMG submission 203524) | Freshwater fungal communities from buoy surface, Lake Erie, Ohio, United States - Buoy 2 MA119 | ecosystem: Environmental > Aquatic > Freshwater > Lake | place: USA: Lake Erie, Ohio... | reverse complement strand
AACCTTGATTTACAATGCTTTTGGAGCCTGCAAACCCTGTGTTAAAAACTACTGTACTCATGTTTTCTCCTGCGGTCATACCTTGGGGAAGGATTCGAACAACTGTTCGAATAAGACAATTAAACACCCCACCACTGACAAATGCAAGCAAAATTCGAACAGGTGTTTGAATTTTTTCCAAACCTGTGTCACCCTATGTCTATGGCTAAAAACGTAACCGAACTCTCCGATGGCCCAGCTGACGCTCATGGGCTGACCTCCCGCCAGCTCAAGATTCTTGGGGCAATCAAAGATGCCGTCGAAAACAATGGCTACCCCCCTTCGATGCGCGAAATTGGCCTGGTAGCAGGACTGACAAGCCCGGCATCAGTTAAGTACCAGCTTGAGGCCTTAGAAAAGAAGGGCTTCATCCGCCGCGATCCAACTCGCGGTCGCGCACTCGAAGTTTTAATGCCAGATGAGAAAACCGCTGAGAACTCATCGCCTGTAGATGCCACGCGTTACATACCGTTGGTAGGTCGCATTGCAGCTGGTGGTCCAATCACTGCTGAACAAGAAGTCGAAGAGACATTCCCCCTTCCGGAATCACTTGTGGGATCCGGTGATTTGTTTATGCTCAAGGTTGTTGGTGAATCAATGATCGATGCTGCAATCTGCGATGGCGATTACGTTGTGATTCGCTCGCAGAAAGATTGCAACAACGGTGAAATCGTTGCCGCGATGATTGATGGCGAAGCCACGGTAAAAACTTTCTCCCGCAAAAACGGCAAGATTTGGTTGCTTCCAGCCAACTCTGATTTTGCGCCAATTGATGGTCAAAACTGCGAAATCTTAGGAAAAGTTACCGCAGTACTTCGCACAGTTCGCTAAATTTCTCCTATGCCAAAAGACTCTTCCCGGGATTCTCATTTTCCTGCCATTGAAAAAAAGTATGGCGAGAAAATGACCTACTGGTTTAAGGTCATGGCAAAGATTAAAGATAAGAAATACCCAGAACAGATTGCACACCTAAAGGAAAACTACGGGTTTTCACAAGCTCATGCCAATGCTCTAGTGATGTACTCACGTGGCTCAGTTTCTTCGAAGCGGTTTGAAACCCCTGCCGATTATTTCAAGAGTATTGATCCACAGCAATCCAAAACAGTTAAGGCGATTTTTAAAGCTATCAAAGCAAAACACCCAGAACTAGAGCTGGTCATTGCATGGAATCAACCGATGCTCAAAAAGGACGCACACTACATTTTTGGAGTTTCAACCTCTAAAGATCACATCTCAATTGCCCCTTGGAATCAAGATGTTTTAGCTGCATTTGCACCTAAATTTGCAGAGTACAAAGTTCTAAAAAAGATTATCCAGATACCCAACGATTGGGATGTACATGCATCCAATGCGAAACTGCTGCAAGGGATGATCACGGCCTCCCTAAAGGCGTTGAAGTAAATACTGCAGTAAATACTGAGATAAGCCCTTAAGTAAATCTGGCTATTAGCCTGTAATTTAAAGGGTTTTAAAGCCGCTTTCGAGCCGTTAGAATTGGCTTATGGATCTAGACAAAGTAATTCTGTACTACGGCTTCACGCCAATTGCAGATACTGATGCCATGAAACTGTGGCAAAAAACTCTGTGTGAGTCCCTCAATATCAAAGGTCGAATCATCATCTCCCCCCACGGCATAAATGGCACCTTGGGTGGAAAGATGAAAGATCTGAAGAAATATGTAAAAGCTACTCGTTCTTATCCAGGTTTTAAAAAAATTGACTTCAAATGGTCGGATGGAACCCCATTAGATTTTCCAAAGCTTAAAATCAAGATTCGTCCGGAGCTTGTAGCTTTTGGAAATCCAGATGAGATTAAAGTCGATGAAAATGGTGTTGTGGGTGGTGGAGTACATCTGCGCCCAGAGGAAGTGAACAAACTAGTAGAGGATCGTGGAGATGAAGTCGTCTTCTTCGATGGTAGAAACGCTTTTGAAGCAAAAGTAGGAAAATTTAAAGATGCGGTAGTTCCTCAAGTCGAGACCTCGCATGATTTTGTTGCAGAGATTGAAAGCGGAAAGTATGACCATTTGAAGGATAAACCAGTGGTCACTTACTGCACTGGCGGAATTCGATGTGAGATTCTCTCCGTAGTCATGAAAAACCGAGGCTTCAAAGAGGTTTATCAGATGAAAGGTGGAATTGTTCGCTACGGAAATAAATATGGCGATGATGGGTTATGGGAAGGCTCTCTGTATACCTTTGATGATCGCCTAACGATTGACTTTAGTGACCATACAAAACTCATTGGTACTTGCGCCGAATGTGGAGAAAAAACAAAAGCTTTTAGGAACTGTCAAAAACCAGAATGTCATCAGTTGATTCTGCTCTGTGATCCTTGCTATGAAGTTCATACAGAACGACCTTGCAATCATGAACGCGAAGTTAAGCGTAATCGCGAACTCATAGGCTAAAGCTTTACTTTGTTCACCAAGCCAAGTTCACATAAAGTACGCTTAGGATCATGAATCATGGTGAAGTTCTTGCTATTGATCTTGGACAATCCGGCACATCCATACGTTTAGGTGATTTTAGTAGTCAAACACCGCGCGGAAAACATGCAGGAGAGAACACTCTGGATGCCTTACGGGCTGCAATTGAATCAATAGAGCTACCTAAAAAAATCTCTGCAGATTGTGTAGCTCTTTCTTGTACAGGTTTGTATGGCCAGGTTCCAAATCCACAAAAGTATCTAGAGCTTTGCTCCACGTTCTTTGGTGCAACTAAAGTGGCAGTTATTGATGATGGATTTGCTAGTTACGTTGGTGCTTTGAAGGGTCAAGACGGAGTTGTACTGACAATTGGCGGCGGAGTCGTTTCAATTGCTGGTCTTAACGGGCAGTATTCACATCGCGACGGTTTAGGAAGCACTTTCGGGGATGAAGGTGGAGGTTTTTGGCTTGGTAAAAATGCAATCTCTAAAGCACTTGCCTCTCTACAAAATCGAATTCTTGATCAACGAATGCACGAGTATTTCAAAGATGAAATAACTGCCTACTATGAGTTAGAGGTTCGAGATGGATCTCAGGCGCAAATACTTGCCATAAATACGGCAAAAAAGACTTTGGACGCCGCCGATCTTGGGATTCCATCAGCCGTGGCAATTGCAAATAAAGGAGCTTTCCTGTTGGCTCAAACTGTGATTTCGACATGGCAGGCAGTACAGGGCAACAGTACAGATGAGATCAAGTTTGTTATTCAAGGTGGTCCTGCAAAAAATAAAAACTACGTAAATTCAATTGTTCGAAATGTTCAAACAAAGCTACCGAATGCACAGTTAGTTGAATCTGCCGGAGATAATTTAGATGGTGCTATTTGGATCGCACAACAGATGCATCATGATGCTCCCCCATTGCTTAAATGGGCATCCAAATAATTTAGAAACAAACTTCTACTTCTTTGGGCTACGCCTTAACTCTGTAATGGGATTCCACTCACGAAGAGGAGTGCGAGTCTTTTTTGGAGACAACATCAAAGCCAATAGAACCCAAAAGGTCCCGATATATCCAAGTACCACCCATGGAAGTACTCGTCGTCCAAAAGCATAGGCACACAGACCTGCAAATATCCCGAAGAAAAGATGTTGGGCGTCAAAAGGAATCATGGATAAAATCCTACTCAATTTAGTGAAAAAAATAATCTCCCTCCCCGCGCAATAAAGTGCGAGTAGGGAGATCTTCTATGTAGCCCCGAAGGGATTCGAACCCTCGTAGCTGCCTTGAGAAGGCAGAGTCCTAGGCCGCTAGACGACGGGGCCATATTCCATTTCTGGAAAATTTTCCTAGAACAAACATTACGTAACTGAAACTGAGTCGCGTAACTGATATTAAGTTGTGAAACAGGTACTGCGCTGGGGTACCAGGACTCGAACCTAGACTTACTGAACCAGAATCAGCAGGGCTGCCAATTACCCCATACCCCAAGGTTGTTACACCTTGTATTGCAAGACCTAAGAATACCAGCGGATTTATAGAGTCAAAGCCGTGTTAATACGTGAAAGACATGCCTCTTTACCCAACAACTCCATAGATTCAAATAACGGTGGTGAAATCGTGCTGCCTGTAGTGGCAATACGCAAAGCCGTAAATGCAATACGTGGCTTTAGTCCAAGTTCATCAATAAGGGATGTTCTCAAAGCTGCTTCAATATTTTCGTGGCTCCATTGTGAAACTCCCTCTAACTCTTTAACGGAGCGCTTAAGAATCTCTTTAGAACCTGAATCCGTAATCTTTGAAACACTATCTGCATCAACTTCAAAGTTTGTGATGAACAAGAATTTCAGCATTTTTGGCACTTCGCTAAGCACAATAATGCGCTCTTGAATAAGTGGAAGCGCTTTTTTAACTAGCTCAATTTCTTGGCTACTACCCTGGATGACGTTGGCTTTTGTTAAAAATGGAAGAGACCACTTTAAAAACTCATCAATTGTGAGCGCTCGAATTTTGTCACCATTAATTGCCTCAAGTTTTTTCATATCAAAACGAGCAGGCGATGAATGCACCTTTTCAACTGTAAACATCTCTGTTAACTCTTTCATCGTGATGTTTTCAACATCATCCCCCGGTGACCAACCCAAAAGTGCTAGATAGTTGCAAATCGCCTCTGGCAAAAAGCCCATATCTCTATACCAAGCGATAGAGGCTTCACCATTTCGCTTGGATAACTTGGCATTATCTGTTCCCATCACAAAAGGAAGATGAGCAAAAACGGGATAGTCTTGCGGCGCTACTCCCATTGCTTGATAAACACGAATCTGACGAGGTGTTGAAGAAAGTAAATCCTCACCTCTAAGCACATGGGTTACCTTCATCAAAATGTCATCTACAGCAACAGCCAACGTATACAACGGTGAACCATCTGCACGTACCATCACAAAATCCGGAACAAAGTTGTGATCGAATGAAACTTCACCTCGAATCAAATCTGTAAATGTTGTTGATCCATCAGGCATTCTCATTCGTACAACAGCTGCGCGACCTTCGGCCTTGTACGAATCTATTTGGGCTTGCGTCAAATCTCGACAATGACCGTTATACCCTGGTGCAACGTTTGCCTTACGCTGTGCTTCGCGAACAGCCTCTAACTCATCTGGTGAGCAATAACAGTAATAGGCATCCTTTTGATCCAAAAACTTTTGAGCATACTCGGCATAAATATCTAAACGTTGTGATTGTAAATATGGACCATGGTCACCACCAACTTCAGGACCTTCATCCCAATTAAGACCCAACCACTTTAAAGTTTCAATTGCGGCTTGAATGTATTCATCTGTCACCCGAACGGTATCTGTATCTTCAATACGGAAAAGAAAAATGCCTCCCGTGTGGCGTGCATAAGCCCAATCAAAAAGTGCAGTACGAATATTGCCAACATGGAGATCGCCAGTTGGCGATGGTGCAAACCGTACCTTTACAGGTTTAGTACTCATCTACTGCGCCGCCACCTTATTATTTAACTCGCCAAGTCCTTCGATTGCTACGCTAACTTTACCGCCAATTACCATGGGGCCAATACCTGCTGGAGTTCCCGTCAAAATGATATCTCCTGGCAAAAGAGTCATTACGCGCGTTACAAAATTAACAATAGTTGGAACATCAAAGATCATGTCGCTTAACTGCGCGGATTGTTTAATCCGTCCATCTACTGATGCAGTAAGTTTTTGAGTTCCAGGGATGAACTCTGTCTCTATCCACGGTCCAATTGGACAGAAAGTATCAAAGCTTTTCGCTCTCGCCCATTGTCCATCTTTTTTCTGTAAATCTCGCGCTGTCACATCATTAGCAATTGTGTAACCAAAAATCACATCGCTAACGCGCTCCTTAGGAACATCTTTACAGATACGTCCTATGACTATTGCAAGCTCAACTTCATGGTCGACCTGTTCTGACATCTCAGGCCAAACGATTGTGTCTAGAGGGCCAATGACAGAAGTATTGGGCTTTAAAAAGATTAAGGGCTCTGCAGGAACCTTGCCACCCATTTCCGCTGCATGATCTGCATAGTTTTTACCGATACAGACAACTTTGGAACGCGGAATAATCGGTGCCAACAATCTGACTTTATTGAGTTCTATGCGCGCGGCGGTCTTTTGTATTCCAGCGTAGATGGGATCTCCACTAATAACGCTAATAAAACCATCATCCTCGAGCACACCAAAAAGTGGATCCGGACCTAAACCTGCATCCGGTCCAGGAGTAAATCTGACTATGCGCATTAGAGCATTCTAACCGTTGGGTGGCCCGTGATTTACGCGAACCAAGCTACAAAATGAAGTTTGGTTTACTCAGCGTCTTCAATCTCATCAACTAAGCGTTCAACTAAAACTGAGGAAATTCGACGACGTCGGCCTAGAGGACGCTCTGAAGTAATTGCCCAACCATTCCACGAAATTGTGCTTCCTGCGATAGGGACTCTTCCCAATTTCTGCGCCATAAGCCCGCCGATGCTATCGATATCTTCGTAATCAGATTTTTCTATCTCTATCTTTAATTCGTCAGCCAAATCTTCAATGTGCAACGAAGCCTTTGCGCGCGCCTTATCTGGTGTAAGCCAAGTGAATTCATCTTCTCCATCGTCAAACTCATCTTCAATCTCACCTACGATCTCTTCGATAATATCTTCGATTGTGATGATTCCTGCCGTGCCACCATATTCGTCAACGACGATTGCAAGGTGAATTTGATTTTTTTGCATCTCTCTCAATAAGTCATCGGCCATCTTGATTTCGGGTACAAAATTAGCAGGACGCATATGTTGTTCAACAGTTTCGTTCTGCTCTGCATCGCGGTGATCAAGAGCTCGTTTAGCCAAGTCTTTTACATAGACAATTCCGACGATGTTATCTATTCCATCTCCAATTACTGGAATACGCGAATAACCGCTTCTTAAGGCAAGAGACAGACCTTGGCGAACAGATTTATCCTTTTCTACCCAGACCATATCGATTCTCGGAACCATTAATTCTCGAACAAGTGTGTCACCTAGTTCAAATACTGAGTGAATCATCTCTTGTTCATCAGACTCTACAAGGCCTCGCTCGTGAGCTTGATCTACAAGGTCTCTTAACTCTGCTTCTGAGGTAAAAGGCCCTGATCTAAATCCCTTACCGGGAGTAAGTGCATTTCCGATTGAAATAAGCAACTTAGTTACGGGGCCCAATAGAAATGCCAAACCATATGCAACGATGATTCCATAGCGCGCATATTTATGTGGTTGTTGCTTACCTAAAGTTCGTGGACCAACACCGACAACTACATATGAGAGCACAACCATGATCAATACTGTCAATGCCATCGCCTGGGCCGAAGAGTAATTGCGAAGTAAAATCACCGCCAACAAAACAGTTGCAGTAAATTCACACAGCTTTCTTACCAACAAAATTACATTGAGGTACCTGGCGGGTTGAGCGCTGTATTTTCGAAGAAGCGCGCCACCACGCTTGCCCTCTAATTCATCAATAACTATGCGAGAAATTGAAGTCAATGCGGACTCGCTAGCGGCAAGAAAGCCCGCAAACACTAAGAGTAGAACGATGCTGATGATAGCTAACAGACTCATGATCTCTTTTCCCAGTCGGTGACGATTTTTTCTTGTAGGGCAAACATAGTTTTTTCTTCTTCTTTATCTGCATGGTCATGTCCAAGAATGTGTAATAAACCATGCGTTGCCAAAATAAAGATCTCATGATCAGTTGAATGTCCCTGTGCTTGCGCCTGAGTCTGCGCTACAACTGGGCTGATCACGATATCTCCTAAGGTGACAATGTCTTGCGATGTAAGGGGCATATCCATAGGGAAAGAGAGCACATCAGTGGTGCCCGGCTCGTTCATCCACTTTAAATGAAGCTCGCTCATGTAATCATCTTTCACAAATGAAACATTGAGATCACTCGCTGGGTTTAGATCTAAGACGCCTAATGCGAATGTCAACAAGGAAGCTATCTGTTCTGCTGGAACCAACTGCCCTGAAGTATTTGTAACTTCGATACTCATCTATTGTCGAATAGGCCGCACAACATGTTGGTTTACATCAAAGGTTTCATAAGCTTTAACAATTTCTCCAATTAATCGGTGGCGCACAACATCTTCGGCCGTTAGCTCCAAAAACGCAATGTCATCAATATCTTTCAAGATATCGCGAACAACTTTTAACCCTGATTTCTGAGCATTCGGAAGATCAATCTGAGTCACATCGCCGGTGATTACCATTTTGGATCCAAATCCCAAGCGAGTTAAAAACATTTTCATCTGTTCAGGCGTGGTGTTCTGCGCCTCGTCCAAGATCACGAAAGCATCGTTAAGTGTGCGCCCACGCATATATGCAAGTGGAGCGACTTCAATAATTCCTGATTGCATTAAACGTGGAATTGAATCTATATCAATCATGTCGTGCAAGGCGTCAAAGAGAGGTCGAAGATAAGGATCGATCTTCTCGCTTAATGTTCCTGGCAAGAAACCTAGATTTTCACCGGCTTCGACGGCAGGTCGCGTCAAGACAATTCGATTGACTTTCTTAGACTGCAAAGCGGCAACTGCTTTAGCCATTGCAAGGTATGTCTTACCTGTACCGGCTGGACCTATCCCAAAAGTTATTGTGTGATCTTCAATTGCTTCTACATAGCGTTTTTGATTTGCCGTTTTCGGACGAATTGTGCGACCACGATTACTCACAATATTGAGTGAAAGCACTTCGGCTGGATGATCTGCTGGTTTGTGATCTAGCATTTCGATTGCTCGGTTGACTGCGTCAACAGTAAGCACATTGCCACTTCGAATAACAACCATCAATTCATTAAAGAGATTTTCTAACTTAGTGCAATCATCATGTGGGCCGCGCAGAGTAATCTCATTGCCGCGGACTGTGATATTTACTGAAGCAAAAGCCGCTTCAATTGTTCGCAGATTAGAGTCTTGGACACCAATCAAGGCGACCATCTGGATTGCTTTAGGTACCGTTATTAACTTTCGCTCCATATGGGGATAAATGTATCTTTAACCCGGTGGCCATGCCATCGCGCGACCACCCAATAGATGCAGGTGAGCGTGGAAAACACTCTGACCAGCCGCTTCACCGGTGTTAAACACGGTTCGATAGCCGGCAAGTCCTCGCTGGGTTGCGATCTCATCGGCGGCTAAAAAAAGTGCTGCAGTAATCGTGGGGCTATTTTTGGCAACACCAACCGCATTCTCAGTGTGCAAGGTCGGCACAAGTAGCACATGGGTTGGAGCTTGTGGATTGAGATCATTAAATGCGACAACATTTTCATTGCGGAAAACTATCTCTGCTGGAATTTCGCCTGTGATTATTTTACAAAATATGCAATCAGCAACTAACGCCATATCGTTACCATACCTTTAAAAGTGCAGAAACTGCTGAAACAGCGGCTAAGCCAGCATGTGCCGAACGCAAAATTGGCCTACCCATGAGTGCGGTTTTAGCGCCAGCTTCTGTAAATACAGCTAACTCTTGATCTGTGATTCCACCCTCTGGGCCAATAATGATTAGTAAATTCTCAACATTATGAGAAGAGATTTGATCTGAAAGTTTAGTCTGCGCACTTTCATGAAAAACTATAGCCAAATCACTTAACCGTATCGCCTGACATATTTGATCAGTCTGTGCAACCCCTGTAACTTCTGGGATTCTAAATCGACGGGACTGCTTACTTGCCTCACGCGCGGTAATCTGAAACTTTTCAGATGTTTTCCCAACACTTCGAGTGGCAAGCCATGGAACAATTCTGTCGACGCCGGCTTCAGTCAAAAGCTCAATCGCCTCTTTTGAACGATCTCCCTTAGGTAGAGCCTGCACTACAGTAATTTTGGTAGCTAGCGGCTCTTGAAATCCTGATTCTAAAACTTGAACTGTCATTGATTTCTTTTTAATCTCAGTTGCGCCCACTTTCGACCAAGCGCCATTGCCATCGCTGAGCATAAACTGATCATCAACCTGAGTTCGGAGTACTCGAATTGCGTGGTTTGCATCATCGTTTTTAAACTCATACTCCGAGCCAACCGTGGTTGGCAGATCCTCTACGAAAAAGAGAGTAAACATTATTTGTTAAACACACCCTTTAGTTTGCTAAATACAGATCCATCTTGGCCTTTAACATGAGCCTCACTAGCTTTCTCGCCTCGAACCTGCGCAAATGAACGCAGAAGCTTCTCTTCCTCTTTGCTTAACTTTGTCGGAGTTTGAACTTCGATATGTACAACTAAATCGCCTCTGTCTCCACGTCGCAATCTAGTCATTCCTTTGCCCTTAATCACAACGGGTGAGCCGCTTTGTGTTCCGGGTTTTACGTAAACTTCAGCAGGACCATCCAGTGTTTCTATGGAAACTGTTGTGCCAAGTGCGGCAGCGATCATGCTTATCTCAAGTGACATGTGCAATGTATCGCCATCTCTGACTAAATACTCATGTCGCTCTTCAACAATCTCAACATACAAATCTCCTGCTGGTCCTCCTCCAGCTCCCACTTCACCGCGACCTGCGAGTTGAATTCTGTTTCCAGTTTCAACACCTGCTGGAATTTTCACATCAATTACTTGTCGGCTTCGCACGCGACCTTCACCTGCGCATTCACGGCACGGATTCTTGATAACGCTTCCGTAACCCTGACATGCATTACAGGGCCTAGATGTCATTACTTGGCCAATAACCGAACGAACAACTTGTTGAACTTCGCCGCGACCCTTGCAGGTTAAACAGACTTCTGGATGTTCCCCATCTAGGCAACCAGTTCCAGTGCACTTAGTGCATACAACAGCGGTCTCAACTGTAATCTCGCGATCGGTTCCAAAACATGCTTCATTTAAATCAACTTGAATTCGAATCAGTGAATCTTGACCTGCACGCATTCGTGGTCGTGGCCCACGTGAGCCTCCACCGCCAAAGAATGCATCCATGATGTCGCTAAAGCCACCACCAAAGTTTGCTCCGCCACCAAAACTACTTCCGCCCATGTCATATTGCTGGCGCTTTTGACTATCACTTAAAACATCGTAGGCCTCAGTTACTTCTTTAAATCTCTCCTGAGTTTTCGGATCCGGATTCACATCTGGATGAAGTTCACGCGCCAGCTTGCGGTATGCCTTTTTGATTTCGTCGACAGATGCACCTTTTGTTACACCTAATGTGTCGTAATGATCGGCCATTTACGCACCCTCAATGATGAAACGTCCAACATATCTAGCAACGGCATCAACTGCTGCAATTGAACCGGCGTAATCCATGCGGGTCGGTCCTAAAACGCCAAGTGCACCTATTTGAGCAGAATCGCCCCCGTAACCAACAGTCACCAGCGATGTTGCTTGAAGATTAGTTTCCAATTGTTCGCGACCAATACGAACATTAACAGTCGAATTAGCTTCATCGAGTAAGCGCATCAAAACAACTTGTTCTTCTAACGCTTCTAGGATTGGTGAAAGCGTTAAACCTAGATCTTCGCCAGAACGTGCCAAGTGAGCAGTTCCTGAAACTGCTAACTTTTCGCGACCATCTCCAATAATTGGGTATGTAACTACAGCTACTTGTTTTGTAATGTCTGCAAGTAACTTCACCGATTTTTTTAAAAGCTCTTCAAGATCACTGGATCCCTCTAGAAATGTTTCAATAGCTCTGCGTTCTGCAGTTGATAATGGTTTGACTGTAGCTAATTTGTCTACAAAAACACGGTAACCAAGATCTGTTGGAATTCTGCCTGCACTTGTATGAGGCTGGGTGATCAGACCTTCTTCTTCTAGTACTGCCATTTCATTTCGAATCGTTGCAGGTGAAATTCCTAAACTGTGCCGGTCGGCAATTGACTTCGAACCGACAGGCTCTTGGGTCGCAACGTACTCATCTACTATTGCGCGAAGGATTTCAAGACGACGTGATGACATGTGTGCCTAGGGTACTAGAAAGTTAATTCTCGCACGATTCGATCTGCAATTAAGCGCCCCGTTGGCGTAAGCAGAACTCGATCTTCTAGCAGTTGGACAAAGCCATTTGCGCCGTAGGTTGCAAGTGTTTGAATTTGAGCTGAATTCAAATCCATGGTCGATAAACCCTCTCTCATACGAATGCCCAGCATGATTGATTCATCTCTTTTTTGATCTGTGGTCAAATCTTCACTCTCTGCAATCACGCTTTCGCCAGAAAACAGTTTTTGTTTGTAAGCAGTTGGGTGCTTAATATTCCAGAATCGTTTTGCATCAATATGTGAATGTGCACCAGGCCCAAGTCCCCACCAATTTTGATTGCGCCAGTAGGCGATGTTGTGTTTGCACTCATGACCAGGTTTAGACCAATTGGAAAGCTCATACCAATCCATTCCATGCTCCTGGCAGAGTTGATCAACTAACAAATACATCTCTGCCATTAAATCATCATTGGGCATTGCAATATCTCCGCGCTTGATATTGGCGGCTAATTTCGTCCCAGTTTCAACAATTAATGCATAGGCACTTATATGATCGATATCCAGTGCATGTGCCGCCTCTACAGTGTGGCGCCAATCATCCACACTCTCCCCCGGCGTTCCATATATTAAATCAACACTAATTGATTTAAATCCGGCCGCCCTGGCCATAGATACAGCCTTTTCTACATTAGCTGGATTATGAGTGCGATCAAGAACTTGTAAAACATGTGGCTTAGCCGATTGCATGCCAAATGAGATTCGATTGAAGCCAACATTTATGTAGCTTTCAAGTTTTTCGAGCGTTACAGAATCTGGATTTGCCTCCAAGGTTATTTCACAATCGGCTGTTAATCCGTTGCGCTTTTTGATCTCATTAATTACTCGTCCTAGGTCCTTAGCTGGAATCAATGATGGTGTGCCGCCACCAAAAAAGAGCGTAGGCGTTATCTCTTTTGGAGCCATTTCAAGCTCTTTCAGCACCGCATCGATGTAGTCATTGCTTACAATTTCTAAAGTTGCTCCATCTTGTAACTCTGATGGCGTATATGTATTAAAGTCGCAGTAACCGCAACGTTTTATGCAGTACGGAATGTGTACATAAAATGAAAGGCTCATTGGCTTGCTTTACGGGCGGCCTTAATCTTTTCTATATCCGCATCAGTTGCAAGAGCGGCTACGAATGCCTCTTGTGGCACTTCAACGCGTCCAACCATCTTCATGCGCTTCTTACCCTCTTTTTGCTTCTCCAAAAGTTTACGCTTACGAGAGATATCTCCACCATAACATTTTGCTAACACGTCTTTTCGAATAGCGCGGATACTTTCACGGGCGATAATTCGTGCACCGATCGCTGCCTGAATAGGAACCTCAAACTGTTGGCGAGGGATTAACTCACGGAGTTTGCCCGTCATCATGACACCGTATGCATAGGCCTTATCTCTGTGAACAATTGCGCTGAAAGCATCTACTGCCTCACCCTGCAACAAGATATCAACCTTTACTAGGTTACCTTCAGCATCACCCTTTTCTTCATAATCAAGAGAGGCATAACCTTTTGTACGGCTCTTTAGTTGATCAAAGAAATCAAAGACAATTTCGGCTAATGGCAGGTCATAGCGAATTTCAACCCTATCTTCAGAGATGTAATCCATTCCCAATAGAACTCCGCGACGGTCCTGGCATAGTTCCATAATCGTGCCAATGAACTCTGCTGGAGCCAAAATTGTTGATTTAACAATTGGTTCTAGAACCGCTGCAACCTTACCTTCAGGAAATTCTGATGGATTAGTAACGCGTACGGATTTTCCATCATCCATGGTTACGTTGTAAACAACATTGGGAGCAGTAGAGATCAAATTCAACTTATGTTCGCGCTCTAAGCGCTCACGAACAATCTCCATGTGAAGTAGCCCAAGGAAGCCACACCGAAAACCAAAACCAAGTGCTGCAGAGCTTTCTGGTTCATACACCAATGCAGCATCATTTAGCTGTAATTTATCGAGTGCTTCTCTAAGGATTGGAAAATCAGCACCATCTAGTGGGAATAGCCCAGAAAAAACCATTGGCTTTGGATCCTTGTATCCGGAAAGAGCTTCCTTAGTTGGATTGTTATACGTTGTAATCGTGTCCCCTACACGTGATTGGCGAACATCTTTTACACCAGTAATTAAGTAGCCCACTTCACCAACGCCAAGTCCCTTACCCGCAATAGGTTCTGGAGAGATAACTCCAACTTCTAGTGCTTCATGGCGAACACCAGTTGAAAACATTTGAATTTGTTCACGTGGTGATAAATGTCCATCTACTACTCGAACATAAGTAACTACACCGCGATAGGAGTCGTAGACAGAGTCAAAGATAAGTGCTCGCGCTGGTGCATTGGGATCACCTACAGGTGCTGGAATTTGAGCAACGATTTGATCTAGAAGTTCTGCAACACCATCTCCGGTTTTCCCAGACACACGCAGACAATCTTCGGGCTGGCAACCAATTAATCGAGCAAGTTCGGCGGCAAATTTGTCGGGTTGTGCATTGGGTAGATCGATTTTATTGAGCACAGGAATAATCGTTAAATTATTTTCCATTGCAAGATAGAGATTTGCAAGAGTTTGCGCTTCAATACCTTGAGCGCAATCCACCAGTAGAACAGCGCCTTCACATGCAGCAAGTGAGCGTGAAACTTCGTAGGTGAAATCAACGTGACCTGGAGTATCGATCATATTTAAAATGTATTCCTGGCCATCAATTGATGAACGCCAAGGCAAACGAACTGCTTGGGACTTAATTGTGATTCCACGTTCGCGCTCGATATCCATACGATCTAGATACTGTGCGCGCATGTTTCGCGCCTCTACAACTTCGGTAATACCTAACATTCGATCGGCGAGTGTGGATTTGCCGTGATCAATATGGGCAATGATGCAGAAGTTACGAATCTGCGCCGGATTTGTAGATGCTGGTTGCGGAGCCTTAGCAAGTGAAATTGCAGGCATGAACCTAGCCTCGCTTTATAAAGAGAAGTGAATTAACGTGCGCCGGCTTTGGCAGCTGCCTTAGCCATTGAAGACTTTTTATTTGCGGCTGAGTTCTTATGAAGAACTCCCTTTTGAACAGCAACATCAAGTGATTTAGATGCAGCGCGAAGTTCTGTTGTGATTGCATTGGAATCACCAGAAGTTAATGCGTCGCGGAACTTGCGAGCAGCGGTCTTAATAGATGAGCTCACAGACTTATTACGAAGGCGTGCCTTCTCGTTTGTCTTGATGCGCTTGATCTGAGACTTGATATTTGCCACTGCGTACTTCTCCGAACGTTAGAGGTGCTCCTGAATGAAGCCTAAGGGTACCCATTTGAGCGCATGGGCTCAAATCGGGCTAGCTTTTAAGCGGTAATAATCCCCGATGAGGATGCGCGGCGACGCTTGCGACCTTTGGGGGCTGCATTGGCGTTGGTGTCGCTATCTGTATTGGCCGAATCACGGGATTGATTTTCTTCATCCTGTGAATCTTTTGAATTCTGCAAATCTGACTCATCGACAGATCGTGAAGATTGCTTTGACTCAGATTGATTCAAACTCTCGTGATATTCGTGAGCAGTTGCATCAGCTTCATCTGCATCTTCATGACGAGATGATGGCGTATCGAGTTGAGGCATAGGGGCCTTCATCTTTACAGGCTCCATGTGAATATGAATTCCACGTCCATTACATGAATCGCATGTCGTTGAGAATGCTTCGATTAATCCTTGACCCACACGTTTACGTGTCATTTGAACAAGACCTAGTGAAGTTACTTCTGCCACTTGGTGCTTGGTGCGATCTCTACCAAGACATTCGACGAGTCGACGAAGAACTGCTTCACGGTTTGATTCCAAAATCATATCGATGAAGTCGATAACAACGATTCCACCTAAGTCGCGAAGGCGAAGTTGGCGAGCAATTTCCTCTGCTGCTTCCAAGTTGTTTTTGGTTACAGTCTCTTCAAGGTTTCCACCCTTACCAATGAATTTACCGGTGTTTACATCGATAACGATCATTGCCTCAGTTCGGTCGATAACTAATGAACCACCAGAAGGTAGGTAGACCTTTCGATCAAAGGCTTTTGCAAGCTGTTCTTCGACTCTAAAGTCTGCAAAGAGATCTCCAGTGCCTGTGTATTTTTCAATCTTTGTGGTCAACTCAGGTGCGATAAAGCCCAAATAGTTTGTAACTTCATCCCAAGCAGTTGATCCTTGAACAGTTAGCTTTCGGAAATCTTCATTGAAGATATCTCGAATTACGCGCACTGCAAGATCTGGTTCTTGATACAGGGCGGCAGGTGGATGAAAGTTTGGATTCTGACTCTTGGCGTTGATGTCTTCCCATTGAGCCTTCAATCGAGCAACATCACTCGTTAAATCCTCTTCACTGACTCCTTCGGCAGCAGTTCTGACAATGACGCCAGCCTCTTCAGGAATTAAATTCTTTAAAATTGACTTTAATCGTGAGCGTTCTTCTTCTGGTAAACGCTTTGATATTCCAGACATTCCACCACCTGGAACATAAACAACGTAGCGACCAGGAAGTGAAATCTGGCTCGTTAAACGAGCACCCTTTTGTCCAATGGGATCCTTTGTAACCTGAACTAAAACAGGCTGACCAGTTTTCAAAACTGTTTCAATTTTACGTGGTGCAGATTCAGAAATTCCTGCTGCATCCCAATTTACTTCACCTGCATAGAGAACTGCGTTACGGCCCTTACCAATATCTACGAAAGCTGCTTCCATTGAGGGAAGAACGTTTTGAACGCGTCCAAGATAGACGTTACCAACGTATGAAACGTTGCTATTTCTATTGACATAGTGCTCAACCATGACGCCATCTTCGATTACGGCAATCTGAGTACGATCTGCAATCTGGCGAACTAACATTTCGCGATCAACGTTTTCGCGTCGAGCTAAGAAATCACCATCTGTAATAATCGTTGGACGCTTGCGATATGGCTCGCGATATTCACTGCGACCACCACGGTCACCGCGATCGTTGCGATCACCACGGTCATTGCGATCACGACGATTTCGGTTGCGATCATGGCGTTCAGTTCTAGCTGGACGCTCTACACGTTCGCGCTTCTCGCGAACCTTAACAACTGTGATTACGCCATCTTCTTCAACGGTTTCGCCTGCAACAACATCATCACCCGTTGCCCGGCGGCGACGGCGACGGCGATGTGTACCGCCTTCAGATGTTTCATCTTCAGAATTATCATCTGACAAAGCTTCATCAGATTTCTCTAGGCTCGCACCATCTGTTGAACCTGGCTTGCGACGACCACGTCCACCGCGGCGACGTCGCTTGTTGCGATTTCCACGGTCTTCACTGTCATCGTGAGCGGCTACAGCTTTATTTGTGACGCTCTCTTTCTTAGAAGATTCGGAATTACTCTCAGGATCATCAGTTTTTTTGCGAGCTTTACTTGCTGCAGCAGGTTTAATCGGTGCCGCTTGAAAAACTGGCACAGGTACTGATTTCTTACGAGTTGTTTTCTTAACTTCTTCAGCATCACCAACGGGTGCAGCAGAAACTTCTTTTGAACTAACTTTTTTAACCGCACGCTTGCGCGGTGTCTTAGGCTCAATAGCCATGTCACCAAATCCTCTATGCGCCAATTGACGCTACTTGTATTCTTAAAAAATCCTTGTGGGTTTTCCGTACCGTTCGCGCTAGGCGTGTGTCGCGAGTGATCGCGCGCCGCGCTGAACTAGTGGTTTAAGTATGACAGAACCATCTCTTTTTACCAATTTACCCGCGCAAACGAGCGTGAACATTCTGCAGTAAGCCAAAGCCAATCAAGGTGGCAAACATTGAGGATCCACCATAAGAGATAAAGGGTAAAGGCACCCCGGTCATTGGCATCATTCCTAAGGTCATACCTATATTTTCAAACATTTGAAAAGCAAACCATGCGATTACGCCGGTACAGACCAACCGACCAAAAGGATCATTTGTTCTTCGTGCAATTGAAAAAGCACGCATCAGTAAAATCAAGTACAAAACTAGAATTGTTCCACTACCTACAAAGCCTAACTGCTCCCCAGCTACCGTAAAAATAAAGTCGGTCTGTTGTTCGGGTACAAATCGCCCGCTTGTTTGTGGACCATTAAATAAACCTGTTCCAAGGAGTCCGCCTGAACCCACAGTAATTCTTGCTTGGCGAAGTTGATAGCCAGAGCCTTGCGTATCTGCATTGGGATCTACAAATGTCTGTAATCTCTTAACTTGATACTCACTAACTATTCCAGCCTGGACTGCAATGAATCCCCCGCTTACGGCAAGAAGAAGAAGTCCGACAACCCATTTACTGGATGCCCCAGATACGGCAATCATTGTGACTACTGAAGCGGCAATAATCAGAATTGTTCCCATGTCGGGTTGAAGAACTATCAACAGAACTGGAAGCGCTGCAACGCCAAGTGATTGCAAAACATTTTTATTAGATGGTTTATCACTGTCATGGGAACGCTCTGACAAAATCATCGCCATTCCAATAATAATTCCAACTTTCGCTAACTCCGCTGGTTGGATTTGAAAGCCACCCGGAAGTGCGATCCAAGCTCTTGCACCGTTTTTTTCATAACCTAATCCTGGAATCAATACGATTAATAAACCTAAGACCGCAGCACCCCACAAGATAGGTGTATAGGCGCGGAGTAATCGATAATCAATAACTGTAACTCCATATGCAAGTACGGCGCCGATTAAAATGTTAAAAACATGGCGCTTTAAGTAGTACTGCGGATCTAGTCCACTGCGCGCATACCAATCACGAGTTGCAGCCCAGACTAATAAAGTCCCTAAAAACAAAAGAAGACCGACAACAATTGAGAGCACGGGGTCAAAGCCATGGAAAAGTGAGCGGCGATTCTTGCTATATAGGTTTTGACGCGCAGATATCTGACTCATTCGACCTCTCCCTTCTTTTTAATCACAAGTGAAATCTTAGGCAGTTGTGATGGAGGTTGACCCTCTGGAAATAACGCGGCGTCAGGAACTAGTCGATTGCCGCTCACACCAAATAATGAAGAATAAATTGCCCGGACACCGACACCAGAGGTTGATGCACCGAAACCACCCTGACCAATCATCATTACAACTGCGTAACGAGGATTATTACTTGGTGCATACGATGCAAACCATGACGTGTCATCTTTTGCGCTGCCATCAGGATTACGACCAAATACTTCGCCCGTACCTGTTTTACCGCTGATCTCTACTGGAAAACCAGAGAAAACTCCCGCTGCTGTTCCTCGTACGACTACTTCTCGTAGACCTTTTTGAAGAAACTTAATTGTTGAAGGCTTAACATCTAGTGTTCCAAGTTTTTTTGGAGTAAAACTCTCCACCACGGTTCCATCGGTTTTCACAATTGCTTTTCCGATAAGCGCTTGCCAAATAGTTCCACCATTTGCAATTGCCGCGTAGGTCTGTGTGAGCTTAAGTGGGGTCAATACAGTATCGCCTTGCCCAATACTGAAGTTAACGGCGTCTCCTGCTCGAACTTTGTCTCCATCAACGCAGTTCTCTGCTGCTAACTGAATTAGGAAGGCGCTCTGCTGATCTTTTTTTGCTCTTTCTTTGTAGTTGCAATAGAAATCTTTGTTCTGTTCATACCAACTCTTCTTGTATTCACGATCTGCAATACGAGAAGCAGACTCTGCAGGCAGATCAATTCCAACGCGATCAGTTAATTTAAATGCCTCTGCAGCCTTGAAAAAGTAATCATTACGATTTGATTTAGCCTTTAATCCACCGTCCCGAAGCCATTCATCGAAGGCAATTTGATACCAGATCGTGTCACACGAAACAGCGATGGCTGTATTGATATTCATTCTTCCCTGGTTTTTACTATCAAAGTTTCTAAAGGTTCTTGTTCCAACTTCTACTTGAGAAGGACAGTCGTATGTGGCATTGAGGTTGTAGCCAGCCTTATCAGCAGCAACTACCGAAATCACTTTAAAGGTTGAGGCTGGTGCAAACAAGCCCTGAGTTGCGCGATTTAATGCCGGAACAGATTTCTTCTCACTAAACAAATCTTTTGCTTGTTGAACAGTTAGACCTTTTTCCCAGGAATTTGGATCATAAGTTGGATAAGAAGCCATCGCAAGAATTCGACCTGTCTTAACGTCCATCACAACAGCCGCACCAGAATCTGATGTGTAACCATTGGCTCGCCCACGAAGGACAGCATCTTTTAGCGCCTTTTCAGTTGCAGCCTGAAGTCGAACATCAAGACTTGTAACTAAATGGTCACCATCGATTGATGCTGTGTTCTGACTTTCCCTAGTGATTGATTCTTTGCGATCGACAATTACCGTTCTGATCCCTGGAACACCGCGCAGATA
>Ga0315903_10003903_pt1 | contig 20327 bp, 28 predicted proteins | sample LakEriMetagenome_7_FD_203524 | JGI IMG/M metagenome (GOLD analysis project Ga0315903, IMG submission 203524) | Freshwater fungal communities from buoy surface, Lake Erie, Ohio, United States - Buoy 2 MA119 | ecosystem: Environmental > Aquatic > Freshwater > Lake | place: USA: Lake Erie, Ohio... | reverse complement strand
CAACTCTGGCAGGTGTGTGAGCTATATTGTATAATCCTGAGAGTGGAGAGTTACTTGTATTAATCAGGTTGCTGCTCAGGCTTGCAGTTCCTGGAGCAAATGTGACTGAACCTACCTCCTGAAATACCCTATACTCAGTGTCCTGAACCGGATCAAGTGTAAATTCATTTCTATTTAGCCAGATTATAAATGTTTCATAGTCATTTGGCCTGTCTGATGATGCTCCGCCAAAGGTTATATCTGACAGCCTTCTGCTGAACTCAATGGCATAGCCCTCGCCAATTATGTTTGACCTTGCATCCAGCTTAGCACTGCTGGCCTCGTTCATTGCTTTGTTTGGAACAAAGTAATTTCGGTCAGTATGAATCGCAAATACACCTGAGAGCTGAATGTTTTTCCACTTGTCTGTAAATCCAAGTGTCATGTTGTTGTATAACTTATCAACTTTAGCCATCTGATCTACTTCACCAACATTGGTAAAGGTCTGGCTGATGCTGTTCTGGTAGAAATACTCTCTAGGCTCAACTCTGATTTTCCATTCAGTTCCGGTCCATTCAAATGCCCAGCCAAGACAAAATATTTTATCCAGTTCATCAAATGTCTGCTTCCAGCTGGTCTTTAATGCCTTTAAATTAGGGTCAGAATCAGCCTGCCTTATGCGTAGGCCATTGGTTAGCGCATTGTGCCAATAGCAGCCACCATCAGCTTCAGAGAAGGTATCTGATAGCAGCTTATTATTGCTGCCTGTCATGATGTAGATTGACCTTCTTAGCCACTCTTCAATGGTCAGTACATTGGCAGTTGATGCATAAATTCCTGAGTTAATTTCATTCAGGTTAATGGTATAGCCATTGTCAATGTTTACAGTAACTGCCACAACAACTGTGCTAAATGTGTCCTGAGTGAAGAAGAGAGATGCTGTATGCCCACTATCAATGCTAAATGAACCTGTATAGGTCTGACTGACATTAATAGTCTGTCCAGGTGTTAGATTGATTGTGTATAGATTTTCAGTTGAAAATGGAGTATTTCCATTTAGAATTACAAAGCCAAGAGTGACCTGAACATTGCCAGTAGTATCATTATTTATCAACTCAAAGCTAATGCTAACCTCATAATTAAAGGTTCTTGTGGCTGTTTGATTATTCTTTAAAATTGGTGTTGTTTCCCAGTTAGACCTCTGGACAAATATTGCATTAGTTTCAAATGTAGAGCCATAATTCTCCTTAAAATCACTCTGCTGCCAATAGGTAGGCACAACTGCAAACCTTTGAAATGCCGGGCCAGCAGGTCCATTGTATGTGTAGGTTGAACTGTTATCTAAGTTCTTACCATTGGCCTGAAGATACAGGTCTTGTTTGTGCATTCTAATCTGCCTCTCGGTCAGGGCAGCAATAGCATTGCCATTAAGGTCAGTTGTGCTGGTTAGGTCAATATCAACATCCTGCCTGCTCTTAAATTGCTCTCTGAAGTTGTCATCAATGATGCCTACTGTTACTTCCCAGCTATCAGTGTCGCAGACATTATGCTCTTGATAGATTGCCAGATTAACCTTGCCTTCAAATGAATAAGGTGAGCCATTGTAGCCAACATCTGAGGTAATTAGGATGGTAATATCAGCATTGATGAACTGAGTGTCATAAAGAGCCTTGATGAGCTTTGCGCCCTTATTGTAGAACCTTAGCTCAGTGCTGAATGGTTGGTCAATGCCATGACTCTCCATGCGTAGGGCTGTGAACTCAATGGCATCCCAGCCAATAGGCTCTTCTACCTCAGTTCCGTTTAAATAAAATTTCCATCCTGCCATAAGGCAAAGGTAAAAAGAAAAAGCCCCTGCAATACAGAGGCTCTTTACCATCGTTCTAATCTAAACCAATAACTAAACTAAACTGAGTCTGTTCTGAATCTATTGTTCAAAATTCTAGTTGTCCTTCTTGGTGTTCGGATAAATTTCTCAAATCCTCGCTCATCCATGCTCAGCTGAGTTATTGGAAGGCTCTTTAAAATGCTTCCAAGTTCATCTAGTTTACCTACCACCGGAGAGCCACCAGTGCTGCTCTGGTTGGCATAGTGATTAGCCAGGAATAACTCTTGCCTGCTCAAGGCATGGTTAGGAATAACCTGTGAGCCCTTTGGCAGATCGACAAGAGTTGCACTTGGTGGAGTGAAATAAACTTTTCCCGACTCAGTTACAACTTTCTCAACTCCTCGCTCACCTACTATTGCTTTACCTCCCTTGAACGGCTTGCCCTTAGTACCTTCGGCAAACTCAGGCACAGGCTGAGCAGCAATAATGCCAAGCTGGACAGCAGCAATAGCACCTGCTAGAAATGCAGCTGGAGGATTACTTACTCCATACTTCATAATTTGCTCAGCAAGTGTGAATAATACTCTTGATGCTGATGCTGCTTGGTCAGCTTTGAATTGTCTTAGTTTTAATTCCTTTTCTTTCTGTTCCTTTTCCCGATTAAGAGCATCAATCTTTTGCTGGTTGCCATCGGCTAACTCAATTTCTCTATTATATTTTTTTTCCAGCAGACTTAATTCGGCACTTAATCTATTTTGGTAAATTTCAAATGCACCGAAAATAACATTTTCAGCTAATTCAAATGTCTTATTCTGAATTTCTTGCTTTCTTTCTTCAGCCTTTCTCTTTGCCTCTACTTCATCTGCTAATCCTTTTTCATAATCTTTCTGCCACTTTTTCATCTGTGCAAGTCGATTGTCGTAAAGATTTTTATCCTCTTCAGCAACTTTGACCTTTGCATCTTTGGTTACCAACAACTCCTTCTTGGCCGCTTCCTCATAGTCTTTTGCTGCCTTATCTCGCAAGAGCTTGGCTACCTTTACCTCATCCTCAATAATGCCAATGTTCTTGGTACTGTACTCTAATTTGAGCTGATAGACTGCCTCCTGGAATACTCTTTCAGCACCTACTTCGCCCAGCTTTGAGCCTCTAAGCTGAGCCATCAGCACCTGCTGCTGCTTCTCAAGCTCAAGAACCTTTAATCTAGCCTGATAAGCTGCTTTATCTTGCTTCTCTGTTGATGCACTTGCTGCCTCTGCTGCCTTGGCTCTTTTATTGATTTCATCAATAGCTGCTTGATTCTGAGCTTTTAGAGCTGTTAGATACTTCTCTTCTTTTTTGGCTAATATTTCAAGTTTACCAGCCCCAATATCAACTGCAACTCTGGACTCAGCAGCTACTTGCTCTCTGATTGCTCTTTCTTCTGCTGCCCTTGCCTTTAGGTCTTTAAGCTCCTTCTCCTTGATGGCAATGTTGCGCCTAGAATTAATTTCAATGTTCTTTAAGGCTTCATCTGATGTCTTGGCAAAGAAATCGGTATAAGCTGTGTATTGACTACCTAAAAACTCTTTAGCCTTCTGCTCATCACCTTTAAAAAGGTCAGTTAGTGCGCCAAGGAATGATGCAGTCAGTTTTAAAGCTCCAGAGAAAACCGGAGCTAGTCTAGTGCCTATGCTATTAAGTAGGCTATCCCATGCATCACCAAGGTTGCTAATTTGACCTCCAAGAGTGCCAGATACAGCAGCCATTGAGCCACTTACTCCTTCTAAATCACCCAATGAAAGTAAATATTCACGGATGGCCTCATTAGTAAATTTGGTTTGAGTCTGAACTCCTTTGAATGTAAATGTAACTTGATCTCCTGCCTTACTTGCCCGGATTCCAAACTCCTTTAATCGCTCAAACTCTCCTGTCTGGGCATCAATGATAGCCTCAGTTAGTTGGTCAAAGCTCTTACCTGTGCTGCTGGCTAGATCACCTAGCTTTCTCAGCTGGGCATTAGTAGGCGTAAAGCCTTGATTTGCCAGCTTAACAAATGATTGAGTAAGTTCCTGAACTGAGAATGGAGTCTGAGCAGCAAACTCTTGAATCCTGGTTAATGCTCCTTGTGCTGCACTGTTGCTCCCAAGTGTATTCTTTAGGATTGCCCCTAACTTCTGAAACTCAGCAGTGACAGCAATGACTTCCTTTGTATACCCAATAATCTTATCAGCTGCAAATATCCCTGCTATCACTGGGCCAACCTTGGAAGCAACTGCTCCCATGCCTCCCATAGCATCACCAGCATCCTTACCAGACTTCTTTGCCTTATCACCTAAATCATCAAACTGCTTCTTGAGCTTACCAAGCTCAGCAAGCAACTGCCTTTCCTCTGCTGTAATCTTATCAAACTCAGAGGTAGCTTGCTGCAGCTTACTCAGGTCAATATCATACCTGATTTTAATGTCATTAGTTGAAATAGTAGCCATTAGCTTGTCTTTAGGCTTCAAAGATAGCAATTAAAAAAGCCACCGGATTCCAGTGGCTCTTTGATGTTTCTGAAAAACCAAAATCTAACCTTTACCCCTTTTACTTTTCTGGGCTGCAATATAGCTGCTCACGATTAAATAGTATTCATAGATTGGCCTTTCGACCAGGAATTTAGCTCGCTGAGGATCGCCACCTGAGACTCTAAACTGCTCATCAAATCTCTGTCTGTGCTGTCTGGTGATTGCAGTCCAATAATGTGTTTCAGGTTGTTTAGGCTTTGCAGAGTTTCTGCCTGCAAATAGCTCGGGAAATTCATGCTGTATTCTGTCAAAGAGGGTAGATAAGCGTACTCCGGCAGATTCAAAAAAAAACCCTCCACATCATTGTGTTTCATCCAATGCTCCAGCTTAGCCTTATTGTATGGGTACTGATAGTCTAGCGGATTTTCTTGCTCATCGAAATAGACAACGGTTGCCAGCTTCAGCTGCCTGAGTAGGCTGACAGACATATCCATCTGCTCTTTGAGCCTGGAAGCCATCACACCTATCTCATATAGCTTCTTATCATCCTTCTTCTTCTTATCCATGAGCAAATTGATAAGCCCATTGTTCCAGCCTCTGAGGAAGTCAGGGTTAATCTGCCAGAGTTCCTCGGTGAATATGTCCCGGGCAGCAACTGCCCTTTGGAATGGCACATTGACCTCAGAAACAAACCTGAAGTAATTTGTGCCTCCAGAGTTGAAGGCAAATTCAATCTGATCCCAGCGGTCAGCAGGAGCTACTCCTCTGTACTTTGGTTTTCCTGACTCAGGCTGGACATTATCTGTTTCTGGATTAATGACAGGAGGAGCAGAAACAGGTGGTTTAGACCTAAAAATATTGAACATAGATAAAATGGATAGTCAAACATGAGGCATGAGATAACCAGGAACTGCCATGCCCCAGAGCAGTAAGGGCATTCACCTAGTGGCTTCGCCCAATGTGTCGGGAGTTTCTGAATCTGTGAGAGATACCACTGCCCAAGTGGGTGATCCTCCAGAAGATAATCCAAGAACAAAGAGAAAGTCGCACTGATCAGTGCTATTAAGAGTAAGGTAAGCAGGCTGCTCATCGTGTGGTAGTTCAATAATGCAACAGCCTCTGCGCTTACCTCCACAACTTGATTCAATGTCATAATTCATTAGGCAAATATGTTAAAGATTAGAATGTTATCTACTTGGTTTGAATATGTAGTAGCAAAGCTCAGGCAGATGCTGTCATATTGCTTACCATCCGTAGGAGTGAAGATGTATGGATTGCTATTGCCAGGCTCAAAAAAGCTGATGTGATACTGTCCTCCATAGCTATTGATGAATCCCTCCGGCATGGCAGTAAGGTCAAGCTCAATGAAGCCATCAATGTCAATGGTCAGCAACTGCTCCACGATGACATTCACTCCTGGCTTAGTAATCTTGATGACTATGTCTGCCTCGGTGTAGGTAGTAGGCACAGCAATGTAAAATGCGAATGGGCAGCCATTGAGAGGCTCACAGACCTTGTAACAATCACTGCAACATAGTGCCATACTTTTCCAGATTGAAATTGCTTGTAATTTCAGCAAAGTTAGAGAAAATAAAATACCTAAAGGCATCCAGAGCATGAGACTTATCTGGGTTCTTGTTCTTCCAGGCATCAAGGCTTCCTTGTCTGTCTACCTTGGCCTCCTTTAGGTCAGTAATCAGGTTGGCGCAGGTCTTATCACTGATTTTTATCACTGCCTTCTGGAATAGCAGGATGGTAATGAGCCTGCTGGCAATGTGGCTAGGGTTAGTCTTAGGCACTTGCAGCTGCATATCAACTATATTAAAGTAGTTCTTGATGATTAAGTATGCGCTTATGTTGCCCTGAGTGAATGCACTTCTTGAAGCTCCAGACGCATCACCATTAATGATATAGTTCATTCCAGGGAACTCCTCCTTAATCGTTTGGCATAAGGCTGCTAGATCACCTATGCGGTAAACCTTGATGACATTAATTCGGGCATAAATCTCAGCATCATAGCCATACTTAATATATTGGCACACAACGCAGGTATTGGTGACATTGAAGTCGAATGATAGGTATAAGTCATGAGCTGGTGAGGCCTTGATGTACCCATTCTGCACATGCCTGCTGATTTCAAATGAAGTGGCAAATAGACTCTCCCTATCCCAAATGCCCCACTGCCCAAGAGCATAGACTTCATAGTAAGTCTGGCTCACTGACTTGAGTGCCTCCATCCTAGTGACATACTCATCATCCAAGAAGTCAATGGCATCCTTGTAAGTGCCATGCAGCCGGAGTATCTGGTTGGCTTCCTTCTGTGGCACATCATCAAAGAATCGCTTCTTAATCCAATGGCTATCACTGACCGGATTGAAGGTCAGGAAGAATCGCTTTGGATGCTCAGATTTACCCCTGAGTCGCAAAGTTATCTGAGTGAAGTCCTCCAAGGTCAGCTCAGTGGCCTCCTCAATCCAGATGTACTTTGCCTGGCTAAGTGACTTGAGCTTCTCAGGATCATCACAGCCCAAGAACACAATCTTGTTTGTGCCTGATTGAATCTCCATGTATCCTGTTTTGGCTTTAATAAGTCTTTCTAAGCCCCATTGAGTAATCTTATTCCTGAAGTCAGCAAAAACTGAGTTCCTGATGGTAGCAGCAACTTTGCGGATTACGAAAAAAGTCTGGAACTGATTGACCTTGTTGTCGCATATCTCAGCTAAGAACAGCTGAATCATGGTCTGGCTCTTGCCGCTGCCACTGCCGCCCCAAAGTATATTGTATGTCTTTGGGTCTGTTACTGCCTCAAGGTACTTCTCCTGCCAAAGGTCAGGACTTGATAGATCAACCTGTGCCATTAGGCTTCTGGTTCAGATGCCTTCCTCGTTACAGGCTGTGGCATGATGACTGTATTGAATGAGCCTTCCAGCTCAATGTCTAGCTTAGCCTTGCCGTAGGCTCGATCCAGGAGTAACTCTGCTGCTCTAACATCGCCCTTGGTGGCCTTGGCTCTAAGAGCCATAAGGATGGCCTCTGCTGCTGTCTTGCCATCCTTTTCATCGCCAAGTACATTAGCAAGTAATTCCCTTAACTCAGGCAGTTTTTTAGGCCTGCCAGCAGGATTTCCTGATTGGCCTTTCTTCCATTTATGCGGTATGACATTCTCTGGCTGTGGCATCGGTGTTTTCTCGCTGATTAGTACCTTCGGGCAGATAAGGCTTACCGTTCCTTTTGATTTGCAGTGTAGGGTCTAATTTAAGCATCCTATCAACTATGACCTGGCAATATTTAGGGTCAAGTTCCATGCCGTAACATTTGCGATTTAATTGATGAGCTGCTACCATTGTTGATCCACTGCCTAAAAATAAATCTAATACTAATTCGTTTTGATTAGTAATGTTTTCTATTGCCATTGCAGGTAATTCAATAGGTTTTTGAGTAGGGTGTAAATATTTTGTACTTCCATCTTTTCCAACACTCCAAACACTACCAAGTCTTTTGCCTTTTATTTCTGCTCCCCTATGATAAACCAATGCAATCTCAAAGTCTGTTGAAAATGTTTTTTTCAAATCTCCAATACCTCCTCCTCCCTTATCCCAAACTATTAAATTTGATAACTCCCCAATTGGTTCGCAAAATTCAATCCATTGTTTTAATACTTTCCAACTTGTCCAAACAAATACAAATCCTTTTGAAAATAATGGTAAATTATTAATCCATTCCGTTATAAATATATTGTCATTTTCTAATACATCAAACTTTTCGCTTTTAGTCCGCATATTTGATTGATAACTTACTCCATAAGGAGGATCAGTGAAAACCATATCAGCCTTCTGACCATCCATCAACTTAGCAACTGCATTACTATCGGTTGAATCCCCACAAAGCAAACGATGCTCACCTATTTCAAATAGGTCACCAAGTACAATGTCTGTGTGTATTTCATCAGGAATTTCATAGTCATCCTCTTCTGCCTCTGGTTCTTCAGTAAATCCAACAGGCACATCTAAGCCCCAGGCTTCAAGTTCTTCAGCATCCCAATTATTTGCAAGATCATCCCAATCCCACTCACCAAAGCCTACATTGTCTTTGATAATGAACTCTCTCTGCTTGGCCTCATCCCAATCAACTACCTCAACTGGAATCTCCTTCCACTTGGCTTCCTTCATGGCTTTAAAGCGCATGTTGCCACCAAGAATAAGCATGTCCTGGTTCACTACTATTGGCCTGACACTTGCCATCTCTGGGAAGTCCTTTAGGCTCTTAACGAGCTTATGGAACTTATCATCTTTAATAAGTCTTGGGTTGCTCGGATTTGGTTTGATTGAACTTATTGCAACGACTTGCATGCAGTCTATTTAATTTTTGGATTCATAGAAGGCATTTTAGGCTTAGGTTTCGCTGCTTTCTTAGCCTTCTTAGCCACAGACAGAGCAATGGCTACGGCTTGCTTCTGAGGCTTGCCTCGCTTCATTTCAGCCTTTATGTTGCTGCTGACAGTCTTAGCTGAGTAACCTTTCTTGAGTGGCATAGTCTTAAAGTTTATGCAAATATAGGTATTTCAAAATTGCCTCATAGACCTCAAGCTGATTGCGCCATCTGCGCTGGTGTCCAGGTGCTGCACCTTCAATGCTTAGCTTGCCTTGTAGTTGCTTAATTTTTCTGCCAAGGTAATCCCGGCAGTCTTGGCTTGTCATCATTGGTTCTTTAATTGTGTAAAGTAAATCATTGGAGTAGGTGCTTCTGCCTTCCCATTGTGCAGGGATTTGGCTGATGTGGATTGAATTAATCATAGTCTCTTAGTCTCATTAAAGGTGCATCAAATTTTAAAGGGATTATTCCGGTTGATCCTGAACGCATTTTGCACTGGTCAATGATGCAAAGGTCTTCATTGTAAAACTCTCTCTCACCGATTTTAGTTGTGCCTTCCTTACCGTAGTATGCAGGCCTCATCATCATCCATACTACATCAGCATCCTGTTCAATGCTACCAGACTCACGGAGGTCAGAAAGTTGTGGCATCTTATCAGGTCTTTCATCAACTCGCCTACTTAGCTGGCTGAGTGCAATTACGGGCATATTTAATTCTCTTGCTAAGACCTTTAAGCCTCTGCTTATTTCAGAAATTACATTGACTCTATTTGTCTCCTTTGGATTGCTGCTATCCATTAGCTGAAGGTAGTCAATGAATATTACCTGAATGCCATACTTGCGCTTCCACATGGTTGCCCTAGTCTTGAGCTTTCTGATGTCCATTGCACCAGAATCGAAAATCTTAATAGGCCACGCCTTCATGCTTTGAACTGCTGACCTCAGTGAGCTTTTATCAAGCTCATTTAGATGGCCTTGTTTTATTTTGAAGGCAAAGATTTGGCTTTCTTGGGCAGCTAGTCTTTGAATTAGCTCATGCTTCGACATCTCAAGACTGAATAGCCCACATCCAATTCCTTGCTTGGCAAGATTGCGGACAAGGCTTACCACTAGGGCTGATTTTCCCTGTCCAGGTCTAGCACCTATCACAGTTAGTTCACCATTGGTAAAGCCTCCGCAAATGGCATCAAGTCTGCCAATTCCCGTTGAATATCCAGCAATGGCCTTGTCTGACTTATTTAGCCATGACTTTTCTGTTTCTTCTACTGATGCACTGAAATTGTCATCATCTTTTACGATTGCCTCACTTAGCAACTTATCGGCCTGAAATTGAATTTTAGCCAAATGGTCAAAAATGTCCATCTGGTCTGATTGCGCCCCTTGAAGCATCTCATGAGCTATTATAAAAGCTCTATGCTTTAAATACTGCTCAATCAATATCCTGCAGTGGATTTCAATTTTACCCAGACTTTCCAGACTGGCAAAGACTTTAGAAACATAGGCTGAGCCACCGGCATCTTTAAGCAGTCCTGACCTTTTTAAGGTTGCAACCACTGTCATAAGATCTACTTCCTCTCCGGCTAATTGCTGTGCTTCTATTGCCCTTGCGATTAGCTTGTTCTGAGGATTAAGGAATATCTCAGTTGTTGGTATGATGGCAAAGGCAGCTAGCCTGTCTTCTGCTGAGAGCATCATGCCGGATAGCACCTGCTTCTCTACTTGGTCATTGGAAAAGTTCATTTGGTTTCGATTGTGTTGCTAAAGTCTAAATTTTTATGATGTGATGGCTTCCAGGTGGCAAAATTTTCGCCCGGAAAACTTGTGTTTGCATTCTTTTGGTTTTTACCAAACCAATTCGTTTTTATAGTGCGTTTCCAGTCTTTGACTTTTTTGCCATCTCTGTTTGTCCAGTTATGATCTGCATAATGATGGTAGCACCTTGGAAGATAATTTAGGCTCTCATTGTTCTCGATGAAATAGGCTTCTACTTCCTCATAGGTTGGAGGAATAAATTGCTTTGACTTTTTCTTATTATCATCCTTATCATCATACTCATTTTCATCCTTATCCTTATCTACATCAACATCTACATCTACATCTACATTAGCTTCGGTTATGCTTGCCTTCTGCTTCTGCTTTGCTTCGTTCTTGCTTACACTTTGCTTCCGCTTTGCTTTACTTCCGCTTTCCCATTTAGTCCTATTTGCCTGAAGATTAGGCTTAATAAGTAGCCAAAAAGGTAAGGCTGATTTTGACAGTTCAGGCTCAATTCCATCAAGACCAAACTCAAAAATTGCCCGAAAAATCTCTAATTGTGTGTCATCTGGAAGCAATTTTATGGCATCATAAAAGCTCCTGTAAAGCACCATTGAATCTCTACTTTTCATAAAAACAAAAACCCCATCCGGCTTTCCCTGTTGCGAACAGCCGGAACATAGGCTGACAGGTACTTACCGAATGGGGCTTTAATATTTTTCATGTGTTCCAATTAAACCGGGTTCGCAATCCGGGGCTTTCGCCAATGCAAACTTAAAACAACTTATAAACTATGGCAACTTCTCCTTTTAAACTTTGGGCATAGGCTTTACGGACATTATCACAGCGGAGACACACATGATCTGTGGTCTTGTGAATCTTCTTGCCTAACTCATTGCACCAGCTGCATGTTTTGCCTGTCTTAGCTTTCTCAACCTCTTCACAAGTGGCTGGAAAGATTTGGACATTTTTTGTCCTGACATTATTTGGCTTTTTCATCCTGAAACGCATTAATATGATCAAAAAACTTTTGCACCTCTTCCTCGCCCATGTCAAATATCTGCCAGACTAAATCAACCACAGCAGAGTTGATAGTGTCTTCAGCATGTGCCATCTCTGAGCCTAATTCCTGGTGCAGAAACTTCTCGAACTGAGTAGCATCATTGAGAAGCCTATTAAAGTGCATCTTGACATCTCTCTTTAGCCTTAGGTTTTCTGAATGCTTAATGACATAACCTGTCTCCAGCACTCCCCTGACAAAGCAGGTGAACTTAGTGAAGTCTCTCATAGCCTAATGCACCAGGCAAAAAGAACAGTCATTCCAATGGCATAGGCAGTCATGACTATGCTGAAGTTCATCCATGCTTGATGATGCCTGTGAGCCTCTTGGTAAGCCTCATCCATCTTAGTGTGCTGAATCTCCCAAAACTCCTTACCTATGTTTAGGTCTTCAATTTCTCTCCTGAGCTTAGCAGCCTGCTCCTTATGATAGTCTCTGCTGCGTCTATGATTGTCTGAATGCCTCCGGCACTCTGCTAAATCTGCCTTTAGTTTGGTCAATTCTTCCATTGGTTAGATTATTTTTTTGCAAATAAAATGAAACTAAAATGGAAGCACCAAATAATTATTCAAAAACCATTAGCGATTTTTTAAACCACCATAAAGATGATTCTTTTCTCAGCTTATGCGTTGTATGTGGCAGAAAGCAATAGTTTTCTCTTTCAATTTTATTGATGATGTAGCGATTAGTTTGACAATTCACATGCCCATCACCTGCCTGCCCAGGCACTGCCCAAGACAAGATGATCATCTTTGGCTTATTAACTACCACATTGTCCAAGAATGTCTGCTCAAACTCCTTTGGAATATGCTCACCGACTTCCAGACTCATTACCACATCAATATGCTCACCGCAATCAAATGGCTGACTAAGGTCAGCAACCTGACCAAGGCCCATTGTAAGCTGTGGTGTATTCGGGTTACCATCATAGGCATGAACCTTATAATTGTAAGCCTGGAGCAGGTGTGCATAGTCACCCATGCCACAGCCTAAGTCTAACACACTGTTAAAGTGATGCTTCTGGAATAGCTTGACAATAGCTCCGGCTAGTGGTCTGTCAAAGGCATGGCCCTCTCCTGTCGGATTCTCCCAAAATCCCTGCTCATTTATCTTCATATAGTCTTTATTGAATAATAGTTATCAATCAGGCTGATGGTCTCATCAAGTGACCAGGAGACAATGACCATCCACTTGCGCTCTACCAGTTTGTCAAAGATAGCCAGCTGATGCTCCGATGGCTTATTATAGCCAACCTTCAGCTCAATGGCTAGTCCTGAATATCCATGTCGCTGGTCAAGGATCATGCAATCAGGAATGCCAGCCTTAACTCCCATATCCTTAAGCTTTAAAGCCTCAAGTGCATGCCTGCTGCCTCCATTCGGGCAGTGAAACCAGAATGCATTAATTGCATTAAGGTACTTAGCCACTGACTTCTGGAAGCTATCCTCACTGCCTTGATAACGCTTGAAGGCATCATTGTGGCGCATTGGGAAGTCTGTAATCATTTCAAAAAAAAAGCCTGCCAAATATTTTTGCAATTACTTTTGCAAACCTAAACCAAATTGGAACAATGGACTGCTTAAAAATTAGCGACTTCTGCCGGAAGTTCAATCTGCCTAATTATAGGTTTACTAGGTATAAGATGCTTTTTCACACAAAGCAGGTTGATGGCTATGTGAATAATTGGGTAAAGCTGGATGAGCATAATCTTAGCCTTGTGAATGAGATTTTATCTCATAAAGGCACAAGGCGCAAGAAACCTAGACTTAGCCTGGAAGCCTTCTGTGTTAAGTATGGGCTGACTGATGAACATTTCAAAAAGGTGTGCCACCGGATGCAGTTGGAGGATCATGATGGCCAGCTTATGGTCATTGATTCAAAGCACAATTATGCCCTCCTAAAGCACGGGAGGCTGATTCGGAAAAATAATTGAAATATTTTTGCAAATAATTTTGCAGATATAATTTCGGATATTATGTTTGCCTCAAGTTTAACAATAACCAATAACAACATGAATTATTTCACTCCAATGGCAGCAGCCTACAATCAAGCAACAGACACACTTATTGTTCACTTTATTGGCAATGAGAAGCAGCACTACACAAATCGTGAGGAGGCAGAGAAAGCATTAGGCTTTCCATGTGACTACTCAGCCTCTGACTATAAGAACTTCCGCAAGTCAGGCACAACTATCATCAGGACTGACCTTGGTGGTCAAATTATTAACCCTAAGTAATCATGGAGATGAATCACCCTCAAATGCCATTTAAGGAACAATGCATCCTATTTGGCAAGCTGTTCATCATCTGGATTATAGCAGCACTCGTACAAGCACTTTAATTTTTGTTCAATTTATAAACCAATAATTTATGGCTATCATAGCAAAATCTACCGGAGAAAGCGCACAAAGAGAGCTTATCCCTGCTGGCACTTATGTTGCCAGATGTTACTCAGTTGTTCACCTTGGTCATGTAACGCAGAAGTACATGGGTGAGGAGAAGATTGTTGATCTTGTCAGGTTCACATGGGAACTGCCCACTGAGCTAAGATGCTTTAACCAGGACAAAGGTGAGCAGCCCTGTGCAATCAGCAAGGAGATGACCTTCAGCCTGAATGAGAAGTCAAACCTTAGAGCCATGCTCAACACTTGGAGAGGCAAGGCACTGACTGAAGATGAGGCCAAGGCCTTTGACCTTGCCAAGCTACTTGGCGCACCTTGCATGATTAATTTGATTCATCAGCCATCTAAGGCCAATCCTGAGAAAGTCTATGAACGCATAGCAGCTGTGTTGCCAATGATGAAGGGAATGACCTGCCCTCCGCAAGTCAATCCATCAATGGAGTTCTCTGTGCTGGAGTTTGACAGGGAGAAGTTCATGAGCCTGCCTAACTTCCTCCAGGAGATGATTACCGGAAGCAAGGAGTATCTGGCAATGATGAAAGCACCTGCACCAGCTCCGGTTGCACCTGTCCGCACAGGTTATGAGGATAAGATTGGACATGTTGTGACCAATGCCACTGAGCAAATTGAAGATGATTATTCTGATTTACCTTTCTAATCATGGCAACACTTTGGCAACTAACACAAGAAGAACTCTCCTTCATCGCACTGATGGAGGAGAACGGAGGTGAGATTACTGATGAGATAGCAGAAGAGCTTGCAATCAGAAGAGACAACTTCCAGCACAAGGCTGAAGCCTATGCCAAGTTTATCCTGAAGCTAGAATCTGAGTCAGATCAAGCTGCTGCTGAGATTAAGCGCATACAGGCTCTGAAGAAGGCCAAGGAGAACACCATACTTAGGCTAAAGGAAACACTGCTGGCTGCTCTTATGGTCTTCACTGAGGAAGATGCAAAAGGCATCAGGAGATATGAAACACCACTAGCCAAGCTCAGCACTCGCAAGAGTCAGGCTGTGGAAATCCTAGATGATACAATCATACCAGATGACTTCTGGGTTATCAAGAAAGAGGTGAGCAAGTCCACAATTACTCAGGCCATCAAGGATGGTGCAGAAGTACCAGGAGCGCAGCTCAAGGATAATATCAGCCTATCCATCCGATGAGAACTAAGAAGTATAAATTCACCATCATGGTTGGCAAGAATGAAGAGCCTTATACTGGCATATTCAGTGATGAGAATGGTGTTGATGCCTATACAAGAGCAATGCAATGGTATAATAAGCACGGTAAACCTCTGAAAGCTCAAGGCAAGGTGTTAGTTTTTCGGGAATGCCTTGCAAATGGAGAGTCAGTAGGTGAAACCTTACCAGAACTATGAGGTAGTTTATTGGTTAATTATGTGAAACAGGTGAACAAAAAAGGGAGGCTTTTGGCCTCCCTCTTTTTTTAGTCCTAATTTAATTAGGCAGCTTCAAACTGAGCCTTGAATACTCCGTTCACTCCCTCGTTAGGATCACCAGCAGGGAACATAGCAGTAGGAGCAGAATAGAGGTCAAAGAAGCATTCCATCCAGATTGCATACTCTTCTGAGCATGAATCAGGAAGCACCCTTATGTCTGCCCGTACAGAAGGCAATCCAGGAATCGGCATTGTGAAACGCTCCATAGTTCCAATCTTACCATAGTTGCCTACATATTGCAGATATGGCAGGTAAAGAAGTGAACCAGGTGCAAACACGATTGCTGAATCCTGGTCAGTCATGTTGCCGGCAATGTTGCTATCGAAATAGAAGTCAGCAATACCAGTATTATCACGAACAGTGGCAAAGTTGATACCATTTGCGCCCTGACCGAAGTAACGGCTATCGTTCATCCATACACGCTGAAGCGCACCAGCACCACCTACAATGATAGGCGCACCGTTGAATCCGGTGTTCATGTAAGCCTGCTTCATTTCGAAAAGACCTTTAGCCTTTACAGAGCCATCAGAAGAATTTTCAACATTATAAGTAGGATTAGCAACCCCACCATACCAGTCACCAACTCCCCCAAGAGCAGCAACAACAAGATCATCATTGATAGCCTGGATAAGAGCATTGGCAGATAGTTGGAAATCAACAAAGATTTCACGAACTACTGACAATGCACCTTGAGCAGCACCGATTCCATTAGCCCTTTCCACAATTTGATTCGGCAAAGTGCTTCCGGTTAGTTGCGATAATTCCGCATAGGAATCGCAAAAAGTACGAAGTTGAGCCTCAGAAAGGGTAAAAGATACTCCTTTGTAGTTGTTAATCTGAACTGACTCTTCAATGTAGTTCATTTGACCATCAGCAGTACACTCTTTAACATCTGATGCAGATGAGGCGAGTTTGCGCTGCTTATAAACCACACGAACCTCCTTAGATTGACCCGTTCCATTGTCATTGGCCTGACGGATTGTTTGACCAGCTGACAGATTAGATGGAGAAGTAAGAGCAGCAAGCATACCGCCCTGAATCTGCACATTGGCAGGGTTGTTTATTAGATTGTCTGAGAGCGAGGTTAATATCGCTGGACAGACATTAGCTGTTGATAGTGACATTTTTGAAACTAAAGTTTAGCTGCCAGATTCGTAATATCAGCCAAGGCTGACCGAACTGAAGCAGGAAGTGGAGTGCCTTGACTTGCCTGAGTAGGCAAAGTCGGAATTGTTTGTGTGCCTGCTGCGAACTGAACCTGGTTAGTGCCACCTTGACCTTGTTCCTTCAACAGCTTATTTTCCTGCAAAACTAATGCAGAAAGGTCAGAATAACTAAACTCTCTACCATTATGCACCAAAGGCAATGTAGGGTCTTTGGCATTAACAAGTCTTGCTGTATTGCGCTCAGCATCATAGATAAGCTGACCATCAAGTTGAGCAAGTTTCTTCTCCAGCACAGCAGAGTAAGCCGGGATTCTGGCTGCCTCTGGAATCTGATCATTCCACTGAATGCCATTAAGCTGAGTCTGCTCCCATAAGTGCTTCATCTTGCTGACAAATTTCTGCTCAATCAGATGCTTGTCTGCCTCTGCCTTACTTACCAGGTCATCATACTTAGCTTGTGCCTCTGCCATCTTTTTGAGAAACTCCTCAGACTGGTTGCTATTGGTAGCATTCTTGGCCTTCTCCTCCAGCTCCTTCATCTTTTTTAGTGCCAGTTTGATTTTATCTCCGCTGTTCTTAGTGACTCTAAGCTCCTCAACGGCATTGCCATCAAGACCGTACTCCTTTGCCATCTTAATAATCTCCTCATCATAGCCCATCATGTAGTTGCTGATGAAGTGCTTTTTAAGGTCAAGGCTAGTCTTGGCTAGCTCAAAGTCATACAGGTTAGTATTAAACTTACTGCTGACTGCCTCTGGCACTTGAATATCATTCAGCACAGATGCTGAAATCATAAGGTTAAACTCAGGATCATCACTTACCCCAGCTCTTTTTGCCTGCTGGATTAAAAACTCTTTTACATTCATAGTGGCAAATCGTTATTGTTTTGGTCAAATTCAAAAGGAGATTCAGAAGAAGAGGCAATGAGTGAATCATCTTCAATCACTTCCTTTTTCTTGCGCTTTGGCTTTTCAATCTCCTCAGTAATGATTGCAGGCTTAGCAGCTAATTCAGCTTCAAGTTCAGCCCTAACTTGTGCCTTAAGTTCTTCCTTTAGCTTACTAAGTAGCTCTGGATTACTAAGACTATTCATGTCACCTCCTGCTGAGATAGTCTTACCAACAATCACATCACCAATAGGTCTGACCTTTGCCCAGCTGTATGCTCTCTTATTAATAGGCTTCTGAAGCTCTCGGAGAGCAATCCTGGCATTAACCTGAAATTTGAAAGCATGATCTTGCGCTCCGGTTGTAGGGTTGAGTTCCCAGCGCACAACTGTTACCTGTGCATTATGCCCACCATCCCTGATGGCATCTCTGATGTACTGTAAATTATCCATTATATTGATTTAATAAGTTACCCTGTATGATGTATCTGACTTCTCTGATGCCCGGTCAGATTCGGGTCTTGGAAACAGACATGAGGCTTAAAACCATACGAAAGCATTAGGTCTTGAATCCATGCTGTCATGGCATCAAGGCCATTAGTCTGTACTTGTGTATTATCTAAAAGCAACTGTGCTGCCTTGCGATTGACAATGTAGCCATGAGTAAGCCACATGTGATTTCCTTTCCAAAGTTCAAGCCCATCAATGCACTCAACAGGCGCAATGGTCTGCTCTCCATATCCGGCATAATAGTTCCAACCTAGGTGGAGAAAGTCAAACTCTGGCAACCTGTTCCAATTTGTCACGAGTTGATTTGTTTTTTCAACATCAAATCTGGCATCATCTTCAAGGATTAAGGCATACTCATTGCCATTGTCCAGCATCCTTTGCCAGACTGCCCGATGAGAAGCACAGCAGCCTATTTCTCCCATGCTCATATTGCCTCTTTTATTGGCTTTCTTCAGGCTATTATCTACTCTGTGAGTGATGTGATTGCCATCTGATGCCTTTTGTAACTCAGGCTGATTGCCATTTCTATCAACTAGTCCAATATCATTAAAGTGGCTGAGTAGTTTTTTGCGCCTTTGAGCAGCCCTAGCTAGGCTGATATAGTAGATTTGATCAACAGGAAACTTCACAACTAATTTTTTCGGTAACTGACAAGTCCAGGGCGAAAAAGTAGGTCTCAAAGTTTCTCTCCGGAAGCCCGAAGTATTGGTTTGCGATTGCTTTCGAGTTAAAGTCTGTGCCGACATAGGTTATTCCTTTAGTCCTGTTGATAATTGATGTCAAAGCAAACTCAGCATTTTCCAGCTTGCTATTCACAATGACTTTAAAATTGACTTTTCTGAGCAGGCTGGTAGCTCTGCCTCCGGCTGGAGTAGGTTCAACCGATGCACTCTCCCTGACCAGGAACAACACAATCGGATAAGTATCATTGACAGCGCAGTAAGTTGATCCATCCAGAGTCACATAGTTGCCTGCTGATCCTTCAATAATACTCTCGACTGCCTCGCCATAGTTGAGAGCTAAACCGACATAGGTGTTGGCTATGTTTTCACATAGGTTCTTAATTGCGCTCTCTACGGTTACCTTAGTCAGCTTCATTTACTCAGAAATTCAATGGCAAGTCTATTGATGATTTGAAGTGATTGCTTTAGCTCCTCTTCGGAAAGCTCAAAGATAGGCCCAAAACGCTCTTCTAAGTAGCCTGCAATCTTAGCCTGCTCTGATGTAGTAAATGTAACACCATAAGCTGTGTTGCTTATTGGCACAGGCTTCCAGCTTGCCCACATTGCCCCGGTGAGAGTCAAGTCCATGTATGCAGTCTGAAGCCCTAACGATCTGCGGAAGTCAGCATAGCCATAAAACTCATCTGTATCACCATAGGCTTTGAGTCTGGCTTTGACTTGCTTCTTACTGGCAATCTCTCCAAACTTCTTACTTATGGGGCTTCCTTTGCCTATAACTCTGCTTGAATCATAAGGTGGAAGTTCAGAGCCATCAGATTTTCTTCCACTATCCTGCACCCTATCACTAACTGCCGGAGCAGCATAAAGAGCTGCTGCTCTCAGCACCTTGTCAGCCTTGGATGCTTCCCTGAAGTTCTTTAGCTGCTGCTTTAGGAACGCAGATGTAGAGTCATAGACAGGCATAAACTTTTTTTACAAATATTTTTGCAGATAAAAACCTTCTGCTATTATTGCAATTACAAATCTAACCAATTAAACAACATGACAAGTAGAGTAAAATTTAATGACCTATTCCCTCGATTTGGGATTAGCGTAGATGCAAAAGGCACAATTCAAGACATTCAGAAGTATGCACACATGTATGGTGGCATTATAACCATCTATGATATGCGTAAGGAGTGGAATGGATTTGATGATAGCCCATACAGACTTAGCTATCGCCTGAATCAGCCTCCGTTTGAGTTTCTTATTTATGGCATTGAACTAACTCAGGAGCAATTTGATATTCAGAAGCTCGCCTGGAATGGGTCTGACTTTATCATTGTTGAGCCTAACTGCCATCTTAGTTTAATTGACAACTCTTATCTCCTACTAAGATGATTAACAGAGGCATCAAACAAATGGTTAAGGAGGCTCTGTTGCAGAGTTTCTTCTGGCTAGTTTATATTATCCTATTTGGCCTGATAGTTTTTAAGACTTACCTATATGTCAAAGGATAGAGATATAACCATCTGCCTTACCAGCTGCGGAAGGTTTGACTTACTTGAGAAAACCATCAGCAGTCTGGTTACTTATTGGGATGGTGAGCCTCCAGCTGCATTCCTGATACATGAGGACTCAGGAGCAATTCCAACTGAATTAGGTATTGAACTTAATCGCTTTCTTAAAAGGCATTGGCAGATTGAAGCTAAGTGGACACTAAGTAACTATGCCGGACAAGTGCAAGCCATTGACACTTT
>Ga0315903_10003902_pt1 | contig 20328 bp, 32 predicted proteins | sample LakEriMetagenome_7_FD_203524 | JGI IMG/M metagenome (GOLD analysis project Ga0315903, IMG submission 203524) | Freshwater fungal communities from buoy surface, Lake Erie, Ohio, United States - Buoy 2 MA119 | ecosystem: Environmental > Aquatic > Freshwater > Lake | place: USA: Lake Erie, Ohio... | reverse complement strand
TAGGTATAATAATAATTTTAAGATTGATTATACTACAAAGATTTCAATTGTCCGATTGCATGGTTCTACTTTGGGGCCTGGTACGCTTCTTTACCGATTTCTATATGAAGGGTATGATACTGAAAATTGGGGAAGTCATTTAGATTTTAAGGAAATGAGTTTTGTATTGGAATCATTTGAAGCAATAGTAAAACGAATACCAAGATAATATGCTAACAATTGAAAACATAGAGAAGTTGAATAATTGTATTGGATACGATATGTGGATTGTTGTTGCGGATACACATTATACATTTAACATTGATGTGAATGGTAAACCGCTTGAAATTACACTTGCTCGTCATAAACCAAAATATATGAATGGTAAACCACATCCACATAATGACCAATATCTTTTTCAATCCCGCTCAATTAGTTGGATTCATAATTGGTTATATGAATATGATATGAGAGATATTTGGAATGTAGCATCATTAATTGAAAGATATATAAACGAAGTAAAGTAATGCTAACAATAGAAAACATAGAGAAGATTAAACAATACTCTTACGATGTTCAATGGACTTGTGATAAGATTGGTATAGATGAAGATAAATACATTTTCTTTGTTGATAGAAGAAACATTTCAGGCCAGGTTATTGATTACTGCAGAATTGATTTGAGCAGGATACCGGAAGCTGATATCAGTAACTATAAAGATGGTAAGGTATATGCTATAAGTTTGAATATGGAAAAAACAAAACACATTGTTACGGCAGATTATATAAGTAAGATAAACAACTTAGTGAATACGTTTACACAAATATTGGGTGATTATGCTAGAAAATAAAATTATAAAAAGATTAACAATAGAAAACTTTGAGTCTATTATTGGAAAAGAAACCCGAAACTTAAAAATAGAAGATGCTGGGTGGGATAGTTTCAATGATAAGTATTTCTTTTTGTTTAGAGTAAAAGGTGTTGAAGGAAATGGTGAAGTAATTATTAAAAGAGAGCCTTCTATTGGGAGTAGAAATAAATTTTATTTGGAGATACGATGGAAAACCCGTAACAATCCCATTTATATGGAAGAAGTATCGTATGATGTATTCAAACAAAAAACGGCTATGTTTAGAAAGCTGGACGAAATAGTAATGGAAAGATTAAAACTTAAATAATATATGATGATATTAACAATTTTAGGAATACTATACTACATAGTATCGGTAGTTTCATTAGGATACTACCTTATATCAGATTCATACGAGTCCGATGAATTGACGGTAGCGGGTTTAATTGGTTACATATTATTTGTACCTTTACTTGGTCCATTTTTCTTTCCTATATTTGCCGGAGAGCGATTAAGCCAAATCAAAATACCAAAAAAGAAAAAGAATATAAAACCTTATTATCTAAAGAATAAAGATTATATAAATGAAGAACTTAACGATTAGTAACTTTAAGAGTATGGATGGATATGAAGTTGGTGAATGGGAACTTTACTCTCCAACCGAAACCGAACAAAACTATGCCGTAAAGGTTAGAAGAAAAGATGGGCACATTAATCACGGATGTATTCAAATCAAAAAAGAATTTTGTGAAGATGGGTATATAACAATTCATTTGATGTATCAAACATTTAGAAATTGTATTGGAAGTGGTAAGTACGCTATAAATGAATTTAAGGATAAAGATAACTTACTACGAAATTTGGTATTAGCAATTGAAAGAGAACATGAAAAACACATTTAGTTATGCTAAACTTACAAAACATAGATAAATTAAAAGGAGTAGTTGTTGGTGGTTGGACTTGTTATATGGTTGAAGAACATAAAGACAATTATACAATGTTGTTTGAACCAAATATATTCGCGCCAGGTGTGCTAGCACAATTTCGTCTTTACAAAGAGGACCAAATAAAAGGATTGTGGACATTGAGAGGAATGTTAAGAAATAATAATTCTGCCCTAAGTGGATTTGGACATAACTACAATACTACTGATGCTATCGTGTTTGAAGATATGAAAACGCCTGAAAACTTTTGTAGAGTATTGATGAAACCCTTACATAAGTTTAATGATATGTTAAGAGTTGGTATTCCTACATATCATACTTCATCATTAGCCACTGTCACAAAAAGGATTAATAGTGGACATTCATTTGGTGGACATCAAATACCTAAACCACCACCCCTTTCACAACCACAATGGTACGTTAGTGAAGAAATGGTTGAAGTTAAGAGGCCTACAATGTGGGAAACGTTTAAGGAAATGATTAAGTGGGATAAGTGGATTAATATCGTATTCCCTATGAAGCAGGCGATAGAGCAAGTTGTTCCTAAAAAGAAAAAGATAACCGCTAAAAAAGCAGCATATTAATATGTTAGAAATTAAAAACTATAAGAAATTAGAAGGATTGAAGTTTGGGGATTGGACTTGCGGTATAGCAGAAGAGTATGACCCGTATTATCGTTTTTCATTTCGTGAAGGTGATATACCAAACTTAGGATGGAAAAAATCCTTTTGGATAGAAGTGGAACGAAACGTATTTACGGATGCGGACGGCGATAAAGTAATCAACCTAAACTTCCCCAACCGAAAAATGATAACCCGAATTAGTTTAAGGTATATGAGTGATATAAATAACATAATAAAAAACTTCACCGATATAATCCAAAAGCATGGAAACAACTAAACTCTTAACTATTACAGGCATCCATAAGATAAAAGGATTAGAATATTATGGAAGAAAATTCATATGTAGGAATGTAGTTGATACACCAACAGCATACCGATTTCAATTTGAAGATGTCAAGTCTCCGGCAGCGAGATACATATGGGTAGAGATACTCCGAATCGGGCATTATAATTACCAAGAGAGTAATTGGGAATGGAGAATGAATTATCCCAAATGCCCAACTCATATCGTTACTGCCGATTACATCCGTAAATGGGATAATGTAATAAAGTTATTTGAAGTGTGTTTGGAACCCGCATCTAAAATGGTATAATATGTTAGGAAACAATAGAGGAAGTCGAACATCTAAGCTGGTAATGAGCCCAAACCCAATTAGTGCTGGGAGCTGGTTTACAAACTATTATCAGAAAAATCAAAATCCGAAAACCGACTCGAAGGGGAAGTTGGTGATACAAAATTATAAGAGAGATTTAACTTATGCTGTATTCTATGGTTGGGATATGATTATGGCGGATGAATTGGAAGATAGTTATGTATTCCAATTAATGCCGCGTGAAAACAAAAAATTGAGAATTTATATAACTTTAGGTAGAAACCTTCAACAATCTGATATAAAATATCCGGAAACTTTTTATCAATGTTATATTCACGATGATGCAGGTGAATGGAGTAAGACAGTATGGTTAAATGCTCAAAGTATAAATTATATGAAATTTTGGAATATGATAGAATCCGTTGTAGATGAATATCATCCAATATTACCTTTTTAATTATGCTAACAATAGTTAATTATAAAAAGATAAAGAACCAATGGTTTGGTGATTGGCAGATAGGTAAGATAATTGAAGAACCCGCTCATTATGCTCTACAAGCATTTCACAAAAGTGCAAAACGTAGTGTAACAATTGTATTATTTAGAGAAGATTCATTTGCGGGAGAATATATGGAAATTGCTTATAAGATAGCAATGTTAGAGGATACTAAAGGAGTAAACGATTCGATTGAAGATATTATATATAAATCGGTATTAGAAGATATGGAACTGTTTGGTGAATCATTATCACATTATTTAAACACAATATAATTATAATATATAGGTTATGGAAAAAGCAATTATAGTTAGTGGATACTTTAATCCATTACACAAAGGACATTTGGAATTGTTTAAAAAAGCAAAATCTCAAGCTGATAAGTTATGGGTTATTGTCAATTCGGATTTCCAAAGAGAACTAAAGGGTTCGGCTCCATTTATGGATGATACCGAAAGATTAGAAATAGTTAAAGCTATTAAGTATGTTGATTATGCTCTAATATCATCTGATAGAGATAGAACTCAATGTTATACGCTTCAACAATTTTACGATATGTTTTCGGATAGATACGAATTAATATTTGCTAATGGTGGTGACCAAACAAATGATACTATACCGGAAAAAGAAACATGTGAAAGATTAGGTATTAAGTTATTAGATGGTTTGGGTGATAAAATACAAAGTAGCAGTTGGTTACTTGATAAAAAAAATTAATATGGAAGTATTAACTATTAACACAAAAGATTTTAAAGATAAACTAATTGGTGATTTTAAGATTGATGAAATACAAGACCAATCAACCGCATATGTATTTTATTTACAAAAAGATTCCGTTGCCGATAAAGTTTTTTTCATAAGAAAAAATGTTATTAAAGGTAAATCACTAAATTTAGAATATGATGTATATGAGTTATGGTACGATGATTTTAAAGATGCAAAATTATTAACTTTATCCGAAGTAATGAATATAGATTTGGTTTGTGATGAAATGTTAAAACTAATAAACAAATATAAAAAATTTGAAAAATAATATGGAAAACTTGATACCAAAAGCAGAAAGATACTTTGAACTATTTTCAACAAAAAATGTAAAAGGTTTGGAAAACGAAATTTATGCAGATGATGTTTATCTTAGAGATTGGAATGGGCAATGGAAAGGTAAACAAGCAGTTTTAGAAATGAATGAAAACCTTTTTAATAGCGATTTTAAAATTGATATAGAATGTATTAAGCAATCTGATACCACTACAATTGTATTGTTTACACTTCATATAGCTGATACAGAATATAAAGTTGCTGATATTATTGATTGGAATGATGATGGTAAGATAGAAAGAATTTTAGCATATAACGGATAAAAAGAAAGGGAAGTAATTACACTTCCCTTTTTTTGAATACCTTGTGATTTATTTATAACTTATTAGAATTTAGTTCCGCAATGTGGGCAGAACTTAAATGAATCTTTCTTTCTTTTAGCTCCGCAGTTTCCACAATAGTTTACACTTACTTCTTCTGCTGTATATTGTTTTTGTGATTTTGGTAATATATGCCAACTTACATTCCAAAACGAAAACGAATTAAATGTTTTATTTGTATGTTGAAATGTTTGTTCAGAATCATTACCTTTTTCAGTTGTGCCGGTTTCTACTTTTCTATCAGTTAAGTGAGAAACCTTTTGTTGTGATACATCAAATGAATCATTCATCAAACTCTTTACATTCAAATTTGCATTGTAGAATGTGCTAGTTGTTGTAGTTCCGGATGTTAAAGTAAAATTACCACTATTACCTGTTGTAGTAAATGTTATTGGATTACCATTGATAGTTCCATAATTATTACCTGTATAAATCGTTCTGTTTGGGAAAGTTGGTTGGTATTCTGAATAGAATTCTATTTCAACATATCCGTTATTTGCAATCGCTTCCTGAACCTCTTGGTTTTTACCATTCACTTCATAGGTAGAGAATTTAAACTTATTAGGCGAGTCCAAAAAGCGTTCTAAAAACACTCTTTCACCCCTTCTTAGAACGATACCACCACCGGAGATGTAGTTTCCATCAAGTTTAATTTTTGCTAGAATTACGTCCTGCGTAGGATTAAATAATTCAATTTCGTATTCATCTCCATCGGAGAGATACACTTGTCCATCAAATTGTTTGATTCTTTTCTTTGCCTTAGTAATGAAGGCTTCAGGTCTTTTGTAAGCAGACCATGTGCTTGTAATGTTTGTGTACATAATTGTCTTGTTTTTATTGTTTATTTAAGCCTTTATTCGTTGAGGGTTTTATTTTCAACTCAAATGTTTCTAAGAACACTAAAGGATTAACCACAAGGTTTCGTATATAAATATATAGTAAAAATAAAAACCCCCTAATTTCTTAGAGGGTTTTGTGTAAATCTTTGGGCTTAATTCTAATTTACTTTTTTAAAAATCCCTTTACAAAATTTACTAAGTAAGGGAGTACGAAGTATCCAACTAATGCTCCACCTAAGAAGTGAAGGTTGAATACGAAATCTACAATTGCTTGCATGTTCTTCTATGTTTAGTTAATCAATTTATAACGTTATAAAGAAACGGGCGCCGATTGTATTAATAAGTATCTTTATAAAATGGTATACTTGATTTTGAGGTCACAATTTGTTACCTCAAAGTTATTATGATACTATATAATTTTTATTGTTCTATATTAGAGATATAATGATATTAGCAGTATCATTATTAATTGGAACTTTAAAATACTCAACTTCATACCTTTCAAGCATTCCAATTATTTCTTTATCAATCTCAATACTTTCTTCTAAATTCTGAAAGCGGCCATCGTTCTGATACATTGATGGGTCTCTTTCTAAAACAATATTTAATGAATCGTAGCGTGAATGTAAGTCAACTATGAATTCATCAAAAGCATGTCCATAAAACATAGCTGGGTATTCCGGTTCATCATTGTAACGGTCTTTATAGATTAATCCAAATAAAATTGGCGAATCAACAATGATGTAATCAACCTGTCCATAAAGACGAGAAATGTTACGATGCTGATTAGCTGTGATATAAAATTGGTCTTTAACTGCATATACATTTCTTTCCCATGCTTGCAACTTTGGAAACTCATAAGGCATTTCAACATTGTATCCAGCCTTTTTCATTTCATAATATAATCCTGCTGCTTGTGTAGATTTACCAATTGATGGTCCACCAAATAAATTTATAATTTTGCTCATTATGTAAAGGTACGAAAATTTAGTGAAAAGACAAAATAAAGGGGAGAATTTCTTCTCCCCATTTATTATTAATTAAAGATGTATCTAACACCCAATTGCATTTGCCAACGAGAACTGAATCCTACGTTATCTCTAAATGAATCTGTGAAAGGTACTTTGTTTCTTCCATCCAAATAAGGGAATGAGAAGATAGGAGTCTTTCCATCAGTATCCAATCTTACGAAATTAAGTGGAGTAATTGTTGTTGTAACTTGGTTTACTCCCCAATCTTTATTTACAAAGTTTGTAAAGTTAAATAAATCCATTGTAAATCTCAAAGTGTGTTTTGTATCTTTGTATTTGATATAAACATCTTGTGTAATATTCAAATCGGCTCTATTAACCCAAGGTAAAACAATAGCTTGTCTTTCTGCAAACTGACCTCTACGAGAGTTAAGGTATTTGTTATTTGAAATAAAAGCATCTAATTGATTCCATAATTCAGATTGTGTTCTTGTATCTGCTACACCACCTACTGCACTAGCGTTAGTTAATTTGATTTGAGATGCATCTTTAGGAACGAATATTAAATCGTTACCATTGAATCCATCGTTATTCAAATCACCAGAGTATGTGTACGATAGTGAAGATTGTGGTGAATTAGGAGAACCTTCATACAATAAACCAAATGATGTTTTTGTATTTTTAAAGAATTCCTTACCATATACAAAAGAAGCAACTACTCTATGTGGTAGATAGTTGTTTGAAAATCCTTCTTCAAAGTTGTTAGGATTTGTAGATGTTGGTCTAGCTCCCCACATTGTAAAGGCAGTAGACCCATTGATTGTACCATCTTTTGCTGTTTGACGAGTATAAGAAGCGTTTACTGCTAAATTCTTAAACTGTCTTTGTATCTGTAATGTACCAAACAATACATAACCAACATTAGCGTTAGTCATATAGATTGCGTTACCAATGTTTGGATTTGTTGGAGTTTGTGCAGTTCCAGTTGCATCATATACTGAACGTTTAACGAAACGAGTTCTACCATCACTTAATGTAATGTTACCCGTTGAAGGCAATGCAACGTTTTGGAATACCGTAGCGTTGATGTTCTTAATATAAGTTCCTTCCGCAGTTACTGTCCATCCTAATACTTTCTTATCCACTGCTAACGTTGATTTCCATACTTGAGGGAATTTATAGTTAGGGTCAGTTACGTTAAGAGAATACGATTTAGATAAACCTGGTGTTGGAGTTGGTCTGTAAGCATTAATATCTGGTGAGAACATATATCCGGTTGCATTTGTAATACTTCCGAATAATGCCATACCACTATTAGATGCTTGGTTAGATATCCAAACGAATGGTGGAGGTCCTTGAAATAATCCAGTTCCACCACGAACTTGTAAAGATAAATCATCATACACATCCCAGTTGAATCCAACTCTTGGTGAAATTTGTAATGCTGCTTTTGGAGCTTGACCTGTATTCAATCTAACACCACCATAGAATTTGGTAAGCGTATCAACTACTGGATTGAATAAGAAGTTATCAGCGAAAGCAACATAATCTGCTCTTACACCATAGGTTATTGTTAAGTTATCTTTTACTCTGAATTTATCTTGAGCAAATAAACTTAACTCAGTATTCTTAGGTCCTACCAATGGGAATCCATCGGTTAATGACCAAGACAAATCATAAATAGCTGCTGGTTTAGTTCCTGCTGCTGAAGCGTAGAAATCAGCTAAACTATTGAAACGATATGCACCTGCGAAGTTTGGTGAGAATCCATTTGAGTATTTCTTAAATGAATTTTGTGTACCAAATGTAAATTCGTGCTTACCTTTATACAAATTGAATATGTTATTTAATTGAATTACATCGGTATTCAATTCGTTACCATAAGTAAATCTTTCATATCCAAAAGTTGTGTAAGGTTGACCATTACCATCTAAGATATCCACTTGCGGAAATACTCCATCAGTTAATGTGCCTCTGAAATCTCTCAACTTAGTGTATCCAATTTGTAATTTATTAGATGCGTTATTTGAGAAACGAGTTGTTAATTCACCGATAAAGATGTCAGCATTGTTATTGATTGTATATCCAGCACCATAGAAAGGCATTGCTGTTACACCTGGTCTTCTACCATTTGATGCGTTTACTGATTGTGAGTTAGATGGTGGAATATCTGCACCAGAACGTAACAATGTATATTTTAATGAGAATGAATTCTTATCATTGATGTTCCAATCTAATTTAGTTGTTAAACGTTTTGATTGAGAACCATATTGATATCCTTGATACGCACCTGGATCGTAATTGTATTTTTCAATTAGGAACTTTCTAAGTGCATCCAAATCAGCAGCTTTAGCTTGTGATACGTTGATACCATTTGGTGCGTTAGTTGCATCAGATGCTATCCATTGAGTACCAGGCTCCATTCTACTTTCTTGTTCACCATTTACAAAGAAGAACAATTTATTTTTAATAAATGCTCCACCTGCTGTGAATCCTTTTAAATCATATGTAAAATCTTGCTTTGGTTGTGTAATATCACCAACTTTGTAACCTTGTAAATCATTGTTCTTAAAGAATTGGTAAACTGAACCAAATGATTTGTTTTTACCACTACGAGTTACGGTGTTAATTGAACCACCTGCGAAACCACCATACTTTACATCGAATGGAGTTACGTTAACTTGGATTTGTTCAATCGCATCTAATGAAATTGGTTGAGCGCCTGTTTGACCACCCAATGTACCATCACCTAAGCCGAATGAGTTGTTGAAGTTAGCACCATCCAAAGTAACGTTATTCAATTGTGATGATAAACCACCAAATGATAAGTTGTTTTGAGAAGGAACTAATTTAACTAAATCTTTCCAACTTCTATTAACGTTTGGAATTCCTTCGATTAATCTTCTATTGATAATCTCTTGAGCTCCAGTACGGCTAGAGTTAAATACGTTGTTTTGACCTGCTGTTACAACTACTTCTTGTAAAGTTGTTGTTGCTTCTCTCAAAACAAAGTTTGACTTGTGAGTTTGTCCTAACAATAATGTAACATCATTTTCAGTTTCAGTTTTGAAACCAATAAACGAAACAGTAATTGTGTAAGGACCGCCGATTTTTAGGTTTGGTAAGTTATAACGTCCATCTAAACGAGTAGAAGTACCATACTTCGTTCCCGTTGGTTGATGAATCGCTACAACATTAACACCCGGCAAACCAGCTTTCCCATCAGATACTAACCCCTGAATTTCAGAAGTAGTTTCTTGTGCACTTACTCCAAAAGATGATACCATTAGAATCACCATAAGGAGAAATTTTCCGATTTTTTTCATGTTTGTTTGTTTTTGTTTAAATTGTAACCATTAAAAATAAAAAAGGTATAGAGATTGCTCCCCATACCCTTTTAGAGTTTGTGACCTTTTACGGCCAAATTAGTTGTATATAAATTTGTATTGTAATTTTTTACAATCATAGGCTTTGAAACATTTTTTCCATTCATAACTATATTCATTTTCACAAAAGTTTCACAAATATACGAAAAAAAATTGATGAATCCAAAAAAAATCGTATAAATTATTGATAGTCAAATGATTATAAGGTACTGAAAATCAACTATTTATAAAATGGTGAAAAAATATCATAATTTGTTGATTTTCAATGTGTTATAAGGCTATTTTTTTCAAAAAAAATTTGGAAAATTGCTATTTTTTTCGTATTTTTACTATGTAAAAAAAATTATTGTATGAAAAATTATGAATTAACGTTAAAAAGAGAGGCTCTTGTAAAAAGTGGGGCTTACGATGGACGTTTTCGTGAAAAAGTGGTTGTTGATAAGAAGAAAAAAGAGCGTAGAGAATGGGCTCGTAAGAAATTTACCTTTGATTTTAAAAATTTTAAATAAAAACCCCTTATTATGAGACAGACAGAACAAAAAGCCTTAGATTATTTGAAAAGTAACCCAATTGTTTCTAATTTTATCGAAAAGTTGGATAAAGAACGTAAAGAGTATTACGAAAAAGCTGATATGCCAAATCAATACAAACCCGTAGTTGTTGAAGTTGGTAACAAATTCATCAGAATATGGCATGGTAGTAGTTGTTGGGGATTTATTAGTAGAGTTGATGGTGATTTGAAGGGAGCGCCTATTAAAAAAGGTGATTTGTTGAAAGCCGCTACTTGGAAAGCACCAGCAAAGCACGCTAGAGGAAACATTATTGATGGAACTGCCCAATATGGGGTGTATGGACCATCATACATAAAATAATTGAATGGAATTAAGACCGAATCAGATAGAACCTGTAAAAAAGGGTGTGGATTTCTTTAAAAGTAAGAAGCCGCACCCTTCAATCATTGTTGCTCCTACCGCATTTGGTAAAAGTATCGTTATTGCCGAAATAGCTCATCGTTTGGGTGAGAAAATCTTAGTTATTCAGCCTTCAAAAGAGTTATTGGAGCAAAATTACAATAAATTCATCAATTTAGGTGGAAAAGCATCAATTTACTCCGCATCAATGAATGAAAAAGAGATTGGTGAGGTAACTTATGCTACAATCGGTTCTATTGTGAATATTGCTTGGAAATTTCACGAGCTTGGTATATCAAAAGTGATTATAGATGAGTGTGACCGCTTTCCAAGAGAGCCGGATGGTATGTTGAGGAGATTTTTAACGGCAGCTAAGATAACGCACGTATTGGGATTAACGGCAACCCCATTAAAGTTACAAACTAATATGGATGAGTGGGGTAAACCTTTCTCAAAGTTGGTAATGCTGACTTCAAAGAGTAAAAAAGGTAATTTTTTCAAAGAAATCATTCACGTTGCCCAAATTAAGGAAATGGTGGATATGAATTTCTGGTCACCCTTAAAATATGAATCGTATGACTTTGATACTGGTGAGTTAGTTTACAATTCAACCAATGCGGAATTCACCGATGATAGTATTCGTAGGGCTTACAAACAGCAAGATATTGGTGGTAAGATAATTAAAAGGATTTCCGAATTACCTGAGCGAAAATCAATCCTTATAGCCGTTCCTTCTATTGAAGAAGCAAAAGAACTATCCACTCGCTTACCAAGTTGTGAAGCAATCTTTAGTGGAATGCCCGATTCGGATAGAGATAAGATTATTTCCGATTTTAAAAGTGGTAAACTAAGAATTATTGTCCAAGTTACAATTCTTTCAGTAGGGTTTGACCACCCTGAGCTTGATTGTATTATAACCGGCCGCCCAACCGCATCATTGAGTTGGTGGTATCAGTTTGTAGGTAGAGTAACTCGTATTCATCCTGACAAAAGGGATGGGCTTGTAATTGATTTTGTGGGTAGTGTACCTAAGTTCGGAAAGGTAGAAGAATTAACCTTTGAATATGAAGCACCACTTTGGAAACTTTATGGTGAAGGTACAAAGTTATTAACAGGTATTCCACTTCACGAAGTTGGATTGCATAAACAAAACCAGCCCAATCCGCATGATATAGCAGCGCAAGGGCCTGTGGTTAAAATGACATTCGGAAAGTACAAAGATGTGGAAATCCGTAAAATTCCTATTTGGTATCGTAAATGGATGTTGGATAATATCAAATGGAATCCTTTCAATAAACATATTCAGCAGGAATTACTCCGTTTAAAAGAAATTGGGATTTAGATAATATTTATACCTAATGAAGCCTTCATATATACATACAAAAGAGGGTTGGGGATAATATGTGGACTCCAATCACCATATCAAAGTTATTCAATTTTCTTTTATTGGTGATAGGATTCGTATCGTTTTTCTTTCTTAATGAAAAGTGGAAATATCGTTATTATCAATGGGTAGGTCTTAAAAGTGTATGGGCAAAAAAAGTATTATTCAAAAAATTAATAAAATAATGTATTTTATAAATAAACAAATGATTCCTGGTAATAACCTTATATGGGTTTTAAAATTAAATGAAGCCGATACAATTTATAGTTTCGATTCTTTGGAATATGCAAATTTAAAAAAAGAAGAATTACAAAATTCAGATACTTCAGGAAGAATTTACAAAGTCACATTTAAAAATGATGATGGGGCTTATACATACGTAGTGTCTTAGTGTCTTTGCTTACTGCTTTATTTTAACTGCTTCTTTTGTCCCAGTGTCCAAGTGCCGTAAATATATATGCTGCCGCTGACCAAAAAAGCTGATTTTTTATAAAAATTTTTAAATTTTAAAAATATACATGATTTTGTTAGGAAATCTAAAATATTTTTCTTATATTTGTGTTTCACCAAAAAGTATAATGTTATGAAAGAAGAAGTATCTATCGGCGAAGTATTACAAGAAAACGCAATATCATATTGTGAAAGAGTATATCCTGAAATGATGGATGAGTTTAAAAAAATTCAATCCGAAATGTATGAAACCTTTTGTAAGAAGCAAAGGAACTATGGGCCTGGTAATATATCCGTAGGAACTTCATTACAAACAAAAGAGGATGTTAAGTTATCTCTTACAGGTCTTTGGTTCAGAATCAATGACAAAGTTCAAAGATTAAAGCAATTGGTTGTTTTAGGTCAACCGGATGAAGTTGGCGAATCGGTGCAAGACACTTATCAAGACCTTTCCGTTTATGGAATCATCGCACAATTAGTACAAAGAAATAAGTGGGCTAAATAATGAATTGGAAAGAGTACTTTAGAAATATAGCCCATCAAGTCAAACTGAAATCAAAAGATGAGAAAACACAAATTGGTGCCGTAATAGTTGGTGCTGATAATGAAATTGTATCTACGGGGTATAATTCGTTTCCCAGAGGTATTGATGATTCGTTTGCCGAAAGACAGGAAAGACCTGAGAAGTATTATTGGTTTGAACATGCGGAAAGAAATGCTATTTACAACGCTGCACGAATTGGTGCTATTACAAAAGGTTGTGCAATATATCTAACCTGTGGGACTCCTTGCTGTGATTGTGCTAGAGGTATTATTAACGCAGGTATCCGCAAAGTTTATTTAGAGGCCGGTAAAGTTGGTGCAAAATCCCCACATTGGGATGAACATGCGGTTCGTAGTTTACAAATGTTTAAGGAAGCTGGTGTAGAGGTAGAATATTACGAACAGTAATATTTATCTATATGCAATATTATAGATTATACGATTTAACAAATCAATATCCATCAATTGGAAATTACATTACTAGAACACCTGGCATTGTAAATTTTTATGGATTATATCCAGAAACAAATATAAACCCAATTCCTATAAAAAACTTAGATGGAATTAAATATGTTTCTGGGTGTACCTTCAGATTTATTGCAAATATTAAAGAAAAAGATTCCGATACATTTGGTAAATTATATACATCTGAAAAATATTTTAAAGATTTAGAAGCATCAATTACAGAATCAAATCCATATTTTACAAATCAATCTTTGCAAGATATTTTTATAGTTGATATTTCTTTAGAAAGATTTAAAATTTTATTTAATTCACTTACCGATAAAGAAAATATAGCAGGTGTAGATGTATTTTTTAATAACTTTGTTGAGAAAGGAAATAAAATAAATTATGAGTATTTTGTAAAATTTTTAAATTGGGTAGTATCATTACCAAGTCTTTCCGAAATTGATACGAATGGAGTAATTCCAGCAAATCAATTATTAGCATTCGAAACATATGAGATTGACCAAGAAAGAGCCTACTTCTATCCAAATGAAATACAAAGACCTGGTAATAGAGGTAATCAACAAAGTGGAACGGGCAATTCTACAACAAATACAACAACCATACCACCACCAACAAAAGAGGAGCAAACGCCAGAACAACAACCTAAACCTGGTACTTTTGTTGGAAATTTAATACGAAAAATTGAAAGTGTTCCTGTAATTGGAGCTGTTGTTACTGGTGTTAAAGCAGTTGTTAATGCTGTTGGTTCTGCTGTAAAAGCAGTTGGAAAATTCTTTAAAAAATTATTTTCAGATAAAAGAGTAAAAGAAAATGTAATAAAAGTAGCAACAATTGGAGATATTAATATATACAAATTTAATTATATTTGGGATAAAGATAGTGAACAATATGGTGTTATTGCTCAAGAGCTTTTAGGAACTAAATATGAATCTGCTGTTTTTGTAGATGAAGATAGTGGATTATATAAAGTTGATTATGAAAAGCTTAACGAAATGGTAGATATTCAATCCTTTATAAATCAATTGGAACAAAAAGATTAAAGTAACTTTTTATTATATTTATAAGTAATAAAAGGTTGCCGATGATTAATCCGAACGTGAAGTGGCAAAAGTACCTTAATAGTTCTACCCCTTCTATTAATAGGTACTTAAAAGAATACGGAGATGAAATTCTTCTACAAACATTCCAGCGTTTATCATCAGCAATAAAATCTAAAAAATCCCACATCATTTTATTTCGTTTCAAAGATTCTGATATAGTTTCTAAAATATATCAGAAAGATTATATTGCTGCATTGGAGGCACTACTTAACCTTTGCATCGGATTGGAAAAATATGAACTATGTGCTGAAATACATTCACATATTAAACTGCTAAAATTAAAGAAAGCTAGAGGTAAACCAAAAGCAAAGGTTACATCTATTAACCTGTAAAACGTTAATCAGTATGGCTAGAAAAAAAGTTGAGGAAGAAATTCCAAAAGAGGTAGTTAGAGAGTATAAGTTATCTTATCCAAAAGTTATAAAGAAAATTAAATTTAAAACATTCAATCAAAAAAGATTTTACAAAGCAATTGAACATCCCAATCATAATATTATAATGGGACATGCTTTAGCAGGAGCAGGAAAAACATACATATCAATTCAAAAAGGTTTAGAGTTATTATTACATCGTCTTTCACATATTGAAAAATTAATTATAATAAATCCAACTGTTGATGTTGGTAACGAAGATAAACTCGGACACTTACCTGGTGATTTAATGGAAAAGATTGCCGTACATAATGAATCATCTTTATTTATAATGCACAAAATTATAGGACCTGTTGAAACCAAAAAATTAATCGAGCAGGGTAAGATTGAGTTCAGAGTGTTAAACTTTCTTAGAGGTATAAACTTTGAAAAAAGTTATATCATATTAGATGAGGCACAAAACGCATCACCGCATCAATTAAAAACCCTAATCACTCGTATTTCAGATGATGCTAAATTAATTATTGAAGGAGACCTTTCTCAATGTGATAAGTATCGAACCAATGGTTCGCCCGCTTATACAAAAAGTGGATTCTTTGATGTATGGAAAAGATTAGCAAAAGTTAAAGGAGTTTATCAGATAGAATTTACTAGAGAGGATTGTATTCGTTCAGGCATTGTTAAAAGAGTGCTTGAAAGATATGAATTGGAGGAGCAAATTATCTTAGGTGAAAACAACCTTTATGAATTGGACTTCAACTTTAAACCATTTCCTGATGAAGATGAACAGGGAATAGTTGAAAATGAGGAAGTTATAACTAATTGATTTTCAATAACTTATGAAAAGGGGGCGTAACTGGTTGATTTTCAACACGTTATTTCCCCTTTTTTATTTGGAAAATTCGGGTATTTTTCGTATCTTTACTATGTAAACAAAATGAGAAGTTATGTCTGATAAAAAAGTAATATGGATTGATATGGATGGTGTGTTAGTTGATTTCAATGGACACGTTAAAGAAACTATATCAAACAATACATTTCTAAGAGAAATTTACAAAGGTAGGTATGACCACATTCCGGGTATTTTCAGAAACCCAAAACCAATTGAAGGTGCTGTTGAAGCAGTTAAGAAATTGCACGAAAGTGGAAAGTACGAATTGTATATCGCCACCGCAGCACCTTGGGGTAACCCAATGAGTGCTATGGATAAAAGATTTTGGATTGAAGAACACTTCGGACGTTTGTTCCATAAGAAGATGGCAATCACTCACCTTAAAGGAATGTTGATTGGTGATTATCTTATTGATGATAGAACTGCAAATGGTGCTGGTGAATTCAAAGGTGAACTTTTAAAATTCGGATGGGCTTACGAAACTGAAACTTTTAACGAATATCCAACTTGGGATTCTATACTTAAAAAACTTTTATAATGAAAAAACTTTTAACCCCTATCGTTTGTTTATTATTTGTTGCATGCGAAAAAACAGAAGTACCAGAACCAATTAAAGAATATACGTTCACAATTGATTCTGTACTTACACAAAATGGTTTACGCTCTTTACCAAAAGACCAAAATGGATTATATCATTTGAGAATTACTACGGTAAGTAGTTCACAATCGCATAGAGTTGTTGGTAAGATTTTAGTAAATGGTAGAGAACCATATCCATCTGAAAAAGTTACTTTTGAAAGTAATCTTTATTGGTGGGTTAGACAAGGAGATACAACGGCAACTATTACCCAAGCTTATGTAAATTATTTTACAGGCCAATATACAATAGTTCAATTACCACCAATGATTGCTAACAAAGATGAGTTAGTACCAACAACTAATTGTTGTTCATATAGTGGTAAAAATGGTGAAATAAATACGGTTATCGCTCCAATTAGAGAAATGATTGGAGATACACTTGTATTAAAAGCATATCATTATCCATCTAATAAAACAATGTTTACAAAAATAGTTTTAGAATAATGAGAAAAAAAGAAGTTAAGTTACCAATGACTCCTATAACGGAAGAAACATTTATCAGACAAGGTTGGAAAAAAATTAATGCTGGTGATGGTATGGATGAAGATGGAAATGATGAGGATGGTCATTGCTATTGGGCTTTACCAATTCCAAAATATAGAGATGATGAGTTTGCTCCTTTATTGGTTTCAAATTCAACCGATGAGCAATTAATACTAAGAGAGTTGGGATTAAAACCTGGTCAATTCTTTATTGAAATGTCTGATATGGATGGGTTGGGATTTTGTAGTAGTGAAGAAGAATTGGATATACTATATTCAGCGCTTTGTGGTGAGGATATTGAAGAAAATTTGGAAAATCAAGAATAAATTCGTATATTTGTGTTATGAGAAATTATACAGACAAACAATTACAAGAGAACTATGATAAATTCATAGCATTTGTAAAGAAAGCATTCGCTAAACAACCTGAACGTTTAGAAAAACTATTGGTAATGTATTCCGAAGACCATTTAGGTATGGAGTTAGCAGTAGCGCCGGCAAGTGGTAAAGCCCACTTTCATTCTGCATATAGAGGTGGTTATATTGACCACGTTATGAATGTATGTAAGAACGCAATCGGAATGATGAAGCAGTACAAAGAGAATGGTGGTGTTATTGATTTTGAAGTAGAAGAACTTCTATTTGCAGCACTTCATCACGACTTAGGAAAGTTAGGAGACCCGTCAGGCCCATATTACATTGACCAAGACAGCGATTGGCATCGTAAAAATCAGGGTTCAATCTTCAAACAAAACCCTGACATTTATTACTTTGATGTAACCCACCGAGCAATTTGGTTGTTACAAAAGTATGGTATTGAATTTACTCAAAAGGAAATGTTGGGTATTATGTTGGCTGATGGATTGTATAACAAAGCTAACGAAAAATATTTCATTTCGTATGACGAAAATTTCCAGTTAAAGACTGAATTACCTTACCTAATACATTGGGCAGACCATATGAGTTGCCGAATTGAAAATAGTGAATATAGAAATGGCGTGAAATTTTAATTACGCTATATTTATAAAACGATAGTACCCGGCCGGTATATCAAACCTAAATCGCTCTATGAGGATTTAGACTTAACGCTTAAAAAAGGTAAAAAATGAAAAATCAAATTCAAAAAGGGTTTCCTATGACCCCATTTCATAGGGATGAGTTCTTAGCACCATTCGATACTCTATTTGATAGAATGTTATCTAACACATTCCCAGAGTTAGCAAAAGAAGTTGGTGTAGATGTTTTCCAAAAGGGAGCATATCCAAAATGTGACATCATTAATTTTGATGACAGAATTGAAATCGTAGCAGAAATTCCTGGTCTTAGTAAAGAACAAATATCCATTGATGTGGATGGTGATGTTATTACTTTGAAAGGAGAAAAAGGTGGACAAACCGAAATTACAGGTGGTGAATATTTGAGAAGGGAACTAAAACGTTCTTCATTCCAAAGAAGTTTCACAGCAGATTCTACAATTTTCAATTTGGACAAAATCAAAGCTAAATTTAGCGATGGAGTTCTGGAACTTATAATTCCAAAAAGAGAAAGGGAACAACCTAAGAAAAGAACTATTTCGATAGGTTAATCCTGTAAAATACAAAAGGGTGGGTATCAAAATCCACCCTTTTTCTTTTTAATGAATATTTATTATAACAAATAAACAAATAGTTTTTATGAAACCTGAATACAAAAATAGAGCACAAGAAAACTTAGAAGCAATTGCTAAGAGAGCCAAAGTTATTTCTGAAATGTTAAATGGAGAAAGACCAGTTAATCAAGATGAAGCAAAAAGAGTAACTAAAGAAATTGAAAGATTGGTTGAGTTGACACAAAACATCGTAGACTTATCGTAATACAAAAATGAATTGGTTAAAAGTATTAGTTGGATTGTCCGCAATTCTTGTTGCCGGATGTGCAGCTTATTTTTCCGTAACGGGATTAGGCGTTCTTTTCGCAGGAGCATCACTTTCGGTAATGGTAATGGCTGGTGCATTGGAACTTGCTAAGTTAGTTGCTGCAACATATCTAAAGCAAGAATGGGATACGCTTAAAGGATTTAATAAATGGTATTTAACTATATCAGTTGGTACGTTAATGCTTATTACATCAGCTGGTATCTTTGGTTATCTTTCAAATGCTTTCCAACAACAAAACCTTTCACTACAAAAAGTGGAAAGGGATATTGCAGTTTATCAAATGCAAATTGATAAAAATGATAAGGAGATTGAAAGATATACAACTCAATTAACGAATCAACAAAACATTCGTAACTCACAAGAAGCTAACATATCTAAAGTAGTAGAACGAAACGGTTCAACATCACGACTTTCACAAATGGTTCGTAATGCGGATAAAGAGATTACAAATATTTCTAAACGTATTGATGAACTTACCATACAAAATAATGTAGCGTTAGATTCAATCAATAATATTAAAAACAACAACATTGAATTAGAAAGAGAAGTTGGTGGATTCCGATTCGTAGCAGATGCATTTGGTGTACCACTTAATCAGGTTGTAAAGTTTTTTATATTCGTAATTGTATTAGTATTTGACCCATTAGCGGTTGCACTTATTATTGCTTTCAACGGATTATTAATGAAACGTAAAGAAGAAGGAATTGATATTATTATAGATGATGGTGGTATTTCCGATATTCTAAAAAAAGAAAAGGAATACGAAGTATATGGTGATAAGAAAAAGCAAAGGGAAGCTATTATAGAAATGATGAAAGGTGATGAAGAATTGGGTTTGTACGATGAACCAATATTAGCATCCGAAAAAGATGCAGAAGTATTTTTTAATGAAATAGAAAATCCATCAGAACCAAATGAAGAACTTAAACAAGCAGCTGAACAATACAAAGCTGACTTAAAAAAAAAAGAAACTGATTCCGATACAAAGGATTTGGAAGAAAATGAAATAACGGATGATGAATTATTAAATTTACAAACTGATTATTCTCCACGTCCTATTGATTTAGATG